>RRYU01003645.1_pt1 | contig 18003 bp, 16 predicted proteins | sample 2162651 | NCBI WGS metagenome assembly RRYU01 (sample SAMN10267283, study PRJNA491782) | microbial mat metagenome | isolation source: biomat in the production well | place: Japan: Minami-Kanto gas field, natural gas well KTG3 | collected 2017-06 | reverse complement strand
CCACAGACTTCACTCCCGAAGAACACATGCTGGTCATGACTTATCCCGATCAGCCCGGTCTGATCGGTAAAATCGGTACCATCCTCGGTGATGCACAGATCAATATCGGCTCGATGAATCTTGGCCGGCGCGCCAAGGGCGGCGAAGCGATGCTTGTTCTGTCGATCGATACCCCGGCGGCCGAGGAGACGATTCAAAAACTGGCCCTGGCTGTAGGCGCCCGCTTTATCAAGGCGGTGCACCTGCAGTAAGTCTGCCGGATGGCAGGAGAGAGGTCCAGGGCGGAGGAGCGAGTAGCAATTCGCTCCTCTTTCCGTTGCAGAGGGTGTGGAAGATTGTCATTGCCGCTGATTTCTGGCAAAATCAGCGGCAAATTACTTTTGGCCGGCCAGCCGGTTGTTTTGCGGGACTTGGTCCTAGGAGGGCTTTCATGTGTCTGATTCTGGTCGCTCACCAGGTTGATGAAGAATGGCCCCTGGTGGTACTGAACAATCGTGATGAATTCTACCGGCGACCAACGGCGAAGCTTGGCCCCTGGCCAGGGCATCCCGATGTCATGGCGGGCAGGGACCTTTCTTCAGGAGGCTCCTGGATGGGTGCTCACCGGGACGGCCGCTGGGTGGCCGTGACGAATTTTCGCGAAATCCGTGCCGGTGAGCATGCCACGAAATCGCGCGGGTGGCTGGTTCGTGATTATCTGCTTGGCGAATGTTCGGCCCGGGCCTATCTCGACAGCGTTGCTGAAGACGGCAAATATTACGCCGGGTTCAATCTCCTTGTAGGAGATCGAGAGAGCCTCTGGCATCTCAGCAATCGTGAAACCGGGGTGCGGCAGCTTGCTGCGGGACTTTATGGTTTGAGTAACGGATTTTTTGCTGCGGACTGGCCCAAGATACGCAGAGGCAGAAAGAAATTGGCCAAGCTGTTGAAACGCAGTGGCTGGCAGACTGGCGAGGCCCTCGACCTGATGCTGGATGAAAACCGGGCGCCGGATCGCGAACTGCCCGCGACCGGCGTTCCCCTCGCATGGGAGCGGGCCCTGTCCTCAATGTTTATTCGCACAACGGACTATGGAACGCGTTCGACGACTCTTTTGGTCGTGAACCGCAGCGGTCACTCAAGTATGATCGAAAGACATTTCACCGCCCCCCCGCAACAATGGATCGAGCAGCGCTGCGAATGGCGGCGTCCTTGGTGATGCCAGGGCTTATGGGTTTTCGCCGGCGGGGATCTTGGCCGCCTCTGGCGGAAGGGGATGGCTTTGGTCCGTTGGCCCGCTGCCGGGAGGAGGTGCCATGAAACTGTGCGAACTGGGGGAGTTCGGACTGATCGAAAGGATCCGAAAACAGGTCGGACCGGGCCGCGGAGTTGTGCGCGGTATCGGTGATGACGCCGCACAACTGGAAATCGAGCCGGGGTTCCATCTCTTGACGTCGATGGATCTGCTGATCGAAACCAGTCATTTCGATTTTGCCTGGACGTCGCCGGAAGATCTCGGCTACAAGTCGGTTGCCGTTAACCTCAGCGATATCGCTGCAATGGGTGGTGAGCCCCGCTACCTGTACCTGGGCCTGGCCTGTCCGGGGACGACCGAGCTCGATCAGATCGAGGCTTTCATGGCCGGAGCTCTGACTTTGAGCAAGGCCCACGGGGTCACGCTGGTCGGTGGTGATACCTGCCGCAGTCCCGGGCCGTGGATGATTTCGGTCACCGTCGAGGGTGTCGTGCCGATTGGCCGGACCATCGGCCGCGGCGGTGCCCGGCCCGGTGACCTGATCCTTGTTTCGGGCTGCCTGGGAGACAGTGCCCTGGTGCTGTCTCTGCTGCGGCAGGGGAAAAGGGTCGAAGAGGAGCTTGCCCAGCGCCACCATCGCCCACAGGCGCGTGTCGCGCTTGGCCGGGCCCTTGGCCACAGCGGTTGCGTGACGGCCATGATCGATGTTTCTGACGGGATCGTCGCCGATCTGGGACATATCCTGCGGGCATCTGGGGTCGGTGGCACGTTGGAGGTCGCACATTTGCCCCTTTCCCGAGATTTCCAGGGCGCCTTGTGTGAAAAGCCTGAGCTGATCGAACTTGCCCTGATCGGCGGTGAAGATTACGAACTGCTGTTGACCACGGACAAAAGACACCTTTCTGCGGTCAAGGCGATCGGCGAACGCCTGGGAGTGCCACTCACAGTCATCGGGAGCATCCGAGCCGGTCAGCCGGTTGTGTCTCTGCGCGAGGCCAGTGGCCAGGAACAGGTATGTGTCAAGCAGGGCTTTGATCATTTTTCCTGCCCCGGCCAGAGAAGCACGCCATGAAATCCCTTGAGCCCGGACAGCGGCCCGTCTGGACCGGTGACGATCTGAGTGAAGGAGATTATGCGCAAATCGTTTCTCTGTTACAGGATAAGCGTGAGTTCCGCCTGGAGAATTACAAAGATCTCTGCATCCGGCGCAGAATTGCCAAACGTCTGCGGGCTGTCGGTGCCGCGGATATCGCCGAATATCTCAACCGACTGCGAGTCGACGAGGATGAGCTGGACGCGCTTCTGGCCACGCTTTCAATCCATGTCTCGAGATTTTTTCGAAATCCGGATACCTACCAGATTTTGGAACGGGAAGTTCTGCCCGAGCTCTGCCGGCACGTGCGCGCTGCGGGCCGCGATGTGCTGCGCTTGTGGAGTGTCGGCTGTGCCGCCGGTGAAGAGGCTTATTCCCTGGCCTTGCTGATTGACGATCTGAATCCTCCAGGGCTGCAAGTGGACATCCTCGGCACTGATGTCAGCGGACCGGTGCTGGCGGCAGCCCGGCAGGGTCTTTACGACCGGAGTCGGCTGGCGGAAGTTCCGGACGCGGTTCGGCGGAAATATTTCCGTGATGATGCCGGTCGTTTCCGGCTGATCGATGAGATTCGCAGCCGGGTCCGTTTTGAACGCCATAATGTTATGACTGAGGCACCTTTCCCCCCTGCTGACCTGATCTTGTGCCGCAACGTTCTGATCTATTTTTCGCGGGCGGAGCAGACGCGCGTCCTGGCAAACATCAGCGAAGCTCTCTCTGCAAATGGAGTTCTTGTGCTTGGCCGGTCTGAAGTGCTGGTCGGAGCAATGCGCGCCCGGTTTCATGCGGAATTCCCCACCGAACGTATCTATCGGCGGATCCGGTCGACGGCATGAATCGATTGCTGGGCCGGCATATTGCAGCCTTGCGGACAAAAAATTTCTCTGTCTTAACAGATCGATGTTATTATTCTCAAGCTGAATTTTGCGTTGCAAAGGTCTTGATGGGAGCGGAGTGATGCGTATCGAAATCGGTTACAAATTCATCGTCGGTTTTCTGATTGTGATTGCTGCGGTTGTCGTGGTCAGCCTAACCGTGCCTTACCTGCCGATTCTGCCCTGGCTACGTCAGCCGTTGACGATTACTTTCGGACTGCTCGTCGGCCTGGTGGTTGGCGCCGCTTTTTCCCGGGCTTTCGCGAGGAATATCCGTAAACTGACCGAGGCGGGAGATCGCCTCAGCCAGGGAGACTTGTCTCAAGACGTAGTGATCCATAACGCTTTCCCGGATGAAACGGATGACATTGCGGCGGCCATGAACCGGGTACAGGCGAGCCTCCGCAATCTGGTCGGTGACATCAGAGGGGTTGCTTCACGGGCCGCCGAGGCATCGCTGTCTCTTTCCGTGACGGCTCAGGAGATGACCGCTTCTTCCCAGGAGGTGGCAAATACGGTCGACCTGATCAGCAAGGGGGCCGAAACTCAGGCGGAGATGGTAGAAGAATCGAACCGGCTTTTTAAGGACATGTCTGCAGCCATCAGCCAGGTGGCCCTATCCGCCCAGGAAGTTGCGGAAGCCGCCGAATCAACCTTTGCAACGGCCCAACGTGGTGGAACTCTGGCCCGGTCCAGCACGGAAACGATCCGGCAGGTTCTCTCCGAAGTTGAAGGCAGCGGAGAGCAACTGGTCTCGTTTGTGGCAAGAGTCCAGCAGATTGGCAGGATTGTCGAAGTGATCAACGGAGTCGCCCACAAAACCAACCTGCTGGCCCTGAATGCAACGATTGAAGCGGCCCGCGCGGGGGAATACGGTCGTGGCTTTACCGTTGTCGCCGATGAGATTCGCAAACTGGCCGATTCGACCACAGATTCCTCAGGTGAAATCACGCGCCTCGTTGAAGACATACAGACAGAAGGGGTGCGTGTCCAGGATTCCATGGCCCAGATCGTCAAAGATATGGAGGCTGGTCGCGAGGCCGTCAACCGTACTGATCAGGCTTTTGGCGAGATTACCCGAAATGCTGAGAATACGCGCGGCAAGGCAGACCGGATTGCTGCATTGGCCCAGCAGCAGATAATCAGCGCGGCGCAGATTACCGGGACTATTGACGAGATTGACAAGGTGGTTTCCGAAAATGCTGCAGCGACCGAGCAGGTTTCCGCCGCAACCCAGCAACAGTCGGCTTCGATGGAAGAGATGGCGCTGGCGGCAAAAGGTATGGCGGGGATGTCGGACGAATTGCTGGCATTCGTTAAACAGTTCAAGCTCGAGCGGACTGCAACATCCTGAAGCCATGACACTGACCTTGATTTTTAAGATGGCGGGCCGGAACTATGGGCTGGAGGTCAATGCGGTCCAGGAAATCATCGAGAATCCCATCATCTATGCGATTCCGGGGGGGAGGGCATTCCTGAAGGGGGTTCTCAATGTGCATGGCGAGATCATGCCTGTTGTGGACTTGCCGTTACTGCTCAATTTTGCCGACACCTCGCGGGATCAACGGATGATCGTTCTGACCTCGGAATTCCGCTCCCTGGCGTTGGAAGTCTGCAAGGTCGAACATATTTTGCCCCTCGATCTGGAAGGTCCCGGAATGTTTCCGGTTGAAGCTGTCGGGCAGTGTGCTCGAAGAGTCGTGGAGCAGGCTGACGGCACTCCCGTTTATCTCCTGGATACCGTGGCGGTATTAGAACGGCTGGAGTGTATTTTTAAAGAATCTGGAGGAGTACATGGCGCTGAGCGTAATGATCGTCGATGATGCGTTGTTCATGCGCAACATGATCAAGGATATTTTTACCCGGGCGGGGTTTGCCGTGATTGGCGAAGCAGAGGACGGTGAGATGGCGCTTGAGCGTTACCGCGAATTGCGCCCGGATCTTGTAACGATGGATATCGTCATGCCGAAGCGAAGCGGGATCGAAGCCTTGCGCGATATCATCCGGGAAGATCCACAGGCCTGTGTGGTCATGGTCAGCGCCCTTGGGCAGGATTCTCTCGTGCTGGAAGCCGTCGAGGCGGGCGCGCGGGACTTCATAGTCAAGCCGTTCAAGGAAGCGAAGGTTCTTGAAGTTGTCCGCCGGATTGTAGGCTAAACCCCCTCCGGGCTGATGGTCTTCTCATGGACATGTCGCAATACAGGGACCTTTTTCTTGCCGAGGCCCGTGAACATCTCAATGCCATGAACGCTCAGGTCGTTGCCCTGGAGCAGAGCCCCGACGATCGATCCACGATCGATGCGCTGTTCAGGGAGGCCCATTCACTTAAAGGCATGGCGGCAACCATGGGCTTTATGCGAACCGCCGAACTTGCTCACCGGCTGGAAGATTGCCTTGACGACTTTCGCAAGGCCGGCTGGGTCCCGGTCGCAGTTCTGGATCCGCTGCTGGCAGGCCTTGATCTGCTGGAAGGCCTGGTGGATGATATTGAAGCCGGTCATCCGGAGCGTGACACGGCCGGCTTTCTGGAAAGCGAAGCGCTCAGCGCTGTGTCTCTGGAGCGGTCGACTGACGGTGCGCCTGTCCCCGGTGTTGAAGACATCCCTCGGCTCAGCCTCGAGGATCCGGAGGAAAACCCGTCGGAGAATCATAGCATTGCGCCGCAACGGCTGGAGGAGCAGGTTGCCTTCGCTGATCAGGCCGTCAGCCCTGAGCCAGAGACCTTTCAGATCCTGGTTACTCTGGTGGCGGATGCCGCGGTGCCAGCCGCCCGCGCCTTGCTGCTGCTCCGCGGACTGGAGGCAAAAGGTGAACTCATCTCGGTTGACCCCGATAAACAGAGCCTGCTTGGCGGAGGCCCATGCCACCAGCTTAAAGCTTGGTTCCGAACGGCTCTGGATCACTCGCATATTAGAGAATTCCTCTTGGCTTGCTCGGATGTTGAAGGGGTTGAATTTGTTTTTGACCGGCGCAAGGAGGGCTCCGGCAAAACAGCAGACGGGGGGCGCAGTGTGCGGGTCCGCACCGAGTTGCTCGACCGATTCGTCAACCTCGCCGGTGAATTGCTGACCCACCGCCATGTTTTACGCCTGGCGGCGAGACGGCGGGATTGGGACGATATGCAAACGGCTCTGGAGCAGACCTCCAAATTGGTCGACAGCCTGCATCATCATGTGTTGCGAACCCGGCTGGTCCCTCTGGAAAGCATTGCCGGGCGGTTGCCCAGGATCGTGCGTGACCTGGGCCGTAAGGCCGGCAAACAGGTGGTCTTCCGGCTGGTCGGCGGCGAGGTTGGTCTCGACCGGGTGATCCTGGATGAACTAGCCGATCCGCTGGTCCATCTGGTTCGCAATGCGGTTGATCATGGTATCCGCGAGGAAGGAGAAGTGGTGGTGTCCGCACGCCGTGACCGTGACCTGGTCCTTGTCGAGGTTCGGGATAATGGCTGTGGCATGGATCCGTGTCGCTTGCGGGAAACTGCGGTCGAGCGGGGAATCTTGAGTTCTGCACAGGCGGCCAGCTTGACAGACCGGGACGCTTTGCTGCTGATTTGCCGGCCTGGGTTCTCCACTGCAGAACAAGTGACCGAAACCTCCGGTCGAGGGGTTGGCATGGATGTGGTCAAGGCCGCGGTGGAGAACCTCGGTGGGACGCTGAGCATCCGCTCAGCGCCTGACAAGGGAACCTGTTTTCAAATGCACCTGCCTCTTTCCATTGCCATTGTCAAGCTGATCGTGGTGCGCTGCGCCGGTTTACCCCTGGCTTTGCCGGTGACACGCGTGCAACGGATTGTGGAGCTGCCTCGTACCGAACTGGAACCCGTGGATGGAGAGCTTTTCTTCCGGTTGCATGAGGAGCCGATCAGAATTGTGTCGCTGGCCGAGGCTCTGGGGATGGCCAATCCCCCCCTGGCCGAAACGGTCTGTCTCGTCATTGCCGAATTGCATGGTGCCCCGATTGGCCTGCTGGTTGATGGTTTTGTCGGACATCGGGATGCTTTTGTCAAGAACCTCGGCTTCCCTCTCAATTTGTTTGGCGGCCTGAGTGGTGCGACGATCGAGGGTGACGGTTCCGTCCTGTTCATCATTGATCCCCAGACTCTGCTGGATGAGCATCCGGCGGAGGTGGTCGCGTGATCTTGGAGGAAACGGCTATGCCTTTTCATCAGCTGACGGATATACAATTGGATGCCTTCAGGGAAGTCGGCAATATCGGCATGGGACATGCGGCAACGGCTCTTTCCCAAATGATCGGTCAAAGGGTAGAGGTGCATGTCCCCAAGGCGATGGTCGTGCCGATTTCCCGGGTTCCTGTCTATCTCGGCGGCCCGGAAAACCTGATGATCGGGATTGCTTTACAGATACTGGGAGAGGCGCGCGGCAGTATCCTTCTGCTTTTCCCCGAACAGAGTGCCTGCTCGTTGCGGAACGCCCTGCTCGGACTCGAGGACAAGACTTTCTGTGCTGATGAAGAGACCGTTTCGACTTTGAAAGAGGTTGGCAATATCCTCGCCTCGGCGTATTTGACTGCCCTCGGCAACCTGATGCAGCGGGTCCTGATCCCTTCAGTCCCTGCCCTGGCATATGACATGACGGGTGCCATTGTCGATACCGTTTTGATAGACCTGGGTCAGTCGGGAGATCTGGCTCTTATGATCGAGGCCGAGTTCGGCGGCGATCTGGGGCGGGGCAGAACCATCAAGGGGCACTTTTTCATGATTCCTGACCCGCAAACCTTCGAAACCTTCCTGGCCGCAGCGGGGGGCTGATGCGTCGGCGCGTTGGTATTGCCGAATATCTGGTCGCGCGCAGTCCGGTCATTCTCAAGGCCGCCGGCCTCGGCAGCTGTCTCGCGGTCAGTCTCTACGATGCTGAACTGGGCCTGGGAGGTTTGGCCCACACGCTGTTGCCCGGTCGTTGCGAGGGCGGCGACCAGCCCGGAGCGGCGAAATATGTCGATGGGGCGATCCGCAGGATGGTCGCAGACCTGATCGGGCTTGGCGCGGACAGAGAGCGGCTGGTGGCAAAACTTGCCGGTGGCGCCAATATGTTTGAAACGCACGCTCTGAGCCTGCTGGATGGCATTGGGGTCCGCAGTGCGTATTCGGCGCGCGAAATCCTCGCCGAACTGGGCATTCCCCTGATTGGCGAAGATGTTGGTGGCAACCGCGGCCGCACCGTGGAATTTGACCTTGCGAGTGGTCGGGTGACGGTTTACTGTTCAGGAAAAATCCCGCAGATCAGTTTGTAATCTCACAACCTCCAGGAGTCTTGCATGTTACGCTCTTTCATGTCGATAGCTGCCCTTGTTTTTTTGGCGACCTTTGCAGCGGCTGTTTGTTGGGCGGCCGAACTGGACGAAGTCGTTGCCGCGCTGCAGGCACCTTTCCAGGCAGGGACCACTGATAGCAGGCGAATCCGGGATTACACAGCCGACTTCTCCCAGCAATCAAAAATTACGTCGTTAAATCGTGTGCAGCAGGCTCATGGCAAGATCGTCGTGCAGTTTGGTGAGGTCCAGCCGGAAGCTGTGCCGAACATCAGATTCCGGTGGGAATACCTGCAGCCGACAATCCAGGAAATTGTCTCCGACGGAGATCGGATCTGGGTCTACCTGCCGGAAAACAACCAGGTGATCGTGACCGACACCGATCAGGCTGCGGGAACCGGGGAGAACAATCCCATGGTTTTTCTGACCGGGCTCGGCAATTTGGCCCGCGATTTCAGGATCGGCTGGGGGGAGCCCGCCCGCGATCCTGATGGCGATTATGTGCTTGCTCTGCAGCCACGCCAGGTGTCTGCCCTGTTGGCCCGGTTGCTTATCGTAGTCAACCATGCGGTGGTTGACACCCTTGGTCAGGATGCTGCTGGCAGGGCTGATGAAGGGGTTTTTCCGATCAAGTCGGTTACCGTCGTCGACGCCAACGGCAATACCTCCCTGATCAGCTTTCACAATGTGAGGATCAATCTCAACCCGGACGGCAGTCTTTTCAGGTTTGAAATTCCTGCCGGGGTTGATGTCGTTCGCCCCGAATCGGTCGGCCCCGGGTTTTAAGGAAGCGTTTCCGATCCGTAATCAGCCGACGTGCTGGGAAGACCTTTCCTGTTGATGTGGCTTGTGGTATAAATACTTGTTTATTGGGCAAATTTATCTATTTAAGGGCATGTCGCCCGCCCTGCCCGCCCGCTTTTCGGGGATCTTCTCCCCGACATGAAGAAACCGGGAGGATTGGAAAGGATGTGGTCTTGGTGAAGCATACCGTGAGTCTGGTCAGTCTGGGGTGCCCTAAGAACCTTGTAGATGCCGAAGTGATGCTTGGCCACCTGCCGCCTGATCGCTACGCGATTGTCACCGATGAGAGTCAGGCGGAGGTGATTATCGTGAATACCTGTGGCTTCATACGCGAAGCAAAGGAGGAATCGGTTGAAACCATCCTGGAGGTGGCGGATTACAAGGTGAACGGGCGTTGTCGACTCCTCGTGGTAAGCGGCTGTCTGCCGCAGCGCTACCAGGTGGAGCTGGCTGAGGATCTGCCGGAAGTTGATCTGTTTATAGGCACGGCGGATGCCCCGCGGCTTGTCGGCCTGCTGGATCAAGCCCTGCAAGGGCTTCCAGCCACACACGTGATCGGCCTGCCTGATTATCTGTATGATCATGAAACGCCGCGGGTGACGTCTTCACCATACTACTCGGCTTACGTGAAAATTGCCGATGGCTGTTCCAACCATTGTTCCTACTGCGTGATCCCAAGTATCCGCGGGACCTTGCGGTCTCGGCCGATTTCCTCGATCGTCAAGGAGGTTGAGCGCCTGGTCGGCGAGGGAGTCAAAGAGGTCAACCTGATTGCCCAGGACATCACGGCTTACGGTATGGACCGGGATGATGGTGCATCGATTGAGCCGCTTCTGAAGGAACTGGTCCAGGTCGAGGACCTTGTCTGGCTGAGGCTGCTTTATGCCTACCCGGATGGCATCAGTGACGAACTGCTCGATCTGGTTGCCTCGGAAAAGAAAATCTGCAAATACCTCGACGTGCCGATTCAGCATATCGATGATGTGATACTGGCTGCGATGAATCGCCGGATTGATGAAGCCGGAATCCGTAAACTCCTTGAGCGGATTCGCCTCAGGATGCCTGAAGCAACGCTGCGGACATCTGTCATCGTCGGTTTCCCGGGTGAGACGGATGAACAGTTTCGAAAACTGCTGGCTTTCGTTGAGGAAGGGCACTTTGAGCGACTTGGTGTATTCCGCTATTCCCGAGAAGAGGGAACGGCTGCCGCTCGACTCGACTGCCAGGTGCCGGAACGAACCAAACAGGCCAGGTACCGGCGTCTGATGAAGGCTCAGGCGCGGATCTCTTTCCGCAAGAACCGGGCCCTGGTGGGCAGGATCGAGCCGGTTTTGGTTGAAGGTTACAGCAATGAAACCGACCTGCTGCTGGGGGGCAGGGCGATCTGCCAGGCCCCTGACGTTGATGGCCAGGTCTATATCACCGCAGGGCAGGCCAATGTCGGCGACATCGTCCCTTTACGAATCACCGACTCCTCGGAGTACGATTTGATCGGCGAAATCGTCGAAGCTTAAGTTGCATGGCTACTGGCTGGTCGGCCAGGGCCCTGCATGGCGAGCTCGGCGGTTTGAACCTCCGGCGGCACGCCGGGTGATTTTCGTTTCTTGATCCCTGGAAAAATTGTCAATCATGCAAGACTATTGGTCTTTTCTCCCCTATCTTGCTCCGCCACTGCTCGGCGCGATTATCGGTTATGTGACTAACCGCATCGCAATCCGTATGCTTTTCAGGCCCTTGCAGCCATGGCACCTGTTCGGCCTGCGCCTTCCTCTGACGCCCGGCATCATTCCTGCCAAGCGCGGCGAACTGGCTGCTCGCATGGGCGAGATGGTCGGCAGTCATCTGCTGACCGGCGAAGATGTTCGCCAGGCCCTGGCGCGGCCAGGTTTCCGGACAGAACTGAAAGGTGCCGTTGATGAAAAACTGACGGCCTTTCTCGATCGCGATCTGGGTCCGGTCGAGAGCCTGGTTCCTGATAACTATCGTGGCCGGTTTCGCGAATTCATTGATATCATGCGCTGGCGGGTAGTCCGCCTGATCGGTGACTACCTGCGCAGCCCGGCATTCGAAACTTCCCTGCGGGGCTACCTGCGCCGGAGTGGTGATGCTCTATTGGCAAGGGATCTGGAAAGTTTTCTGACCCCGGAGCGCTACCGTGACCTGCAGAGCCACCTGGATGCGCGGATCACGGTCCTGCTGAATTCACCGGACCTTGCAGAAGGCGTGGCGCGGTTGGTCGATGATCGTATCGAGCGGCTGCTGCAGAGCGACCGATGCTTGCGCGAACTCCTGCCGGAAGATCTCGTCGAAGTCGTCTTTGCGCAAGTCGAACGAGAGATCCCGCCGCTTTTGGAACGTTTCGGCGGGCTGCTGCATGATCCGGTCTTCAGGCAGCGGCTGGTGACCCGGGCACAGAAAGGGATTGAATCCTTCGTGGATTCTCTTGGTGGCCTGGCCGGTTTGTTGTCCGGGTTTGTCAACCTCGATAAGGTCTATGAGAAAATCCCGGAATTCCTTGACCAGGCGGCTGAGGAGATTGCCGACTGGCTGCGTGAGGAGCGGACCCAGCAGCAGGTGTCCGCTCTTTTGCGGGAGCGTCTTGGAGGTTTGCTGGACCGGCCTATCGGCAGTTTTACGGAAAAAATTCCTTATGAAAAAGTATCGGGCATGCGGCGTTTCCTCCGTAGCCGTGCGGTTGACGCAGTCAGGAGCCGGCGCGCGGCGAACCTGACTCTGGTGCTTGCCGAACGCTTCGTGCAGCGGATCAAGGATCGTTCTTTTCGCAGTCTGCTCGACCAGGTGCTGCCGGACAATGGTGTCGAACGCGGTCAGGAAATGGTGGCTGAGCGTCTCTTGGCCATTTTGCGTTCGCCCGAGGCGGAAAAAACCGTTGACCGCGTATTGCGTGAACAGATCGAGGACCGTTTTTACCGGCGTAATCTCGGCCGCCTGTCGGCCCGGCTCCCCGCCGATGTCCGCGAGGAACTGGCTGAAGCGATTTGTTATCAACTGGGTGAGGTGTTGTGCAAGGAGGTCCCGCGATTGCTCGAAACCCTGAATGTCGCGCGCATGGTGGAGGAGAAGGTCAACCGGCTGGACATTCTCAAGGTTGAAGGGCTGCTGCTTGGCGTGATGCAGGAACAGTTTAAATATATCAACTTGTTCGGAGGTCTGCTCGGTTTTATAATCGGGCTGCTGAACCTGGCGGTTATTTTCTTGATGTGACGGGCTATGCGCTATGGGCCATCTGTTTCCGGAGAGACTATGAATTCACGATTTATCCCCCCCTGGGCGAAACTGCAAAGAGCCTGGCGCGACTGGCGCAGAACCGGCGGCCTGCCGGATATTCCGCCTGACCTGCCCCCGGAAGAGGCCAGCCATGTGGAAAATCTGATGGCCGAATGCCTGGCGGCCCGACGGGGCGAAGTCTCCGCACGCCAGCATGCGGCCGCGCTTGGTGAGTTTTACCTGACGTTGAATGCCACCGGACGCAAACGCTTCCTGGAAATTCTGACCAAGCGTTTTTCGGTCGATCGGGACGTGATCCGGCAGGCCTGTCACCGGCTTTCTGAAAGCAAGGCCGATGAGGACTTCCAGCGGCAGGCCCATGTCCTGCGCGGGGTTCTGGTGCCGCCTCGCCTGCAGCTGCTGCAGCAATTCAACGGCCTGCCGCAGGGCGGCAAGTTCCTGATCGACATGCGTGCCGATCTCCTCGGGTTTTTGCCCGACTCGCCTGAATTGGCGGACCTCGATTATGACCTGAAGCAACTGCTGGCGACCTGGTTCGATGTCGGCTTTTTGCAGGTTGAACGGATCACTTGGCAGAGCCCGGCGGCCTTGCTGGAGAAACTGATGACCTACGAGGCGGTCCATGCCATTAATTCCTGGCGGGATCTGCACAATCGCCTCGAATCAGATCGTCGCTGCTATGCATTCTTCCACCCGATTATGCCGGAGGAGCCGCTGATCTTCATCGAAGTTGCCCTGGTCAAAGGCTTGTCGCCCAGTATCCAGGTTCTGCTTGACGAGGATGCTCCGCAAATCGATCCGACCAGGGCGGACACCGCGATCTTCTATTCCATTTCCAACACCCAGGCGGGGCTTCGCGGGATCAGTTTCGGCCCTTTTCTGATCAAAAAGGTTGTGGATTCGCTGCGGAGTGCATTGCCCAACGTGAAAACGTTTTCAACCCTTTCGCCGTTGCCTGGATTTCGTCGCTGGCTGGAACACCACCTGGCGCTGGAGACGGATGCCGCGGCTGGCAATCCTTTGCGGGAGGCGCTGGCCGCTGCGGCGCGCCTGCTTGAGGTTGATGCCACCCTGTCCGCGGTTATCGATGACCGGCGCTGGCTCGAACAGCCGGAAGTGGCCACACTGCTCAAGGAGCCGCTGCTGGTCTTGTGCGCCCGATATCTGCATGAACGCCGGGAGAAGGATGACGCGCCCCTCGATCCGGTGGCCCGGTTCCATCTCGGCAACGGGGCACGGATCGAGCAACTCAACTGGTTCGGTGATGTGTCCGCCAAAGGCTTGCGGGAGTCCTGCGGGCTTATGGTCAATTATCTTTATCCCCTTGGCGAAATCGAACAGAATATCGAAGCTTACGCGACCGAAAAGCAGATCGCTGCTGCAGGCCGGGTTCGCACCCTGGTCAATGAAGAAGGCTCGGCCCGCAAGAACCTGGCCGGCTTGCGCAGGCTGCTGCCGGTGGGCAGGAATGAAGAGCCTGCCTAAAGTTGGCCCCGCAGCCGATTCGGGCCTGGCATAGCGCCTCAAGGAGAAACCATGCAGATCAAGCCGGAAGTTGTTGCACAACTCGAACGGGTGCTCGCTTCGGTCGAGCAACTTCTGCCGCCTGCCGTTGGCAAAATCGACTGGTCGAATATTCGCGCCGCCAACTGGCGCTGCCATTCTTTTTCGGGGTGTCTGGAGCCGATTTCCGAAATCGACAATATCTGTCTGGATGACCTGCTCGGCATTGAACGGCAGAAAACCATCCTCAAGCAAAACACCCTGCAGTTCATCAAGGGTTACCCGGCCAACAATGTCCTGCTCTGGGGTTCGCGGGGTACCGGCAAGTCTTCACTGGTGCGCGCCCTTCTGAACACTTATGCTGATCAGGGCCTGCGCATCATCCAGGTCGACAAGAATGATCTCGATCATCTGTCGGACATCTTCGTGCAAATCGCCAATCAGCCTTTCCGGTTCATTATCCTGTGTGACGATCTGTCTTTCGAGCCGGGTGATCCCGGTTACAAGATCCTCAAAAGCGTACTGGACGGCTCGGTTTATGCGTCGCCCGAGAATGTGCTGATTTATGTGACGTCCAATCGCCGCCATCTGCTGCCCGAATATTTTCAGGACAATCTGGGGGCCAAAATGGTGGAAGGGGAGATCCATCATGGCGAATCGGTCGAAGAAAAGATTTCCCTGTCGGACCGTTTCGGGCTGTGGGTCTCCTTCCGGGTCCTCAAGCAGGAGAGATACCTCGAAGTGGTGCAGCGCACGATGGCCCGCATCTGCTGCGAGCATGGGCTGGAACCTCTCTGGGATGATGAAATTGTGCAGGCGGCCATCAAATGGTCGCACGAAAAAAGTAAACGCTGCGGACGCACGGCATTACAGTTTTCGCGCTACTGGGTTGGGCAGCATCTGCTGGCGCGTCTGCAGCGAGGCTCCTGACCGGACGGTTTCAGCTGACGGCCGGGTGGTTCGCGGCCGAAACTCCCGATTTGCCCCGGGTTTTCCCTTGATCTTTGGAAGAACGTCGGTTAAATTTGCCGGGTTGTTTGGAACCTAAGGTTTTTCCGTCTTTTAGCCGCTTCCCGTGGCGAATTCGCCGGCGTCGAACGGGTGCTGAGCGGATTCCTTTGACCTGTTTTTTGAGGAGGATGTCGATGATGTCGAAAAATATCCGTTACTTTTGTCTGGCCGTGCTTTGTGCGGCATGGCTGGCATTGGGTGCTTCGCCTGCCGCAGCAGCGGCCCAAAACCTGACCTTCAGTATTTTCTTTCCACCGACCCATGATCAGGCGGTGGCGGCTTTCGATTTCGCCAAGGAAATCGAGAAGCGGACCAATGGCCAGGTCAAGATTACGCCTTTCCCCGGCGGGACCCTGACCAAGGCCCCTCAGGTCTACGACGGAGTCGTGACCGGGATCAGTGACATGGGCAATTCCTGCTTCGCCTATACCCGGGGGCGTTTCCCGGTCAGTGCGGCTCTGGACCTGCCGATCGGTTACCCGAACGGCAAGGTTGCCAGTCAGGTGGCCCATCAGTTCGTCAAGGAGGTTGACCCTCCCGAACTGCAGGATGTCAAGGTTTTGTATGTGCATGCCCACGGCCCCGGCCTGCTGCACACCCAGAAGCCGGTTCGCAGTCTCGAAGACCTCAAGGGGATGAAGATCCGTGCGACCGGTCTCAGTGCCAAGGTTGTTGAAGCCCTGGGTGCCGTGCCGGTGGCCATGTCTCAGCCCGAGACTTATGAAGCGCTGCAGAAGGGGGTTGTCGAGGGGACTCTCGGCCCGATCGAGGTGCTCAAGGGATGGAAGCAGGGCGAGGTGATCAAGTACACTACCGAATGTTTCGATATCGGTTACACCACGGCCATGTTCGTGGTGATGAATCGTAAGGCTTGGGATGCGTTGCCGGCGGATGTCCAGCAAGTCATCGATGCCGTCAGCGAGGAATGGGTGGCCGTGCATGGCGAGCAGTGGGACAAGGCGGACCAGGACGGGCGCGCCTTCACCGAGAGTCTCGGCAACGAGTTAATCTCCCTGTCTCCGGAGGAAAGCGCCCGCTGGCGTGAGGCCGTAGAACCGGTCATTGATGAATATATGAAAACGACCCCCGGTGGCGAGACATCGGTAGCGCGCATCCGCGAGCTGATCAAAAGCGCCTCGCACTAAACCTGTTTTACCTGGCAAGTTTGGAAACCGCCCCGGCGTCTGCGGTCGATGTGGCCGTGACGACGGGGTGGTTTGTTTTCTTCCGGCCGCGTTCAAAAGGTCTGATCGTAATGTTCACTGTGTTTGAAAAAGCCGGCAACGAGCTGTCGAAGGCTTTGTTCGCCGTAGCCGGTGCGGCGATCGTTGCCATGATGCTGCTGACCTGTGCCGATATTGTCCTGCGTATGTTTCGCATGCCGATCCCCGGCACCTATGAACTGGTGTCGTTCCTGAGTGCGGTTTCCGTGGCTTTTGCCATGGCCCATACCAGTGTGCACAAGGGCCACATTGCCGTCAGTGTGCTGGTGCAGCTTCTGCCGAAGCGTCTGCAGGCGCTGGTTGACAGCCTGACCACCGGCCTCTCGGTCGGTCTGTTTGCCCTGATTGCCTGGCGATCCTATGTCTACGCAGGAAGCTTGCGGCAGTCCGGCGAGGTCTCCATGACCCTGCAGTTGCCTTTTTATCCCTTCGTCTTCGGGATCGCCCTGGCTTCGGCGGTCGTCTGCCTGGTCCTGCTGGCCCAGTTCTGGACGCATCTGGCCCGGGTGGTCGGCAAATGAGTTTATCAACCATCGGCATCATCGGCATCCTGCTCCTGCTGGTCGGCCTCTTCTCGCGCATGCCGGTCGGCTTTGTCATGGCTCTGCTCGGCCTGGGCGGATTCAGTTATGTGGTCAACTTCGAGGCCGGTCTCAACTTGCTGGCACGTGACATCTGGGACACATTCTCCTCGTATGGGCTGACGGTGATACCGCTGTTTGTCTTCATGGGGCAGCTGGCCTATCAGTCGGGGATCAGCCGCCGGCTTTACCATGCAGCCCACGTCATTGTCGGTAATCGCCCTGGAGGATTGGCCATGGCGACCATTGGCGCCTGTGCCGGCTTTTCGGCGATCTCCGGTTCGACCAATGCGACCGCCGCCACCATGGCAACGGTGACGATTCCCGAGATGAAACGGCGCAAGTACGATATGGGCCTGGCGACCGGGACCGTCGCTGCCGGCGGCAGTCTGGGCATTCTGATCCCGCCGAGCGTGATCTTCATCGTCTATGGCATTCTAACCGAGCAGTCAATCGGCAAACTGTTTGCGGCTGGCATTCTGCCCGGTCTGCTGCTCTGCAGCCTGTTTTTCATTGTCATTAGCCTGCAGGTCCGCCGGAATCCCGCCCTCGCACCACCGGGGCCGAAAACCACCCTGAAGCGTAAAATCCGTTCCTTCACCGGGGTTATCGAGACCCTGATCCTGTTTTTCATGGTGATGGGCGGCTTGTTCTTTGGGGTTTTTACGCCGACGGAAGCGGCGGCCGCGGGGGCTTTTCTGACTCTGCTGATCGCTCTGGTCCGCCGGCAGCTAACCTGGAAGGGCTTCGTTCAATCATTAAGTGATACCACCAAGATCAGCTGCATGGTCATGGTGATCGTAACCGGCGCAGTGGTGTTCGGGCATTTCATGGCGATTACCCGGGTGCCGTTCGACCTGGCCAACTGGGTCGGTTCGCTGCCGCTGCCGGCGCACGTCATTCTGGGGCTGATTATTCTGGTTTATCTGATCGGCGGCTGTTTCATGGATGCCCTGGCCATGATCATGCTGACCGTACCGATTTTCTTCCCGGTCGTGATCGCTCTTGGCTTTGACCCGATCTGGTTCGGCGTGATTATCGTGTTGGTTACGGAAATGGGCGTCATTACCCCGCCGGTCGGTGTGAATGTTTACGTGGTGCACGGCATTGCCAAAGATGTCCCCCTGGAAACCATCTTCCGCGGTGTCCTGCCGATGCTGCT
>RRYU01000928.1_pt1 | contig 18047 bp, 4 predicted proteins | sample 2162651 | NCBI WGS metagenome assembly RRYU01 (sample SAMN10267283, study PRJNA491782) | microbial mat metagenome | isolation source: biomat in the production well | place: Japan: Minami-Kanto gas field, natural gas well KTG3 | collected 2017-06 | reverse complement strand
ATTCACCGTGATAGTTGCCTGACCGCTTCCCTCGGCGATAGAGATATTGTTCGTACTGAATGATAGTATCGACGATGGATCATTATCCTGGATTTCCAGGGTTGCCACAGACAACCACTGCAATCTGGCATTGCTGCTGGGATTGCTCAGGTACACTTGGATCTTCTCATTTTGTTCGTCACGATCATCTTCGAGAATGTCAACTGTAAAGGACTGTCTGGTCTGGCCAGGATTAAAGGTTAATGTACCGCTGGTGGCACGATAGTCCAGGCCTGCCGTAGCGGTGTCATCACCGGTAGCGTAGTCGACTGTTACCTGGTCGACAGCAGAATTGGTCAACGTAACCGAGATCGTGGCTGTACCGGCACTCTCATCTACGCTATAAAAACTTTGCTCGAAGCCGATACGTGGTTCGTTATCACGGATGGTAAGATCTTCAGGACTATTCACCCACACCGCCGGATCTGAAGTGGTTAGGATCAGGCGGATATTTTCATCATTCTCCACCAGTGTATCTTCCAGAATAGTCAGGGGAAAGGTCTGCTCTGATACACCCGATGCAAACACAAGGGTACCACTGGTGGTTTGATAGTCATCGTCAACTGTTGCCCCACCGGATCGTGTCTCATATTGCACCGTTATATCGCCATTCAGACCGCGACTGCGCACCAACTTGACATCGACTGTGCCATCGACTGTGCCATCGCGTTCATCAAAAGACAGAGTACCGGGATCAACCTCCACACGCGGCTCATCGTCGCGGATTTCGATCTGCGACGACACATTCGCAGTCAACCAGGCATTACTGCTGGGATTGCTCAATACGAGTCCAATGGTTTCATCCGGCTCGCCGATTGCATCATCAATGATTGGCACAGTAAAAGATTGACTGGTCTGCGTAGGTGTAAAGGTCAGCGTCCCGCTAACAGGTGTATAATCTACATCAGGTGTAGCCATTTGAACCAGAGTTGTATAATCGACCGTTACGGTTGAAGTCACCGCATAACTGAGCGTTACAGTGACAGTAGCACTTGCACTGCCGACATTCTCATCTACATAGAATGGATCGGTCGCAAAGCGCAGAACTGGCTCGTCGTCGTAGATATACAGCCGGATTGTCCGTTCATCCGGATCATCGGCAAGCCATGCGTTCGGGCTGGCATCTTGCAAGATGATATCAAACCACTCAGTATCCTCACCGAGTAAATCGTTCAGGATAGTTACATCAACAGTCTGGCTGGTCTGATTCGGTGCAAAGGTCAGCGTACCACTGGTAGCAACATAATCTGTACCGGCGATAGCTGTGCTATCGCTGGTAGCATAAACGACCGTTACGGTGTCACTGATTGGCGCAGACAATTCCACCATAACAGTAGCTATGCGCTCATTTTCACCTATACCATAACCAAAACGACTAAGGCTGATCTGGGGTTCATCGTCGACAATCTCCAGCACAGCTGTATCCGGCGTACCGATGAAGGCATTGCCTGGATTACGCAACTGTATCTGCACGGTTTCCGCTGGCTCGGCCAGGCCATCGTTGATGATTGGTATGCGAAAGTACTTACTGGTTTCACCAGGCCGAAACGTGAGCGTACCACTGGCGGTACTATAATCTGTGCCAGCTATGGCGGTACCATTCGTGGTTGCATACTCTACCGTCACCGTCTGTGGCGAGGAGGCATCGAGTTTAACCAGCGCCAGGGCTGTACCATCAGATTCATTTATGCTATAGGATGCACTGCTCAAGTATACCTGTGGGCCGTCATCGTCAAGGATAGTGGCCAGACCATCACCATCACGAATGGTAGCATTGACGGGATTTTTCAAATCAACAAAGAACGTCTCGTCATATTCCTCGTCTTTTGTATCGCCTACAACCTGAACCGTCAGCGGAAGCACAGTCGTGCCGGGCATAAACGTAAGTGTGCCAGAGATAGGCAGATAGTCGTTGTCGGCAACGGTAGCTTTCATATCTCGTGTGGCATACTCCACAGTGATAGTAATGTCACTTGTGCTTGTAAGGCTAACCTCAAAGTTAGCAGCGACTGTACCATCATTTCCTTCCTTCTTCACGGTGACATCTTTGATAGAGATAGCTGGTGGATCATCATCGATAATCGTGAGCGTAAACGTATTCGGCGTACCGAGGACAGCGCCGCGCACATCCTGAAGTTCGATCTGAACTGTCTCAGGCAGTTCATCGACCAGATCATCGACGATAGTCACCGTAATCGTCTGACTAATCACTGCGCCGGTAAAGGTCAGTGATCTAGTGTTAAGGATATAATCCTGGCCATCAGTAGCGTTACCGGTAACAACCAGATCAAGCGTCACCGGCTCTTTCAGGGGTGGCGTGATTGCAACCACAATATCAAACGTACCCTCATCCTCGTTGACAGCGCCAAACGTGCTCTCATCCTCACTGACATCGCCAGCGGCACGTTCAAACACCACACCGGGCAGATCATTATCGGTAATGGTGAGAGTATGAGATATTGGCGCAATCAGATCAAGTTGCGGGGCCAGGCCTTCTGGAATAGCAGGCGTGCCCAGTTCCAGCATGACCGTCTCATCGACTTCGTTGCGATTATCATCTATGGTAGCCAAATCAATCGTGGCACTGGTCGCACCCGCCGGAATAACCAGCGTGTCGGAGGTAGGAGCCGTATAGTCGACATCTCTGGAGGCCGTACTGCTGCCAGCAATCGTATAGGGTAGTGTAATATCCTGAGAGACAGGATTACCCACCAGGTCAACCCTGATTCTGGCTGTGTCACCTTCGTCAACACGGCTAGCATCTAGCGCAAACGCCACCGTGGGCAGGGCGTCATTGTCGATGATCATGAGCGTATAACTCTCTGGTGTGCCCAGAGCAGGCAGCGGGCCGGATGGAATAGCTGGCGTGCCCAGATCGATCACCACCGTTTCAGACAATTCACTGGTGGCATCGTCCAGCGTAGGCAACGTAATGGTAGCACTGATTGTGCCAGCCGGAATCACCAGTGGAGCAGGCGACGGAGCGGTATAGTCGCCACCACGAGTAGCAGTACTGCCAGAATTGATCGTATAGGGCACCGTGATATTCTGAGCCGTCGCATTGCCATTGAGCGTCACCGTAATAGTTGCCGTTTCGCCTTCCGTCACTTCGTCCGCACCAATTGCAAACGTCACACTGGGCGGAGCATCATCATCGTCAATGGTAAGGGTATGGACAGGCTGCGCCCCCAGAATAGGGGCTGCACCACTTGGAATGGTTGGTGATCCTAGCACCACAACCACTGTCTCAGCCGCTTCGTTTAGACTATCCTCCAGCGTAGGCAGCGTAATGGTGGCACTGATCGCACCAGCGCGAATAACCAGCGTGTCAGAGGCAGGAGTCGTATAGTCATCACGGGTAGCAGTACTGCTGCCATCAATCGTATACCGTAGAGTGATATCCTGCGTCGTCACATTCCCTTCCAGATTGACCTGAAGATACGCCGTGTCACCTTCGGCCACACGGCTCGTACCGGTTGCAAACGTCACACTGGGCGGCATATCGCCGTCATCAATGGTTAGCGTATGGCGAATGGGAGTACCCAGGCTCGGGGCCGGGCCTTCTGGCACAGTTGGCGTACCCAGTTCCACAAGCACCGTTTCAGGCGCTTCATTCACATTATCGCTAATGATATCCAGATCAATCGTGGCGCTGGTCGCACCCGCCGGAATAACCAGCCGATCAGGCGACAGAACAGTATAGTCGACATCACGGATAGCCATATTGCCAGTAATCGTATACGGAACCGTGATAGCCTGCGACATCTGAGGGCCGGTCAGATTGACCGTAAGTCTGGCCGTATCACCCTCGGCGACACGGCTAGCATCTAGCGCAAACGCCACCGTGGGCAGTGCATCATTATCGATGATCGTGAGCGTATAACTCTCTGGTGTGCCCAGAACAGGCACAGACGGCGTGCCCAGATCGATGATCACCGTTTCAGACAATTCACTGGTGGCATCGTCTAGCGTAGGCAGCGTAATCCTGGCGCTGATTGTGCCAGCCGGAATCACCAGTGGAGCAGGGGCAGGCGCGTCATAGTCGACACCACCACCAGCGGCCGTACTGCCAGAATTGATCGTATAGGGCACCGTGATATTCTGAGCCGTCGCATTGCCATTGAGCGTCACCGTAATGGTGGCTGTTTCGCCTTCCATCACTTCGCCCGTACCGGTTGCAAACGTCACACTGGGCGGATCATCATTGTCCTGAATTGTCAGAGTTGACTGATCCGGCGATCCCCGGGTCGCATTTCTAACCGTAGTAAGCGCAACGGTTACCGTTTCATTCGGCTCATTTAACTGATCGTCGTTGATTTTTACATCGATAGTCTGTCTGGTCACACCAGGCGCAAAAACCAGACGTCCACTCGGCACGCTATAGTCAAGATTCAAGGCAGCCGTACCCGTAACAACGCGATAGTTGACCGTAATCGTCTGCGGCGAGGTCGCATCAAGCGTTACGGTCAGCGGGGCTGTTCCTACCGCTTCGTCCACACTCACAGATGCTACTTCGAAGCTCACCGTCGGGCCATCATCGTCCAGGATGGTACCGATACCGTCACCCCTGGCAAGCGTGGCATTGACCGGCTTGCTTAAGCGCACAAAAATCTGCTCATCAGCTTCATCAAAGCTATCAGGGACAATCTCGACCACAATCAGCTGAGGCCCCTGCTCGCCGGGTGCAAATTCCAAAGTACCTGTGATCGGACTGACCAGGACATAATCACTGTCCAATTGGGCAGTTCCATCAGAAATGGCATACTCGACCGTCACCTCGCGGTCATTGGGCACACCCAGACTAACCGGGAATGCCAGTCTGGGGGGCGTTCCACCGCTGCCCTCAACAACCTGGACATCAGCGATAGCAATACCAGCCTCGTCATCGTCCTGGATAGTAATGATCGCCTGGTTATCGCGAATGGTACCTAGATTTTCATTGCCACCAGTCAGATTCACAAAGAAGGTCTCATCTACTTCATCGATCATATCGCCCAGGATCTGCACCTCGATCGTTCGGGTGATCTGGCGCGGATTAAAGGTGATTGTACCGCTGGCGGCAACATAATCGATACCAGCCCTGGCTGTACCCTCAGATGTTTCATAGTTGACCGCCACCGGCTTTTCACTGGCCTCAGACAGCGTCACCGTCAGCGTAGCGGTAGTAGTTATACCAGTAGCGCCCTCTAGCACACTTATATCGGATAGAGCCAGGACATCAGGAGGATCATCATCATCCTCGATTTCCACCACCATGCGCGTATGTGTACCAATCTTAGCATGCTTCAAACTGGCATCATCAAGCAAGGTGACAGCAAACTCTTCGATATCCGGCTCGTCATATACGTCATTCCGAACAGGTACCCAGATAGATGCAGACTGTGTATTCGGCGCGAACGTCAATATGCCAAAAGTGCGGGTATAATCGCCGGGTGATTTAGCTGTATCATCCTCTGTTGTATAACCCACCTGCACCTCTTCTGGATAGAGACTGCTCAAGGTGACCTCAAGTTCAAGTTCGAATTCCCCATTGGTGCTACCTTCATTGACACGCACCCGATACCCCTGATTAGCATATCGTGCCGCAAACTGAACCGTAGGTGGTATAGCGATAGCCGTAGCGGTAGGCGTACGGATTGGACGGGGTGTCGCAGTAGGCGTACTGGTTATGATCGGCGTAGGTGTCCATGTAGGTAGTGCTGTATCTATAGGGATCGGCGTATTCGTTGCTGTCGGCGTACGCGTTGATAGAGCTGTAGCAGTAGAAGTACGGGATGGCCGGGGTGTACTGGTACGCGTAGAAGTACTGGTCAGCGTCGGCAACTGCGTACTAGTTGGCGTATTTGTAGGCACAACTGCCGTTGCCGTGCGGGTAGTACCAGGTGTTCTGGTTGGTGTATTAGTGGCCGCAATCGACACACTGGCAGCCGGTTGCGTATTAGTGGGCACCACTAAAGACGACGTAGGCAACAGAGCCAGAGGAACCGTCGTAGGCGGCACACGAGTTGGCGTCATCGGCAATGCGGTTGCCAGCGGTGTCCCCATCGGCTCGGAAGTCAGATCCAGCGTTGGCGAAGGCGTTGCAATAGGACTGGCAGTAGGAATACGGGAAATAGCCGTTCGGGTTGGCGTAGCCAGGCCACCAGGCGTTGCAGACATTGTAGGCATACGAACAGCCGGCGTTGCGGTAGGGAGCAAGTCAATAATCGTTATTGGCACAATATCATCGCCCAGGAACGCGACCGAAACACCCTCAGGTGAAGCAGACTCTTCTTTGGCAGCCTGAACCTGATCTGGAACTAAAGCAGGCAAACGCATGCCATCTTCATCTTGCCAGCGTTCATAACTCACCACTTCATCTGCCAGGAGATCACGCGGATAGAGCGCGGCATACGGTGACACCAGCAAGATCACCAGTTGAAAGAGACCACACACTCCCACAAACGTCAACAGCAACGTTGCAGAAATCAGCCAGACAAGCAAACGACTCTTACGCTGCTTCGGCGAGGTCTGTTCCTTGTTTTTCGGGACTTCCGGTAGCATACGTGTACCTTAATGTAAAACTAAATGTACTACCCTCACCGGGTACACTCGTAACCCAGATGCGACCACCCTGTCTCTCAACCAGTTGCTTCACGATAGCCAGACCAAGACCAATGCCACGTTCAGCAGAATTAATTCCTTCATTCTGACCATCACCACGGGTAAACCGCTGAAAAATCTGTTCATACATATCCACCGGAATGCCGCGCCCGGTATCGCTCACATCGACCTGTACAAACTGATCATCGCATGAAGCATCGATCATAATTTTACCGGCAGTAGTATAACGACGCGCATTATCGACCAGCTGATGGACAATATTGCGAAGTTGATCGCGATCAGCGAGAACCTGAGGCAAATCGGCAGGGATATTAATCTCAAAGAGCAGACCTTTGGCCTTGATCAGACTACGAAGTGGCCAGATCGCCTCTTCGATAGTCTGCAGCAACTCAAGTTGTTCCAGATCCGTCTGAAGCGAACCAGAGTCAATATTAGCCAGCACGATCACATTGTTAATCAGGCTTGTCATATTCGAAGTATGATCACGCATTGAGCTAATCAGCACATGCTGATCTTCCTCAAGTGGACCAACCAGACCGCGCAGCAACAGATCGGCATTGCCACGCAGTACAGTGAGTGGCGTACGCAATTCATGCGAAATCGTTGCAATAAAGTTAGCGCGAGCGCGCTCAATCGCAATTTCATTGGTCATATCCTGCACAACACACACAAAGCCCATTTCATCATTACCAGGAGCAAGCACCTGAGCGACAGAGACGCGCACAATATAACTACCGAGCGTATAAAAATCTTTCGAGCGACGGGAATCAAAATCAGGCATGCCCTCATTCAGGCGCACCAGAGGAAGATCGGCGAGACGTTCCGGTAGTGGATCATCGCTACCAAGACTCAGCATCGTGCGCATGGCACGGTTCATCACCTGGATACGGCCATCTTCATCACAAACCACAATACCATCAGCAATACTCTCGACAATAGCAGCGCGCTGGCTTGACTCGGCTAACACAGCGGTATAAAGCTGTAAGAGATGCTCGGTCATCCGGTTAAACGACGAAGAAAGCAAACCAACCTCATCTTTTGAACGGATGCGGCTGCGGCGTTGAAAATTACCTGCCGTCACCGAACGGGCAGTCATCACCAGTTCATTCAGAGGCGCGGTGATAAGATGCGCAATATACACACCCAGGCCAATAATCATCAACATAGACAGAACCGTCAGAACTGTCAGCGGTGTACGTGCATCGTCCCACGAGCGAATAATATAATCACGCGAAAGACCAGTCGAGAAAATGCCGATCGTGCGGTTACGTAAACGCAACGGTGTATAGGCAAACTGATAATCACGTCCATCAATTTCATCGATACTAAACACAGCCTGACTGTTCGGTTCGCCGCCTTGCCAGAATGCTTTCAGAACGTCTGGTTGCATATTCAGGTCAAACAGATCTTCACGAGCGCCAAGCGTACTATTGAGAGCATTGCCCTCAGGATCATAGATCGTAATGATGTTTGCCTGAGACTGATTCCGCAAGATAGTGAGTAAGTTTTCCACCCGCATCGCGACGATAATACCGCCAACAACCTCGTTGCCTTCCCGAATGGGAGCAATGGTACAGAGATAATAGATATTGGTTTCCGTCAACTGAACCAGACCAACAAACTTATCACCCTGGTCATCGACTTCATCATTCAGAATACGTGGCACAAACCAGGTTTGTGAGAAATCTTGCGAGGCATAGGTAATATACGGCGTATCGACATCAGGAGGAGGGCGTTCCATATCGGCCAGCGACTGACCATTCCGATCAAAGACAATCAGACGATCAAGCTGAACACCGCTGCGTTGCATACCGACTTGAAAGAACGGATCGAGGGCCGCGATTAATTTAGGCGAATCGCTATCAGCGACAGCACGCACCACACTGGGAGCACCGGTTACCTCATTGTCTGGCGCAAAAATAACTTCTTGCAGAAACTGCAGGTTAGCACGTTCCTGATCGATTAATTTATCATTGGCAACCCGCATCACCTGGGCCAGTTGATTATCAAAACGTTCTTGCCAGGTACCGGCAACCAGCCTGAAGGCAATAGTCGACCCAACCAGTGCCACACAAAGCGCCAGCAAGATGAAGGGAATAATAATTTTGTACTGGAGGCGAGACCCAAGTTCTTGCAATAACAGGCGCATGGCCTATATACCTTCACAGTGCCAATAAATGACCGATCCTCTATAATATAGAAGACAATAATCCCGGCCAGGAAGCGCATAAACAGACTATCCGCAGAGCTACAGTATACCGGGAAAACAAAAGAAACCGATAACATTACACATAATCGTAAGTGACAGTTTGGTAATGTGTAACGGTTAGCAGATTTTCATAAAAAGACTTCTTTTATTGTGTGCCTCCGTGTATGCCCGGCGCGGAGACCGTCTCCCCTTCGACTGCCCCTTCGCTTGCGCTCAGGGCATGGCTCAGGGCATGCTTCAGGTGACGGAGGACGCGCCGGGTAACACATCTGTACTTGTATATCAGGCGGCCTTCTGCGATCATACGTTCAGATGTGCGAAGGCACTCTGGTGCGCGATCAGAGCAACGGTTTGCCCATTCACACACCGAGACGTTTGCGAGGTTCCGGCAGGGAAGCCGCTGCCGGGTACAACGTGTACAGTCTCGCATAGACGTAGACCACAGTGGTGTACCGGGCTGGTTGTCAGCCAGCCTATGGTGCTGCGCCGCTTTCGAGCGGAGGAGCGAGCACACGCCCAGGCGCTTCTAGCGGTGGGTAGCAGACTCCCTGTATCCGCTTACCCGCTTGAGATTGCGTACATTGCTACTTTGCTTCTTTTGCTGTGGGCTACACCGCCTGGATATAATATGGATATGATCTTGAGAAGCCTCATCCTGCAAGGATGAGAAGTAATCACTATTTCAACCAGATTCATATTCCGGCTAGTAACCGTTCAGGTGGGGTGGTCGGGAGGGGCGTTGCCCCTCCCGGATTCTCTCTTTTCGGCCTGTTTTGGCGGCTTTGCCGCCAAAACAGGCCGAAAAGAAGGTTTTGCGGGGGCCGCAGGCCCCCGCACCCCCGCTGGTGCAGGTACCGCCTGAACGGTTACTTCCGGCTAGATAGTGTAGAGAACAGACGACAAGATAGAGATACTGGTTGCAGCCTATGAAGCATGAAGGCTGTATCTATGAGCCAAACCATTGCCAAAAAGAACCGCACATACATAAAGGGGTGCGATCCTGGCCCTTCGTATATGTGCGGTTCTTTTTGAAGATAAACTGGCTACGAACGTTATCTAAAACCAGAAGACCAACCAGAGGCAGCCTCTAACCTTATGAATCACCTGCAGAGGGCGGGATAGTGGGGACATCTGGGATAATCAGCAACGGTTGACTGGATGAAGATTGCCGACTGCTATCAGGGGGGAACTCTGGAAACTTCAGCAGTGGTTCAGCAGGTGTCACCAATCGTTCAACCACGGCACCCAGGCGCTGAAATTGAGGTCCCAGTTCCGTTTCAGCAAGAGGAATATTCACCGGCACCTCCAGTTCGACTGGAATAGCAGTTTCCAGTGGAACGGTAAGATCGAGTTTCACAGGAAGTTCCAGGCCAGTTGGCAACTGAATATTAACAGTTGCATTAAGATTGCCACCTCCCCCGGGAAAGAGAATTGCCGCAGGAACACTTAGCGGAACCGGTTCTGTTAATGTAACGATAGACTCTTGCTGAATAGGCACATCTATCACAATCGGAATCTGGGTATTAAGGGGTACCGTGTAGATAATGCGGGATGTCTCTAATTTATCTACCACATCCTGAAGTTCGGCAACATTATTTCCGGCAAACGCCTGAACGTTACCAACCAGGCTACCAAGCTGGGTACGTTGAGTCACAACAATACCCACCAGAACGGCAACCACAACGAGCAAGATCAGATTGAGGCCAAACGACGTCCAGATCATGGCCTTGTAAAGGGGGGCAATCCGGGCATAGCGTTTCGGTGGGGGGGTAACCGGCACATGCTCGGCACTACTTGTTTCTGACGCTTCCATGATTTCCTCCGATAAGGTGTATGTGGTCTGAGAGACTGCTTTATAAACCGGACTGTACCACGCTCAATAGAAGATGTCCAATTTGTTATCCAGTCGGAATTCTTATCAATGATAACTATATATCATGCTATCTGGTACTAAGACCGCAGTAGTCAGAGACATACGTACTCCTACGAGATAGACGAACATTACTACCACACATGATAGTTTTGTTAATTTTAACAAAGTATCAACAAAATATTTGCTATACAAATACGGAATCTTATGGTACTATTGTACAGCAAAATGATAGTACTCAAGTACCAAAATAGATACACCACTCTATCAACGAGCAATTACGTAACCGTTCAGGTGGGGTGGTCGAGAGGGGCAACGCCCCCATATGCATCACGTTACGCCTCCCGGCGGAGGTTTGGGGGCCTCCGGCCCCCAAAAGTAGGTTTTTAGGGCTACCGCCCTAAAGGTGATGCATATGGGCAACGCCCCTCTCGGAGTCTCTTCTTTTCGGCCCGTTGTGGCGGCAAAGCCGCCACAACGGGCCGAAAAGAAGGTTTTGTGAGGGCCTGCGGCCCCGCGCCCCCGCCTGAACGGTTACAGCAATTACTATTCTCCTATATTGCTCAGAATAAGATCTGCCTGATTAGCATCAGCACAGTCTATCTATGTGCCACTTCAAGGTCTTTTGTGTTCAGTTTATGCTCGCCAGACGCAGGATTATCCACAGAAAAACAAACCTTACTACACAGGAGGTACCAATCGTGTTTCACTTTCGCCACTTTCGTGTAGCGGCTATTGCTGCTTTATGCTTCAGCATAACCATCACCCTGATAGCAGGCTTGCGCCAGGTTCAGGCAACCGAGATACCACCAGGAGATTCAGTTGCCTTTATTCAAACCAGTGGCCCGAATGCCCCTCTAACGAATGGCGACTTCTACACCAGTAGTGAAGCCGATAATGGGCCGCATGTCATCGATATCGATGTTCCCTGCACATGGCCGGCGGGTGAGACAATTACGGTTGCCTTATACGACCCTGAATCATTCAACTCAGGGCCACTGGATCCACCAGCTATCGATCAGATCCGCAGTGGGGAAGACAATACCAGATATCTGTTGAAAGACGCGACCGGAGCGATCCTGAAAACAATGGACTTCACGCCAACTGGTGGTAGTGATGGGTTATGGGTCGAACTGGCTACATTTATTCCCGATGTTGGGGGGCAACTGTGTCAGGATGACGTGTCGCTGATGTATACGATTGAAACGACTACTTCAGACAATGATGAGCAAAGCTGGCGGTTGAGTGTCAACCACGACCCGGATTGCTCGGTATCGACTGGTACGACAACTGGTTCGTGCAGCGGAATCAGCCCGGCTATGTCCGCCATGTTGACGAGTGGCAACGAAACAGACGACTTTGATGGTATACCAGGCACAGGCGACGAACTGGCGATCGGGTTGTTGCAGGTTTCGTATGAACATGCCGCACGCGAATGTCAGGACTTCTATTTCTTTGTCGAACGAGGTGATAATCCTGACTCACGTAATGTCACGCTGCACAACTTTGATATGGATCGCGGGAGTGGTGATAGTATTACATACTATACACCATCGGGGCAAGTACTCAATGGTACCGTATCCGGGAACCGAGTCTGGAATAATGGTGTTGCCGGTAATCCACCCGGACGCGTAGGAGATACCTATACGATCGGGGCAGCGGATCTAGGCTGGTGGCGTGCCGAAGTCTGCACTGGTGTACAAAATCAATATATCTTTGAAGGCGAGACGAGTGAGCCGGTGCGCTTTACGCCAGTAGCCACGCCGCGTATGGTGGTTGCAAAAGATGATGGTAAAACAGTGACACAACCGAATGATCTGCTTACCTATACCATCGCTTTTACCAATACATCAGATCAAACGCCTTCACCGGGCGCAGCCACCAAGGTGATGCTAACGGATACATTGCCAGATAACGCAACCTATCAGAGTTGTGCCTTTGGTACAGGCTATACTGGCAATTGCGACGTCAATCCGGCAAACGCGGGTGAAGTAATCTTTACGCTCGATGGTGTGGTGGCAGCCGGTGACAGCGGCAGCGTTCAGATAACGGTACAGGTCAATCCAGATGCGGTCGATCGAGTCGTGAATGAAGTTCGGCTCGACTATGCCGACATTCTGGGTAAGCAGTTTCGCCCCGAGTTTGACGACGATGTGAATACGATTGTGCCAGTGCAGACGATCCAGGTTGAGGCGACCAAGGTAGTCGAGACGATTAATTCTGATGCGCCTGATGGCTGTAATGCGCTCACTGGCGAGACATTGCGCTATACCGTGATTGTGAGCAATACCGGTAATACAACGGCAACTGGTGTTCAGTTTACAGACACACCCGACAGGAATACAACCCTAACAATTGGCTCAGTCACCACGGATCAGGGTAGTGTCACCAGCGGCAATGCGGCAGGTGACACCAGTGTGGGGGTCAATATTGGCGCATTGGAACCAGACGCATCCGTCACGATTACTTTCGATGTGACGATCAATGCGGCCATCCCTACTACGCAGACGGAGTTGGTCAACCAGGGGGAAATAACCGGGACAAACTTTGCTCCGGTACTAACCGACGACCCGACAACGGTTGAGGCCGATGATCCAACGATCACAACCGCCTGCCGACGTGAACCGCCGCCACAGCCAGAATTGAATGCAACCAAGGTCGTCGAGACGCTTAACTCGAGCGCAACTGACACATGCCAGGCGCTGACAGGCGAAACGTTGCGCTATACGGTGATTGTCAGTAATACTGGTAATGCCGATGCAACGAATCTGGTGTTCAACGATACATTGGATGCGAACACGACGCTGGTAGTCGGCTCGGTGACCACCGATCAGGGCAGTGTCAGCCGTGGTAATACAGCGGGTGATACAACAATAGGAGTGAATATCGGAACAGTGGGTAGCAACGCCAGGGTGACTATCACCTATGATGCGCTGGTTAATGGAACATTGCCGCAGCCTCAGACAGAGCTTGTCAACCAGGGGCAGGTCATCGGTGACAATGTTGGTACTCTGCTAACTGATGATCCGACAACAACAGCGCAACGCGATCCAACCACCACGCTGGCCTGTAACACACCAGTACCAGCACCACCCCTGCTGGTGGCAGCCAAGACGGTAGAATCACTCAATAGCAGTGCAACGGATGAATGTAAAGTTCTGGTGCGCGAGGCTTTGTTGTATGAAGTAATCATCTCGAACAATGATCCCACACCCGCCACGAACGTTACCTATCGTGACATTCTGGATGCAAACACCCAACTGGTAGATGGCACCCTGCAGATTAGCCAGGGCAATGTTGCGGCATCTATAAGTGGCGGAAATACCGAGATCCGGGCAACAATTGGGCAGATAAACCCCAATACCAGTGTGACGATCTCGTACCAGGCCAGGGTAAATGACACATTGCCAGATGGCCCGACCGATATTGTTAATCAGGGGACGGTGTTCTGGGATGTTAATAATCGTGCTGTTACCGACGACCCGACGCAACCGGGTAATACTGACCCGACCAGGACACGCGCGTGCCCAGGGTTGACCGCTATCGAGCTTGAGAGCTTTACGGCAACCAGGCAGGGTGACACGATGCGTGTGCGCTGGGTGACTAGTGCCGAATTTGATACATGGGGCTTTCATCTGTATCGCAGTAGTGATGGACGCCGTACAACGGCAGAGCGTGTTACGCCTGCATTGATCCCGGCGAAGGGACGAGGGCAGGGTGGCGCGACATATGTCTGGATAGATCAGGCCGTCGAGCCAGGGGTACAGTATACTTACTGGTTACAAGAAACTGAACTGGGCGGCAATCTGATCGAATATGGGCCAGCAACCAGTATTGCTGCTCAAAATCTTAATCGGCAGATCTATCTGCCACTTGTACGACGGTAGGCATATAAGCGCAAAGCGCAAAGTGCAAAACGCATGAACACGGTACCTGTTCACGTGTGATGGAATATGCTCTTCTTTTTTCTAGAACATTTTAGACATGGTTCATGTTTACTGTACCGTTTAGTTGGACGATACGCCCTCTCCCCCCTCTTTCTGAGGGCTATACATGACCCACAATTCTACCGCATCCTGATGCGGTAGAACCAGCAGTTTCCTGCTCTCCACGGGTACCGGCGGGGCTGCGCCCCGCCGAGATCAATACGGTTCGGTGTGTTTTGGCGGCTTTGCCGCCAAAACACACCGAACCGTATTCTTTTTGCGGGAGCCGGAGGCTCCCACCCCCCCGATGTGTGGGTAACGCATAGCCCTGAGGGAGAGGGGGAGACGGGGCATCCTGGCGGCACACCCGCCGTGTGTGCCGCCAGGATGCCCCGTCCGTGTTCCCCCGCCCCTTGCAGGGGCGGAGCAAGAGGGTGAGGTGATTCACACGACCAATCTGTCTGTGATATGTCCAGTACAATTGGTTATCCTGAAACCATGTCTTAGACAATAAATGCACGATGGATAGCACGCACGGCGGCATCACCTTCCTGTTCGGACACCACGAGTGAAATATTATTTTCGGTGCTGCCCTGGGCAATCGCAATAACATTGATAGTGCTTTGACCCAGCGCATCAAAGACACGTCCGGCAATACCAGGCGTGCCACGCATACCTGAGCCAACAACTGCCACAATAACCACCGGCTCGATTACGCCAATATGTTCTACATCATGATACGAGAGATCGTGTGCCAGTTCCTGGCGTAACTCGGCCACGGCGGCAACAGCCTCGTGCCGCAAGACGGCCAGGCAAATATTCTGTTCGCTGCTGGCCTGGGTGATCAGCAGGGTGTTGGTACCGGCACGCGCAACGGCACTGAAGATACGTGCGGCAACGCCCCGCAACCCCTGCATCCCCGGCCCGCCTACAGTGATAAGGCTGGCATCGCGGATGGCAGTAACAGCCTTGACCGTTCCTGGTGGTTCATCGGCGCTAATGCGGGTGCCCGGATGTTCTGGATTGAAGGTGTTGCGAATGCATACGGGAATATTTCGTTGAACCAGCGGATAGACCGTGCGCGGATGCAAAACATTGGCCCCGTAGTAAGACAGTTCGGCCATTTCGGTGTAGGATAGGGCTGGCAGTGTACGCGCTTCGGGAACAACACGGGGATCAGAAGTCAAAACCCCATCAACCTCTTTCCAGAACCAGACCTCATCGGCATCAAGGGCCGCCCCAAGAATGGCGCACGAGTAGTCGCTGCCGCCACGGCCAAGAGTCGTGGTAATACCATCGCGAGTAGCCCCAATAAAGCCAGTGACAACCGGAACATGGTGCTGTTCTAGCAAGGGCAGAAGGCGTGCCTGGCTATGCTGGCGTGTTTCATCCATCAAAGGTGTTGCATCACCATAACGTTCATCGGTGATAATCAGTTCGGTCGCATCAACTGACTCGGCGGCGACGCCGGCGCTACGTAATGTAGCGGCAATTAAACGGGCATTGCACCGTTCGCCCTGTCCGCTGATCTGGTCAAGCGCACGCGGGGTCAGTTCGCCCAGCACCGCAATACTGCGCGAGAGGTCGCCAACATAGTCGAGCATTGCACCAAGTTGCACCTCTAGCGTGTGCCGCTCTTCGGGAGTAGCCAGTTCGGCGGCAACACGCATGTGCAGATTAAGCAAACGCGGAATGATACTAGCCGCCACACTACTGTCGCCTGCCGCCGCTGCATGTGCGGCTTCAATCAGGCTATTGGTTGTACGCAGGTCAGGGGCATTCATAGCGGATACAACCAGGATAACCTGGTGATGCCGGGCCAGATTGCCCACAATCTCGACGACCTGTCGGATAGCATCGGTGCTGCCAACCGATGTGCCGCCAAACTTCATAACAATACGCATAAGCTGTTCCTGTTTCAAGCGCAAAGCGCAAAGCCTCTACCTGCAATGATGAAACCAGAGATACATCCAATTTCCAACGCAAAAGTGCGCCGGGAAGGGAAGCCATCCTCGGCGCACCGGGCATATAGTACCATAAATTGTCTTTGTATGGGCAGACCTTTAAAACAGGCTACAAACGCAGAGTCTCCATATCACGGCGTAGTTCGGTCAGGGTTTCGGCATGGGTAAACATATCTTTGTCGCGTGCACGTAAACGCAAGGCCAGTGCGCCACGCGGATGCTGGGCCACTTCGCTAACCAGTTTATGCTTCAGACTATGAACAAGCATCCCTACCGCTTGCTCGGCGCTGGTCAGGTGGTAGAGAAACAGCTCATACAGGCGTTCAGGTAGCGGTTCAGCCAGGTGCTGGTGGGTCTGATCATAGGCGGTTATCAGGTGCTGCAGATCTAACTCCACCCGCGTCAGAACGCTGCGCGCAACTGTAGCGACTGGCGCGCCATCACCATCATACGAAGGGGTCACATCCTGCCCCTCGGCGTCCGGCGGAGCGGAACGCAGGACAGTGCCAGTCATAATTTCGTCCATCACCTGATGATGCATCATCTCGTAGAGCAGCACACCCCGGCAGGCATTTTTATACTGCTGTGAGGTTTCGCTAATGATCGAACGATACGCATTGATCAACGCCATAGCATCAGGCAGGTCGGTACAGGTATCAACCAGATGCTGTTCAACGGCCTCTTTATCCAGATTGACGCGCCACTGTTCAGCCATGGTATCGGTGATCAAGACGACCTGCAGATCAAACTGGTCGAGAATAAAGGTTTCCAATTTATCCAGTTCTTCGGCAAAACTGGGTTCACGGTAGAAACGCCCACGCCAGTTCTGCGTCGCCTTGAACAGCGCATCGCGAAAAGCAGGACGTTCGGCATAGTTTTCCAGTTCGGTTTTGACCGTGCTGACGATTTTGACCATCTGAGTTTGCAAGTCGGTGATGATCGTATCTTTCAGAGCCGTTGTAGCTGCCTCGCTATCACGCGACAACGTATTGCGTACACGATGAAAACGTTCCAGCACCGTCTGCGCTTCATCTTGCACCAGTCCGATATAGCGTTCAACGCTATCGCTGCTTAGAAGATTAAAATCGGTTTCCGGATTGTCGGTAGCCTCGCCCCCGGTAACCTGCTTCCACTCACTGCGCAGCCAGACGGCAACCCCGGCATACGCCTCGTTATAGAGCGTCTGAGCCTTACGTATATCAATGTCCCAGCGGCTACGACTAAGAAAGTTGCGCAGCTTCTCACGTAGTTCAGGAATACCGCTCCACTGCAAAACCGTCGTCTCTTCCGACTGACCGGTTTGCTTTTCAACCCGCGCCATACTACTGAAGAACGGCTCATCCTCTAGCAACGGCGGCAGGAACGGTGTGCGCTCGCCATTGCGCCAGCGCGCTGCCTGCGACTTATTGACGCGTACGACCTGGGAAATCAGACCC
>RRYU01004647.1_pt1 | contig 18062 bp, 18 predicted proteins | sample 2162651 | NCBI WGS metagenome assembly RRYU01 (sample SAMN10267283, study PRJNA491782) | microbial mat metagenome | isolation source: biomat in the production well | place: Japan: Minami-Kanto gas field, natural gas well KTG3 | collected 2017-06 | reverse complement strand
TTTCTTTGGAAGATGGATCCCCGGGTAAGACCTGTGAAATGGTTATTTTTGGATTTCACGGGTCAGGCCCGAGGATGACTACATAAAGACTTATTACTGGACTAATGAGACTGCCTCATGAAGATTTCGGTCCCGGCAGGCCGGGATCAGCAAAATCATCAGATCCCGGAATACCTGCATGGGCATATCATGATTCCAATAGTCTGCGCAACCCCTTCAGCGCAACCCCAACCCATTCGGGCCGGTTGTTCAGCTCGTAATTCAATTCGTAAATTGCCTTGTCCATAAGATAGGCGCGGAGCAGGAGAGCCTGCTGTTGCATGTCTTTCGGGATCAGTCCTTTGCCCTTGATCTCCTGCGCGTAGACCTCATAAAAATGCTGTCCGACATAGAAACTCCACAGTTCAGCCCATTGCTCCAGGTACTCGACGTCTTCCGGCCTGATGGACTTGTCGTTGACCAGCATGCTGAAAACCACGTAATGGAAGGAACGAATCATCCCGGCAAGATCCCTGAAAACCGAGCGTTTCAACCTGCGCTCGCTGAGAGAGCGTGCCGGTTCTCCCTCGAAATCGATGATGATGAAATCCTTGCCGGTAAAGAGAACCTGACCCAGATGGTAGTCTCCGTGAATCCTGATCTTTCCGCCTTCGATTTTCCCCTGCTTTATATGGGAAAGCTGCTGCAAAATGGCGGACTCGCTGTCGAGAATCTCCTCGGCAAGCCCCTGATACTCCACTGCGATTTTTTTCTTCTGCTGCTGCAGCATCACCATCCCCCTTTTCACCTGCTCACGCATGGACTGATAGATGGAGCGCTGGTAAAGGGTTGTAAAGGGCTCCGGGACAAAATCATCTCCGAGCTTTTTCGATGCAAGGGCTTTGTGCATACCTGCCGTTCGTTCAGCAAGCTTTTCGACCATTTCAAGATAGACCTCCCCGATCAGCTCATGCATGATTCCCGGCATCAGGACCTTTTCTCCTCCGCCAAGCGGCAGCTCGGGTATCGCATCCATAAGATGCTGTTTTGCAAGCACATCTTCGTAGTAACGATGCACGAAGTTCTGGGTCACCTTCCATGCATCACCCTGGTTCGGCACATAATTCTGGAGGACTGCCAGAGAGCACTGATCCCTCCGGCTTTTGGCATAGTTCAGCGCACCGAGATAAAACGGCACGCTCTCGAACCTGGTATTTTCGGTCAGTACGCGGCATATTTCAACCTCGGGAGAAATTCCGGTAGAGATTTTCCTGTAAAGCTTCAGACAGAGCGAGTCATCGTACATGATAGAGGTATTGCTCTGCTCTGCTCCGAACAATGAAGAATCTATCTCATCAACCGGCGTTTCGTCAAGAAATTCATCGAGCTTTGCCCCACGCAGTGACGTAACTTTCCCTGACTTACCTTTCAGGTCGGACTGGCCGACAATCATTTCAAGCAGTACCTTCCGAAAACCCTCATGCCATGTTGCGTCACAGAGATATCCTTCATCCTCCCCAACTTTTATCTTGACGATAACCTGCTTCGAAAAGTTTTCACCCTCAGGATCGATCTGTTCAGCAGGAACATATGAAACCGGAAGCTGATAGAGCTCATTTGAACCGCTCGGGTAATGAACCTCGACAATCAGGTAACGGATATTGTCATGTTCCCTGACCTCGATATTTTCGGTTATCGCAACCCTGACTATTTTGCGGGCCTTGCCGCCGAACCACCGGCAGCTATGGATATACTTGGGCAGAATCCGGGTCTCCAGACGTTCGAGATATTTCCCTCCGAAAAGATCCTGCCAGTGAGCTACCTTTGCAAAGGTATGTTCGAGATACGGGCGATCCTCGATTTCCTCATGGCTTTCAATCAGCCTAAACCAGAAATAGCCGTAGGAACCGAGCGTCACGGTATATGGAGTCGATCTGATCCGGGGAAAATGGCTGAGGCTGAACACCTCCTCGGGAATGAAACCGTCATAGTTCGATAGATCGACGCTCACCGCCTGAGGACTTTTCGACAGGTTGATGATGCACAACATGGTCTCATCCTCGTATGTCCTGGTGAATATCAGTGCCTGCTGGTTTTCAGCCTGGATAAACTGTACATCCCCCCTGCTGAACGCTTTGTAACGACGAGCCGTCAAAAGCACATGCCGCATCCACCACAGGAGAGAATTGACGTTGCTTTCCTGGACTTCGACATTGACCGCTTCGTAATGGTACTCGGGATCGATAATAACCGGAAGCTGCAATTGCTGCGGATTCGCCCGTGAAAAACCTGCGTTCCGGTCACTGTTCCACTGCATGGGGGTTCTCACGCCATCCCGGTCACCGAGATAGTAGTTGTCACCCATACCGATCTCGTCACCGTAGTAAAACACCGGCGTTCCGGGCAGGGAAAGCAGCATGATATTCATCAGCTCGACCTTGCGGCGGTTGCTTGACATGAGCGGAGCGAGGCGACGCCGTATTCCGAGATTGATCCTTGCCCTCGGATCGTTCGCATAGACACGACGCATATAGTCACGTTCCTCGTCCGTCACCATTTCAAGAGTCAACTCGTCATGGTTGCGAAGAAATGAAGCCCACTGACAGCTTTCAGGGATATCCGGCGTCTGATCGAGGATGTCGATGATAGGGAAACGATCCTCCATCTCCAGCGCCATGAACATCCTCGGCATAAGGGGAAAATGAAAATTCATATGACATTCGTCACCCTCACCGAAATATTCCGCAGCATCTTCAGGCCACTGGTTCGCCTCGGCAAGCAGCATGCGGTTCGGAAATTTCCGGTCGACGTGCTTCCTCAGCTTTTTCAGATAATCATGGGTACGCTGCAGGTTCTCGCAGTTCGTGCCTTCTTCTTCGTAGAGGTAGGGTACTGCATCGAGACGAAGACCGTCAACCCCCATCTCCAGCCAGTAATCAAGCACCTTGTAGATCGCTTTTTCAACTGCGGGATTTTCAAAATTCAAATCCGGCTGATGGTGATAGAAACGGTGCCAGTAATATTCTTCGGCAACGGAATCGTAGCTCCAGTTCGAAGCCTCGAAATCCTGAAAAATGATCCGCGCATCCGCATATTTGCTTGGGTCCCTGCTCCAGACATAGTAATTCCTTTCTACCGATCCGGGTTTGGCTTTGCGGGCACGCTGGAACCATGCGTGCTGGTCCGACGTGTGGTTGATAACCAGCTCTGTAATCACCTTGAGCCCCAGTTCATGAGCCTCATCGAGAAATGTTTTGAAATCTTCGATGGTACCGTAATCCGGATTTACCTCCATGTAATCGGCAATATCGTAACCGTCGTCTTTCAGCGGCGACGGATAAAAAGGCAGCAGCCAGATGGCGGTAATACCGAGGCTTTCAAGGTAGGGTAATTTCTGGCGCAACCCTTCGAAATCACCGATGCCGTCATTATTGCTGTCATGAAATGTTTTAACGTGCGCCTCGTAGATAATGGCGTCTTTGTACCAGAGAGGTTCAGGCTGATATGCTTCAGATGCTCGCGGCATGGAATTCGAGGATGATATTGAACGAGAGTAACGGAGCCCTTTCTCCGGAAGAGTCATGACCCCTTGTCAAAAAGTAATTTGTTATGGATGCAGAGAAACCCTGAAAATATGTGCCGGCATGTATTCGGGATTCAGCTGGATGTAGTTCCACTCGCTGTCCCACTCATAGGTACGGCCGCTCAGAAGATCCTCCACCCTGAAATGATGCGTATGAGGCAGTTCAAATGTTTCAAGCGGAAAACGCAGCCATCCCGCATGCGTGTTCTGCGGGTCAAGATTGACCACCGTCAGTATGATATTGCTGTCGTCGGGCGAGCGTTTTACATATGCCATCAGCATATCGTGTTCACGGCCCTCTCCGGCGTCAACCCTGAGAAATTCTATGTTGCAGGTTTGCTGCAATGCGCTGTTCTCCCTGCGTATATGGTTTACTGTCGTGATTTCGGCCCGGATGTTGCCCGGTCTGTCCATATCCCACGACTTGATCTCGTACTTTTCCGAATCGAGGTACTCCTCCTTGCCTTTCCTGACAGGAACGTGTTCGCAGAGTTCGTATGCCGGACCGTACATCCCGTAGTTCGAAGAAAGCGTAGCCGCAAGCACCATACGAGTAATGAATGTCGAACGATGACCGGACTGTAACTCTTCATGCAGAATGTCGGGTGTATTCGGCCAGAAGTTCGGCCTCATGTACTCCCTCAGTTCCGTCGTGGTCAGTTCCGTGAGATACTCCTGAAGATCGTGCTTGGTGTTTCTCCATGTAAAGTAGGTGTACGACTGATTGAACCCCCCTTTTGCAAGTCTTGCCATAACCTTCGGGCGCGTAAACGCTTCGGCAAGAAATACGGCATCCGGGTACTCCTTCTGTATCTCACTGATAGCCCAGTCCCAGAAAAGAAATGCCTTGGTGTGCGGGTTGTCCACCCGGAATATCCTGACACCCTGCTCCATCCAGAAAAGCATAACGCTTTTCAACTCAATCCAGAGGTTTTTCCAGTCCTCGGTTTCAAAGTCGATCGGGAGGATATCCTCATACTTTTTCGGTGGGTTTTCAGCAAACTGTACCGTCCCGTCGGGACGCCATGTAAACCATTGCGGATGTTCCTTCACATAGGGATGATCGGGAGAACACTGGAACGCGATGTCCAGTGCCACGGAAACACCATGCATTTCAGCCTCAGCGACAAACTCCCTGAAATCTTCAACGGTACCGAGTTCAGGATGAACCGCCTTGTGCCCGCCATCAGCACTACCGATCGCCCAACAGCTGCCCGGATCATCGGGTCCGGCAACCAGAGCGTTGTTCGGACCCTTCCGTTTTGCCGAACCGATCGGGTGGATCGGAGGAAGATACACAACATCGAAACCCATCCGTGCAACAAGAGGCAGCAAACGCTGACACTCCCTGAATGTCCCGTGCCTGCCGGGCTCCTCTGCCCATGAACGCGGGAAAAGCTCGTACCAGCTACTGAATCCGGCTTTTTTCTGGTCGACTCTCAGCCCAAGCACCTTGTCGTATTGTGTAGCAAACGCCTTGTCAGGATAGCGATGCATCAGTCCGTCGAGTTCCTCACATCGTGCCGCCGACTGTGCGACACCCGCATCCCCTGTTGTCATCACGGATGCCAGTTCCCTCAACCTTGCTGCATCTTTTTTCGAGGCACGAGTTGCGGCACCTTCGACCATCCCCGCACCGGTGCGGAGCTCGAGGGAAACATCCTGGCCGGCTTCGATTTTTTTGACCAGTCCTCTCCGCCAGGTTTCAAAATGGTCAATCCAGGCTTCGACGGTAAACTCGTACTCACCCGGTTCACCGGACATCAGCTCCCCTTCCCAGCGATCATTGACCAGCGGCTTCATGGGAACACGCTTCCATGCCCGAGCCGATGCGGACCGGAAACACAACATGGCGGACATGCAATCCGCTCCATCGGTAAAGATATCCGCTTGAACAGCAAACGTTTCACCTGTAAATCTTTTAGCAGAATAACGACCGTCATCGATCTCAGGCGAAACGCCCTCGATAATCACGCGCCTCCTGCCGTCGAATTTCCGGTTGCTGGTTGAAGGTTTTAGCTGGTAAAAGGTATGGCTCATTGGAAAAAGGGTATAACTGTTGTAAACTGATGCAAAATAGGGAAAAGTTGCATTTGCATGATGCGAAAAAATTGATTTTTTGGATTTACCGTCAAGAACCTGAAAAACCGGAACTTTTGCGCATTATTTGAGCATTATTCATTCCGCAATACGTACTATACTATTCATTACAGGACACCTCAGTTATAACAGGGAGATAACCATGTTTGAAGGAGAAAAAGAACGACTGCATGAGATACATCACCGCATTGAACAGTTACGGGGGTATCTTTGACGTCGATGAACGACTGAAAAAGATCGGGGAACTCGAACAGATCACAACGGAAGAGAACTTCTGGGACAATCAGCAGGATGCCCAGAAGATCCTTGCCGAAATCAACGAGCACAAGATCTGGACCGACAGCTTTCAGAAACTTGAAAAAGATAGCGGAGAGCTGAAAGAGGAACTGGAAATAGCCGAAGAACTGGGAGAAGAATCACTCGCAGAGGAAATCGACTCGCGCATCAGCGCCATAGAACAGGAGATCACGGCAATCGAGTTCAGGAACATGCTTTCCGGCAGGGACGATCCCGGCAACGCTCTGCTCACCATCAATGCCGGCGCAGGCGGCACCGAAGCACAGGACTGGGCTGAAATGCTCTATCGTATGTACATGCGATGGGCCGAACGTAAAGGATTCAAGGTCTTTACCGACGACTATCAGGAAGGCGAAGGCGCAGGAATCAAAACCGCGACGCTCGACATCCAGGGGCTCTACGCCTACGGTTACCTGAAAGCCGAAAACGGCGTTCACCGGCTGGTGCGGGTATCGCCGTTCGACTCGAATGCCCGGCGCCACACCTCGTTCGCCAGCGTGTTCACCTACCCGGAAGCACCTCCCGACGCCGAGATCGACATCCACAAGGAAGACCTGGAACTCTCTACGTTCAGAAGCGGCGGCAAGGGTGGACAGAACGTCAACAAGGTTGAAACCGCGGTGCGCATCAAACACGTCCCGTCGGGTATTGTCGTCTCCTGCCAGCAGGAACGTTCACAGTTCCAGAACCGCGAACGTGCCATGAAAATGCTTCGCTCACAGCTTTATCAGAAGCAGCGTGAAGAAGAGGAAGCAAGAAAGCAGGAAGTCGAAGGCAAAAAGAAAAAGATCGAGTGGGGAAGTCAGATTCGCAGCTACGTCATGGATGACCGCAGAATCAAGGATCACCGGACCAACCACGAACGGCACGACATAGAAACCGTTCTTGACGGCGATATAGACGATTTTATGGAAAAGTATCTTTCCGAATTCACCAACTGATCCCCAATGGAAATCACCGTTCACGTGACAGGTCACAGACCGGAAAAAAACAAGGCAGAGATTGAATAAAAAAGCTACTGTTGAGGGGACCCTGAAGTTTGGTGTCATCACCGACATCCATTTCGGCAACGGCAATCGCACCGAAGAAAAAAGCGATCTTCATGCCTGTTTTGATTTCTGGCAAAAGAACAATGCAGCCTTCACCGTTCAGCTTGGCGACCTGATCGACGGCAAAGGCCCCGAGGCCGAGGAACATCTCATGGAGGCAACCGCTGTTCTCCGGGACTATCCCGGCACGCTCTATCATGTTGCGGGAAACCACTGCCTGGGAGCACCGCTCGACCGCTATCTGGAAGAAACCAAGCTTGCTTCACCCTACTACACCTTCAGCACCAACAACATACGCTTCATTGTGCTGCACGGTATGGATATCAACCCCGAAACAAACCCGAAATCCGATCCCGACCGGTCACGAAAAAATCTGCTAATGCGCGATCCGTGGGCAAACCTCTACTGCGGGGCTATCGGAGAAACGCAGATCAACTGGCTTGTAAGGCAACTCGACGAGGCCCGGAAAACCGGAGAAAAAGTCATCATATTCTGCCACTTCCCGCTTCTGAAAGAGACCTCCGACGAACCCCACGGCCTCCTGTGGAACCACGATGAAATAACGGAAGTACTGCACGGTTACAAAAACATCATCGCCTGTTTCACCGGGCACCTGCACCGTAGCGCATACTTCAAACGATACGGCATTCACTTCATGACCATGGCTCCGTTCCTCAAACGCAGTGAGCCGCCACACTACTCCTGTGGAATGATCGAGCTCGACAATACATTTCTCACCGTATATGACCAGAACCTGAACGAGCTTCACCAACTGAAAATCGGATAAAAAACAATGTTGCGCCACCTGACGCTTTCCGTCATCCTGCTCCTTTTCTCCCTGATGAGTTCGCAGTCCAAAGCCGCAACAAGCGAAAAACCCGTTCTCACCCTTGACGCGGCAACAAAAGAGCAGGGAACGTTCTTTGTCGCGACAATTTTCGGGGCGTCATCCAAACCCGGCCTCTGGTTCAACGGCGAAAACTTTACCATGTTCCGCCAGAACGACGACAGTTACCGAGCACTTGTTCCGGTTGAAAACTTGTTGAGGCCGGGCAATTATGCCGTCCTTGCCAAAGCCGGCGGATGGAAAGAAAAGATTCCCGTACAGATCGTCTCGAACAACCTGCCGGTCCAGAAAATCTGGCTCGACAAGAAAACCAACAGTCTCAAAGCCACCCAAGAAGAAAAAACCCAGGTAAAGGCTGCATTAAAAACCGTCAGCGAGAGTAAGCTCTGGGCGGATCTGTTCAGCTACCCGTCAAACGGCAGAAAATCCAGCCCGTTCGGAGTCAAACGATCCTACAATGGCGCACCGGTTTCGAGCTACCATAAAGGCATCGACATCGCCGTCCCTCAGGGAACTCCCGTCCTGAGCCCGGCAAGCGGAAAAATCGTGCTTACCGGCTATGAATCCAACCGGTTTCATGTGCACGGCAACACCGTCATCATCGACCACGGCCAAGGACTCACCTCCATCTACATGCACCTGCATTCGATCAGCGTCAACGAGGGAGATACCGTCAGCAAAGGGGACAAAATAGGCACTGTCGGCAGCACCGGCATCTCCACCGGCGCACACCTCCACTGGGGCACCTACCTCTACGGCACCAGTGTCAATCCGGAATTGTTTGTGAGGAACGAGTATTGAGGGAAAGGAAAGGCAAAAGTAAAAGGGCAAAAGGCAAAAACCGGGAGGGGATGAGACGGTGGCTTCCCTTTAGGTCTGAAAGGGATTAACGATGGTAAGTCCCTGAATTTTCTGATGATGATGCAGGTCTTCCGAATAAAGAACCTCACAATCAGCCTGCAACGCCGCCGCAATAATCAGTGAATCATAATGACCATACCCCCAACGTTCCATGATGTCAAGCGCCTGCTTGTAGAGGTCGATGCTCGTAAAAACCCTGCAAAGCCCTGAAAGAACTGTATCGAGATATTTCCTGCAATCCTGCAGGGAAAACACGACATCAAATTTTTTGGTAGCGACATTGATGAATTCCTGAACAACCTGTGAACTGATCACTCCTTTTCCGCCATGCAAAGCGGTTTTGATCAAACGGACAGCCTCTGTCTGTTTTTCAGGGCTTGAACGATCAAAAGAGTAAACCAGGATGTTGGTGTCCAGGAAATAACTACCGTTCATTCATCTCCTCCCTGGTGAACTTTTTTCCTGGCTGAACGTAGCTCAGCGATTGCATCAGATCATCGAAATCTCGAGCTCTTGCTTCGGCGCTCACATAACTCTTAAGCCACTTCCTGAACGAAGCGTTCAGTGTGGTATGCTCGCGTAGCGCTTTTTCCCTTGCTTTCCTTATCAGCGCCTCATCTGCGCTCAAGGTGATGTTTTTCAACATAACCGGTATAATATCGTAATTTGCATTCAAAGTGTACACTACCCTCGTGTACAATATAAACACAAATGATCATATACTGTAAGATTGAGTGATGCCGATCCAGCAGCTTTGACCTTCAAGACAGGAAAAACACAGTTCAGGAAGGCTGAACGGGGTCGCTGTCTTTTTCGGAAGGGTTTGTGAAGTCCGGCATGTCGGGAATGATGTTTTCAATCACACGGACGGCCCCTGCGAATCGCTTTTCGAAATACCTGTTCTCAAGCCGATCTTCGGTAACGCCTCGCGAAAGCGAGGAATGGATGAAGGTCTCATTGCCGACAAAGATACCGACATGGTTGATCCGGTTCCCACGCATCCGAAAAAAAACCAGATCCCCCGGCCTGAGTTCGCTGCGCTCGACCTTCGTTCCGATCGAGGCCATTTGAATAGACGTCCGGGGAAGCGCCGTACCGAACACCCGCTCATACATGAACTTCACGAAACCCGAACAGTCAAACCCTTCAGGCGTCTGACCACCCCACCGATACCTGACCCCGAAAAACTGTTTGACGTCATTGAAAAAGCTGCTCATGGAACATGCAGGCTTTTCCGCCTCCTGCTCTACGGCGATTTTTTCAGGTGTAATGGAAGCGAACGATTCAGACGGAAAGCTAAGGGAGAGGAAAAACGAAAAACAGATCAGAAACAACGAAGCATGCATACGGCGCGCTTTACCCAAAACGGTACGAAGCCAGCAAAAAACATGTCGGTGTTGCATATACAGAGTCGCTTCTGTTGTCGAATATTGATTTTGCGGAGGCTCCGCCGATAAGCTTCTAATTTAGCGGTTTTTCCATACGAAATCCAACGCCCGGAATGAATTACTGCGATTGAAATCTTTTTTTACAAGAAATAACTGTGCTGTCAATGCAAAAAATGAGAATCCCTGCGTTTACACGATATTTTTCCGGCCTGGGTGCTAACAATGATACCCCCGTTCAATCCCCCGGATCATCATATTTTGCAAGATTCCCGGCACATCAAGCCTCACACCCTCTCCACCTCATGGCACAGGATATATGCTTATGCATTGATCTGAACCATTTCTTCTCAACTCAATAGACGAATACCTTCATAATTATTTGCGATATTGAACAATGTCCCCTATCCTGAATATCCTTGACTCTTTGACGAACCTCCTTGCTCAAAAAGCAGGCCGTTCAATGCCAAACAAAGGCTTCAAGCACCTGCGTTGTCATTTTGCTCAGCGTTTTTTTTTCTTAAACGCATGGCTTTTTTACTGATGTCTTCAACAGACAACTCCTCATCTTGACTTTGCCTCCATTTTGTGTAATCAAATGGTTCTCTCTGCATCAAAGCGACAAATCGCTCAGCCTCAACATCACCAAGATGTTTTGCAAGGATTTTAAGCCCTTTTAATCTAATCTCAGCATCCGTAATCATTATTGTACCTCCTTTACAAAACCAATTGGATCATCAATAGTAATATCACATACCGTTGCTGGCAGTTTTAATATTTTGTCATCAGTTGTCAGGAAATAGTCACATTTTGAAATAATAGCGCATGCAATATGCAATGAGTCTATTCTCGGAATGCCTTTTTCATTTATTGCGTTGGCCATTTGGATCAATGAAGGACTTTCCTCAATATCTGCAATCGCATATTTTTTCCACTCTTTAATTCGATATTTTCGCTCTTGAAAAGGATTCTTGCCATTCTCATAATCAAGGATATACGACCAGATCAACTCAAGATTCTTATTCCGTATTTCTTCCTGTATTTTTAATTTTGCGTCGGATTCAAGCCTGATTCTGATTTGAGACTGATCGTCAAATGGTCGATTGAAACAACAATTATCAAGATATACTCTCATTCTTCTGTTCTCAATTATGCATCTTGAAGATTTTTTCAATACCGCTCTTTCAAAGGCCTTTCTTTGAATGATCAACTTTTTCTCAAAATACGCAATACTTAAATTTTACAAAAAACTAACAATTTAACCACAAGCACCTTATCAGCCCCTTCTGAAACCGGTACTTCACCCTTTGAAAGGAAACATCCAAGCCTTCACTCCTCAATTCACACAAGACCGCGTCGAGATGAGGCGAGCGTTTACTTGCGGGCGTGACGAGGAGGTAGACAGTCCGTTGTCGAATAGTTTAAGAAAAAACCGATGTAACCCGAGTGCAAGGCTCGAAAAAACATGCCGGTTTCACGACAATTCCTTTCGTAAAACGAAAACGGGCAGCCACAGGGGGCCGCCCCTACGTGAAATAAATACAGGAAAGTCGGGGACATCCCATTCGTTATACAAAAAATACAATCCGGTCAGACCCTCTCTCAGCATTCATGAAAGAATGTATGCTTGTGCATGCTCGATGTCCGGCATATCCGTGGGAGATTGGCGACGGCTATACCGAGTTTGTCGTAGGGAAAGGCAAGAATCAGTTCATCGGGCGCGAGTTGAAGACCGGCATTGCCGCCAGTGTCACCGAGCGTAAAGGTCGGTTTTCCGGTTTTCACCACGTAACTCGACACCATCTCGCAGGTCGATCCTCCGGCGATGCCGTGAACCAGCTCGCCGCTGTCGAAACCGTACGCCCTCAGGATATGCTGTCCCTGGTAAGGTTTGCAGACGATCAACACCACATCCGGGCGCAACGTATCGTCATTCATCGCTGCAAGCGGTCCGACGATCTGTGCATCGAACTCACCCTCTTCAAAAGGCATGGTCGATGACAGGGCACAGCGAAGGGCATCCATCGTGCCGAAAAGCTTGCCGTCGCCGATCATGAATTTCTCTGCTGCCTCGATCGGCATAAGGCTCCCGAACCCTGCAGCTATGGCGCCGCCGCCGCATATCTGCTGGTCTTTGGTCGTGTAGAAAGGTCCGGCTCCCCTGAGGCAGTCGCCCCACATGGCACACAGAAACGATTTCGGAGCGGTTTCTTCTGAAGAGCTTCCGAATTTTTTCACTCCTTCCGGCAGGTCACCGAGCGAGGCGATAAATTTGACCGCTATCGGGTTGTAGGAAAGGTCTTCGCTCTCTACGAGTGTTTGCGACAATTGTTCCGGAGTCATGACACACTTTTACGTGGTTACAAATGTATTTACCGGTTTTCCGGGATTTCATGCAGTATACAACAACAATGCTCCCTATTTCCCTCATAGAAACCTACGGAATATCACTCCACTGTTCGATTTGGGGTGCTGGTTTGACTGGTTCGCGGAGAGCAGACGGTGCACCGGCATCTTCTCTCTCTGCTTTCTCGGGGCGAGAGAGAAACTTCTGACGGCCTTCGTTGTTGGCATCGTTGATGAACCACATCAGACGAACCCAATAGATTCCAAAACCGGTGAAACCGAGGTATTCGATCCAGAAAATCCAGCTTATCCCGGGAATGATTTCGTCGAGTTTATTGTGAAACAGGAAGGTGATTATACCGACCGTCATCATGATCAACGAAAGAGCCTTGATCCTGCGCAACCGTCTGAACCATGTTTCCGGTTCGGAAAGACGGTTCAAAGCATCCTTAAGCTTCGGCCCGCCGCTGTATAACACGGAAGCAACTGCAGAAAGGTAGAGCAATCCTGCCGAAGGCTTATGCAGGATCGGGAGAAATCCGGGCACGCAATGAGGGGGTTGATTTACGTCGCAATGCAGAGGAAAAAGCGCAACGCCAAAGGCAAAAATACCGGCAGCGTTATGAATAAGGTTGTCCCTGTCATCCAAGCCGCGGTACGAGTAAAGTACCCCGCCAAGAAAGGCCAGAAAAATCAAAAAAAGCGTTCTCGGCAAGCCTCCGTCTTTGACTGCGAAATAGTAATCGCTGAGAGAAGGCTCGAGTTTGTAGCCTAAAACAAATCCGGAAAATGCCGTAAGCAAAGGCATCCCGATGAGAGCCGCTCCTGCCATATATCGGAGACGACGGTATGTCTTGCCTATGCTCTGGTCAGCAAAGCCTCGACTCATTTTCATTGCCTCCTCCTGATCGATACGTTTAGGGGGGATATGGCGAATACTTATGTCAATTCGCTGTTTTCGTAAGGAGAACGACTGTAATGCCTGATTATCAGGGGACAACAACAACCCCGAAGTTTATGCAAACCCGCATGCCCCACAAACCAATTATCACTATATCCTACGCTACAGAGACTTTTCTTTGAATGATCAACCTTTTCTCAAGATACGCAATACTCCAATTTTACAAACGACTCGCTATATCGCAACAAGCATCTCCTCTGCCCCTTTCTGAAACCGGTATCTCGCCTTGTGAAACGATACATCCAGCCCGTCGTTTCTCAGTTCCTGCATAACCGCGTCGAGATGAGGAGAAAGATTCCCTTCAAGTGTTACAAGAGGGTAGACCCGCACCTCATTCGAAACACGGCAAAGCTCTTTCATGGAAAGAAGATGCTCTTCGAGGTTGACGTGCTCACTGTAGAGAAAGAGATAATGCGAGCATAAAGCGAGGTCGAATGTACTGTCTTCGAAGGGGAGTTCAGGCAATGAGGAGTCTATATAGCGGCCGGTTTGTTTTCCCTGTTCGTAGTCATCGAAAAACCGTTCCATCGCTTCCATCCTGACTTTCCCGAGGTGCTCGATATCCCGGATGGATTCCCAGACATAATCGCCTGGATTGTTTGAAACTTCGGACATTATTTCAGGATAGACTTCCCGCACCCGGGAGCGGATCTGTTCAACGGTGAACCGGTAGACGGGATCGACCGAAACGACCTTTCCTCCTGCTTTTGTCAGTTCGGCGTTGAAGGCAGCCGGACCATCACCGCATCCGAGAATTGACTTTTGAAGATCGGCATCGGTGAGCAGGAACATATCGCGATATTCCTGAAAAGACCTACCCCATGGCACGATATCCTGTAACTGCACGATGATTCATTTTGGCAAAGGAAAACAACTATACCGTTCCCCACGGATTGAGAATATCAACACCGCCGGCTTTCATATCCCTGACATTTCTGGTCACCACAACGAGATCATATACTTTTGCGGTAGCAACAATAAGCATATCTATAACGGACAAAGGTTGACCGTTTTTTTCCGCTTCCCCAAGCATATTTCCCCACATCAGGGCAACTTCATCAGTAATTGGAATGATTCTTTCCGCAAACCTGACTTCAAGCTCGTCCTTTAACCACGACGTCAAAAGCTCTTTCTTCTTGCTTGATGACAGTTTTGTAATGCCTTTCTGTATCTCTCCGAGAGTAATAACACTCAGATACAAATCGAATTCATCCTGGTTATCAACCCATTGTGCCAGTGATTCATCGGGAGACTTGCGAACCAGTTCGGAAATGACGCATGTATCGAAAAGATAACTCACAACTCAATCTCCCTGCCGGAATCTTTGTTCCTTTCCAAGTCGATATCAAGACCTGTAAGGGGAGATTTGTAAAAAAACTCCGTCAGGGGTTTCTGAGTTTTCATGAGCTTTTTATAATCCCGCATAGAAAGCAGAACTGCTTCCGGCCTGCCGTGCCGCGTAATAGCTTGGGGACCTTTTTCAAGTGCTTTTCTGATAAGCTCACTGAAATGATTTTTAGCCTTCTGTATCTGCCAGCTTTCCATGATAGTCACACAACCGTTTAATTTCTGTCCAGTATAGACAGAAATATATCAATTCAACATACCATTATAAAAATCCCCCTTCTGCATACCACCCTCATTCCCCAATCACTATCCACTCTCATCCTTTTATCTCTACATTCCTCCTTACTCCTGCGCACAACGTGCGCTACTACTGGCTCCTTACTCCCACTAATACCTTGTCACTCGTCACTTGTTACTTGTCACTAAACAAACACCTTCTCCAGAACCTCTATAATGCGCCGGGTGACTGCCCCATCCCATTTTTCAGGGATCTTGGCATGTTTGCCGACGTCTCCATCGAAAACGTCATCGATGCTCTGCAGAATATCCTCTTCCCTGTCTCCGACAAGTACGTTGGTGCCGATCTCGATGGTTGCAGGACTGGGGGTGTCGTCGAGCATGGTAAGGCACGGTACTTTCATAACGGTTGATTCCGCCTGGGCGGATGAAGAATCGGTCAGAACAAACAGGGCATCCTTGACCAGCCGCAAGAACTCGACATATCCCGGAAACTGCATGAGCTGCACCCCCGGCACTGTGGTAAATGCCGGTTCCATCTCGTATCTCTGCAGAACGGTTGCCACATCGGGATCGAGCAGCATCAGAACCGAATGCTTTTCGGCAATAACCTTCACCACTCGTTCCATTTTTTTCAGGGCTTCACTATCGTCAAGTGCCTCTGCATTGTCGAGCAGGACCAGTACATACTTTTTGGTCTCGATACCGAGATCGTCAGCAACAGCCGAACTGTTTGCGCTGCTTATCATGGCTGCAAGGCTGTCGATAGCCGTTTCGCCGACGAAAAAAATCCGCTCTTCATCATATCCCTCATTGATGAGATTGTACTCACCGCTATGCTCGCTCACAAAGAAAATATCAGCGACAGTATCGATAAGTTTTCTGTTGATTTCCGCCTGGGATCTGCGATTGTAATCCCGCATACCTGCACCGATGTACGCTACCGGCAGGCTGAGTTTTGCAGCCGCAAGCGCGGCAGCGAGAGAAACATCGTCGTGCCCGCCGATAACGGCAAACCCGGGGTTTTCCTCGACCAGCAGCTTCTCGAACGTTTGCATCGCTTCAGCCGTTCGGCCTGCAGGCGTATCGCCTGCCACCTCGACAGGAATAGTATTGCCGGAAATTCCGAAAAGCTCAAGAAGATTTTCGCCGGAGCTTTCGCCCTGCGGCAAAGGCAATGCGGCGGCTAACACAACATCATAATCATCATGCTCCTGCAATGCCTTGTATAACGGCAGCATTTTCAACAATCCATGACGGTCACCGGCGGCTAAAAGAATCTTTTTCACGAGACAAATCCTTTTTACATTACTTCAAACCTGTTCATCCCTATAGATAAAACCATAATGAAGGGAATCAAAACACTTGTGCGCATATTGTTCTGCCTGCTGCTTTTTCAGGCAGGTGACGCTATCGTGGGGCTGAACCATAATACAGCCTGCGCGGAAAAAAAGAAAATCATTTTGAAGCAGGCCGACAGGCTGCAGGGCGGCGAGCAACGTTCTCCGACCGGAAGAGTCGAGCCGGTACGTTCCGTATCGGGCAATGTCGTCTTTGCCCACGAGAACATGCTGCTCACCTGCGACAAGGCTACCGAGTATCTTGAAAGCAGCATCGTACAGTTGCAGGGAAACATTTTCATGACCGACAGCAAACTCGAAATCTTCTGCGACAAGGCTCTCTACTATCCGGATACCGGCATTGCCGAACTGGAGGACAATGTGCGGGGAAGACTGCTTGAAAACAACCTGATCACCAGATCCGGAAAGGCCCGCATCAACAATCCTGGCAACAAGGTCTGGATATATGAGAACGCGATCGCATGGCAGGCAGAACGCCAGCTCAGCGGAGACAGCATCATGGTGCAGCTCAAGGAACTCGACGGCGAAAAAAACGTCGAAAAGATACGGGTCAGCGGAAAAGCATTTTTTGCCGCCAGAGACACCCTTGACCTGAACAGTCAGCTCTATAACCAGATGAGCGGAAAAACCATGTTCATCCTGCTGAACGATCAGGAAAAAGTAACCGGCATACAGGTCGATTCTCAGGCCCGCAGCCTTTATCACGCTTACGACGACATATCCCCTGCAGGAGTCAATTATTCAAGCGGCAACAGGATTGTCATGTCATTTGCCGAGGGAAAACTCGACCGGATAGCGGTAAGCGGCAATGTCGAGGGCAAGCAGTACCCGAACAAGCTGAGAGGCAGCAAAAAAATCAACCTTCCCGGCTTCAGGCTCCGCTATGATGAAAAACCGGAGTTTTAAAAAAGTTGTTGAACTGTTGAAACAACCAAAAAGCCTTCCGGTATGGGAAGGCTTTTGTATCGATATATGAGAAATAAAGACCCTTACTTGGCAAGAGGGCATGCTCCTGAAGGACATGAGCCTGGCGACTCTTCACAGGCTGTTTTTTTCGTGTAGTCGGTATTGTGAAACCCTGAGCCTTTAAGCAGGAAACCGCCTTCGGCACTAATAACACGCTCAAACGTTTCAGCATTGCATTCGGGGCATATCGTCAATGCGTCATCGCTCATTTTTTGTAAAACTTCTTTCCGGCATCCGCATGCTTTACAACGGTAATCATAGGTTGGCATAGTAACCTCCGTACTCTATCCAGGCAGCCTCAATCAAGGTATCACGCAACATTCTGAAGCGCCTGTCTGTCTGTTATTATATTTTGTATACTGTCCTGAATCTCTCTTTAACCTGACGAATTCAGGCTGGGATATATATAATTATTTTCAGAAATAAAAAAATCCGCGCCGTGCTCACGAAAACAAGGGGAGTTGTCCTCAAGGAAATCAAGTTCAGAGACTCCTCCACAATATGCGCTCTCTATACCAGGGACTTCGGCCGGATCTCGGTCATCCTCAATGGAAGCCGGAACCCCAAAAGCAGGCTTTCGGGGCTGTTCAGCACGGGTAACCTTCTGGAGGTGGTGCTCTACAAGGGAAATAACCGAAATCTGCATCTTGTCAGCGAAGCCCGTATCATCCGGAGCCCGATGACCGCCGAACCAAGCATGGAAAGGTTCAGCGCGATCTACCGCCTTATAGAAACAGTCCGGA
>RRYU01004009.1_pt1 | contig 18063 bp, 10 predicted proteins | sample 2162651 | NCBI WGS metagenome assembly RRYU01 (sample SAMN10267283, study PRJNA491782) | microbial mat metagenome | isolation source: biomat in the production well | place: Japan: Minami-Kanto gas field, natural gas well KTG3 | collected 2017-06 | reverse complement strand
ACGGTGACATCCGCTCCGTAGACAAACTGATTGTCGTTGGATGACTGTACCGGGGCCAGCCGCAGCCAGTGAGTCGGTGCCGCACCCTGCCGCCGAGCCGTCGGGGTGGCATCACGCAGATCGAGTGCCCCGACCTGGGGCGGCGCATGGATCTGCCAGAACGAGGAGGCCGATCCGACCAGCGGGCGCACCTGCGCATCGGTGAGCGTGAACGTCACCTGTCCACCGCTCGTGCTGGTGGCCGTGGCAATCTGGCTACCTGTGGACGTGAGCAGGCGGATGGGCACCCCCGCCAGCGGCAGCGTCCCGCCCGTGCGCTCGCCCACCACGCGAACGCCAATCTGCGGGCGCGGCACGCTGCGCACGGTGATCGCACAGCCCGGCGTGGACGTACCGGCCACACTGCTGGCGGGAATGGTGATCCGGCCCGTGGTCAGATCGGTGGTCGTGCTGGCACCACAGTCGTGGGTGATCTGGTGGATCACGCTGCTGGCGTCGCTGGCAGGCGTGATCGTGAGCGTGCCGGTCGGGTCGCCGGTATCGATCCACTGGGTCGTCACCTGCCCACTGCCGTTCGTCGTGCGCGTGGTGGTGCGACGGCCATTGGTATACGTGATCGTCGTGTGCGAGCGCCGTCCGGTCTCGCTGCCGTCCATGCCCGTCGTGATCAGCGTGAGCTGGATGGGGGCCTCGTAGACGAAGCGATGCCCGCTGGATGTCTGCACCGGGCTGATCGTCAGCGGGGAGGCCGAGGTGCGCCGCAACGCCCCAAACGTGGGCGGGGCACTGAGTGTCCAGGATGTTTGCGGCAGCATGGCGCGGATCTGGTCGGCACTGAAGGTGAACGACACATCACCGGCGCTGTTCGTAGTCTGCGTCGTATCACCGTTCAGCGTGATCGGCACGTTGGCCAGGTCAGCCAACCCACCGCTACTGGTACGGGCGACCGCCTCGGCACTGATCGTGGGCGACAGGATGTAGTGGAAGGTCAGATCGCAGCTTTCGCGGGTGCCGTGCACCGCGCCTGCGGCCAGATCGACCGTCGCGCCCGCACAGTCGTGTGTGACCCGCTGGAGGATCGTGCTGGTCGGGATGCCAGGCGTGACATCCACTGGCTGTCCGCCGTTGGACAGCATGGCCCAGGAGGTGATCACCTGCCGGTTGGCGTCGGTCGAGCGGTTGGTCGTGCGCCCGCTGCTCTGGAAGGGGATCGGGCGTCCGATCAGCGGGGTCAGTTGGGAGCCGCTGGTGATCTCGCTCAGGCCCATGGTGGACAGGCGCAGGGTCACGGTCAGATCATCGATGAGGCCCAGATCCCAGGTCAGATGCTCAGCCCGGCAGCCTGGATCAGGGTTCGCGCCACCAATCACACAGATCGTGCGCGTGCGCCAATTCGTGGACGCATCCACATCGCTATCCTGATCATCGCTACCCACATCGCGGGGCGACGCCGTGGCCCCCGCCGGAACGGCAAACTGCACGCGGAAATACCCCGGCGGTTGGGTATCAAAGCCATACCACCCATCGTGCCCCGCATGCGACCGGGTGGTCGTGGAGGCGACCCCTACCCAGGAGCCATCCGCGCAGTCGACCGTATCGATATCACAGCGTTCCAGATGGACAGTCATGCCATTGATGCCCGCTTCGCCCACATCCTGCCGCCCATCCCCGTCGCTGTCGCGCCACACCCGGTCACCAATCTGCCCACGGGCAAACCTGGAGTCCATGAGGCCAAAGGCAAAGGTCACATTTCGGTGATCGCGCCACTGTTCAGGCAGATAGATCGCTCTGGCAATCTCGTGCGCATCACTATCGCGCTGATCATCCGATCCCATGTCCTGGGGTGCCATGATCAGTTCGTGCAGCGGCTGACCGGTCTGGAAATTCTGCGTAGTGAGACGCATGATCAGGTCATCCCGGTTGGGCGGCATGGCAAAGCGGAAGATACCGCCGTTGGCGGTAGTGGCCGAGGCCAGCAGTTGTCCACTGCGGGTGGTCAGGTCAACCTGCACGCCATCGATGCCCGGCTCGCCACTGTCCTGGATGCCATTGCCATTCTGATCGCGCCAGACGCGATCGCCCACGATGGCGCTGGTGCAGAGCGTTTCGACATCGCCCAGACCCGCAGCCTTGCCCTCCCCGTGCATGGTGAAAACCTGATGCGTCATCGTGCCTCCGCTGGTGGGATACCAACGCAGGCCCGCGGTCGAGTTGCCCACCAGCGAGGTGGCCAGCACATCATCGGCCAGGGTCAGGCTGGCACCGCCACTGATCTCGCGCAGGCGCGTGGTCAGGCCGCCCAGCATGTTTTCCGTGTACTCGCCGCTGATGCCAACATGCGCATTGTCGTTCAGATAATCCCAGGAGATCTGGTTCGTCGTGCCCGTGGTGGTCAGCAAAGTCCAGGCGCTGCCCGTGCGGCGATAGGCCAGCACGTCCCCCTGGGCAATCACACTGCGTTCGCCCCCAGGCGGGTTGCGCGAGAAATACTGATCGCCCGTGCGGTCACGGAGACCCAGGAACATGGTTGCGCCATCGGCGGAAAAAGCAATATCAGTCAGCAAAGGCGTGGGATGGATAATCTGCGTACCCACCCGATCCAGCGTAATGCCAGATGGGGTATCCGTCCAGCCGTGCCACATGGTACGCGCTCCTTCACCCAGCGTGCGAATATGAAAGAGCAGCCCACGGACAGGTGTCCGCTGCCCCAGCGGCTGGGAGACAATCAGGCGCTGCGTCCCGGTGGTCAGGTTCAGCTCGATCACATGCGCAAACGGCAGCGCATCCACCTCCCACTGTGGCCCATACCAGGGCACCCCGCTCCAGCGGGCGCGGGTGTCGATCACGCCGACATACAGCACCGCATCGGTCTCGTGCGTGGCCGCAGCGCCCACCCGGTGGGTGGGGCGAAAGCCCATGCCAAACGGATACAGATCCGCCGGTGTGGCTGCTGCCTGGGGCGTCTGGATCAGGCCGGTCAGGTTCAACGCGATATCCGCCTGGCGCACCGGGGTGGCCCTGGTGATGTCAAAAACGGCAATGCTCTTCGTGTGCAGGTTCATGGCATACAGGTGACGGCCATCAGGGCTGATGTCCAGATCGCCCAGACCCGTGCGACTGACCGCACTACGCACGTTGGTGTCATGCACCCCCCCATGCGCGTTGGCCCCCGCGTCAACGGTGGCAACATGGCGTACCACCCTGGTGGCCGGATCGAAGGTGTAGATCGCGCCCGGCCCCCCCGGCCCATAGCCGCTGGTCAACCGGGTATACGCACCCAGAAACAGGCGCGGCGTGCCGCTGATCGCGCCGTCATCCCAGGCCATACCGTAGACAGCCCCCAGATCAGCCATGCGGGCGCCCGCGTTCTGTTCACCGCTCGGCGTGATCAGGCGCAGCACCGGAAAATCCGGAGGAGCCTTGCCACCATGCGGGGCTGCTGGGGCCACATCGACCAGCGTATTGCCAAAGGTCGTGACCATGAACTGATCAGGAGTCGGGGCACGCAGGCAGGGCACGCCGATGCCGACGTTCCCGCCGGAGGGAATCGATGCCTGCGCCAGCGACGGGACAAGATGCTGGGCCAGTATTAGCAGCACTTCCAGGATAAGCAGACCAAGCAAACCCAGGACGAGTCGCATGCGCAGCATGCCGATCAGATCAGTGAGACGATACATAAGGAGGTTGAACAACATAACACGTCTCCTTTTACAAACCGCACCAGCACCACATCCACAGCTTCTTGTATAGTTATCTACCGTTTGCGTATCGAAGCCTGCCCTGAGCGTGTCCAAAGGGAAGGATGCGGGCCTTCCAGGTGTAGGGTTTTTGGACAGATCGCGTTGTGATGCCATCTCTAGCAACAGGCCCCGTGCATGTCCCGAAGGGTGTTTTTCGCATCAAGACGCCATAAGCGCACACAGAAGTTTGCCCCTACCGGAAAAACGATATACCTGAAAGGGGATGCAAGCCACCCTCTCGCTGGAAACAACCTGTCAAACAAAAGTGGTTGCACCGCTAGACCTACGCCCGATTGCTGGCCTGCCGAGTATGGCGCTTGCGACGCAACGCACGCAAAATATCATTGAGCGAAAGCAAATCTTCCAGAGACGCGTATTTCACCACGCGAGAAACTGTCACTGTCAGGGTTCCGATTCCATTCGGGGGCGTCTCCTGCCAACCAAGTACAACCTCAACCACGTTGCCCTCGATATGCGCACGCGTCAAACCGTTGCGACACACCAGGTAAAGGACAGCGCTACGCTTAGGCGTAGTCACCAGATAGCGTGTACGCCGTTCACCGTGCTGTACTGTTACATACAGACGATGCCAGTAGCTCTGCCGTGTAATGTGCAATAGAAGATGCTGACCATCAACCAGTGCAGGCTGTGTATAAGGATGTGAAACCGAGACACCAGCCGACAACCAGCGTGCCAGTGGATGTTCGGGATCAGGTGCTATGACACTTCTGACATCATCCATGTTTGTTCTCCAATCTTCCAGAAAGACCTGCATAGTATGCGTAAGCTGTAGTCAGGGCTGCCAAACCTACGCAAACCCGGCCCGTAAGAGTAGAAAAGCAGCGATATAAGCGTTTTTACATGCTGTAAAATATATGCTTATCACACTCTTTTTAATATAAAAATAACCACCGCTATAATACCACAATACATAGAATGAATTGCTTCAACATGGCTAAATTTATACCTAAATACACCTAAGAAATAAGTACTATAATTAGAGAAGGTAAACTCTGCACTATATCCATATATATCACCGGGTCTAACGTGAAAATAGGCATGCTGTCTCACCGCAGCGGGCGCAGAGGAACGCAGAGCGGGGTGGGTCAACTGGATGGCTGCCACGCCACGCCCATGTTCATGCGAACGGTGTGCGCCCCTGGCGCATGGATGGCTCATGTGAAAATACGGTCGCACCAGCACCGTGCTGGTGGGCATTCCGGCAATGGGTAGGGGCGAGCAGTCGCTCTCATCAGGAATGCGGTAGATCGGGCAAATTCCCGCCCTCTACGGTTACCGGCGGGGCGCAGCCCCGCCGAGATCAGAGTGTTGTCGGTTTGGTGTGGCGGCTTTGCCGCCACACCAAACCGACAACACTTTTGGAGATGGGGCGTCCTGGCGGCACACGCTGCGCATGTGCCGCCAGGACACCCCGTCTAACTTCCCCGCCCCGGCAAGGGTTCAGGGGTTGGGGGGTGGGGTGACTCACGCGACTAATCCGTCTGTGATATGTAAAGTAAAATGTAAAAATAGCCCGTGGACGTACTTGTTCACAATCGTGGAAGCGCCAGCAGATCCGGGCGCAACGCTACCCAGCCAGTGCCGGCAGTGGCAGCAGCAAAAAAAGATATCCTCCGCGATTCCGTGCCTCGATGGTGCATGGGTTACCCCAGAAGTAAACAATTCGTGTCCATCCACGTTTGACAGACAGAGAACAGTCCACTACACTCTCAACATGTTTTTGGAAAAAAATAGTTGGCAAGACTAACCATAGGAGAAACTTTCTCCTTTCGGCTAGATGCAGCTTGATATCAATGTGTGCGTTTCAAGCAAAATGACAGGCTATCGGCAACAGGAGTGTCATCGTTCAGGGGCAATTGAGTGGTCTACAGCGTGAGTAGATCACCAGAATACCATGGGTTCCCAACCGGTCATACGCGGATCGAAGTCGGTAGCCCTGTCCCAGGACTCACCTACCCTTTACCCCTTAGCCTGCCACTTGCGCTAACAGCACGCTTGTCCAGGCATGCATACGTCTCATCGGTGTTGTCCGGGTATATTGAACAAAATTATACGAGGGAGGATCTGAACCGTGGAGGAGTATATTCGTAAACTACGTGAACTAAAAGCGATTGCATCCGGCGGTACCAAAGATGCTGAGAGTCAGCATAAAAAGGGCCGTCTGACTGCCCAGGAACGGATCGATGTGTTGTTTGATCCAGATTCGTTTAACGAGATCGATACCCTCGTACAGCCGCGCTACGAGAGCTATATGGGCGGCAAGCAGTCACGCTATGGCGATGGTGTGATCACTGGCTTTGGCCTGATCAACGGGCGGCGAGTCTTTGTGGCGGCCCAGAATGCCGCTGTAATGGGCGGATCGCTGGGTGAGATGCATGCCAATAAGATTGTCAAGGCGATGCGTATGGCCCTGGATTATGGCTGTCCCTTTATTGCGATCAACGACTCGGGCGGGGCACGCATCCAGGAAGGGGTGGATAGCCTGGGCGGCTATGCCCGTATCTTCGACGCCAACTGCGAGGCATCTGGTGTTATTCCCCAGATTTCGGTGATTATGGGCCCGTGTGCGGGCGGTGCGGTCTACTCGCCAGCCCTGACTGACTTTATCTTTATGACCGAAAACAGCTATATGTTTATCACCGGGCCAAATGTGGTCAAGTCGGTGATGCAAGAAGATGTCAGCCAGGAAGACCTGGGCGGTGGCTTGATGCATAGCAAGGAAAGCGGCGTTAGCTTTTTCCTGGATAAAGACGACCACGCCTGCCTGGTGCGCGTGCGCGAGTTGTTGAACTATCTGCCCTCGAATAATCAGGACGATCCGCCCTATGTCGTACCCCGCGACGATCCCGATCGTCGCTGCCCCGAGCTAGAGCAGATTGTGCCTACCAACCCCAATCAGCCCTATGATGTGCGTCAGGTGATTGCCGATATTGTAGACGATGGACGCTTTTTCGAGGTGCGTGAGTTGTGGGCCGAAAATATTGTCGTCGGCTTTGCGCGCCTCAATGGCTGGGTTGTGGGGCTGATTGCCAATCAGCCCATGGTACTGGCCGGAACAATTGATATCAAAGCCTCGCTCAAGGCAGCTCAGTTTATCCGCCTGTGTGATGCCTATAATGTTCCAATCATTACCCTGCAAGATGTGCCCGGCTTTCTGCCCGGTACCAATCAAGAGGCTGGCGGCATTATCCGCGAGGGCGCCCGCATGATTTATGCCTATAGCGAGGCGACTGTGCCCAAGTTGATGATCATTCTGCGCAAGAGCTACGGTGGAGCCTATTGTGTCATGAGCAGCAAGGGTCTGCGTGGCGATCTGCTCTATGCCTGGCCCAACGCCGAGATCGCGGTCATGGGCGCAGAGGGCGCAGTCAATATTCTGTATACCGGCGAGCTGAAGGCCGCTGATGACCCGGCCCAGCGTCGCAGCGAGCTAACTGCCGAGTATCAGAAGAAGTTTAATACGCCTTATATCGCTGCCGCACGTGGCCTGATCGATGATGTGATCGAACCCCGCGATACGCGGCGCGTGTTGATCCGCGCTCTGGAGTTGACTCTGTCAAAGCGTGAGCGTCACATACCCAAGAAGCATGGTCTCGCCCCGATGTAAGGCAAGGAGAGAAGAAATGTTTAAAAAAGTACTGGTAGCTAACCGGGGTGAGATTGCTGCACGCATTGTGCGTGCCTGCCGCGACCTGGATATTCCGGTTGTCGCCCTTTATGATGCGCTGGAACTCGAATCGCTGCATGTGCGCCTGGCCAACGAGTGTGTGGCCCTGCCTCCCGGTCAGGGCTATCAGGATCCGCACACCATTTTACAGATTGCCCTGGATACCGGCGCAGACGCTATTCATCCCGGCTATGGCTTCCTGGCCGAACACCCTGAATTTACCCGCGCCTGCGAATCGTCTGGTGTCACATTTATTGGCCCATCCTCTAGCGTGCTGGAGGTTATTCACAACCGGGTGGGAGTATTAGCGCAAGCGCGTGCGGCTGGCTTTGCGACACCTGAGTATTCGCCGGTGGTGTTTACCGACGAAAACCTCGATACGTTGCCCGCCGAGGCTGAGCGTATTGGCTATCCTCTGTTGATCAAGCCAATTGGCGGCGGCTTCGGGCGTGGAACTCAGATTGTGTACACTCCCGAAGAACTGGAAGCCGCGGTACAACATGCCCGCGCTGAGGCGCAGACCGTCTTTGGTAGTTCCGCGTTGTACCTGGAACATGCCATGATATCGGCCCACTCGATTGAAGTGCAGGTGCTGGGCGATCAGCATGGCAATTTGATCCACCTGGGTGAGCGCGAGAATGTTTTTCAGTGGAAGAACCAGCGTATTATCGAGGAATCGCCCGCTCCTTCCCTTTCGCAGAGTCAGCGTGAAGAGGTCTGGAAGCTGGCCCTGGAACTGGGGCGTTTGTTCCACTGCCAGAATGCCTGCACCATCGAGTTTCTGGTGGATGCAGACAGGCGTTTCTATTTTACCGAGATCAAGCCGCGTATTCAAATCAAGCATCCGGTCACCGAGATGGTCACCGGGGTTGATATTGTACGCGAGCAACTGCGCATTGCTGCGGGTGAGCCGCTTGGCTATACTCAGGCGGATATCCGTCTGCGGGGCAATGCGATGCTTTGCCGTATCACAGCCGAAGATCCCTGGAATAACTTCCTGCCCAGCCCCGGCCGGCTGCGCCAGTTTCGCCTGCCCGGTGGTCCCGGTGTGCGCGTAGATACCGATCTCGATAGCGGTAGTAATGTGCCAGTCCAGTATGATCCGATGCTGGCCAAGGTGATCGTCTGGGATGTTGACCGTGCTGGCTGCCTGCGGCGCATGCGCCGTACGCTGGAAGACTTCACCGTCAGTGGGGTCATGACTGACCTGCCCCTGCTGCGCAGTGTGCTGATCGATCCCGGTTTTGTTCAGGGTACCTATACGTCACCCGAGTCACGTGATCAGCAAGACCAGCAGCCCGCGGTGCAACACACGGAACGCGAACGACGTGATATCGCCATTGCGGCCGCAATTGCCTATGCCCGGCGTATGATGATGGTTCAGCCAGCTATGCCCGAACGTCTGCAGTCAGGATGGCACCGCGACAGCCGGCAGCTGCCGCGTTGAGAGGAGCAAGCGATGAGTAAACTTGAAGTAACAATCGATGGACAAGCCTATACCATCCAGGTCAACCTGCGCGATCTGGCACGCAATGGTACGTCACGCCATACAACCACTACGGTGATTGTCAACGGCGAAGCGGTCGATGTGATTGTGCCCGCCGCCCCAGCATCTGAACATCCCGAGTGGATCGTGATCGAGCAGTCTCCCTATGAGATGGTGATAGATCGCGAACTGCGCTGGATTGCTGCGGCTGGCAGCCGCTACGATTTAGATATACGCAACATGGAAACTCCTGTTTCACGCCCCACCAGCCGTGATGGCCGGATCAAGGCCCCTATTCCCGGCCTGATCAAGCGGGTTATGGTCAATGTTGGCGATACAGTCGAGGTGGGCCAGCCCCTGCTGGTGCTGGAAGCCATGAAAATGGAAAATGAACTGCGTGTGCCCCGCGCCGGTGTGGTAACGCAATTAAATGTCCATGTCGGTCAGAGTGTCACGCTGCACGAGATGTTAGCAGAGATCGGGTAGGATCATAGGAAAATAAAAAAGTAGGACGTCGAAAGCAACAACCCTGAGAGCGCGGGCATCTTGCCCGCGTTCTGATATGTTCTTTTCATTGTTTTCTTCATAGAATAATCATGTCATTCCGAACGCCGCCGCCCCCATCCCGTCTCGCGCACCCATTCCCGCTGGAGGCGGCGTGAGGAATCCCCAATGAGCATCAGCGGAGTTGCGCCGTGGGATCGCGGCCAGATTCCTCTCTGTCCCGTCCACGCAGGGCCGGGTGCGACCCACGGCAAGGGGGGGCAGTGGGACGTGGGGGTCAAGGATACGGGTCGGAATGACGAAAGGATCGCCGCTGTTGCCTGGTCACCGAATGATACCATGCTTGCCGTGGCTTTGCTCCCAGGCAACCCATAGCACGAATGCCCCCGTAGAATCTACCTCCATCTACGTTTGAATAAAATTTCTTCCTTCAATTCATTGTGAACGATACCACATCCCTCTTTTCCTGATAATTTATTGTGAATCATGCCACATTCACTCAATACCATGAGTGCTCGCGTATCATTTATTGTGAAACATGCCACACTCCCCTGATATACATCGTTATTGAATTGAGAAATTATCATTTTTGGTGAATTATGCCACAAGCAAAGTATATAGTTCTACATATGCATAATATTGTTTGTTGACATTTGCCAAGACATATGATACATTATGCGCATCTCAAACGAGCCCGATAGTTATTCTTTTCCTCACGATATTCAAAATGTTCATTAGGTAGTAACCGTTCAGGTGGGGTGGTCGGGAGGGGCAATGCCCCTCCCGGATTCTCTTCTGTTCGACCCGTTTTGGCGGCTTTGCGGCCACAACGGGTCGAACAGAAGGTTTTGCGGGGGGCCTGCGGCCCCATACGCATCAAGTTTAGGGCGGCAGCCCTAAAAAACCACTTTGTCGTGCTAGATTTTGCCAGCTTTGCTGGCAAAATCTAGCACGACACAGACATTCTTTGGGGCCGCAGGCCCCCAAACCCCTGCCGAGAGGCTTACCTTGATGCATATGGGCCTGCGGCCCCCGCGCCCCCGCTGGCGCAGGTACCGCCTGAACGGTTACATTAGGTAATGCACAACAGCAATCCCTTGCTGTCCCGGGCATTACTTTGATCATGTTTTTGATATCAATAGGTAAGACAGTCAGGCGATAGTCATATATCGCTCGTATCGTGTTGCACTTTTTTCGTCCCTTAGACAAGGTTCAGTCGAAAGATATACAGCAAATAAACAAGGAGGTTGGCACATGGAAGCCGAAATGAAACTGTTCGTTGAGTCTCTGGAACGGAATTTAACCCCCGAAGATATTGTTAATCTGGAAGCCTGTATGGATTGCAAGCTGTGTGGTGAGGCATGCGCCTGGTATCTTGGCACAAACGATGCGACGTTGCATCCGACATATAAAACCAATTTTGTACGGGATATCTATAAACGTTATATGACAGTCGAGGGCAAACTGTTAGGCCCACTGGGGCTGATGCCAACACCAACTGCAGCCGATCTGCGCGAGCGTGCCGAGTATTTTTGGAAGTGCACAGCTTGTGGCCGTTGCACTCTGTCTTGCCCAGTTGGCTTGAGTACGCGCAGTATCGTACGTATGGCGCGGGCGGCCTATGCTGACTCCGGGCTGAACCGCGAAAATCCCACCTTGAATGCGATTGCCAACAACCTTGAGACGGTGCGCCACAGCTTTGGGTTGACTGCCGAGCAGGTCATGGCACGTTATAGCCTGTTCCTCTGCTCGCAAGCAGCCGAAATGGCGGTCGATGTCCAGGGCGACGATATCCTTTTTGTCTGCCCGTCGGCTGCCAATACCAAAATTCCCGACTATGCCACCAAGATGATGATGATCCTGAATGCCGCCGACATTAGTTACACTGTCTCATCACGTCTGCTGGAAACAGGCACCGAGGCCGATCACATTCTGGTGGATCATCATCTGTCACGCATGATCCTGGAAGCCTGGGAAGACGAAGCTGAACGCCTGGGGGTCAAGCAGGTCATGGTCGCCGAGTGCGGCTGTGATACGCGCTCGCTCTTCTTTGAGGCCACAGAGATGCTTGGCCGTCCCTTCAAGTTCCCGGTCATTCTGTTCGACCCGCTGATCACCGAGCGCATCAAGACTGGTCACCTGCCCGTTGAGAAAGTGAATAGCAGCATTACCCTGCACGACCCCTGTCACTCGACACGCCTGGCGGGCATGGGCGATGTGATGCGCGAGTTGTTGCAACTGGTCGCCAGTAATTTTATCGAGATGACGCCAAACCGCGAACATAACTACTGCTGCAACGGGGGGGCCGGTGGTATGCGCCTGCCGGAAAATGCCCCGGTGCGTCGCACAATTTCAAGTATCAAGGCCAACCAGATTAAAAACACCGGGGCCGATTATGTCACCACGCCCTGTGTGGTGTGTATGCTGACCCTGGATGATACCTGTAAGACCTACAATGTGGGTACGTCTGATCAACGCGCTGCGACCATGCTGTTCGAGGTTGTGTATGATGCGATGTATACGGCGCTGGAGCGACGCGGTGAACTGGATCGTATGCGTATGCCGGTCGATCTGCGTAACACTAGTCCTGACTATCTCTGGCAGCATACGTCTTCGGGCAAGGTGACCCAGTTAATGCAGAGTGAGAAAGCCGCCGATGTGCTGGCTTGGCTCGAACAAGACGAGGTGGTGCAGCGTTTCTTTACCAATCATCCCGAAGGCCCGGTTAAGCTGGAGACATTCCGTCAGATGCATGCCCAGGCCCAACGCGGCGAGATCCTGGAACACTGCAACGGTAAGATGACGATGTCTTGTTAGTCATGGTTTCAGATCGGCCATTCCAGGTTGACCTTTGGCGTAGGGGCGACCGGCCGGTCGCCCTACTTTCTACTTTTCCCAGCAGGAGGAACGAATGCAAACCTTTTTAAATATCTTTGCCCCGATTGCCTTTGCGATCTTTCTAGTCGGTATGACATTGCGGGTAGGGCGCTGGTTCTCGGCTGTAATTAGCCCGCGCCGTATACGTGGACTCACGCCTACTTTCCTGGATGCACCGCCAACCATGGGGCCATTTGCGGCACTCAAGGCCGTGCTGGTTGATCCGATCACACATTTTTATAGCAAGGCCAATCGTACCTGGAGCCGGGGGTATGCTTTTTATCATATCGCGATTGTCACCGAAGTCACCGGCTATTCGCTGGCCGCCCTGATCCTGTTTGCCAACATCCTGCTGGGTCGCCAGGTGCCAGATGTTGCCCACCATCTTGAAACCAGTTATAACTATTCACCGGCGAATCTGCTGGCAATTATCTTTGGCAATGGCGAGCAACTTCAGGCCCAGTTCCTGTTTGGCAATTTTGCTGGCGTCTTTATTAGCGTCACCTGGGTAGCCGTGGCCTGCGCCGTAATCGGCAATCTGCACCTGCTCTACACATTGTTGCGTGGGCGCAACGGTGCCGTCGTAGATGATATCGACGCAGCCGCGCATGGCATTCGGCTCAAGGGGCGCATAACCTGGGATCGTGTGCTGGTGCGATTGCTGATCTTCACGATTATCTGGACGGAACTGTTTGCCCGGCTACATCTGATCCCCAACATTGTGTTCTTCCACGCTGCTCTGGGATTGGCGCTGTTTACGCTCTTTCCTTTTACCTACCTTTTCCATATGGTTTACAATTTTATCGCCCTGTTCTACTCGGTGCGCCGCCGGATGATCCGCACGGTTGCGTAATTATTCCGCTCTTCTATACGGGTCAGGATGATATAGCAATGTAGCCATCTGTCATCCTGACGCCCGCTCCTCCTGCCCCCGTCTCCCTCAGGACTTATCATTACCCACAATTATACCGCATCAGGATGCGGTAGAGAGGGCAATTCACCACCCTCAACAGGTATGGGCGGGGCTGCGCCCCGCCGAGATTATATTATTTTCGGTTTGTTTTGGCGGCTTTGCCGCCAAAACAAACCGAAAATAATTTTTTATGGGGGCCGGAGGCCCCCGCACGCCCCACGTGTGGGTAATGTATAGAGGGGGCAGGGGGGAGAGGGGCTATATGGCGTCCTGATGCCCTATCGTAAAAAAACTACCCTTGAGAGGTTCCCCTCGCCCCTTGCAGGGGCGGGGCCAGGGGTGGGGTGATTCAAGCAACCAATTCATCTGTACAGTGTAAGGTACAATTGGTCATCCTGAAACCATGCCTAAAAAAACACTACCGCCCACCCTTAATCCTTATACGGATCAAATTCGCCTTCCGGGGCCATGGCTACGCCAATAGGCTGCAGGGTATGCAGGATGCGAATGGTATTGCGGTGTGCTCTGAGGACTTCGTTGAGCTGGCGATAGACATGCGGGCTTTCATCCGTACCAGCGCCACGTAGTTCCACCCCGCGCAGCTTGATCGCATCAAGCATCATCTGGCGGCTAATCTCGCCCTCTTTGACCGTTTTTTGCACCCGCTTGCCCTTTTCGCGCACCCAGCGCCGTTTGCCTGCCGCACGTGTACGGCTCATCAGGCGTCCTGCACCATGGATGGTGCTGTTCAACGCCAGGCGCGATTCGTCGCTGTTAACACCCTCGATGATCACGCTGATGTCACCCATAGACCCGCCGACAAAGCCGCGCTGACCAGGCCAGGCTGGCGTGGCGCCCTTGCGCACCACATAGAGTTCCTGGCCGTTGTGAACTTCTTTCCAGGCGAAGTTGTGATGATTATGCACTTCGTCGGTAATGTGTGCGCCCAGGATGTTCAGTACCTGCTGCGTGACAAAATCACGCCCGGCATACGCATAGCGCCCGGCCAGGGTCATGGCCTGTAGATACGCCTGCCCTAACTCTGTGTCAAGTGACAACACCGTGGCAGGCTGATCCATATGCTCGCCGGGGGCCTTTGCGTCAAATGGACGTCCGGCTGCCAGATTCAAGAACCCGGAGGCGGTACGATGGCCAAAACCACGGCTGCCAAAATGTACCCCCACCCACAGCCAGCCCGCTTCGTCCTCAAACAGGTCAACAAAGTGGTTGCCACTACCCACCGTGCCCAGTTGCTCGCGCGCCATCTGCTTGAGCTTCGCCAGATAAGGTACATCGCGCCAGGTCGGATCATCAAACAGGGGGTGATTGGTCGCCTTGCCACTGGTCTGGCCAATGCCAAATACTACTGTACGCGCTATCTGGTTCATTACCTGTTTGATGTCAGAGCGGATGTCGACGGCACGGATATCGGTGCGCACAGCCTTGTTGCCGCAGTTATGCACAACCATGCCAGCAGCAAAAAAAGCCTGCGCCGGGTCGTCTGTCACAACATCAAAGACTGGAACGGTGTTGCCCGGTTGAATCTGCTGCACAGGCACCCAGCAGATCTCACCACTGGTATCTGGAGTGACATCAACACCAATAGGATGCCGGGGCATGCCCCGTGTGGCATAGATCGGCTGATAGACAAAGCCCACCGGCAGATTGAACTGCTGTGCGATGGCATGCAGAATATCTTTCCAGTAGAACCCTGCACGCTTCAGCCGCCAGGCTGTATCACGCGCAGTTGTACGATTCTCAACCAAAGTGCCCCGCTGCCAGATCACGCTGGCAGCTTCGGCAGCCCATACACGCTTTGTGTGGGCATAACAAAAGCCAATGTCGGTCAAAAAACGTATCTGGGCAGTTTCGCCACCGAGCAGTTGCAACACATAATCCTGGCATTCAACCCGGGGCGAATCGCTCGGCGCAATTGAAACAGCAAAATCAAGCGACTCGAACAGCCGTGCGATAAAATCAATGCCATGGCGATCTGTTCCCGCCTGCTTCAACTGCAGATTGGGCATTCTCGATTTCAAAATACGCGGCGTGATCATCGCGGCACTACACAACGCCGAGAGGAAATGCGCACGCACCCAGGGGGCCAGATCAAACAACCATGGCATCGGTTCGACCGGCCAGCTTTTTTGGCCCACAGGCGAGCCGAGTGGGGCAAACAGATCATGCAGAGCGACAGAATCAACAATTATTTCAATCGAAAGATGGCGATCAGGATGACGCTGACGGCGAGCAATGTATGCACGATAGCCCAGATGGGCAAAATCACGCACCAGATCCTGCGCATCGATCGCGCTTATAGTCGAAATACGGATGTATGTGCCATCCTTTGATAGATGCCCATCGCCACTAATATAACCCAGCAAACGTACAATAACTGGAAACAGCGGGCTATCCAGGTATAACGGATAGATACCACGTTCTGCCAGCCTGGCTTGCACAACAGGGCTGGGCAATGCCAGCGGTAGCTCGCCCGTTTGCGCTATAAAGGGCATGCCAATAAACGGATTGCAAGCGATTTTATCTGCAGCCGTCAGATCGCTCGTTTCTTTCCAGCCGGTGCTGGTAAGAACGCGATGATCCGGGGTTGCCTGGATGCTACGACCATTGCTTAACCGGATAGCCAGCACAGACCTGGTGTCGCGTTGAATCGCTCCAAGATTAGGCGAAATTAGCCGCACACGCTCACCGTCCCAGCAGGTCAGCGGGCTGGCAGCCCGCGCCTGCTCGATGGGCAGATAGTAGCCATCAGCCGTGGTCACTGCTGTACCGACTGCCAGGCACGCAATATCATACCCAACTCCGCTGGGCGACACAGCGTTATGGTAGCCAATCACGCCACCAATGGGCATTGAATAGCCTTTGTGCCCGTCTGCCATAAGTGCTGCGCCGCCAACTTCCGCGTCGCCAGCGCAGCGCCGGATCTGATCCAGGGTGGCATCGTCGTGTTCACCCCACACCGGGATTCCATCTATTATTTGCATCATAATGTCCAACTCTAGCGGATCAGCAGCACCGCTGGCAAGCTCTCACTCTGCTTTGCCTCCTTCGTCTTCGGCTGCTGTTGACGGAAATGTCACCTTCTCATAGACCTCTTCAAGGCGAAGGGTACACTGAATGGTGGTAATCTCAATGCTATCTTCGCGGTTATTTGCCTCCGATAAAACCCATGTATTGTCACTTTGTCGGGCAAATCGCTCAATATGATAGCTATCCTGGGCAATCAAGATGTACTCGCGCAGGGAAAGAATTGTACGATATTGCTGGAACTTCTTTCCACGATCATATTTCTCTGTCGATGGTGACAGCACTTCAATGATAATCATCGGATTCAGAAGAGTATCTTCTTTTTCATCTTCGTACTGCTCATTGCCACAGATAATTGTAATGTCAGGATATGTGTATAGCCCCGTCTGCATAACTTTCACACGCATATCGCTCTGATAGACGGTGCAATGACGCTGCCGTAGTTGCATATAAAGTATGGCATAGGTACTGCCGGCAATACGATTGTGGCGCGCACTGCCCCCAGCCATAGCATATATCGTCCCTGCAAGATATTCATGTTTTTGATCACTGGTACGCTCGAATGCTAGATATTCTGCACTTGTTACATAATGCTCTGGTTGTGCTGTCATAAGAGCCTCTACATTTGGCAAAACACACGTTCTATCTCTCTGTATGATACAAGAAATGTATGTTTTTGGCAAAGGGTTCTGCTTCAGTACCTGTTCACTCATGAGGGAGCGCCAGCTGATCCGGGCACAGCGATCCCCAACCAGCGATGGCATTGGCAACAGCAGAACAAGATATCCTCCGTGCCTCTGTGTCTCCGTGGTGAATGGCTTCCCCGATCGTGAACAGCTACCTGCCCAATCAAAATGCCAGCACAGCCAGCGTGATCACCTCGGCGATTTCGCATAATGCGCCATAGGTGTCGCCAGTCAGCCCGCCCAGCTCATGTGTCCAGCGCCGCGCCAGTTGATCGATAGCCAGCCAGACCAACCCCAGGGCAACCAGGCCATAGATCTGGCCAATGCCCAGAGCCAGCACGATGGTGGCAATCGTGGGTAGCCAGAAGGCGCGCTGGTGGAATCGGGCTTGAAAAGCATGCCCTAGCCCACTTTCACGTGCAGACGGAAACCAGGTGATCGCATACAGATCCGCCCAGCGTCCCAGCACGGGAGCCAGCAACACAGCCTGCCACCAGTTCACACCCGCCGCCTGCAGCCAGGTAACCTTGAGCAGCAGCACTGCGCCAATCGCCAGTACGCCCATCGTGCCAATGCGACTATCGCGCATAATCTCGAGTTTGCGTTCCCGCGGACGCCAGCTTCCCACCGCATCAAACGTATCCGCCAGCCCATCCAGGTGCAATCCGCTTGTGATAAGCGCCCAGGCTACTACGATGCACACGGCTTGCACGCTGGCATCCCAGGCCATGCCCGTTGCCCAACCGACCAGCACCAGCAACAGACCAATCACCAGGCCAGCCAGCGGAAACCAGGGAATGGTTCGTGCGGTTTGCGTATCTGTAGCAGACGCTTGCCCCGGGATGGGCAGGATGGTCAAAAAGCGCAGGGCATCGATAGGCGGCTGGATGCCAGACCACAGACGATAGATGATGGACGATGGATCATGCTGCGCCATCACTACAACTTTCTGTTATAGCGGAAACCATGTACCACGGAGACACAGAGGAGATATGCAGTAGGGACGCGCTTTTGCGCGTCCGCAGGGCGTCCTGATGCGGGAAACATCCACACGGACAGGCAGAAGCCTGTCCCTACCTGTAAGCCCCGCATCCCCATTCGACACGCTCAGACAGGTGTAGGTG
>RRYU01003333.1_pt1 | contig 18082 bp, 15 predicted proteins | sample 2162651 | NCBI WGS metagenome assembly RRYU01 (sample SAMN10267283, study PRJNA491782) | microbial mat metagenome | isolation source: biomat in the production well | place: Japan: Minami-Kanto gas field, natural gas well KTG3 | collected 2017-06 | reverse complement strand
AAAAAAAAGATCAATTCACTCGGATGCTGGAAGGTGAAATGAGGGGTCGCCAACAGCGGTTTCCAGCCGGTCGTCGCGCCGAACAGTGAAAAGGCAACAATTGATGAGATGATGGCCGGGATCAGCCCCTCGTTCTCGAATTCCGGGTTCTTGTATAGGACCTCGACGGCAAAGAGCGCCCCGCCCAGCGGGGCCCGGAAGGTTGCGCCGATGCCGCCCGCCATCCCGGCCAGCAGCAGAACCCTGCGATCGGCGGCAGACAATTTCAGCCGGTCAGCGATAAAGGAGCCGAATCCCGCCCCGATCTGGGCAATCGGGCCCTCGCGGCCAGCCGAGCCACCGGTGCCGATCGTGGCAATCGAGGCCAGGCCCTTGATGATTGGAACCCGGCCGCGGATGTGACCACCCTTGTTGTGAAAGGCATCTATGGCAGCGTCAGTGCCATGGCCCTCGGCTTCGGGGGCGTACCGGAAGACCAGGAATCCGGAGACCAGGCCGCCGATGACCGGGATCAGAAAAAGGAACCAGCGATGATCCATGGAGAGGCTGGAAATGGACGTGTCCAACAGGTGCATCATCGCCGCGGCCCCCTCTTCGGGTGGGTTGTAGCCGGCCAGGCGGTTCAAAAAGATGTGCTCGATGCTGTTGGCGGCAAAATAGAAGAGCACGGCCGCTCCGCCCGTCACCAGGCCGACCAGGATGCTGAGTACGACCGGTCGGGTCAAGGCCCGCCAGTTGATTCTCTGGAGGCAACTGCTGAATGAGGCAAACGCGGATTTTATCACCGGAGATCCTGGTCCAGAAAACCATCGGGGCAGCGTGGAAGAAGCTGCTCAGGCTAACGCCCGGAAGGCAGGTTGTTGCCACCCTGGACAAAGGTCAGTAGTCTGAGGAGGCCCGATATTTTTTTCGAATATTCAAGGCCCACTGGTCATTGACGCCCTTGACTTTTTTCAGGTAGCCCAGGGAGATCATCTTGCTGTCTTCGATGCTTTTCATGGCCGAGCAGACCATGAAGTTTGAAAAGTCGACATCTCGGAAAATTTTTTCCTGCAGTTCCGCGGAAACTGGCCCGCTTTTTTGCAACTCTGCCAGGAGCAATGTCCGGTGGTCGTCTTCGGAGGGGTTCGTGTAGTTCAGGTAAGCGATCCCGGCGATCAAGGCCAGCAAGATGATTTTTTTAATCATGAGTTTCTCCCGAGGTTTTTCCGCAGAATAGCGCAAATGGAATGTGATGACCAGTCCGGTCATCGTAATTCTGCAGAAAAAACCGGCAGGAAAGGGATGCTTATTTGACAGCCACGCCGAACTCCACCCGGCTGCGCGCGGCGTCCATTCGTTCCGGCGGCTGCTTGTGATCGGGGGCGGTCAGGAAAACCCTTTCCGGGGGAACCTCGGCCTGGTCGACCAGGTAGTTCCGCACCGCCTGGGCGCGAAGCTGGGCCAGACGGGCCAGTTCTTCCGGTCCGGCTTCGGTATTGGTATAGATCAGTTTTTCCAGCTCTTCGTCAGGCAGATGCTTGATCATACCGAGGAAATTGCGGGGTTTCGGAAAGTCCGCCTGTTTGTAGACTTCCCAGAGGGCCGCGGAATATTCTTCAGGAGTCATCTGCGGGGTCTGCGCGGTGGCGTCTTGCCGAGTCTCTGCGCCAGCGTCGAGCGACTGTTGCCAGGCCTGTTCGATTTTCAGGCGCAGCTGCTCGCGACGAAAGCCTTCGGGGTCGTTGTCCGGATCGACGAAGCCCTTGATCTCGAGGGTGAGCGAAGGCCGATTCTGCAGGGCCTTTGCCAGCTGGTCGAGTTTTTCCCGTTCGGGTGGGGCCAGCCGGGCCGAGCCGTAGGCAAAGACCACCGAACTGAAATCTTCGTCGGCGCCCCCGGCCAGGGCGCCCAGCAACGCCAGGGGGGAGGTTGCTGCTTTGACCAACAGGTTCCGGATGATCTTCCAGACCACTCCGACAATGCTGAACTGCGGATTGTCCAGCTCTCCGGAGACCGGGATGTCCAGATGGATCTCTCCGTTGCGGTCCTTGAGCAGGGCCACGGCCAGCTTGACTGGCAAGCCGATTGCCTTTTCGCTTGCGACGGCCTCCCCGAAGGTAAACTGGTCGAGAAAGATTTCGTTTTTGGCCTTCAGTTTTCCATCTTGGACGAGATACTCCAGGGCGAGATGCAGTTTGCCCTTTTCGATCAGATAGCCAAGATAGGTGCCTGAATAGGGCGACATGGGACTCATCTCGATGTCGCTGAAGTTGAACTTCAGGTTCAGAAAGATGTTTTCGGCCAGCGGGTTGACCTCGCCTGCAATGACCAGCGGTGACTGATTGCGCAGTTTGCCGCGCAGATCGACGCCGGCACGGGCCTCGGCACTCGAGCTCAGCCCATGAATGCTGCCGCCCAGTTCACGCATGTCGGCGTGGAAGGGGCGGGACAGGTTGCGGTCGGTGAACTCGACCTGTCCGCCCTGCAGCGTCACCTGGTTGATCTGGATATCGGGTGGCGGCTGCCGATCGGCAGCGGCGTTGGCCGGCTTTGGTGGCGTGTCGGCCGGACCGCTGTTTTCGGTTTCCACAGAGTCTTTCCGAAAAGCATCGACGAGGTTAAGCTGTGCATTCTCGTCGATAAGAACCCTGGCGAAATAGTCGCTCATGGTGATCGATTCAACCGCCAGGGACAGTGGCCCCCACCTGCCGTCCAGGCCGGCGACCTGCAGACTGTCCCATTTGAGCAGATCCTCGCGATGCGTTCCGTCGAGCAGGTGAAACCGGTTGACCCCCAGGTCCCCGCCGAAAGAGACCAGAAAGGTGTCTGGCCCCGGTTTGACCGACGCTTGCAGGCGGGCATCGAAGGACCCGTCCCTGAGCACCAGGTTGGTCTGCTCGGCGAGGTAGGGAGCAAAAGTGGCCAGAGAAATCCGTCGGAGATCGGCATTCAGGCTGACGCTTTGCCCGACCAGAGAGGCTGTCCCCGTGAGGGCGATATCCCCCCTGCTGCCGAATTTGGTCGAGAATTCGAAAGGACTCTGAACCTTTTGCGGGGCAGCGAGGTTTTCAATCCTGAGATTGAATTGTTCGGCCTGAAAATGAGCCGGAATTGCCGGCAGCCGGTCGTGGACATCGAAGCTCCAGTCGATGACGGCGAGCTCGCCGATCCGGTAGCTAAATTCAGGATCTTCTTGCGGATGAACCGGGGTGGGCTGGGATGCCGGGGCTTCCGTCAGCCTGCTCAGAATTGGAAAGTTATGCGACATCAGCGACCAGTCGCCCTGGCGGTCGCGAGAGAACGTCATCTTTCCTTGGCTGATTGCCGCCGAGTCAACGGCGAGTCGGTTCTCGGCAAGGTTGAAGGAGAGCCCGGCCACCTCGATGTCTTCAATGTCCAGACCCTCGGATCCGTTAAAGGCCAGGGCGGCGTTGTGCCAGGCAATGCTGCCGTTGTGGATCAGCAAGGGCTGGTCCGGACCGATGTCGAGATTGGCGCTGACATCCAGTTTGCCACCGAGCGGCAGGGCGTATGCGTCGGCATAGTAAGGAGCGTAGGCGGCCGGCAGCAGGTTGTGAGCCTCGGTTTGCACTTCGATGGTAAAGGGCACGGCGAGAAAACGCCCCTGGGCGTCGAGGGTTTCGGCAAAATCCGTTTTCAGGTCGAGGACGAAGGGCGCGGGCTCTGCCGAACCGAGGGTAAAGTTGTCGAGTTTAAGGTTGAGCTCTCTGATTACGGTTGCGAAGCCACCTGCCGGCTGCTGGTCCGTAAAGTGAACTTCAGCGTCGCGCACCTGGAAGCGGTCGATCCTGAGATTGAAGGGTTGGCTCGTCTCGTCTGCTGTTGCGGGGGGGGTCGGGCTCCGCTCTTGCGGCATCTCCAGGCGGGCGTGATTCCAGACACCATGCCGGTCGCGCGCAACATTGACCTCCAGATTATAGATGTCCAGGGAAGTCAGGTGGACGACCTGTTCCAGTGGGCGTGAAGACGCGATCTCGGCCCTGAGCAGGGGCAGGAAAAACAGCTGTTCGTTCTGTTTGTCCCAGATATTGAGAGCCGCTAAGTTGATGACTCCGGAGGCCAGAAATTCGGGTTTCTGCTGCATGCCTGCCCGGTAGCGCAGCTCAAGGTCCAGGGAGAGTCTGCCATTGCGCAGGTCGACCGGCAGTTCCAGCGGCAGGTAGGCCAGGTAGTAGGGGAGATCGACGTCATAGAGGGCGAGGTTCAGGCTGAATTCCCGGGTTTCGGCAAAGGGTGTCAAGTCGCCGTTCATCTCGAGGGGCGAATCATTGATGACTGCGCTGAACCGGGGTTGTACCGGTTCCTCGACCAGGTACGGCAGATTGCCGATGAAAGGGATCGCCAGGTTGAGGTCGCGCACGGTGTGGGAAACCTGGCGGTCAGGGCTGCGGTCGACAAGTTCGATCCGACCATTTTCAATGACGATATTGTTCAGGGAGAAACGTGCCGGGTCCTCTTTGTCACCCGGCTGCGGCGTCTCCGTCGTGGCGCTGAGCAGGTCCGAGAAGTTGAAGGTTTTCGCGTCGAGCCTTTCGATATGCAGATAGGGTCCGACCAGGCGAATTTCCCGCAGAATCGGGGCCATGTGATAGAGGGAGCGCAGGCTGAAGGAAACCCTCAGTTTCTCCCAGGCAACAAACCGGGTGGTCTGATCGGTATCGCTGAGCGAGAGCTGATCGACGTCCACGACCAGGGTGAGCGGATTGATCGAAAGTCGCTCGATGTCAAGACGCCGGCCGGTTGTGTCAGCGACCCATTGTTCGGCCTTGGTCACGATAATGCCGGGCAGGATCAGAGTCGTGAATGTGCCAAGCAACACGATGAATATGCAGGCCGCAACCAACAGCCGTTTCCAGGTAAACATGGCCCCACCCCTTTGTGCGAGAGTCTTTTCAGCCTAGCACAAATATGCTCGACTGCAACGCCGTTCAAGGGGTTCTTAGGCCCCGATCTCATCGTAATCATTGGCCCCTGCTGCGGAAAGACGCAAAGCCTGCGCGGCTCCCGGGACCGGTTGCTGACTGTTTATGAGATTTTTTCTCAATGATGCAGCAATTCAGGCGCATGCTTGCTAAAATGATGACAAGTAACGGTCCGCAACGATGGCGGCCGATTAATTCGACCGGGGAGGCTCATGCATGGCGCGCAAGGTTTTTATTGCTGCAACCAGTCAGAACAGCGGCAAAACCACAACCAGTCTTTCCTTGATGTACATGGCACGCAAAAAGTATCAGCGGGTTGGTTTCATCAAGCCCTTAGGACCCAAGCCGGCACTTCTCAATGGGGTACCGGCTGACAAGGATGCCATTCTGATGGCCGAAGTCTTCGATCTGGAGAAAGACCTGGGCCTGATGTCGCCGGTCGTGCTCAAGCCTGGTGATACCCAGAAGATCCTCGACGGCACACTCTCCGGCGAGGACATGCAGCGGCAGATGCTGGCGGCAATCACCGAGCTGGACCGGAAAAATGATTTCCTGATCATCGAGGGGGCCGGGCATACCGGGGTCGGCTCCGTGGTCGGTTTTTCCAACGCCCGGGTTGCCGCCCTGGCCGGAGCGCCGGTCCTGATGATTACCGGCGGCGGCGTCGGCAACGTGGTTGACTCGGTCTACATGAACCTAGCTCTGTTCAGGCAGGAAGGCGTAGAGGTTCGGGCGGTTCTCGCCAACAAGCTGCTTGCGGAAAAACGCGAAAAAACTCTCGGCTACCTGGAAAAGGCGTTTGCCGGAGAACCTTTCCGTGTCCTCGGCGGGTTCAACTACCAGCCGGTTCTGGCCAATCCGACTCTGCGCCGGATCGGCCAGGTGCTTGGTCTTGAGCAACATGGTGACCCGACGGCGGCCAGCCGAATCGTACATCATGTACAGATCGGTGCCGCAGCAACGCAACGGGTCACCGAGCTGCTGCGGGAGAATTCGCTGCTGATTGTAACAGCCAGTCGCGATGAGCTGCTGGTGACCCTCGCCAACATCTATCAATTCCCGGAATATCGCTCCAAACTGGTCGGCCTGGTCATCCCGGGGACGGCCCGGGTCAGTGCCATTACCCAGAAGATTATCGATCAGAGCGGTATTCCGTATATGCGTACGTCGCAAACCACCGTGCAGGTGTTCGTCAGGATCAGTGAAGATGTTTCAAAGCTCAACGCAGAGGACCAGGAGAAGATTGACCTGGTGACCACTCTGGCTGACAAGCGTTTCGATTTTGACGTGCTTGACCAGCTGTTCTGTTAAGATGCGCGGGCTCACCTGTCCCCTGCCAGTTTAATGCCCAGGCCGATCAGCAGTGAACCGGTCAGCCCGCCGAACAGCTGGCTGACCCAGGTCTTTTGCAGCAGGTTCCTGGCCGGATGAACGGCCAGGGCCAGGGCGGATTGCCAGAGCATGGCGATGGCAAAATGGATGCCGGCCAGCAGCAGCGACTGCAGCAGGGCCGATTTTGCCGGGTCGATGAAATGCGGCAGGAAAGCCAGGTAAAAGACGGCAGCCTTCGGATTCAGCACATTCGACAGGAAACCTTCCCGCAGGGAACGCAGTGGTCTGAAGGCATGGTTGCCGTGCGGGATTGTGCAGCTCGGCCCTGGCTTGGTCCCGGCGAAAACATTTCGCCAGTTGTTGATCCCCAGCCAGACCAGATAAGCGGCACCGCACAGTTTCAGGGCGCTGAAGGCCCAGCTCGTCTGCAGCAGAATCACCGAAATCCCCACCGCGGAAACCAGGGCGTGCACGAACAGTCCGGAACAGATGCCGAGGCTGCTGACCACCCCGTCGCGCCAGCCGCCGCGGGCGGCGTTGCGGACCACCAGCAGGGTGTCGACGCCCGGCGTGATGGTGAGCAGGGTGATGGCGATCAGGTAGGTCGCCAAGAGATTGCCGTTCATGTCGAAGCCTCTTGCTCAATGCGGTTTGGGTTTGGTTCGGCCGCCCTTGTGCGGTGCTTTCTTCCAGGCCGGCGGTTTCTTGCCGACCGGCCGCCGTTTGTAAGGCGCACGGCCGCCGCGCGGTTCACCGGCCACACTGATCCGCAGGCGCTGGCCGCAGACCCAGACCGGTTGCAGCTGTTTAAGGCGTTGCGGTGACAGGTCCCTGGGCAGATCCACCAGGCAATGGTCGTCGAAGATCTGGATCTGGCCGATATCGCGGCTCTCAATCCGGGCTTCGTTGGCAATGGCGCCGACAATATGCTTCGGTTCAACGCCATGGATGCGACCGACTTCGATCCGGTAACTCTGCAGGCCGGCATCGGCACTCCTCTGGCCTGGGCCCTGGCGCTCGTGACCGGCTGATGGCTTGTCAGGTTCCGGGTCGTGGTCGACAGGCAGCTCCGCAGGCTGCAGCGGTTTGTCTTTTTGCGCCAGGTAGGCGAGGGCGGCGGCGATCTTGCGGTGTCCCGTGTTATGCTCGTGCTGGTACTGGTCGATGAATTCCTCGAAGAACTCCAGTTCTTGCGATTGCAGCGCTTCGGTGATCTGCTCGTTGAACAGGCCGATCCGGCGATCGGCGATAGCCTGCCGGCTGGGCAAGCTCATGGGCGTGATCGGCTGACGGGTGGCGCGTTCGATGCTGGCGAGCATGCGCCGCTCGCGTGGTGCGACAAACAGGATGGCCTGGCCTTCGCGACCGGCGCGACCGGTGCGGCCGATGCGGTGGACATAGGCTTCGGTGTCGTTGGGGATATCGTAATTGACCACGTGGCTGATGCGTTTAACATCGAGTCCGCGGGCGGCGACATCGGTGGCCACAACGATATCCAGGGCGCCGTTTTTCAGTTGTTCGACCGTCTTTTCGCGCATCGCCTGGCTCATGTCGCCATTCAATGCCGCGCTAGCAAAACCGCGGGCTTCAAGCCGCTCGGACAATTCCACCGTCGCGGTTTTGGTGCGGACGAAGACCAGCATGCCGTCGATCTCTTCCGCTTCGAGGATGCGCGTCAAGGCGTCGAGTTTGTGCAGCCCCTTGACTTGCCAGAAGCGCTGGTTGATGGTCTCGACCGTTGACGTCCTGGCTTTGATCCTGATCTCCTCCGGGTCCTTGAGGTGGCGTCGGGCGATCTGCAGCACCGCATGCGGCATGGTTGCCGAGAAGAGCGCCATCTGGCGGTTCGGCGGCGTTTCGGCAAGGATCTGCTCGACCTCGTCGACAAAACCCATTTTGAGCATCTCATCGGCTTCATCAAGCACGACCGCCCGGATTTGATCGAGTTTCAGCGTACCGCGTCGCAGGTGATCCTGGATTCTGCCGGGAGTCCCGACCACGGCCTGGACCCCGCGCGCCAGCTGGCGCAGCTGCTGGGCCATGTTCTGGCCGCCGTAGACCGGCAGCACCTGGAACCCCTGCAGATGCCGGGCGTAGGTCTGCATCGCCTCGGCCACCTGCAGCGCCAGCTCCCGGGTCGGGGTCATCACCAGCAGTTGCGGCTGCTTCAGCTTTACATCGATCCGGCTCAGCAGCGGCAGGGCAAAGGCCGCCGTTTTGCCCGTCCCGGTCTGTGCCTCGCCCAGCAGGTCGCGGCCGGCCAGCAGCGGCGGTATGCTGCGGGCCTGGATGGGCGAAGGGGTTTCGTAACCGACTTCGTCGATGACTCTAAATATGCATGGGGCGAGGCCGAGCTCTTTGAAGCCGGCCGGAAGATCTTCAATCATGACTGTTCCTGTGTGGGGAAGGCCCGCCAAAGGCTTCGCCGGCAGCCGGGCGGTTCACGAGTCTGTAAAGGAATTGAAAAGGCGGCAAAATTTACCCTGTCTGCGGGAGGAAAGCAAGTATACATGAAAGCCGTGCTTTAGGAGAATTCCTTGTTCGGGATTAGAGCGGCACGCTCGCTTCGCAGGGGATCTTGACCTGGCAAAGGCCGCAGGGGGTGTCAGCCGTTCCATAGTGCTCACGCACGTAAGGCGCCGTGACCTCGCGGATGTAGTCGAAGCACTTCGGCTTGTCATGCCCCGCCGTGGTGATGGCGTCGACCGGGCAGCGCTGCATGCAGGCGCCGCAGGTTCCCCGGGCATGCCACAGGCACCAGTCCTGGTGGCCTGTGTAAGGGCGCGGGGTCGCGGCGAGAGCCATGTGCACGACGACCGAACCGAAGCGCACCGCCTTGCCCAGCCGGGTGATCAGACCGTCGGACAGGCCGAAAGTGCCAAGGCCGGCTATCCAGGCCGTATGGCGTTCCGACCAGTTGGAGGCGAGGCCGAAGCGTTCGCTCTGCCGATAGGCGAAGTCGGCCAAGCGTTCCGGCGCCGTGGCCGGATAGCCGGCTTCCGTCAATGTCTCTGCCAGGTGCAGGCGCAGGGCGCAGTTGAACTTTTCGCCCTGGAAACGCGAACGGGCCCAGCGCTCGGCGGGCACTTCGGTTGCCTGCCGCTGGTCGCGGCGGGTCGCTGCGGTTTGCGGCAGGATATAGCAGATGACGGAGAGCTCGGCGGCGGTTGTGGCGGCTGTCGGGTAAGCCAGCTGGAAAGCTTCGAGCGGGGTCCAGTAAAAGGGTCCGATATCTTTTTTTATCCGTTCGAAGAGAGGGTCGTCGCCCCGGGCATAGGCGACTTGCGGTTCACCCCAGGCCGGTTCGCCGGTGCCGTTCGCCAAACTGTTGGCCGGTGAGCCGCAGAAGTCGTGAATAAGCGTTTCGATGCGGCTTTTGCTCATGTCCGTGGGCGATTGTGTCATGGCTGAAGGCCTGTGCAGAAGGATTGCCGACAAATCTCATGAAACACCGAACCCGGCACAGTGTCAATAGCTGGATTAATCCCGGCTTTTCTGGTAATAAGGACGGCATATAGAATCCATTTCAGGGAGGATTAGCCAATGCCCAGCTTTGATATCGCATCCAAGGTCGATATGCAGGAAGTCGATAACGCTGTTAACCAGACCCGCAAGGAGGTCAGCCAGCGCTATGATTTCAAGGGGACCCATAACGAGATCGAACTCGCCAACGAGGCAATCACGATTCTGGCTGCCGATGATTACAAACTGAAGGCGATCATCGATATCCTGATCGGTAAACTGGTCCGGCGCGAGGTTTCTCCGAAATGTCTCGATTACGGCAAGATTGAACCCGCTTCGCACAACGCCGTGCGACAGCGGCTCGGCATTCTGCAAGGGATCGACAAGGAGAAAGCGAAAGGGATCGTCAAGGAGATCAAGGCGAGCAAGCTCAAGGTCCAAGCTCAGATCATGGAGGATCAGCTCAGGGTCAGCGGCAAAAATCTCGATGACCTGCAGGCGGTCATCCAGTTGCTCCGGGAGAAGGATTTCGGCCTGGAACTGCAGTTTGTCAATATGCGCAGTTGAGGAGTTACCCTGCCAGAACAATTGTAATTATGTTACGTAAATCCAGGGAGATGCAAGCACCTGAGACATCTTAAATATTTGTGCGACCAACGATTGTATTCACGCGCCAGCGTAGCTGGTTACGTGCGATGAATAGTTATGCGGCAGATTCCCGCTCAACATCCCAGCCGGGAAAGACAAGAACAGCCGGATGACAGCGCAATGCTTTGGCCAATACTTTGGCACGTTCGACGCCGAGACGAACGCGACCATTTTCAATGGCAGATATTGTTGATTGCGGAATGCCGGTCACCGCAGCCAAATCGTTCTGACTCATCTCCTGCAACTCTCGTAATATGCGGACCGAGTCACCTTCCGACACATCAATTCTTTTGACAGCTTTACGATATTCACTCATTTATCACCTCCGATAGTCGTCGGGTGTAACTCGCTCAACCTCCACCATCACCTGGTCTTTTTGCACCTTATAGATCACCCGATACTGGATATTCAGACGGGAGGCCCGGAAACCCTGCCAATTGCCGGTCAAGGCCTCATCATGAAATCCCCGGATCAGCTTTAACCCTTGAGGCCCTGAGATCTTTACAATATCTTTCCATTTTTCATAACGTTGCAGAACTTCAGCCGGCGCGCAAGCCAGGGTTTTGTCCACACGTTTATGTTCGAATATTTGCCACATATCAAGTTTAGTATATACACTATTTGGTCTGGATCAAGGGGCAGGAGACGTCTGGGGTGGTTGCCGCATAACGGTCGTGATAAGCAGTGGCGATGCGAAGGTTCGGCCTATTACCGCAATTTGGGTTTGTTTTCGGGAAACACCCAGCCCTATTCCACCCGCTTGATTGCATTGTTAGGGCTTTTCTGCTATCGTGTACCCTAAACCCGTACATAAGTGGAGGTTTTCTATGGATACTGTTAGTGTCAACAAATTCCGGGACAATTTAAAAAACTTTGTAGAGCAAGTTACTCACCAGCATGTGCCGCTGAAAGTCACCCGCCGAAATGGTGAGGACTTTGTGATCATTGGCGCGGATGACTGGGAACGGGAGCAAGAAACCCTTTATGTTCTGCAAAACACCAGTCTTATGAAACAAATAGCCGAATCAACTCGGACACATAGCGAGCATTCTGGATACACACCAACGGAGGGGGAAACAAATGAGATCCTTGGTGTTTGAGGGTAACACTTGGCCCACCTATGAAGAACTTAGAGCGAAAGATAAACGTATTCATAAGGCCCTATGCACCATTTTGAAAGAAATGCTCAGAGGTGACCCTGCTGCCGGAACGGGGAAACCTGAAGCTCTTCGACACAACCTTTCCGGCTTTTGGTCACGCAGACTAAGTCAAAAAGATCGGGTTGTTTACAAATACGACGATAAATACATTTATATTTTTGCAATCGGCGGACATTACGATCAATTGTGAGCCCTAACGATTTGCTCACTTGCCGCAAGGGGACTGACGAAGGCGACAGGTACCGAAAACACCAAAGCTGGATAGAGCCCAAACCGTCCGATGTCAATCAAGGATTTTTTCTTATGGTGAATTTGCCGTTTGAATCCAGGGGCATGTTTTTTTTCATTTCCTCTGTTGATCTTCGTTAATGCGCCCAGACCGCCTTGAGAGGTGAAAAATGTCTCAACCCGCGACCCTTCCGATAGCCAAGGCCGAGAATTTTCTCGGATTGCTGCCAAACATGGCCAACCGGCACGGCTTGATTGGCGGTGCCACCGGAACCGGCAAAACCGTGACTTTGCGCGTTCTGGCCGAGCATTTCAGCCGCCTTGGGGTGCCTGTTTTCATGGCGGATGTTAAAGGCGACCTGTCCGGGATGGCCATGGCGGGGGGCGACCATCCCAAAATTATGGAGCGGGTTGACACGCTCGGCCTGGAAAATTTTCAGCCTGAGAGCTTCCCCGTCGTGTTTTGGGATTTATTCGGTGAGCAGGGACATCCCGTGCGGACAACCGTCTCGGAAATGGGCCCCTTGCTGCTGGCGCGCCTGCTTGATCTGAACCCCACCCAGACCGGTATCCTGACCTTGGTCTTCAAGGTCGCCGATGATCAGGGAATGTTGCTTCTTGACCTCAAGGATCTGCAAGCGATGGTCCGTTTCGTCGGGGATCATGCCAAAGCTTTGCGGACGACCTACGGTCATATCTCCACGGCAAGTATTGGCGCCATCCAGCGCGGATTGCTTGCGCTGGAACAGCAGGGCGTTGAGTGTTTCTTTGGCGAACCGGCTCTTGACTTGCATGATTTAATGCAGATCGGGCCGGGCAACCGCGGGGTCGTCAATATCCTGGCAGCCGATCGACTGATTCAGACGCCGAAAATCTACGCGACCTTTCTGCTCTGGCTGATTGCCGAACTTTTTGAGCAATTGCCGGAAGTCGGCGATCCGGCCAAGCCCCGGGTTGTCTTCTTTTTCGACGAAGCCCACCTCCTGTTTGACAACCCGCCACGGGCATTATTGGACAAGATTGAGCAGGTGGTCCGCCTGATCCGCTCCAAGGGGGTCGGCATCTATTTTGTCACGCAAAACCCTCTTGATCTGCCGGACAGTATTCTTGGCCAACTGGGCAATCGGATTCAGCATGCCTTGCGCGCCTTTACACCCCGTGATCAAAAAGCGGTTCGCGCTGCGGCCCAGACCTTCCGGCCCAATCCTGGCCTGAATGTGGAGCAGGCAATTACCGAGGTAGGTGTCGGCGAGGCCCTGGTGTCTTTTCTGGATGACCGGGGCGCGCCGGCCCCGGTTGAGCGCGCCCTGATCTGCCCGCCGGCCAGCCGTTTGCGGCCGCTGGATTTTCAGGAACGTGACCGGGTGCGGTCACAATCGCTGGTCGGCACACGCTATGACCGGGAAGTTGATCGCAACTCGGCCTATGAACAATTGCTGGAGCGGGCAGAGCAGCAGGTTGTTGCCGAGCCCCCGCCCTCCAGAAGCAAGCGAACCCGGCAGGCCAGTTCCACAGGGGACATTTTGGAGGCGGCGGCCAAAAGCGCAGCGCGCTCGATTGGCACGCAACTCGGCCGCCAGATCATGCGGGGGGTCCTGGGATCGTTGTTTGGAAAGCGCTGACCATGTCGTTCAATCAGGGAACTCATCCCTGATTTTCTCTCGTACAGGCATTTTGCTTGCGGCGGGCTGATCCACAAAAGGAGCAAAGGAGACTTTATTATGGCGGGCACACTCGTGTCCGGCATCTCGAAACTCAACTCGAACGTAACGGAGTTGAAAACGCCTAAGAATAGCTTTCTGAGCCGGTCGGCAATGGGCACGCGGCGGAGAAGATAAATCAAGGGCGAGCAATTTTATCATCAAGCTCAACCAGACTGCTAACCGTAATCGTTGGTTCGATTCCCCAAGGGTCGAAAATGGCCTCCAGGGATCGACGAAGCCAAGCTGATTTCATGCCTGCGGATATCGCACCGATCACATCAAACGGATTGCTGGAGATCAACCACGCTTCCCCCCCGGTCGCCCCTGACTTCCGAAGGAAGTGACTATAAACAGCCGGATTCGGCTTGAATGACTTCAGGTCATCGACACTGACAACACCAAGGAACAGCCCGCGGATGCCTGCGTTGTTAAGCAGTATTTCAAGGTCATCTGCTGCGCCATTGGAAAAAGCGAAGAGGCGATTTCCTGCACCTTTCAATCGGTTCAGCCCTTCTTCCGCGTCATCAAACGCCGGCAAGACACGATAGATAGCCATCAATTCCTTTTTCTGTTCAGCGCTCAGAGTGGCTCCATAAGAGGCACAGGTGTAATCAAGGGCCTGACTGGTACAGACGGCAAAGGTTTCGTAGTTCTGCATCAGCCCTTTGCGAAACGAATACTCTAGCTGCTTGTCACGCCAGGAGTTCGAAAAAGCTTTTGCTTTGTCGCCGACCAGTTCTTGAAGTAATGTCACAACACCCTGAGTATCAATAAGTGTCCCGTACACATCAAATGCCAGAGTTGTCACCATTGTGCTCTCCTTGTAATCATAGCAATAAGCCCTTTAATCATCAGAAGTGTAACACAAAGAATTATTTACTATAAATTCTGCAAATCAGGAATGACAAAATCATCCTGTCAGTGGTGACTTATTGGATTTACAATTTGGTCAAGTTTGAGTGGGTCGGCCTTAGGCTGGAGCAATGACTGCTTAGATGTTGATTGCTCGGCAATAATCCTGCCACTGGCGACAGACAGTAAGAGTCCAAATCTTTCTGGAGTCCGTTCTTCTATGGTGCTATTCTGCTCAAATCAATTGAACCGGTTGATAACCGGCGGGTTTATTGAAAGATGATTATAGGCATCCGATAACGGGTGGCTTATCCTATTTTTGCACGACTCATTCGTAGGGGCGCTTGCGATTGGCCGAAATGACCCTGAGGAAAATTACACAATGTCTAAATTAGATTTCGACCAAACCCTGCAGCAGGCTTTGATAGATAATATCCCAAACTGCATAGCTTTAGTTTTGAAAAAGAGCACTCGCGAAATTGTCGCTTCAAATAAACTTGCCAGAGACATGGGTGCTATTCCCGGCGAAAGGTGCTTTGTAAGGTGTTCACTAAGAGATTCAGTGTGCCCCTGGTGCCTTGCCCCGGATCTTTGGGAAACAGATAAAACTCAGTATGTTGAAATTGAATATGAAGGGCGTTGGTATGAAGGACGGTGGTCGCCATTCACTAAGGATTTATACCTTCACTACATTACCGACATCACAGAGCGCAAGAAATCAGAAGAAACGAATAAACATACACGAGATTTATTGAATTATATTATTGAGCATACGCGTAGTGCTGTAGCCATTCATGATAGAAATCTCAATTATCTTTATGTCAGCCAGCGTTACCTTGAAGAATTCCACATCCAGGAGTCAAACATCATCGGTAAGCATCATTATGAAGTGTTTCCGGACCTCCCCCAGAAATGGCGTGATGTGCATCAACGCGTGTTGCAAGGCGAGGTTCTGAGCGCAGAAGAAGATTCTTATCCAAAAGACGATGGCTCCGTGGAATGGACGCGCTGGGAGTGTCGCCCCTGGTACCTCCAAGACGGCTCGATCGGGGGGCTTATCGTTTACACCGAGGTTATTACTGACCGCATTCTGGCCGCAGAGCACTTGAGAGAAAACGAAAAAAAATACCGGGCACTTTTCGACAAGGCCGCCCACGGAATAGTTGTCGCTAATGCCGATACGGGGATCATTGTCTCCTGCAACAATAAGATAGCAGAGATCCTGGGGTGGGAAGTCGAGGAGATCGTTGGTAGGCACCAGAGCTTCCTGCACCCTGTGCACGGGCTTGATGGCGAGAACTCCAAGACGTTCAAGGCCCATAGCTCTATTGCTGCGGGGCAAATTCTCGAGGATCAACTGATTTGCAAAGATGGTAGCTTGGTCGACATCGAAATCATGGCGTCACCGCTGAGTATCGGTAGCCAACACTATATCCAGGGGTTCTTCTATGACATCCGTGATCGCAAGAGACTGATGGAGGATTATCGCCGCTCCACCCAGCTGGCCGCTCTGGGCACGATTGCTGCCGGGGTCGCCCACGAGATCAACAACCCGATACAGGGTATCATCAATTACGCCACCCTGATCGGCAACGCACCGGACCGGGCCGAGAGAATTGTGGACATGGCCGGCCGGATTGTGAAAGAGGGGAACCGAATCGCGAGCATCACTCGAGATCTGCTGCACTACGCACGGGACAACCGGGAAGAGCTTAGGGCCACAGACATCCTGGAGCCGATCACCGCAGCGGTTTCTCTGGTGAGTTTGAACTTCAAGCATTCGGGGATAACTATTAAGCGGGACTTCCCGGCCACCCCCGTATTTGTCAGGGCCAATCCGCAATGGGTTCAGCAGGTCGTTGTCAATTTGGTGGAGAACTCATTCGATGCCGTCCTGGCGAAGGGGCAACCGGACGAAGCTGAAGCGATCAAGGTGGTCGGAAGCGTTGTCGAGGAAGGGCAAAATCACTGGTTCAGGCTGGAGGTTCTCGACCACGGCATCGGCATCCCGGCAACCAACCTGGGCAAGGTTCAGGATGCGTTCTTTACGACCAAGCAGGAGACCAAAGGTAGCGGCTTGGGGCTGTCGATCGTCGGGGATATTGTCTCGAAGCACCATGGAACCTTGGAAATCGAGAGCGAGGAAGGGCTCTATACCAGAGTCATCGTTAACTTCCCGGTCTTGTCTCCGGGGTGAGCTGCGGAGTCGCATCAAGTTGTCAGACACTTATTGCCAGCGTTCTTCACAAATACGTTAACGGTCGTCTTGTCGAGAAGCCATCGCGTTTAACAACACGCCGAGCTGACGGGAAAAACGGCCACAATTCTCGATAAATTCACGTCCACTTGCAGTTTCGGTGCCCCCTCGGCTCTTACGGTGCCCTGCCGCCTTATTTTGTCGTTCCATCCCTCTGCACGCCGGGCTCTTTTCCGGTTAAGCCGCCTGTTTCTTCTGACAGGTTCCGCTGCGGCAGTATCGCTCACGCAGGGCATTGACGTCGGCATTCTCCAGATAATCTTCGAAGCTCATGACCCGATCGATCACTCCGCCGGGGGTCAATTCGATAATCCGGTTGGCCAGGGTGGACACGAACTTGTGGTCATGGGAGGTAAACAAAATAACCTCGGGGAAACTGATCAGGCTGTTGTTGAGCGCGGTGATCGATTCCAGGTCCAGATGGTTGGTGGGCTCGTCGAACAGCAGCGCATTGGCATTGGTCAGCATCATCCGGGCCAGCATGCAGCGCACCTTCTCGCCACCGCTGAGCACCCGGGTCTGTTTGGTTGCCTCGTCGCCGGAAAAGAGCATGCGGCCGAGGAAGCCGCGCGCGAAGTTCTCCCCTTCGTGGGGAGGAAACTGGCACAGCCACTCGATGAGATTCAGATCGTTGTCGAAATAGGCGCTGTTGTCCTTGGGGAAGGCGGCCATGGTGATGGTCACTCCCCAGCGAAAACTGCCACTGTCCGGTTTCAGTTCGCCGGCCAGGATCTCCAGCAAGGTGGTCTTGGCGACATTGTTGGCGCCGACCAAGGCGATCTTGTCGCCTTGGTTGACGATCAGGTCGAAGTTGTCCAGCACCTTGACCCCGTCGATGGTTTTGCTGAGGCCCTGCACTTCGAGGATGATGTCGCCGCAGGGCCGTTCCGGTTTGAAAACCACGAACGGGTACTTGCGGGATGAAACCGGCAACTCTGCGATGTCGAGCTTGTCGAGCAGTTTTTTGCGGGAGGTTGCCTGCTTGGCCTTGGAGGCGTTGGAGCTGAAGCGGGCGATGAATTCCTTGAGTTCGTTTGCCTTGTCGCTGGCTTTCTTGTTGGCGTCCTGTTTCTGCTTGATCACCAGTTGGCTGGCTTCGTACCAGAAATCGTAATTGCCGACATAGGTGCGGATGGTGCCGAAATCGATGTCGGCGATGTGGGTGCAGGCCTGGTTGAGGAAGTGGCGGTCATGCGAAACCACGATCACGGTGTTCTGGAAGCGGCCGAGGAACTCTTCCAGCCACTGGATCGATTTGAGGTCGAGATGGTTGGTCGGTTCGTCGAGCAGCAGGACATCGGGGTTGCCGAACAGGGCCTGGGCCAGCAGCACCCGGATCTTTTCGCCGCCTTCCAGTTCTTTCATCTTCTTGTGGCGCAGCGCTTCGGGGATCCCCAGGCCGTTCAACAGGACCGCGGCCTCAGACTCCGCCTCATAGCCGTTCATCTCGGCAAATTCCGCTTCCAGTTCGCCGGACCGCACGCCATCCTCTTCGCTGAACTCGTCCTTGGCATA
>RRYU01006643.1_pt1 | contig 18100 bp, 24 predicted proteins | sample 2162651 | NCBI WGS metagenome assembly RRYU01 (sample SAMN10267283, study PRJNA491782) | microbial mat metagenome | isolation source: biomat in the production well | place: Japan: Minami-Kanto gas field, natural gas well KTG3 | collected 2017-06 | reverse complement strand
AACAAAAAGCAGCCTAACTAATGCGACATCTTCCTTGACAACGACCGGGTGAGGCGCGCAACGCGCTGGCCCGCGCAGTATTCTTCAACCGTTTGGGCGAAATCCGCGACCGCAGCTTCGATCAGCAGCGCTATCGCGCCAGCGGCCTCAATCTGGTGACAGCGGCTATCGTGTTGTGGAACACAGTGTATCTGGAGCGGGCCGTAAATGCCTTGCGTGATCACGGCCAAACAGTCGATGACGGGCTGTTAGAGTATTTGTCACCGTTGGGCTGGGAGCACATCAACCTGACCGGAGATTACCTCTGGCGGAGCGAGGCTAAGATCGGCGCTGGCAAGTTCAGGCCGTTACGACCTCTGCAACCAGCTTAGCGTACGATTTTTTCCGTTTTCTGAAGCGACCCCGGTAAGCGATGCTCGGGCGCTGATAGGGGCGTATATGTATATGCAGCAGACCGCTTACGCCACAGGACTCAGGGTATACCCCGGGTCGATTCGATCCGGGTATTTGGGAAGAATAATGGCGGAGTGGACGGGACTCGAACCCGCGACCCCCGGCGTGACAGGCCGGTATTCTAACCAACTGAACTACCACTCCGCAGAAGAAGTGGGCATATTACGGATATCTTATCCAATGGCAAGTTTTTTTTGCATGACAAGAACAAACAGGATTATACGGCCAGGATGCGTAAAGCGGCGCAGGCAGCACCATAGCCGTTATCGATATTCACCGTCAGCATGCCGGGGGCGCAACTGCCCAGGGCGGCGTTCAGACTCAGCCTGCCACCCTCGGCCACGCCATAACCGACAGAGGTGGGTACGGCTATGACGGGGGCGCTCACCAGTCCGCCCAACACACTGAACAGCGCCCCTTCCATGCCGGCTACGGCAATGACCAGGGGATGGCGGCGAATCTCCTCCAGGCGTTCGTTCAGGCGCCACAGGCCAGCCACTCCCACGTCCTGTATCAATGTGGCTTGGACACCATGAAAAGCCAGGGTGCGGGCCGCTTCCATGCAGACCGGGGTGTCCGAGGTGCCGCCGCTGACGATGACCACCTGTCTTTCATCAAGCCGTGACAGAGGTGAGGGGGCGAAAGCGGTGCGTGAGATCGGCTCGAAATCCAGGCGTTCCCGGTACTGTACGGCCAGTGCCCCCGCCTTGTCCGCGTCCAGGCGCGTCAGCAGGCAGGGTGTCTTCTGCGCATGGAAACGCTGCAGTATGGCTTCTATCTGCGCCGGCGATTTGTGATCGCATAAAACCGCTTCGCTGATACCGATGCGATCCACTCGCTGGAAATCCAGTACTGCCGTGGTGTGCAGTTTGTTGTGTTTCTCAGGGGGATTCGACAAAGGCGCTTCCCATGCGGTAAGGCTCGAAACGGATGGTCCGTGGTAAGCCCAACGGGGCGGCGAGCGAGGAGATGTGATGCCGCCAGTCTTCGGTCTCGGTGGTCTGCAATTGTGACAGACTGGAATTGTCCAATTGTACCGCGATGGCGTCGTGCAATACCCGGCAGCGCACCACGCTCGGTTTGAGATCGGCGAGCAGAATGCGCTCCACCCGGTCGATAAAGCCCAAAGTACGCGGCTCTATCCGCAGCCCTGTCTCCACCCGGCTGGACAGGCAGGGAGAGGCGGGCAGATCTGCAATGGCCGGATGGCCAAGCTCACGGCATATGTGTCTGATAGAGTCCTTGTTGACATTGCACTCGACGAAGGGGTGACGCACGCCGTGTTCCCCGGCCGCCTGCAATCCAGGGCGAAAGTCACCCAGGTCGTCGGTATTGGTGCCGGACAGAATAATGCCGTCGCCGCGCATCGCCAGCGTGGCGTAGAGTCGGCTTTTGCAATGGTAGCAACGTCGGTAGGGGTTATCCAGATAGGCCTGGTCGCGGAACTCCCCGGCATCGATCATGCGCAGGCGCCAGGCTTCCGCATTGCCTACCCGCCAGACGCGCGCGGTGGACGCCGCGGGTACGGCCGGGGACAGGGCATGGAACAGGGTGGTTTGTTTCCCCAGCGTGCGGGCGGCCAATATCCCCAGGGTGAGACTGTCCACCCCGCCACTGACTGCCACTATGACCGGCCCGGCATTGTGCAGCCAGTGCTGCAAGGAGGCGATTTGCTCCACTGTGGAGACCTTAGTCATTACAACCATCCCCGGCCGATCCGGCCGTATTCACTGCAAGACTGCGTAGACGCTCGCGCTCGGCGTGGCCGGAGACATGGCGCAGATCCCGTGACTCCAGCTTGGTGCTGCGCCCCGTGGGCCGCTGCACCTGTTTGATCTCCAGCACCCGCTCCTGAATCTCGATCTGGTGCTGCTCACGATTCAGCACACAGCGATCCACATACTGCCGGCGCAGGCCTATGGTGGTGGTCTCTTGGAAGCAGGCCACAATGGCGTCCTGCATTGCCTCGGGCCGGGCCAGCAATTCCACCGACATGGTGGGCCGTCCTTGTTTGCCTATGCCCTGGAGGCAAATGACGCTGAGCACCCCAGGGGTGGCGCGCAGATGATCCATGGCCTGGGCGAAGTCTTCCGGATTCTGGTCATCCACCTCGAAGCGTAATATGGCCACCTGGTCATGGGCCGGTCTGAATTCTTCGTGTTGCGTCACCGTATCGATGCACAGCACCTGCAGGCAGTTGGGTATGCCATCCAGGTCCCGTGTTCCGAATCCCATGCCGCTGCCTGACAGGGTCCCAGCGAGGGGCCGGGGAGAAGGGCTCAGGGACTGCAGAATGGCAGCGCCGGTGGGCGTCACCCGTTCGCCGGGTACGCCGTCATCGTTCACCGGCAGGCCTTGCAGCAACAGCCGGGTGGCCGGTGCGGGAACCGGCAGTATGCCGTGGGCCGTGTGTACCCGCCCGCCGCCCAGGGGCAGAGGGTCGGTAGAGGCGCTGTGTACCTCTAAGGCGTCCAGCAGGAAGGCGGCGCTGACGATGTCGGCGATGGCGTCCCAGTTACCCACTTCGTGAAAATGCACCGCATCGGGTTCGATGCCGTGAACCCGTGCCTCGGCCCGGGCCAGGATTTCGAAGATGTTCAGCGCACGGGCTCTTACGGGAGGCGTCAAAGGGGCCAGCTCAAGCAGGCTGACAATATCACGGTAGTGACTGTGATGAGGGCCGTGGTGCTGCCCGGACAGGGGTTGGACGCGAAAACGGCGGCCACTCAGCGTCCCGGCTGCCGCCTGCAGTTCTATCCGCACGGGCACCGACATGCCCAGTCCGGCAACCGTTGCCTGAGTCTCTTCAAGCAGCCCGGGTTCTGCGTCCAGCAGGGCAGCGCAGAACATATCGCCGGCCAGCCCCCCAAGGGGGTTCAGGTGCAGATGCATGAGCGTACCACTTACTTGTCCAGCAGCATCTGGTTATCTACGGAGCGTGTCTCGCCCACCGAGGAAACCCGGATAGCGGCCAAATCCTCAACCGGGCACTTGTTTTCACAAATGCCGCAGCCGATGCACAACCTGGGCTCGACGTAGGGCTGTTTGAGTTTCACCATTGTCCCCTCCCTGGCCATTATGTCCACTGTTTTATACCAAATCGCCTTGGGCGACGTGGGACACATTTCCTCGCACACGATACATTCGGTGTGCATGGCCCAGGGCAGGCAGCGGCCGTGATCATAGAAGGCAGTGCCCAGTTTAATGGGTTGTTCGTAAGGCGGGGCACCCACCTTTTCCTGTACCGAAATGGCGCGAATGGCCCCGGTTGGGCAGACTTGACCGCAGAGTACGCAGTTTTGTTCGCAGTAGCCGACCTGGTTCATCAGTATGGGCGTCCACAAGGCCTCGAATCCGCCCTCCAGCAGGGCCGGCTGCAGAACATTGGTGGGGCATGCCTTCATGCAGGCGGCGCATTTGATGCAGCGGGCCAGGAACTCCTCTTCCGGCAGGGAGCCCGGCGGCCGGATCACCTGGGGCGCGGGATTGCTGTTGGCGGACACGGAACTGCGCAGCATGGGAAAGGCCGCGGCACTGGCCAGCAGGGTCTCGACCAGCCGGCGGCGGTCGATGTCCAGGGGGGCGTGCCGTGAGCTGCGCTCTTTGGGCAGGCCGAAATGCAGGGCCTGGGTGGGGCAGTCCTCGATACAGTTCATGCACACATGACATTCGCTCACCCGCAGCTCCGCATGGGGATCGCAGCCGCCCTGACAGCCCTTGAGGCACTTGTTGCAGTCTATGCACTTATCCACGTCGCGCTGGATGCGCAAAGGGGCCCGCCGTGACAGCAGGCCCAGCAATCCACCCAGGGGACACAGCACCCGGCACCACCAGCGGGTGAGAAAGCGGTTGGCCAGCAATATACCCACCAGTATGCCGGCAATGAGTACGCCTCCGTTGAACACGGGTTCCAGCAGGTAGATGCCCGCGCCGGCCTGATTGGCGGCCGGCAGCACCGAGGCGGTGAAGGAGCGCACCATTAGGGCGATGGGATCGAACAGGCCGATTTGCAGAGATCCGAATGCAGCCAGCATCAGCAGTACTGCCAGCAGGTAGTACTTGATCCTATAGCTGCGGCGGTACCGGTTGTTTTCGTAATCCTCGCTGGGGCGGCGGCCGTTGAACAGCCAGCTGACGAACTGGTTGAGAATGCCCAGGGGACAGATCCAGGAGCAGAAAAAGCGGCCCAGAAACAGGGTGGGCAGGATAATGACCAGCGACCATAGCAGGCCCTGGTAGAAGGTGCCGCTGGAGAGAAAACCGGCCAGTGCGGTAAGCGGGTCCATCTCCAGGAAAATAGAGGCCTGAAAACCCTTGAGGTTGGTGTAATCCATGATGAGCAACAGGATCACAAACAGGGCCATGAAAAAACCGGCCCAGATCTGGCGGATGGTGCGGAGCTTTTTGGGCAGCATCCTGATGTATCCGATGAATGGTTGGGCGGCGATTAGTTGCACTGAGAGCCGCACCACGCCCACTAGGCCGTATCTGTTGCACGATAGTGCAGTGCTGCCGGCCTGACGCGTGGATTCCTACTGCTTAATTGTCCGCCATCACACCTGAGATTCAACCATGCGTAATCTACGCCAATCCACGGTGCCCAGCCCACGATCCTGGGCCAGAGCCAGGAACGGCACGGCATCCGGCTCTAAATCCAGGAAACGCAGGCTGTAGCTGTCGATGGCAACCTCGTCGATACCGGCTATCAACACGTTTTCGATACTCACATCGTCCAGACTGCCTCCGGTGGGACCGTTATGCTTCAGAACCCGCGTGGCATCCATCAGGGTGAGGGTGGGCCGCAGGGCGGAGGCCAGGTCGACGATGGAGGTGTGGATTCGCTGATGCAGCTGATTGCGCCTCCCGCCCAGCACGCCGTACCAATTCTTCATGGCCAGCGTACAGCCGCACAGGGAGTGATGTTTGACCACAGGCAGGTTGATGAGTTTGTCCGCCTCATGGAAATAGCGGGCCACGGGCCAGGTTTTCAGCAGATCGCCATGCATGTCGGTCTGCAGGAAGTCGTTCACTCCGGGCAGTCGGACCATGGCGGACGCCGCCTCGGCCGCTTCCCGGATGCCGGATCTGGCGAAACAGCGGTGGGGATCGTTCAGGGAGACATCGGTGACCAGTACTTCGGATGCGCCGGCCTCCACGCACAAACGAGCCATGGCGCCGACGATCAAGGGGTTGGTGTTGGCGGCCTGTTCGGGCTGCCGGTCCCAGCCCACATTGGGTTTGAGCACCACCCGGTCGCCCTTGGCGATGAAACGCTGGATTCCGCCCAGGCGGTCCACGGCATCGCGTACCAACAGCCTGGGGTCGGTACCATGCACAAGCGCTAATTCGGGGTGCATGATTGAGGCCTCCACGCGGAAGTCCCTAAGGTTGTAGACCGGTTCTTCCGGGTGCTTGACGGGATAGTCGCTGTGGTTCATCAGGCCCAGGGCGGTGAATCCGGCGGCAGCCCCGGCGGTGAGTCCCGCATTCAGCAGAAAACGCCGGCGTGTCGGGTCCGGCAGGGTGCGGTTGTATCTGGAGCCTGGTTGTTTCATTTGCCTGCTTTTGCGGAAAATGCCGTCAACGCCGGCAAGAAGGCCTCGTCAAAAGGTGTGTAGACACCGATGAAGACCCCGTTCATAGGGACGAAAAACCAATCACCCTCATAGGGGTCTTGCACCCGGTGCAGAGTCAGCCCGCCCTGGTCTTGCTCGCTGTGGGCAATGCCATCCTGATCCAGGAATAGCAGGAGATCCTGAACGATTTTGTCGATTTGCATCGGCGCGGCGGTGATACTGAAGGCCTGAAAGCTCATTTCTTCCCGCTCGAATTCCCGCTCCAGCACCCGATTGAAAAACTCCATTCCCCGGTAGTATTCACGCTCATAGCGGGTGGAGAGCACACGGCCGAGATCAGGGAAGCTGAAGCTGAGTTCCCCTGCCGGAATAGTTTCCGCGAGCCTGGCCGCCACGTCCCGGGCGGCATCGGTGGCGTCCAGGGCTTTGTCGAACAGTGTGATCTGTATGTAATAGGGGCCGTGCATGAAGCTCACCCCCTGATCGCCGTGAAACCCCAGCGCCCCGATATCCAGCGGTTGCTGCTGCCCGGCCTCCTGCACCAGTACGCCGAAGGCATTCAATGCCGAGTCCATGTCATAGGCATTGATCACCACCTGGGGGCCGGATTTTGCGTCACCACCGTATTCCTCCACCGCCAGCCCCTGAAAACCGGCGCCAATAAAGTATTCCGCATGACCGTTGATGTATTCGTAGAGGTTCTCTTTGTCGAAGTGTCTGGTCTGCCCGGTGGGATTCAGGCCGAGAATCCGTTCGGGAAATGGTGTTGTCACAGGGGTGTCTTTCCCGGGACTGCTGAAATCCAGCAGATCCGCGTCATAGTTCTGGCCATCCAGGTAGAGCAGGGCGGCGATCAGGGGCAACAGACCGAGCAGCAGAAGGCGGATCGCTGCTGGGGCGGTGGGTGATTCCAGCTTATCGTGAGTCCTGCTCATGCCGGCCTGGGCTTACGCCAGCTGACTGAAGCTCAGACTGTTGTGCGCCGCCTTCAGTTTGAGCGCCACCGGCAGTCCATGCAGACAGCCCTTGGTGCAGTTCTCCAGCGTGCAGTCCAGGCAGGCGGCGGCATTGCGCTGAAGTCCCGCATAGGACTGCATGGCCCGTTTTTCGTCCTCGTAACTGTCAAAATACATCTGGTAACGCATGATGGAGGCGATAGGCACGCCGACGGGGCAGCGGCTCTCGCAATCACTGCAGCCGGTGCGGCAGTAATCCGCGCCGAATTGGCCCGCGTAGCGGTCCAGGGTGAGGCGGTCGGCCGCAGTGAACTCGCCGCCAGAGGCCTGGAGGTAGTTTTCGATGTCCTTGGTCCGCTTCATGGTGACCACAAGTCCGGCGACCTCCGGGTGCTGCAATACCCAGCGGAAAGCCGCGTGTTCGAATACCGCCCCCTTGGCGTCCAGTTCCATGTCCCGGGCGCCGGCCAATGTCTTCATGGCCACCACCCCGACCCCGTTGGCCTTGGCCGCTGTCAGGACTTCCGGCACCTTGGGGAATTTCATGAAATTGAAGGCCGGCATGATCATGTCGAAATGACCGGATTCAACCGCCTCCAGCAGCAGTTTCTCCATGTGGTAGGGCCCGTGGGAGGAAACGGCCAGATAGCGCATCTTGCCGGCCTGTTTCAACTCGGCAGCAGCCTGCAGCATGTTCGGGTCCAGCAGGCGCCTGCGTTCCGCCTGGTAGTCGTCGATCTCGCCCATGGCATGCACGAACACCACGTCCAGATAATCGGTGTTGAGTCTTTTCAGGCTGTGTTCCACCGCTTTTGTGTATTCCGCCACGCTGCTGCCGGCCCGGAGGTGGCTGACGCCCGCCTCATAGGACACGTCATCGCAGAACTTGGAGGCAATGAGGATCTTGTCCCGTTGTTTGAAGCGTTTGAGGGCCTGGCCGATGTATTCCTCGCTACGGCCGTAGTCCGGGGCCGTGTCGAAGTAATTGATGCCACGATCGATGGCGCGCAGGATCATGGAGGCGGAGGGCAGACGGCCCGTGCCAAAAGAGATGTCGCTCATATGCATATCGGTCTTGCCGATGCGCTGATATCGCTTGACTACTGCTTTTTCAGCAGCATCAACAGCCGATGCGGCACCCAAGGTAGTGGCGGCGGCGGGTAAGGCAACGGAGGACTTGATGAATTCTCTGCGTTTCATGGGGCCTCATGCAGCAATGGTGTACAGGCTTTCCAAACTACATAGCACAGGACATGCAAGAGAAGATGCAGGCCGTCAATCCAACTGCCGTAGCGTGAGCATATTGGATTGGCGCTGCATGTCAAGCTGCTGGAGAAAGGACATTCCAAGCAGCGGGGTGCGTGGGAAATCGCCCTTGACTACGCTGGCTTCCACGGAATACTGGATGATTTCACCCACCTGTACCTGATTTAGCCGCATATTGTAGGTCTGCACAATGGAAGAAGCGGTTTGCGCATGACTCGGCTTGCCGTGCCGGCGATAGTCGATTCCCAAACGATCCGCCTCTCTGGCACTCATGAATATGTAGGTGGCCCCTGTATCAACAACGAAATTCACCGGCTTGCCGTTGATGGCGCCCATGGTGCGGTACATGCCCTGGCTGTCCGCGTACACCTGATGCAATCGCTGTCCCGGGGAGGGTGGCGCCAAACCATAGGAGCGAGACAGCCGGACGGGAATTGTGCGTTCACCATATAAAAAAGTAGCTTCATCCACACCCAGAGATATCAGTTGCACACTTTCCGGACTGGACTCTCCTATGTGCAGTCTGTGGGTCTTCCCGTTGACCTGTATGACTGCCTTATCCCTGGATATCAACAACAAATCAATTTGCGGCGGGGTGTCACCACGGTCTGCCCAATTCGAAGTGGAATACATCAGTACAGTGAGTGCTGCGAAAATGCGCCAAACCGTCTTTATTGCATGAAAATTGTTCATCAATTAATTGCAGGAGGAAATGGCCCTGATACTGTGAAACAGTTCATGTTCAAATGTCCGTCATGCTGCAGCGACTGCAGGTGCCGGTAAGCTCGACCACGCGCCGATCCGGCGTGAATCCGCTGGAAGAGGCGGCTTTACGCAGGCTGCTGCTGATATGCTCATCCTCCAGTTCATCAATGTTTCCACACTCGGTACAGATAAGAAACTGACTGAAATGCGGATGCTCGGGATGGCTGCAGCCTACGAAGGCATGCAGGGTTTCGAGTTTGTGCACCAGTCCCTGTTCCAGGAGAAAGTCCAGGGCACGATAGACCGTGGGCGGTGCGGCACCGGGAACGGCCTGTTTCATGGCATCGAGAATTTCGTAGGCGCCAACGGGTTTGTCCGCGGCTGTGACAAGTTCAAGTACCTTGCGGCGATGTTGGGTGAAACGCACGCCTCTCCGCCCGCACAGCCTTTCGGCCCGATTGAGGACCCTATCGAGTGTTTGTCGGTTCATATACACCATTGCGAAATGCCGCCTTTGTCCGACGCTGAGCCATATATCGGCTAAGCAGGGCGGATATCAGATAAACGGAACCTGCCAGCAATATAATAGTGGGACCCACCGGCAGGTCGGGTGAATAGGACAACGCCAGGCCTCCAGAGGTGAAAAGGCTGCCCAGCAGGGTGGCCAACAGCATTATTCGTCCCAGTGAGTGGACATAATGTCCGGCAATGGCAGCCGGCAGGGTGAGCAGTGCAATTACCAGGATCAATCCAACCACCTGAATCAGCAGTACCACAGTAACCGCCACTAAACACAGCAATAGCAGATAGAACAGTGTTACGGACACACCGCGCAGACGGGCGAATTCCTCATCGAAACTCACGGCCAGAAACTGTCGGTAGAACAGGGCAACGATAGACAGGAGGAGGGCGTCCAGGCATACCATGAACCACAGTTCCCTCTGGGGTACCAACAGGATGTTGCCAAACAGATAGCTCATCAAATCCGTGGTATAGCCCGGAGTGCGGGCAATGAACAGTATTCCTACCGCCATGCCGATGGACCACAGGGCACCAATCAATGTATCTTCCCGCGCCTTCCAGCCCAGGTGGACCCAGCCGATGAGCAAGGCGGACAAAATGGCGGCGAGTAAGGCACCGACCAACGGATCGAAGCCATAATACAAGGCGGCCCCCATGCCACCGAGCACAGAATGAGCGATGCCACCTGCCAGGAAAGCAATGCGATTTACCACGACGAAGGCGCCTACGACACCGCAGCCGACACTGGCAAGCAGGCCTGCGACAAGCGCTGTCTGAAGAAAGGCGTGTTGGCCAAGTGCCTCGAAAAACTCAAGCATAATCAATGCCTATGCGCCACCATGCGTACGTTTTCACCATAGAGATCCTGGATCACCTGACCATCGATGGTGTTCGTGTGATGACACACCAGAGTTTGGTTGATACAAGCGACTCGATTTACATAACTGGAAATAAAGGCCACGTCATGGGACACCACCAATATGGTCATGCGCTGGTTGAGTTTCTTCAACAGATCGAAAATATCGCTCTCAAGCCGTTGGTCGATATTCGCAGTGGGTTCATCCAGGAGCAGGATCTTCGGTTCACAGGCCAGGGCGCGGGCTAGAAGTACCCGTTGTAGTTGTCCGCCGGACAAGGTTCCGATTTGTCTCGCAGCCAGGTCTTCGGCTTCCACTTCACGCAGTGCATTGTATGCCAGCGACTTGTCGGTACGGGTGAATCCACCCAGTGAGGGTCGCATGCCGATACGTCCAAGCAGTACAACCTGTTCCACACTGATGGGAAAATCCCGGTCAAACCCAGGGTATTGGGGCACATATCCCAGATGCGTTACCGCCGCTTTAGGAGGTTTTCCCATGATCCTGATACTGCCTCGCTGCGGTTCCAGAATGCCCAGAATCAGCTTGAGCAGAGTGCTTTTTCCGCCTGCATTTGGCCCAACAATGCCCATGAATTCGCCGGTCTGAACGCTGAAATCAATATCCTCCAGGACCGGAAGCGTTTCGTATGAAAAGGCCAGACCCTTAATTTCTATTATATTGTGCAATGATTTTCGCATTAAATAACAATAAATTATAATATATTATTAATGTTTAATCTGATTTTGAATCAGACGCGTTCAATGTTTCACGAAGTAAGTCAGGAGGTCTGTTGATGTTACGCTATATCATAACAGAGCCATGTGGCCGGTGTGTAAAAGCCCCATGGGATACAACCGAATCCAATCGACATTCATACCCTGCATTGTTCAAACGCTACCCGGGCGTGGAGGGGAGTTTGTATTTTATTGGTGGTGTTGGCATTAACTATGTTGCGATAAACGTCGGCAAGTTTCCCCTTTCTAATGATCATGCGCAGAAAATGATGCGGCGCAACATATTTTGTTGCAATGCACAAAAAATTGCGTTATGCTGCACCGCAACATAAGTTCTTTACCGTTCACTCAACAGAGGGATTTCAAATGTTTGATAAACAGACCGTTGCTTCTTTCGAAGATCTCGTTGCCCCGATGATCACGTTCAACAAGATTGCTCTCAGCTACACCGAGAAGATGGTTGAGCTTAACCTTGCTGTCATGCGCAAGCAGTCCGAAGTGCTATTGGAAAGCTGGAGTGAAATGCTGGCCGTGAGAGATGCCGATGCAGTGAAGGAATATTTGGCTCATCAGAGCGAAGTGGCCACGGATGTGGTCGAAAGCTACGTCGCCGATGCAAAAGCCGTTACCCAGCTGAATCAGGAAGTCGCTGACGATGTGCGCAAGCTGGTCGAAAACAGCATCACCAAGGCCACGAAGCAGGCTGCCTAAGCTATACACGGATACGTGCCTGTGCCCCAAAACAACCGCCGCCGTTCTGGCGGCGGTTGTTCCTTCTGCAGGCTCTCACCCACACAGGCAATAGACGCATTGGTCTCCTCCTGATTCCGCTTTGGTATGCGGCGTATTGCCGTCACTGTTTCCGATCGACATCAATTTCATCATCAGCCGATAGTCAAAGCTGAATTATTCCCATTTAGCATTCATCACTGAGCGAAAGCCTGTCTCCGGAGTACATCAGTCTCTGATCACCCGTCAGTCGGTGATTAGCCTTCTGACCGAAACAGGTGATGGCTGCCTGTTGGTATTGGAAAAAAAACTCCAGGACTTTTTACCTTTACTTGCCCAACTCGAACAGGGGGAGATGATTCCGGGGGAGCAGTTGTTCGTGCTGGCCAGTGACGGAACTGTGATCTATCACTCGAATACGGAGTTGGTCCGTTCCCGACACAACCTGGGAATGGAGATCAATAATTGGCAGGGACCGGTACGCACAAGGATTCCTGTTTTCCAGACCAGTCGAATCAACAGAGGCACTTGCCTTGATCCGCTCTGCCAAGACTCTAAGATCACCAGCAGATTGTATCTGACTCGATCTGGAAGCTGGTCCACCCCCCAATCATGTATTGCGCATAATGTATATTTCTGACAAGCGTGCATTTTGCACGTCCTGATCGTCCACCTCGCCGCTTCCGGCGTCTATCATGGCCAGCATTCCCAGCAACAGACAGGCTGCAAGCCCTTTACTCATGGTCTCTGCAACCTCTTTCCAGGCATCCGCCACTGCGGGCTTTTTCTCAAATTCTGCCTCGGTGCAGGCCAATACGTAGCCGGGTGGGAGTTGTGCAAGGTGCGCAATCTCTACGGCTTCGGATCGTCCTAGTTTGCGTCTGCCGTTTCGGCAGGCGGCAAGGTTTGCGCGGTCAGACTGTAGTCTGTAGCTAAGTCCGTTTAAGGATTTTAACTGGGCTTTCGCTATAGCCATTTCCATGATTTCTCTTTGGGTGTGCATAGTATTTTCGCTCCTTGATTTAACCCTATAGGGTCTGTGATACAGATTTTAGCCTATAGCATGGCGTTTTAACCTATGTCAGATTTGACATGGTTACGTAGGACATGTGAGTATTGGCTTGTCGGATCATTCCTGGGGTGTCCTCCTCCAAATCCGACGCGGATGGTTCGGTTCAGCCCCCTGGTAGCTCCAGGGGGCGCTTTTAAGGCCGGGCCAGATCAGCGAACCGAACGGGGTGCAATATGAAATCAGAACAATCGAGTAATAGGGTACTGGGTTCCGTCCGTGTATCCGCATGTGCGAAAAAATCCGTCTCTGCATCGGTCAATGCGAAGGTTGGCAGAGTTTTGATCGGTCCATGTGATGGTCATTTGAACGTCAAGCCCATCGGAATCGTCCAGGTTGCTGATGGTGATGCTGTGTCCTGTGCTGTATCCCATGTAGGCGAGCCAATCATATTTGCTCAGTTCGGCGGCTACCGCGGTATCCCCTTTGATGTGGATGGTCATGTAGGACTGCCCAGAGCTAACCCACACGCCGGAATAGTCGTATGCAGAGGGGGTGCCGGGGGATGCGGGGGTAGCCTGTTCATCGGCAAGCGTGGCGGCGGGCAGGATCAGGGCGGCAAGCAAGGAAAGCGGTTTCAGCATAGTAAGGCTCCTTTTTCGTCTTCGGAAAGGGGGATTATTTCATGAAATCAATCTCAGCTTACGAAAAAGAGTGTCAAGAAGCTTTCTTTAGGATGCTGGCCATGACGTGGCCGCATGCGGGGAACGGTGGGTTCACGTGGTCTTCGGTGGAAATGATGCTGCATGGTGTATCCATGGCATCTCCAATGTATTCACAGATCAAGGATGACGCCCGGTTCCTGGGCCAAATCGCAGGATTCCACGCAAACAGAGACGTAGGGCTGTGAGTATATCTGCATTGGCTCTATCCATGTGCTACGACGCACTAGGCGTCCCGGTAATCAAGGAATCAGAAATTGAGTCTGTACATTGCTTTCCTTGTTATTGGGTTCGTCGCGCAGGGTTTGTCGGTGGTCGCAATCCTAATCGTCTTTTTTGTGTTCATCCGGTTATGGGAGATAGGCAAGCGGATGTTTTCCCGAATGCTTTCAATTGTCCGGCCTATTGCCGAGAGCCAGGGGCGGATGATGCCGGGTGAAAATTATATGAGACTTGTTTTGCTAACGGTTTTTTTATTCCTTTCGGGGTTGGAATTGGCGGGGTTATTTGGATGAACTACAGAAAATCATTATTGGTCGGTGCCGTGTCGTTCGGATTGGTCGCGTGTGAATCTCTACCTGTAGAGGCGGGCGCGATAACGGAAAAGGCTGCGCAAGCCAATGACAAGGCATTGCAGGCGGCGGTATTTACGATCTGCTACGGGGCCAGCGTGGGCAGTGTGCGCCGAATGTTCGGAGATGAGGCGGGGCGTAAGATTTGGGGCGAATTGTGCAATAGGGCCGATAAATTCAATCCGTAGAATAGATCGGTGGCCTATGTTAATCCGGTAGTCCATAGCGGGATTCAATACCCCGCTTTCCATATGGACCACGTGAGATGGACGGAAAAGCAATTGCGGGCTTTTCCTTATCCGCTGGCGTGCAGCGTGGCCAAAGAGCACAAAAGAAAACGCGAGTCTGAATCCTTCCGGGATGCAAACTTGTGGTTGGTGGATTTGACGGAAAAGGTAGAAGGCGAACGATTCAATCTGGCCGGTTCTGAGGATGAGCTAAGAATTTGGGCAAAGTCCGCCGCTGATGAGTCGGCCAGGGTGGCGGCTGGTCATGCGGACCAAGAAAGCGCATACCTGTTCCTGTGTGAAATGTGGTCCCGGCGTGGCTGGACTATCCAGGAACCTACAGAAGAGATAAAAGCCGCTGGCCTAGTGTCCCGGATGAAGGATGAAATCTGGTGGAGGAGGCAGGCTAGAAAACGTTGGGGCCAGGGATGCGAGGGGCTTGCCGTGGCCGGTGGGCTGGTACGTGAGGGCAGGGAGCATTATGCCAGCAATGATGCGTTACAGCGGCGGACAGGCCAGCGTACGCGCAATCAGGCCATGTTGGCAGAGTGCCAAATGGTTAATGAGTTGGGCGAAGTATTCACACTTGAACAATTGTCTGCGGTTTCGGTAAGTAACCCGGTAATTCGCCGGGCCGAACTGATGACGCGGATCAAGGGTTTTGAACGGGTCGCGGAATCACGCGGCGATGTTTGGGATATGTATACATGGACACTTCCGTCCAGGTATCACGCCAATAGTGAAAAGTATTCAGGGTTGACCCCTATAGACGGTCATGCCGCACTAAATGGCCTATGGCAAAAGGTCCGGGCCAAACTGGATCGCAAGGGTCTGGGTATCTATGGGCTTCGTGTGGCTGAACCACATAAAGACGGATGCCCGCATTGGCATTTATTGCTCTTTTTCAAGCCGGAAAACAGGAAGGAAATCAGATCAATACTCCGGGCCTATGCCCTAAAGGATTCACCCGATGAGCCGGGAGCGCAGGAAAACAGATTCAAGGTTTTAGAAGGCGATCCTGCCAGGGGCGGGGCTGCGGGATACGTGGCGAAGTACGTTAGCAAGAACATCGACGGTTACGGGCTGGAATCAGCGCAGGGGGATTTGTTTGATAAAGACCCTTTGGAGGCCGCGTTAAGGGTCGATGCGTGGGCGTCAACATGGCGAGTGCGTCAATTTCAGTTTTTGGGTGGTCCTCCTGTGGGTCCGTGGCGCGAATTGCGCCGCGTAGACCATGAGTTATCCGGGGTGATGGAGCAATGCCGGGCGGCGGCGGATAGCGGCAATTGGTCGGATTACGTGCTGGCTCAGGGCGGGCCGTTCTGTGGTAGGGATGCCAGGGTAAAAACGGCGTCATGGCTGGAAATGGATTTTATCGGCGGGGCTGAGTATTCACCGCTGAATAAGTACGGCGAATCCAAAGCGGAAAAGGTGTATGGGGTTACAGACGGTAATGAGTCAATCCTGACTCGAATTCATCAATGGGAGGTAATAAGCAATGAATCAGGTGGTGTGGGTAGGGCAGGAAATGACCGAGGAAAGCGAGAAGGAGTTGGAGGGTTCGCCGGTGGGCTTTGTGGCGCTAAGCCCGGATGGAACCCCTTACGAGCTTTTTCCGGTGGTGTCGGGAGTAATGTGCTCGGTGGTGGAGGTCGTGACGAATCCTTTCGAGGAGGAGGGGGACGAGTCCGAGTCGGAAAGGGAGTTATTGGAGCTAGGGCCGGAATTGTAAAGGGTCGGGAGCGGGTTGCGGGTGTTGATTTGTCCGTGATCCGTTCTTGGACTCGTGTCAATAACTGTACGGGCAAGGGGGTGGAGGCGCTAACCCCTGCCCAGGTCCGGGCATTTTTTAAGTGCCACAAATGGCGGGGATCAGTCGATGAACAATGGGGGGGACGCGGTATCGAGGCTTTCTATCGCCTTGGTTCAATTCCAGGCCGCACCGATGATGGTAAAAATGGGGCTGGTGGATGATTTGCTCGGGCTGGCGTTGGAAGTGCTCAAGGATTCAGCGGCTCGTATTGAGCGGCTGGAAATGTATGTGAAGAAATACAGTGAAAAGGAGGGCGGGCGATGACTAACCCGGTGATCGGATTCGTGGAATGTCCCCATTGCCATCATGAGGCAACAGTGCATCAGGAAAAGCGCGGCAAAAAAGCGTTTTATTATCGTTGTTACAGTGGCGATGTGGATGGGATAGCGCAATGCGGCACAGTCCAGATAAGGGAACCGGGCGGGCAGCGGTGGATTAAAAAAAACATGCGGACATTAAAGCCGGATGAGCAGGACAGGGTTGTGAAGGATGCCGGTATAGAGGCGGAAATAGAAGCGGCTGAACAGGTACGCGAGGTGCGCCGGGAAAAAGCAAAGGAGGTCGGGCTTTTTGGTGCTATCGGTAACTTTTTGGCCGATGATTGATACGTTATAACATTCCATAAGGGGTGGCATTGTGGCAAAAGAAAAACCGGATGAAGATTACATGAATCAGGATTTAGACCGCCTGGAATTCGAGGAAAGCTCGGGGCCTGTCGAGGGTGAGTATGTTCCGGGGCCTGAATCGTTTGAATCAGAGCAGGCAAAGCCTGCGTTCGACCCTGAAATAAAGAACCTGGTAGGCGGCTTGCTGATGATGGGGGCAGGGTTCGTCGCTTCCAGGCGTGGCGAACACTGGAACATGACGCCGGATGAGGTTGAAGTCATATCGACCAATGCGGCAGTGTTGATCGAGGAATACTTGCCGGGGACCACGGGCGGGCCGGTGCTTGGCCTGGCGCTTTCGGTGTTCGCCTATGCCGCGCCACGGGTGGGCATGGATGCGGCCAGGGCGGCGCAGGAAAAATCGGAAGCCAAGCCGGAAAAGGATATCGGCGGCGGTGACGGTGGCGGTGACTGGGGAGAATCGGCGGCTCCCGCCGATGCGTAACCCCAATGTAAGACTGTCGAGTCAGCACCACCTTGTGGCATCGACTACGGGCGGCGGCAAGTCCTCATGGGTCAAGCGGCATCCGCTGGTCAAGGGTGCCGATGTGCTGCTGATTTGGGACGTGGATGAGGAATACAGGACCAACCACATACGCAGCCGGGTGGCATGGATCAGGGCGCTAAAAGCGGGTATGAAGTCGGGCAAGCGGGTGAACCTGGGTCTGAGCCTGGACGCTACGCGGGAAAACTTCGAGTTTTTCTGCCGCTCGGTCATGGCGGTAGCCGATGGCCAAAGGCCGGTGGTGGTGATTGCCGAGGAAATCGCGGACGTTGTACCAGTGGGTAAGGCATCACCTGAGTGGGGCGTTCTGTTGCGCCGGGGCCGTAAGTACGCGGTAACGGTCTTTGCCGTGACCCAACGTCCCGCCGAGTGTGATAAGACCGCCTATAGTCAGACGCCGTTTAAGTGGGTCGGTATCCTGGCCAATGAGGCGGACAGAAAACGCTATAGCCAGTTAATAGGCGTTTCACAGGATGATTTGATGAAAATGCAACCACTTGAGTATTACCTGAAAGGTCCGGGCCCGGATTCAGCAAAAAAAGGAAAAGTGAGATTCCGTTAACCCTATAGTTTAGGGAGCGCATCGGCTTCTCAATAGGGAAAAGATCGGATTCGCATAACACACGAATTCGATTTTTCATTTATTGGGAGGCTGAAATGCCCGCAACAAAAACTCTCGTGAAAACTTCGCTGATTGCCCTCGTGGCTGTCGCGCTTGCCGCTCGGGTTCCTGCCGTGCGCAAGATCGTTTTCAACCAGCCTGCTTAACGGGGTGCTGATATGATT
>RRYU01002803.1_pt1 | contig 18113 bp, 13 predicted proteins | sample 2162651 | NCBI WGS metagenome assembly RRYU01 (sample SAMN10267283, study PRJNA491782) | microbial mat metagenome | isolation source: biomat in the production well | place: Japan: Minami-Kanto gas field, natural gas well KTG3 | collected 2017-06 | reverse complement strand
GGACGCGCTGCCCGAAGCCTTCGAGCAGTTTGGCGATCTTGTTGCGCCGCTTGTTGTCGCTGATGTCGTAGCTGATTAGGTAGAGCATGGCTTCTGTCGCTGGTTATCGGGCGGTGAAGGGGCTGTAGCGTGGCGATCCTTCGCTGCGGATGATTCGCGCTAGTTGTCGCGCTTGCAGTTCGAGGCAGCGGAGGTAGCTCACGCGGCCAGGGCCGTTGTCTGCTCCTTGGGGGTGGCTCGCTTCGGTGCGCATCCGTTCTTCAAAGGCACTCAGAAAGCGGCGTTTGCCCTCGTCGCTGAGGATGACTGGCCGTTCAGTGTTGCCAACGCTGAAGTCGCTTTGGGTGATGCGTCCGTCGTTGCAGACGCGCAGTACCAGCGAATCGACCAGCAGGGGGCGAAATTCTTCCATGAGATCCAGGGCTAATGAGGGGCGGCCATAGTCGAGTTGGTGTAGGAAGCCGAGGTGTGGGTCGAAGCCTGCTGTTTGTACCGCTCCACGGACTTTGTTGGCTAAGAGGGTGTAGCCGAGTGAGAGTAGAACATTGACAGGATCGGCCGGTGGACGGCGCGAACGGGTGTTGAAGTTCCACTCTGCACCGATCAGGCTGCGTAAGCCTCTAAAGTAGCAGGCGGTTGCGCTGCCTTCAACGCCGAGTAGTGAGGAGATTTGGGTGGTGCGTTCTACTCGCCGTAGAAAGTCGTCCATCGCCTCGGCAGCCGCTTCGGCTTCGTCCGGTGGCTGGCTGCGGTTGCGTGTGAAGCGGTGGAGTAGGGCGCGCTGGTTGCGCAGTTTTCCACTGACAAAGGCTTGTGCCTGCTGCAATGCCCACTGTGGGTCGGCGGCGCGGGCGTATTGGGCTTGGCGTAGGGCGACATGGGCACTCGCTTCGCCTACTAGTCGCCCATGATAGCGCCCTTCGATGGTCATGAAGATGACGTCAATGCCTCGATCAAGTACGCGCTTGATCATCGGGGTGGTGAGTCCGACGTTGCCAAAGACGACGATGTCGCTAATTTTCACCATGGGCATGCTGGCGAGAACTTCGCCCATGCGTCGCACTTCGATCCGTTCTCCATCGCAGCCGATTTCGGCTCCTTGTTCGATTACATAGAGGGTGGGCATTGTGATTTCCTATTCCTCCAGCAATCGGGCTTGTCCAAACCCTCGTGCAGTACCGGCACCAATCCCGGCGTAACGTGCAAATCGGGCCAGGGTGGTGATGCACGCCTGCCAGTAGCGGTCATGGCCGACGGCGATGTAGCTGCAACGCCCGATGGCTCCGATCTGGAGTGCGCCGCCACTGGTTGGCCCCGCCACTGTGCGCAGGTCGTAGCGGTTAATTGCGAGGCGCTCTTCGGCAAAACGACGCACTTCGTCGGGTAGGGCCATAGGGGCAAAGGTGTTCCACTTCTCTAGGAGGTTGCCAAAGACGAGTTCTGGCAGTGGTACGGGGACGTTGATCCCTTGACGACGAAAGGTGACGGGGGCAGCAAACTGAAATTCCCAGCGTTGGGGTAGGTTGGTTGGGCGTTCGAGTAGTGGTGCGGCGAGATCGGTGTAGCTGGCTTGCCCGGCCCAGCGATCCTCGTCTGTGTTGCTGGTGCGTGCCACTACCTGCCACCACGTCCCATCAAGGTCGAAACGCTCCACCACATCTGGAGTCCACGTCTGGGCGATAGCTTCTAGCTCTGGGCTGAGCAGCGTAACACGCAGGTAGTAGTCGCGTTCGGGGTCTACCTGCGAGAAGCGCCCGTTGCCCAAGCCCTGCACATTCGAGACAGTCAGTGGCTTCACGCCGCCCTCATCGTGGATGGTAGCGGCCAGATCGGGATCGGCCTCCCGAATCAGGCGCAGGATGGCAGCGTGGGTGGCACGGCCCAAGCTCGACGGGACGCTCCCGGCTTGGAGTGGGCGGATGATATAGACCATCGCGGTGGGCATGGGCGCTACTCCTTGTTGGTATGCGCCCCCACACGCGCTGGGTGTGGGGGCGGAAAGATTGGGTTGGTAAGGTGCGGGTGGCACATAGGAGAATGGCCTATGCGCCCGATGTGCCCCCCTTGGCTTGGAGCAGCCGATCAAGCAGTTGGTTGATCGCAGTGAAGGGTGAGGAGGGCAGCCCTTCCCCTGTCACCATCGTATAGAGGGTGCAGAGGTGGGAGATGATGCTATCGGCTTGCGTTGCCTCGGCCTTGTTGGTAAATCGCTGCGCCAGATCTGCCTGGCGCACGCCATCGAGGCTGTGGGTGAGATCGTTGCGTAGATAGACCAATGGGCGCAGGCGATCAATCTGTGTGAGGAGGTTGCGCAGATCTTCGCTACGTGATTTGGCTAGTAAGGGAATCATCTCGCGCATAAGTGCGCGGCTGTTGGAACGATCACGCCCGTCATCATAGTCACGCGGAAGGCTGAAGGGTTGGCTGCGTAGCCATGTACGGCTGATGAGTGAACCGTCGGGATCGTTTCCACCATTCCGTGAGACAAACTGTACGCCGCGATCAAGGCAGAGGTTGCGCAGGAGATTCTCTTCAAAGCGTACCAATTGGGTGAGGAAGTCTGCATAGAGCCCGGCACTATAGCGCACCGTAGCCCCATGCACGACTTCAGCCAGGAGGGCTTTTCGATCTGGTGCGTGGACTTGCTGAAGGAGATCCTGGGCTGCATCTTCCCAGGGAGTATTTGCAACCTTGGCCGATTCTAATGCCGTGCGCGCCCCTGGAAAATCGAAGTTATAGCGGCAACGTGCATAATCGAGCAGGTGATCAATCAGATCGAGCGCCCCTGGAGCAAGTTGATCGCCAATCGTGTCTCGATGTTCGCGGAACAGCGTTAAGGCTGCGTCATAGGCACACGTTGCCGCATGTGAGCGAAGTGAAGCCCGCAGTGGGGCGGCCAGTAGGCGGCGCCCGGTGCCAACACTGGCCGGTAAGGGGCGGCGGGGGTGGATCGAGAGCAGTTCCGCCCGCGCCCCAAAGACCTCCGTGCCCGCAATCAGGAGGCCCGTGGTCATCGCCGGAGTTCCGCCGGTCACTTCGAGGAATGCCGAGCCGGTGGGGAAGGTGGCGTGTAGATGCGGTAATTGGCGTTCAAGAAAGGCTAAGACCAGATCGTAGTCGGAGGGATCGGCTCCTACGCCATCGGCATCACGGATCACCCAGGTGCTGATCCGTTCCGCAGGTATGGGCGCGAATCCGGCTACGCCTTCAGCTAAAAGGCGGCTGATGATCTGCGCCGTCGTACAGGTGTCGCTCTCCCAGAAACGGCTGGCACTCGCTGGCTGGTCAGAGGCAATCAGGACGACATGTTCGGGGACAAGGTCTTGATTCTGGAGGTGTACCATGGCCTTGCTGATGATCGGTAAGCGCAGGAGCGGGCTAAGTTCGGCATAGCGCGCCCACACCTCATCGGCCCATAACCGCTCACCCCGGCGCTCCTTGGGCAGATCGGCACAGATGAGATCGGCACCACCGATATTGCACAGCAGCAGAGTCATCGCGTGCCTCGCAGAATATCACGACACACTTTGTTGAGCGTATCGTAGGGCGATTCGTTGGGGATAATTGTACCAAATGCGTGCTGGTACGTCTGCCGCATCGCTGCGATCAATGTTTCGACTGCTACCCCTGCTTTCTTCTCGATCTCCTCCTTCGAGATCGGGTTGAAACGATGCACAATGTCATTGCGCAGTGCGATGGGTTCCTCGACCACTTCTAATGCCGCCAGTGCCTGACGGATGGACTCATGCGCTGGCTGAGTGGCCAAGGCGCTGATGATCGCTCGCATTTTTTTACGATCTACCTGGCGGGCTACGTCTTCACTCTTGGCCTCCGCAGGCGCTTCTGGCTGCGCTAACCCGATGCTGGCGAGGAGTGCCCGGTTGGCATTCCACCAACGCGCCTTATAGGTTTTGCGGTTAGCAGGATCGCTCCACTCCACCCCTAGTGGCTCGCGTTCGGATAGCAGTTGCAAGCAGCCCTCCGCAAAGCGGTACAAACGGTTGAGGAAATCCGACCAATTGGCGTTGCTGGGCGCAGCCGCAATCTGGGCCAAGAAGATCGTCTCGCGCAGCTTCGCCTCCTCACTCTGATCGGCGATCTCCTGCTGCAAGGAGCGGATTACACCGCGCAGGCTGCGTGTGTCCGCAATGATCGGATCAAGTGCCGTGATCGCCGCTTCGAGATCGAGGTTGCGCCGACTCACGCCATATGCCAACGCTGCCCGCAAGAGCAGTACCATGTCTTTTTCGAGGTAGCGCTGGTTCTCCTCTAGTTGCTTCAGTGCCGAACTGTAGGCGTATGCGTCGAGTAGAATTTCCAGGTTACGCTGGAATGCTTGACGATAGAGCGTGCGGGTGATGGCCAGATCATGGGCACGATCAAAATCCTGTGACACATAGAGCGGGATCGCATCAGGGCCAAAGACCTCGGTGCCGATCAGGAGTAGCATGGTATTCATCTGCGGTGTCCCACCAGCGATCAGCAGGTATGCCGGACTAGGGGCCGGGGTACGCCGCGCAATGGTAGGTAACTCCTGTCGGTAGAAATCATGCATCGAATCGTAGTCGGCAGGGTTGGCATTGCTGCGTTGAATCATAATATGCTTTTTGGCTAACCCTTTGGCCTGATTGCGTATCAACAGGACTTCACGGATCAGGTTGGCAAAATGTATCGTATCGCCACTGCGATACGATTCGGGTACATGTGTTTCCTGATCAGTGGCAAAGAGTATGATCCGCAGATCATCCCAGCGTTCAAGTGCCAGAAAACGCAACGCCTTCTCAAGCATGGGTAGGCGGATACGGGGCAAAAAGTGTTGCAACTGCTCTTTCTGGAGCAGGAACTCACCCGCAGGCCGCGCCTTGAGTTGCCCTGTCTTCGGGTTTGCGATCAGTTCTGCCGGAATGTCTTCTAGCGTGTCGAGTTGGACATCGCGGGTACCCACATTAGCCAAGAGATAGATCGTCATCGTTGCACCTCTGCACCAATCTCTACCAGGAGCCAACCGAGTGGCTGCCAGGGCTGTTCGTCCCGTAGGGCGATCTTGCGTGTGTCGGGAAAGCTACCGCCTGGTTTGAAGGTCGCCGATTTGTGTTTCTTCAGTTTGAAACGCTTGACCGTCTCGGCAAAGGTCGGCGCATCCTGCTGCAAGCGGCTATCAAGGCTCTTACTGCGCCAACCCGCGCCCCAACCAACCGGGAGCATAAAGCTACCCGGCCCAAGGTGGGTCAACTGGTTCTGGAGATCGGCGTAGAAGCGTACCACCTCACCCTCATGGGTAAAGTAGGCTCGTTCGCCACTGATCAGATCCGCCGCCCGCTGGCGACACGCCTCGGCAATGGCTTCTGGGCTGAGGCGTTCCTTCCACTTGTCAAAATGAATCTCGCGCTGTGCAATGCTGCTCTCAAACGGATAACGCTCGATCTGCATGGTTGCCTGAAGCGTCATCCCCACCGGCACGGTCTCGATAGCGATGCGGGCATGGGCTTGCGAGTGGCTGCGCAGAATCTTGACCGTGTGCAGTTCAGGTGCGCCAGCCACTGCCTGCGTGTCACCGATATGCAGGGTGCGCATGACATCGCATAGGGTGGAGTTCATCGAGCGATTGGCTCGCCCATAGAAGATCGCTTCTTCGATCTTGTTATCGGCAAATTTAGCTCCAGAACCAATCTCGCGCAGTTTTTCCGGGCGCAACTCTGCGGCATAGCGCCATGCCAGCGCACTGCGCAAGGCTCCCTTGAGCGACGAGCCAGGCAGATAGAGCCGGTCGGCAATATCCTTGATCTGCGCATACACCTCACTGCTATTCGGCTTGCCCGTGATGCTCATGCGGTAGCGCACCAAGGGGCGGCCATTGATCTGCGTACCGTTGCGCAGATCCTCGCGGGTGAGCCAGTTAGTCTTGAGCAGATCCGTCACCCCACTATTGTTGACAAGCGCCTCGGGGAGCGCAGATGAATCGGCAAACTCGGTTCTCTCCAACTCTAGCCGCCGCTGTTTGAGTTGCGCCATCGCGGCCTTGATCTGGTTGGCCTCGCGGACTAGGCGCTCCTCTTGCTGAATAGCTTTGCGACGATCCTTGGGTGGCGATTGCTCAAAGGCTTCAATCTCGCGCATATTACGTTCGCGGCGCTGCTGCCAGCGCGCCTCATCGGTTGCCAGCGCAGCCTCAGCCTGTTGGCGCTGCACATCGGGCGCGACCTGTTCGGCCTCCCAGCGCTGGGCGACCAGATCCAGCACCGCGTCAGAGTCGATCACATAGACCGTATCCGTATCTACGTAATAGTCCAGATCCTGATACATGCGCGTGCCACTATCAATATGCAGTGGCGAGAGGATAGTTATGGTAAGCGGGAAGACCCGATTGGGCCGGTTCATGATGGCTCCTTCTGCTCATCAGGGATGGCCAGGCTCAGTGCCAACCCGCTGCGATAGACCGGGTGGGTTGCACCCCGCCCCTTCTGGAAGATCGGGTGGGGGCGCTTACTCTTGCTGTAGTCTGGGCAGACATCCACCAACCTGCCGCGTGGATGCCGCCCAATCGCGCCACTATCAATCAAGGAGCCTTCGGCAATCATGCGGATGCGCTGACGCCGTTGCGCAGGCACACCGATGCTGTAGAGCCACCCCCCAACATTGATCAGTTGGTAGGCGGCGCGCTCGCTACGCAAACCGGGCAACTCCGCATCCGTTGGCACGTAGCGCGAGAGGAGCAGTACCCGCTCCCCGGTTGGGCCAAGATCCAGTACCAGATCTGGCCCGTGTTCCCAACTGAAACCACCAAAGCCACTACTGCGCCGCCCGCCTAAGCCACTCTCACCCAACAGGGTGAGCAGGTGTTCAAAGGTGGCCTGCGCATCCTCAGTGTTGAACTGCACCAGCAGCCCTAAGCCCGCTCCGGCGGCATAGGTCACTCGCCCCACCTCGTAGTAGGCCGAGGTACTATCCACCCGATCCACCGTCACATGGGGAATCGCATCTATCGTCCAGATCGGAGCATCCTGGGCATTCGGCAACTCCGCGTGACTCACCCAGACCTTCCCTGCCTGCATGATGATCGGTTTGTGGCTAAAGGGCCGCCCCGCACAGACATCGGCAAAGAGCTGGGGTGAGAGGTAGCGCAGTTTTTTGAAGCCCTTGCCAATACTTGCCCGCAATGCTTCATCAAACAACGGCAATTTGAGTGCCGGACGCGGCAACAGGATCAGGTTGCCGATACGCGGGAAGAGTGAACTGAGCAGAAATGGCGGCTGACTCCCCTCATCATTAAAAGCGCAAAGGAGCGCCTGCCCACTCATCTCAGCATCAACCAGCAGCGCCTGAGTCACCAACGCGGCAAAGAGCGAGTCGGAGCCAAGCGTCTCACTCGCCTCCTCCATACCAATACCCTGACGTCCAAAATGAAAGCAGAGGGTCGTCTGACCGGGCGGCGGTTTGAGGTGGTAGGTTTTGAAGTGCGCCATCATCGCCCCCTACTGAAAGGTCGCCGTTAACCACTTCTGGAGTTGATCGCGGTTGACTTCACGCAGCGATGCCAGCTCAGCACCAAAGGTGCTGGACGATGCCGCATTGGTCAGATGTTTAGCCTCAATCGAGATATTCTGGAGCCGCACCTGGCCATTCCCGCGTGACCCCATCCCGCCCAGGTAGTCATCCTCTAGGTGTCCAAGGGCTTCGAGCACATGCACAAAGAGGCTCGCGACATCACCCGGCGTCTCACCAGCCCCCACATAGACACTAAAGATTAGTTCGGCTGGCCCAAAGACCGCTCCGGCTGGCACGCGCTCAATCTGGCGCGGGGCCGCCGCCGATGTAACCCGGTCAATCGCTGCTTCCCACTTCACCTCGGTATAGGGAAGATCGGCCCGCATCTTGCGCAACTCTTCTTGTGAATCCTCGGTCAACTGTACATCGCGCACGGTGAGGCGGGTAGGTGTGGGAATGCGAAATGGATTATCCTTGTCTTTACCTTTTTGTTCGGGCAATGATCCAAAGACACCCGCAATTGCCCGATACTTCATGTATTCATCCGCGCTTTTTGGCAGATGGACGAAAACGTCCTTATTGATCCTAGAGTTCTGGGGCGCACCATGCACCTTCTCCATCAATGAGCGCATCTTGCCCTTGAGCGAAGAGCCGGGAATATAGGGCTGATTCGTAATCGGATTACGGATCACCGGCTTATCAACCCCGCCAATCTCCAGGCCACCCGCAGCACCACCAATATGCAGACCCGTCACCATATGAATCTCGGCACGCAGAAAGATGCGACCATGGAGCTTCACGCGATGCTCAGACATGAGGGATACTCCTGCTACTATGTTAATTCGTGCTTCCACCAAAACGGCGATGATAGGCCAGAATAGCCTCGAAGAAGTCCATGAAGTTGCGGAAGTATTTCACATTGCTACCCACCAGACTGATCGCCTCGGAGAGAATATGGGTCAATACACCCATAGCCTTAGCTCCTTTTTCTTTCTGTGCTCGACCATACTGGTAGGCCAGCTTCGGGCGCAGCATCTGTAATGAGCGTTGTACTGAGATCGGTAATGGTTTATCAGCATCAAGCATCTTGACCTCCTGCTCAATCGTGCGCACGGTGCCAAAGATGTTGCGGATCTGGGAAGTTGACATAGCCGTAATCGCCTTCCCAATCTCTTCCGCCTTCTTGGTCAACGTCTCTATCGCCTCGGTAGTATCACCGGTAATGATCAGGCGCAACTGATCTGAGGGAACAAGTTGCTTCGCCAGTTGTTCGCCTTCTTGTCCAGGGAATGTTTTAGGATACACGCTCATGCCTCCTCACTAGTACGACTATGCCGAATCCGAAGCTGTGCCCAGCGGGCAGCCATGCCCGCCACATGGATAAAGTGATTACGCACACCCTCCGCGCCAACAAGCCGCTCGCGCAGATCCTCAATCGCCTTCCCGAAGGTCTGATCTCCCCGCCCAGCCATACGGGTAAGCTGGTACGCCCCCTGCCAAACCCAGGGGCCATAGGTCAACTTGGGCGTCCCGTTGCGATCACACCGCTGGGTGGCTTGTGCTTTCGTATCAAGGCTCTGGATAGTCATCAGGAGCGCACGCGGGGCACCCTGATCGGTAACCAGCTTGATCAAGTGCGCACAGAGATCGCGGGCCTGGGCAAACTCGTCCCACCCCAAGGTACGCCCCAGAAAGGTGATCGCATCCTTGGCATGGCCATCCGGGCGCACCAAACCCTTAGCCTTATCGAGCGCCTCACCGGCATCACCCGCCGCTTGGTAGAGCGGATAACTGCCACCATGTAGCGTAATCCCCGCCGAGAGGGTGATCGGCGGGCGCTCACCAGATTGGCGCTTGCGCCCCAAGACATAAGCGGCAAAATCCTCGCGGATCTGATAGGCCAGATCGGGGATGAGATGCCATGAACCGACCAAAAAGAGGTCGTCACCACCGCTATAGACGGCATACACCCCCGCATCAGTCCGTTGGTCATTGATCGTGCGGCAGAGCTGCCCGACCCATCCCTCAAAGAAGCGGCTCAAGGCACTACTCAGCGCCGAGGTATAGACCAAGGCGCTCACCCCAGCGGGGCGTTTGAGTCTACTCCCAAAGAGATCTCCCAGGTTATCAACATCCATCCGCAGGACACCAATCCGCTTCACGCCATCAGCATATTCGGCCAGCAGGTTGAAGGGCAGAACGTGGCCAGCGAGTAGCCCATTCTCATCATCCTGAAGCCCCAAGGCCGTAAATCGCTCCACATCCTGCTGGGTGGCCAGCGGAGCCTCAGTAACGGTATAGCGCGTACCAACCACATCCTTCGGCCCCGGCGTAAGATCGTGCAGATTGCCCTCATCACTCATCATGAGCAGCCGCTGGCCTCTCGCACCACCCCGATAGCGCCGCACCTCATCAACAGGCCGGAATCCCAAGCCAAGGTTGGACAGAACACCATACCAGGCTTCTTCCTGCTGCTCACGCATAGAACCTGGCTCTGCCACCAAGAGCGTTGTACGGCTTAATGTCGCGCCCAATTGCTCAAGCGACTGCTCCATAGGGTCAAGTGGCTCATCCACATCCTCTTCGCGGGGAGGTTCGGGTTGGTGCGGGCAAAAGAGGTTTTGGAAATCCGCCACATCAAGGGCAGCAAAGCGGCGACGTTTATCGGTCTCAATCGCCGCACTCATATCGGCCCATGTCTCTTGGCTATATGCCGCCGGGGCAAACGCCACCCCGCCCAGCGCCAGATAGAGGCTGCCGTGATGGGCATCAAGCAACTTCTTGCCAATCTGACGGCGTAGTGTCCCGATAGTCTCTAGTGCCGCAGCCGGCACCAGCGCATAGAAATGCCCACCACCCGCATAGAGCAGGTTACAGAGGGGCATCCCGGCCTGCTGCAACACGGCATGCGCACATGCATCGGTCAGTAACTGAAGGTAGAGCGAACGCCCGCGTAACTGCTTCGCAGCACCGGATGCAGTGACACTATAGATAAAATCCTGCACCCCAGAAATATCGCCACCCACCAACGCAACCTGAGCATCAGGCTGATCCGCTAGTGCCGCAGCCAGCGCCGCATGGGTACGCGCCAAGTCGTAGAGCGAGACTGCAGGCAATGGAGAAGGCAATGCCCACGCATGGCGCTGTAGAGCAAAGAGCACACCTTCGAGCAGGGCTTCCGCACCAAGATTCCGCGCTGTCAGTTGCGCAATCTCGGCATGTAGACGCTGCTCCTGTCTGGTACGCTGCTGATCTGATGCAGGGCGTTCATTCGTGGGAAAGAGTACCTCCCGATCTAGCCGCAACCCATTGGGTTTAAGGTAGGCATTCAGAGGGGAGCGCCCTGATTGCTCCATACGGTTGAAGATCGATTCGAGATACCCCGGCTGCGCTGATGTGCCCGTACCCAAGAGCATCTGGGAGGTCTGCGTAATATGCGCCCCAAGGTCGTTCCGTGGTGGTGCCCCCGTGGCCCAGTGCTGTAGTACAGCTAAGGCCATATCGAGTGATCGTGGACTCATAGTGCTCCTTCGCCAAGATATTTGCACCAGACCTAGCCCACCTATTTGATAGTGTAAAGGAGGGCGGACTGACACCATTTTCGGAAAGATAAGCGAGCCTTCTATATTCTATCCTATAGGCAACGATTTTGCATGAATTATTATGTACATGGCTCCTTCCATATGCGAGCCTCGCCATGCTCTTACTCTACCGATCCATCAGGGCACAAATGTACCCATGTAGCACCGGGTTCACACCCAAAACAAAAGGGGATGCGTCACGACGCATCCCCCACAACACCATCTGCGGATACCCATCCGCGAAGATCACCTCTCAAAAAACCGCTTCGCCAACCCCGGCAACTGCTTGAGTACCCCGGTGCGGATACGGGTTGCGGGTAGCGAGTCCAGGAATTGTTGCCCGTACTTCTTCGAGATGACCCGCTTGTCCAGAATGACTACGATGCCCCGATCTTGCCCCGAACGGATCAGCCGCCCAAAGCCCTGTTTGAACTTCAGAATGCTTAGGGGTACACTATACTCCTTGAAGGGATCGGTACATAGTTCGCTGCGTGCCGCATAGATCGGATCGGTCGGAACGGCAAAGGGGAGCTTGGTAATCACCAGTACCGAGAGCGCATCCCCCACCACATCCACCCCCTCCCAGAAGCTGCTCGTGCCTAACAGGACACTGCGCGGAAACTCCTTGAAGCGTTCGAGTAACGCCCGTCGCGACCCGTCTACCCCCTGGGCCAGCACCGCAATCTCTTGCTCCTCCAGCATCTCCTGAATGGCGGCACTGGTCTGCTTGAGGGTGCTGTTAGCCGTAAAGAGTGCCAGCGTGCGCCCCCCCGTCACAGTGCAGAGGTCAATCAGGCACTGCTCAACCGATTGCTGGTAGCCGCGCTGGTTCGGTTCGGCGATGTCGTTGGGGATGAAGACTAACGCCTGCTGCTCATAGTCGAAGGGGCTATCGAGTTGTAGCCCATGGAATGTGCCTAGCCCGATCCGTTGGGAGATAAAATCGAAACTATTCGCAATTGTCAGTGTGGCTGAGGTGAGGACTACGGTGTTCTTCAGTGTGAAGAGATTCTCGTGTAAGATCTTGGCAACATCGAGCGGGGTTGTGTGCATCTCCAGGTGGTCTTGCCCGTGATTGTAGGTGAGCCAACAGATACTTTCCGCGTTGCCAAAGACGATGTTCTTGGTGTTGGTGATGACTTCGGCTACAAAGCGGCTGAGAATCGTGGCCTTGAGCGCGAATTCATCATAGCTTAAGAACGATTCTCGATCAATGCTCGTCAAATACTCGGAGATCTTCTCTAACCCATTACTCATGCTCGTTAGGCTATCGAGAAGGTACTGCCAACTGACCTGAATCGCCTGCCATGCCTCATGTTTACGCACCTGATCGGTGATGCGCAGGCGCGCTTCATAGGAACTCTCCTCAGTCTCCTGGGTAACATACCTAGTAATTTGGCGGAAGCACTCAACAATCGTAACCTGCATACGGGACACACTCGGTTTGAGTACCTGTGTCACGTCCAAGACCTTACTGACCAGCGTCTCAGGCACACGCCCCTTGCCCATATGCATGGGCAGATCAGTCAGGAAGCCACTCACCGCATTTTGGCCACCCTCTAGGTAGAGTTCATCAAGAAACTGAAGCAACGCCTTCTGATCAACACTAAACGTGAATTGATCAGTAGCCACATCCTCCAAGTTGTGGGCCTCATCAATAATGAGGTGTTCGTATGCTGGCAGCACATTGGCTCCACTGATCAGCTCGGTGAGAACCATGGCGTGGTTGGCCACCAGGATATGTGCCGATTCTGCTGTGAAGCGTGCTTTGAAGTAGTAACACTCGTGGTAGTGTTTACAGCGCATCCCGGTACATGTCTCACTACTCACATTTATCCGGTTCCATGCACTCTGTTCCCGGTCAAAGAGTAGCAACTCGGCCTTATCGCCACTCTGAGTGGTAGGCAACCAGAGCATGATCTTGAGCAATACCCGCACCTCATCTTCCGTGAGGTTTGGCTTCTTCACCACCTCGTTATAGCGTTTGATACAGAGGTAGTTGCCACGTCCCTTGAGCAGCGCAGCGCGGAAGGGTGGATCGTCACCATCACCATCCTGCATGATCCGTTGCAGATCGGGGATGTCCTTGAAGAAGAGCTGATCTTGCAGGTTGATCGTGTTGGTTGTTACCACCACCCGTTCCCCACGTTGCAGCGCGTAGCGGACGGCGGGCACGAGATAGGCCCAACTCTTGCCCGTGCCAGTACCCGCCTCCACCAGGAGGGCATGGTGCTCATTAAACGCCCTTCCCACCTCCTGGGCCATCTCGATCTGGGCGTTGCGTTCCTCATACCCTGGGAAGGCTTGGCCTAATGCGCCGTCGCTCCTGAAGAACGCGGCGATCTCATCCAGATCGATGGGACTCGTATCGTCGGTGGGTTTCAACTGGGCCGATTCGTTCAGATCGAATAGTACTGGGGGCGATTGGGGCGGCGAGAAGATTTTGGGAATCTCCATGAAGACCCGTTGGGAACGGGTCTTCAGCGCAGCTTCGAAGAGATCGCACATAGGTAAGGAGGCCAACATGCTGATACGGATAATCTCCCGCAGATCCTCTAACGTCAACGATTCCATGACCCCTAAGAGGTGCGTAAAGACATGCGCCGTCACCTCAGCATCATTCAGGGCGCGGTGGTCGGCGGGGTGCGGAATGCCCAGGTGCTCCGCAATCGCGCCGAGTTTGTAGACCTTGATCTGGGGCATCAGAATGGTCGCCAGATCAAAGGTGTCATAGACGGGCTGATTGAAGTTCATACCCTGGGCTTGGAGCATCTTCAGGTCAAACCCTATCGAATGCCCAACAATGGGGTGATTCTGAATAAAGCTGGCAATCTTGCCCCCTACATCATTAAACCGGGGCGCATTGACGAGATCCTGCGGTGTAATGCCGGTCAGCCGGGTGATCTTGAGCGGTAATGGTTGGTGCGGTGCGATCAGTTGATCGAAGCGTTCAAGGATTTCACCGTTGCGAAATTTGACTGCTGCGAACTCGATGATCTCGTCTACTCCGGCTTGCAGCCCGGTGGTCTCAACATCAAGGGCAACAAAGATGCGTTCTTTCATGCGTTTGTATCTTGGGTAGGTAGGCTCAGCTATGGGTATTATATGGGTATTATACCCGTTGTGGGGGTATTGCGGCTACGCAACACAACCTATCTATTGAAACGATCATGCGCTATACTGGTTGTAGTCTCTCGATCTACAGGTTATCACCGGGATGAGCCACTATGCTCTTTTCATCCGCTGCCACAAGCCAGCCCCAGGGTGCGTATCAGGATGTCCATGTGTTGACCCGTATTGCGCAGCATTCGAGCAATGCGATGATCCTAACCGATAGCCAAGGACGGATTGAGTGGGTCAATGCCGGGTTTACCCGTCTGACCGGCTATGTTCTGAAAGATGTAGCAGGGCATAAGCCGGGGGATCTGCTCCAAGGGCCGGGGACGGATAAGGCCACGGTTGAGCGCATGAGTCTGGCCATCCGCCAGGGGCAGGGTTTTAGCGAAACCGTACTCAACTACAACAAGCTCAACCAACCCTACTGGGTCTCGCTCCAGGTCTCTCCTATCTATGATGCGCAGGGCCAATTGAGCAACTACTTGGGTGTGGTGACACCCATTAGTGAGCAGCACTATACCTCTTCGCTCTTCTGGCATAGCGAGACCTACCTGCGTGCCGTCTTTCAGACGATGCCGGTGGTGCTGTTTGTGCTCGATCAGCATGGTACCTTTGTGTTGGGCGAAGGGAAGGGTTTGGAGTTGTTGGGTTTGCAACCCGGAATGCTCACGGGGCAATCCGTCTTTGCTGTGTATGCCGATCAGCCCCAGATTATTCAGAGTGTGCAGCGGGCATTGGCGGGTGAGAGTTTTTCGACCCTTAACCAGTACAAGCAGTTCTTTTTTGAGACCCGCTTCCATCCGATTCGGGATGTGCAGGGAACTGTCATCGGGGTGATCGGGGTAGCGTTCGATATTAGCTCGCGCCTTGAGGCAGACACAGCCTCGCAGAATGCGAATATGCGCCTCACGACCCTGATTGCGAGCCTGCAAGCGGGGGTGGTGGTGGAGGACGAGCAGAATCGCCTCACGCTCGTTAATCAGACTTTCTGCACCATGTTTGGCTTGACGATGCCCCCAGAGGCATTGATCGGTATGGATTGCCAAGATGTGGCGCGGATGATTGCGCCCAGTTTGGCGGATAGTGACGCCTTCTTTACCCATTTTCAGCAGATTCTTGAAGAGCGTCAGCCCATGACGGGCGATATGGTGCGTATGGCCGATGGGCGCACGTTGGAGTGTGATTTTGTTCCCGTCTTTGATGCTGATGGCTACCACGGTCATCTCTGGCTCTACCGCGATGTGAGTGATCGGGTGCGTGGTACAGCCGAGTTGGTACGGGCGAAGGACGCAGCCGAAGCGGCGACGCTGGCGAAGTCCTCATTCCTAGCTACGATGAGCCATGAGATCCGTACCCCCATGAATGCGGTGATCGGGATGACGACGCTGATGCTCGATACCGATCTCACTCGTGAGCAGCGTCAGTATGCCGAGACGATCCGTACCAGTGGCGATATGTTGCTGGCACTGATCAATAACATTCTCGATTTCTCCAAGATCGAGTCGGGGCATATGGATCTGGAATTACAGCCCTTCAGCCTGCATGCCTGTATCGAAGAGGTGAATGAGCTCCTGAACCCCAAGGCGACAGAGAAGGGCATCGTCTTGGCGGGCATGGTGAGTGCGCAAGTCCCGCCGCTCATTATGGGTGACAGTACCCGCGTGCGCCAGATCCTGGTCAATCTGGTCTCCAATGCAATCAAGTTTACCAATGTAGGTGAGGTAACCGTGCGGGCCTCGGCACGCCCCGATGAGTCGGCTGGCCCTGAGCAGTTGATGGTAACGATTACGGTGGCCGATACGGGGATCGGGATTCCAGAGAACCGCATGGATCGCCTCTTCCGCCCCTTTAGCCAGCTTGATGCCAGTACGACTCGCCGCTTTGGGGGCACAGGGCTAGGCTTGGCGATCAGCCGCCGCTTGAGTGAATTGATGGGTGGCTCGATTACCGTGCAGAGTAAGGTGGGGGTTGGCTCGTCCTTCCGCGTGACGTTCCGTACTAGTGTTGTTGCGGAGAGTTCATCCCATCAAATAGTATCGAAAAATAACACACAAGAAGATCGTCCCAAACTGGCCAAACTGGGGCGTCCGATGCGCGTACTCCTCGCAGAGGATCATCAGGTCAATCAGCAGGTAGCGATGCGCATGCTAGAGAAGATTGGCTACTATGCCGATCTCGCCTCGAACGGCAAAGAGGTCATTGCTGCGATGCACCACCGCGACTATGACGTGGTGCTGATGGATGTGCAGATGCCCGATATGGATGGCCTAGACGCCACACGCCGCCTACGAGCGATGTTACCCGAACATCGCCAACCCTACATCATTGCGGTTACGGCGAATGCGATGACGGGCGACCGTGAGGTGTGTCTGGCGGCGGGGATGGACGACTACATCAGCAAACCGATGTTGCGTGCCGATCTGGAGGCGGCGTTGCTGCGTGCCCAGCGCGGACGTAATGCCCCGACGACCAAGGAGATTCCGCAGGTTGAAGCGCGTGTCCAGTTCAACCAGGATGTCCTGGATATGCTACGTGAAAGTATGGGCGATGCGGATGATTTTGCCAAGTTGATCGAGATCTTCTTGGAGCAAGCAGATCGCGACATGCTCGCAATGCGCGCCGCATGGCCCAATGATCTACACCAACTGGCTCGGCTGGCCCATCGCTTCAAGGGGAGTAGTCTCTCGTTGGGAGCGCAGCATTTAGCCGATATATGCCAGCAGTTGGAGCATCGGGCACGCCAGAATCTGGACAATCATGAGACCTTTGCCCTCTTTGGGGTGATCGAGGTGGAGTATCGGCGGGTGAAGGAGCGTTTGCAGGAGATGGTGCGGGAGTAGCTCGTCGTTACGCTACTAGTAAACCACGATTCCGTGAGAGCATGCAATACTGTATCTCTCACCATGTGAGAAGCGTATGCCTGTATCATCAAAACAAGAAATCCTAGCGATCTTGTCTTCCCATGCAGCTCCTATTCAGCGATATGGCGTAACGCGGTATGGCCTTTTTGGTTCATTTGTTCGGAACGAAGCTCGCCCAGATAGTGATATTGATATTCTGGTAGAATTCGACTCAGCGCAAAAAACCTTTGATAATTTTATTCAATTAGCATTCTACCTTGAAGATATTTTGGGGCGTCCCGTTGATTTAATAACAATGGATTCGTTAAGCCCTTACATTGGACCTCGTATTCTTCAAGAGGTTGAATATGTCTCGCGTTCCTCGTGATTATCTCTATCATATTCGTGATGAAACGCTTTTTTTGCTTACCTTTCGATCCACCATTACTTATGATGCACTTCGAGAAGATGAACTCCTCAAACGTGCGGTTGTACGGAGTATTGAAATTATTGGAGAAGCCATCAAACACATTCCGGATTCGGTGCGGCAACACTATCCAGACATCGAATGGCGAGCTATTGCCGCGATGCGTGATCGGCTCATCCATGCGTATTTCGGCATTGACTATGCGATTGTCTATGATGTTGTCCACACCAAGATACCCATACTCCACGAACAAATCGTTGCTATGCTTGTATCGGAAGACTCAGTACTTGACCTTCCAATATAGAGGAAGGCACTTTCTGGACGATTCGATTTGATCATCACGTCGCCCCCTTATGCAAATCGGATGTCCTGCATTGCTGGCGAGATCCTATGACTGCTCAACCCAAACCCTATATCTCTGAAGAAGTATATCTTCACCGTGAACGTACTAGCCTCGAAAAACATGAATACTATGCAGGTGAAGTCTATGCGATGGCAGGTGCAAGCGAGCAGCATAACATCATCGCAATGAATGTTGCTGCGCTCTTGCATACACACCTGCGCGGTCGGGCATGCCGTGCGTATCCGAGTGATATGCGGGTAAAAGTTGTTAAAACCGGTTTGTATACCTATCCTGATTTTTCTATTGTATGTGGGCAATCA
>RRYU01003486.1_pt1 | contig 18128 bp, 15 predicted proteins | sample 2162651 | NCBI WGS metagenome assembly RRYU01 (sample SAMN10267283, study PRJNA491782) | microbial mat metagenome | isolation source: biomat in the production well | place: Japan: Minami-Kanto gas field, natural gas well KTG3 | collected 2017-06 | reverse complement strand
GCCATCGAACACGCTATAGCCCTTGCCAGATACCACCGTTTTAAAGTCCATATGGCTTTCATTATTGACGCCACTATGGTTCAACAAGGGGGCCGTCACCAGATTCTGGTCGTGGTTGGCAAATGTCGCACCGATCCAGTTTATACTACTGCCATCCCCCTCCATACGCGCCTCGGCCTCAACATGCTGAACCTGGCCACCCAGCGCCACCGACACCCACTCGCTGTGCGCATCACGATCCAGGTAGATCACCTGCCCACCGATATGGTAGACCTGCTCGCCCCAGTGCTGGGCGCTAATAAAGCGAACCTCGCTGCCCTCGCCAGCAAAAATCTCGGTGGTTGGCCCGGCTACAGCCGGTTCTTCCAGGTCACGCGAGACAAACTCTTCGATAAACGTAACCCGCGCACCGCGTTCCAGGATCACCAGTGAATAGGGGAAGATCGCACGACTGCCAGCGGCCAGCGTATAGACGGCTCGCAGGGGCACGGCAACCTCAACATTTTTAGGCACATACAGAAACGCCCCATCCTGCCAGAGTGCCATACGCAGCGCACTGAATTTATGCGTCTGCGGATCAATCAGCGTGCCCAGCCGCCCGCGCACTATTTCGGCATGGCTGCTTAAAGCAGCACGCAGCGTCGTAAACACCACGCCACTCGACACCAGCGACTCGTCCCACTGCAAAGCCGTCCCCTGCACACCTGCCAGGGGCGTAATCTTTTCTGGATGCAGGCGGGTCAGATCAGTTCGTCGCCATTCGGGTGGTATAGTACGGGCAAAGAAATCCCAGGCCGTCACTCGTTTTTCTGTCAGCCAGTCCGGCTCACCGGCAGCACGGGACTCTTCGGCAATCACCTCACCGCTTAACTCGGCCAGCGGCACAAATGTTGCCCGATCAATCTCACCATTTTGTTCGTGCTTAGCTGGCATTGCCGACCACTTCCTCCCTGAGCCAGTCGTAGCCCTTTTCTTCGAGTTCAAGCGCCAGACTGGCATCGCCTTCGCGGATGATCCGGCCTTCCATCATCACCGATACCAGATTCGGCTTGATATAGTTGAGCAAACGCTGATAGTGTGTAATCACCAGCACACCCATAGACGGGCCAGCCAGCGCATTCACGCCATTAGCCACAATGCGCAGTGCATCAATATCCAGCCCCGAATCGGTCTCGTCCATCACTGCCATAGTGGGCTGGAGCATACTCATCTGCAGAATCTCTAAGCGCTTCTTCTCGCCGCCGCTGAAGCCTTCGTTAAGATAACGCCGTGCAAACGTATCATCCATCTCAAGCTGCTTCATACCGGTGCGCAACAGCTTGCGAAACTCGGCGATCGGCACAGCCGTTTCCTTGGGATCTTTGCCCTCTTCGGCCCGATGTGCATTCATAGCAGCACGCAAGAAATTTGCTACCGTCACGCCTGGTACGGCCACCGGGTACTGAAAAGCCAGAAAGATACCCAACTTGCTACGCTCGTCGGCCTCTAGTTCAAGGATATTGATGTCCTTGTACCAGATCTCGCCACCAGTCACATTATAGCCAGGATGCCCGGCAATGATATGTGCCAGCGTACTTTTGCCACTGCCGTTCGGCCCCATAATGGCATGAATAGTACCAGTGCGTATAGTGAGATTGACCCCTTTTAGAATCTCCTTCTCTCCCGCATCTTTATCGTTGATCGTAGCTCGTAGATCTTTGATCACCAGGTCGTTGCTCATACGCTCCTCGTTTATTTAAGAATGATCATTATTGACAACAAAGCGACAGCGGTGATGGCCCTCACGGATTGACTGTTCCAGCGTTACCTTCTCGCCCAGTACCTGCTCTATCATCTGCTGTTCCATGGTGCAAACCTGCGCATGCTCCTGGGCTACATCAAAGTAAGGACAGGCAAAGATATGAATACCATCGCCGGTCTGGTGTACTTCAGCCGGAATGCCGCGCGACTCGAGCTTGGCGCGTAGCTCATTCAGGCGTGCTTCAATATCTGCGCCGTTAATCCGGTCGGCGTACTCATCGGCCAGGCGTTTGCCCACCCGTTCCAGCAACAGATCGACCTGTTTTGCCCCACCATCGGCGGCTATTTCCTGCAACAGCAGATTAATCAGCAGATCATACTGCTTGGGGAAGAGACCCTGAGCTTTATCGGTCAGGGTGTAGACAAAACGTGGTCGGCCTGGCCCGTGTCGCACCGTACTGATAGCGATCAGGTTGGCAGCCTGGAGATGGGCCAGATGTTCACGCACCGCCGTGGTGCTCACACCCAGCACCTCTTCCAGATCACGGATCGTAGCCTGACCCTGGCGCTGTAAATGATGCAAAATGATACCAGCCGAGCTGGCGCTCGGAAAGCCGGGAATGTCCATACGTTTATCTCCTCTGAAATCTGCTATGAGTATAACAGGCATACCCGATATTGTCAATAAAAACAGAAAAAACTGTGTAAATTATAGAGGTTACGCGGTGGGTGTGCAAACCAGACGTTTGATTGTCCGAAAGGCCTGTTTCGCCTGCCGTTCCCCCTTCTCCCGTCTCCCCAGCGGGGAGAGGGGGTATTGTTCTAGCAATGTTCTCCTCCTCCCCTGGAAGGCTATACAGTACCCACAAATCGGGGCCGGAGGCCCCCGCAAAAAAAAGTGTTGTCGGTTTGTTTTGGCGGCTTTGCCGCCAAAACAAACCGACAACACTTTAATCTCGGCGGGGCGTAGCACCGCCGGTAGCCGCGAAGGACAGGAAGGAGGCTAGCCGTTATACCGCATCAGGATAGAGTGCGTCTTATATATCGTCAAGATTTTCATGGCCAATACGTACCAGCAACACCGGACAGGGGGCATGGCGCAGTACTTTCTCGGACACGCTGCCAAACATCAGGCGACGTACACCACTACGCCCATGCGTGGTCATGGCAATCAGGTCAACGCGCAAATCACGGGCACGCTCTACAATCATATCGGCGGGCAACCCCTCGCACACTTCGCCCTGAACCGATAGGCCCTGGTGACGCAATCGCTCTTCCAGGCCACGCAGATAGTCGCTCATCTCGCGGCGATTAATATCGGCGATAGCGGTCATATCTACGCCGGGTGTTCCACCAGCCATTGGCATAAAGTGCGTGGTATCCAGGGCCGCCTCGGTATAGATTGAACTGGCTGCAATCGTTACGCACAGTGCTGTCACTCTCGCATTGAACTGGCGAGCCAGCGTTGCCACATGCGGTATAACTGCCTCTGCGCGCTCCGAGCCATCCAGGGCTACCAGGATATGGTCAAATCTAGCCTGAGGTATCTCCATAGCTTGCGCCTTTCGGTTCAAGTGGGTACTATCAGGGACATTATAGCATCGCAACAGCGTGATCAGCTATAGCCGTATCAGCGACAGTTTAGCTGTTGATATGATTCTTCGGCCAGTCTATTCAGATCCCTGGCATCCTCAAGAATATTGGCTGCCTCTTCACCCAGAGGCGCATTGGCTGGTAGGCGCTGAATCCTGCGCAGGAGTTGATTGTACAGCGCACGCCATTCGTTGATCCTGATACCCCGTAGTTCACGCCCGGCCAGGGTTAAACTACGCCAGGCGTTCTCGAGCCTGGCAGTATCCCGTTGTACATCGCGTATAGATGTGCCAGGTGTTACATTCGTCAGCGGTTGCAATGCACCTTGCAGTTCCACCAGGTCGTCACATAGTTGTTCCTGGGCTGATGGAGGCGCTGGTCGTCCACAGCCAACTAGCACCAGACACAAACTCAATGCTATCAACATGTTTGGTATGTTTTTCACAGATATGGTATCTCCAAACTAAATAGCGTCCCGCCGGTAGGAGCGGTTCGCGAACCGCCCCTACAAACCCCTTTTCATCCAGGCGGTGTGCGCCCCGCGCATGGATGGCTAAGACATGCTTTCAGATCGGCCAATTGTACTTTATCATTCACAGACGCAATTGTATCGCATCAGGATGCGGTAGAGCGGGTAGCTTCCTGTCCTCCACGGGTACCGGCGGGGCGTAGCTCCGCCGAGATTCTCGTGTTGTCGGTTTGGTGTGGCGGCTTTGCCGCCACACCAAACCGACAACACTTTTTTTGCGGGGGCCGGAGGCCCCCGCGCCCCCACGTGTGGGTAATGTATATACCCCGCGTTGTACACACATCATGCAACGGATACATCTTCTGGTATCTCTTGCTGCGTTTCATCTGCCGCGATAGCGTGTCGTGAACGCACAAAGAAAGCATATGCGATTAATCCCGCCCCAATAAAACTCATAATCAGGCCAATCCAGGGGATCAGATTTGTAAAGGTGATAACCTGGACAAAGTAGACAACCCCCATGCCAACGAATGTAATCGCTATCAGCGTGTTTACCAACCGGGTACGTAAATCATCTGTCTGAAAGATCGCCCAGAGGCCAACCAACCCTTCCAGCGTCAGGCCAATAGCCATCGCCGTGGCCAGCACTCGCAGCGCGGTTAATTGAAATGCAACATACACCATTAGCGGTGTCACAAAGGTGATCAGGCCCGTGGTGATGCCAACCATAGACCGCATCAGACGATAGACCTCATCCTGATCGATACGCCAGTCCTTAAACACGCGATAGACCGTAAACGCCCCTTCGATCAAAATAAAAAGACCGATCATCTGCGTCTCAAAGCCCGTTTCACGCACCAGCAGCATAAACAGGCCAATGATCAAAGCTAATATCCCCTGGATCAGAATAAGCCACCATGCCATCCTGCCGCTCCAGGGCATGGCTCGTTGGAGCAGATCGTCATCGTTTTGTGTCATATCGTCTCTTGCTTCCTTCCTGCTTTGCTCGATATCATATGTACAGCTTATACACCTTGCCATACAGCAATATGGATGCTAGAATAGCCGCACACAGCCTGGATTATACCAGTTTGCATACGCCACTCCTCTAATCTGACAGGACTTACGCGGTGGTTGGATCAAACCAGACGTTTGATTCGGATGAAAGATCTGTTTCGCCTGCGGCAGCGTGGAATTGTATATTCTTTTCCAAAATTTTTCGCCGGAGGCGAAAAATTTTGGAAAAAGATGGGTTTCTTCCACCCTGCCGGAGGCGATATCCGCTCGGAGAATGGACGACCGCGTAACTCCTATAACTGATGATTCGGATTAGTAGGATAATAGCACACCTTGCCCACTTTCGGAAAGGTGGCCGGTTGAAACTATGCCGCGTTTTGATATCGGGCCAATTGCCTTCTGGGTGTCGCCGACGACGATCATGAAGAGCGCCATCGCCCTGGCGAACTGGCAGGCGCGTGGTTCCCAGGAGATGTTACAGGAGTATCGCCAGTTTCGGAACGATTTCTTTCCGTTTCTGCTGAGCCAACCTCATGATCAGCCCCTGGACGAGTTCTGTATGGTAGCAGTTGAGGCGATCAAGCAGACTATTCATCGTTATAATGTTAGCGATCCTACCGTGCTGGCGTTTGCCAGCACTCTCACAGAAACGCTGGAAAGCCCAGAGAATCATACGGCGGCCATAGATTATACGCGCCAGTATACCGACTGGATGCAGCAGTTTCAAGCATCACCAGCGGGCGATATTGCCAGGCGCGCCGCGAAGCAACTGGTATCGTGGGGGGTGCAACCTCTGTACGAGGCTGTTGCTGGTGCGGGGAGTCTGGGCAATCAGGTGTATGGCCAGTATGCGCCAGCGATGCGGGCGATCTGTGTGCAAATGAAGGTAGTTTGCCAGGATACGCACGCCGATATCTGCTTTATCGAAACACTGCTCCACGAGCAGATCCATGCAGCGATATTTCATCAGATGGGCGACGACGCTGAACGGCGTGAACTGGGCTGGTTGCATGAACTGGCAGCTCTGTTGACCAGCCAGGCCGCTATCCGTACTGCCGTTCAAGAGTTGCCCGATCCGCACCAGGTAACACGGGTCGTCCGCATCTTGAATGACCTGCGTACACGCCAGGATTTTGGCGATCTGGCCGATGCCGTGCTGAAAGATACGTCGCATCCCCTGGTGGCCTGGCTGGCCTGGAAGCAGGTTTTTCAGTTATCGCCCGACCAGCAGCGTAACTATGCTACCTGTGAGATAATAACGCCGATCTTGCATCGCTATGGCTGGAATGTGCATTTCCCGTATCATTATGGGGACTATTTTGTGAGTTGCTTTGTCGATTCGCTCTAAGACCTTATGGGTGATTTAGCGACAGGATCTGACGGGTGATCCAACCGGCCAGTTCACGTGCTGTTGCACCGTCGGTCCATGGAATCAATGTGTGGGGGGCCATGGATCCGAGTTGCTTGAGGACATTGCGATAGCCGCGTGCGGCATCTGCCGGTCGCCCCAACTGACGCCAGACATTGGCCATACCGAGCATACCGGCAATGAAGGTGCGATCAAGATAGACGGTACGTCGGTATGCTGCCAGCGCTGCATCGAGTTCTCCCTGGTGTTCATATACTTGTGCCAGAATAAAGTGGGCCTCGATAGAGAGCGGATCATGCGCCAGCGCCTGTTCACACTGTTGCAGAGCAATGCTCCACTCGGCCCGATCTGCATGCAATTGCCCCAGCGCAACCAGTGCGCGTACATGATTCGGGGCCAGGCGCAACAGATCCTGCAAGAGCGCCTCGGCCCCGGCCCGATCCCCCTGGCTGAGACGTTTTTCAATCGCATCCCACAAAGGTGAAGTGGATGAGGTAGATGGTGTCGATCGAGTAGGTAATGCTAATGGCCAGGTACTTGCTACAGAGCGCTGTTCTACTGCTGGTACGGGCCGAGGAATAATGCCCCGCTCAGGTGTAGCTGTTATCCGGGATGAATGGGCACCCCCAGATTGTGTGCCAGAACCAGCGCCTAGATCTGATCCTGGCGTATAAGGTGCGCCAGGCTGGTGTCCGGGTATGATGATAGAGTTCTCGGGCGGACGCATATGCGGTCGTGCTACAGCAACAGGGTCTTTTGTCGGCAGATGAAAGGAAAACAGGGGCGCATCAAGCGGCTTACGATAAATCACTGCGTGGGGAAAGTTATGCACTTCAAACTGGTGAAAAATACGTGCCTGTGGCTCAGCATGGCCAACAAAAAGCCATCCACCCGGGGCCAATGCATGAAAAAAGCGATTAACTACCTGCTGGATAGTTGCTTCGTCAAAGTAGATCATGACATTGCGGCAAAAGATCAGATCCAGGGCACAGGTTCCATTAATAATCGAGGGAAAGCTATCCTCAGCCAGATTAAGCTGCGCAAACAGCACCTGCCGGCGAATACTTGCACTTAAACGCCAGCGATTCTGTTCAGGTACAAAAAAGCGATCCCGAATGTCGTCAGGGGTTTCACGGAATGACCAGTTGCTGTATAACGCTTCACGGGCACGGTTCAAAAAAGCGGTGTTGATATCTGTGGCCAGAATACTCACCTGCCAGGTTTCATGCTGCGGAATAACGCTCTGTACCAGCATCGCCAGCGAATATGGTTCCTCACCAGACGCACAGCCAGCACTCCAGAAGCGTAAACTATGTAACCCGCTCTGGCGCTGCAATAACTCGGGTAACACCTCGTGCTGTAGCGCCTCAAACTGCGGACGGTTGCGGAAAAAGTACGTTTCACCAATGGTCAGGTGTTCCACGATCAGTTGCCAGATATCATGGCCTTTGAGCGCGTCTAGATACAAGGATTGCAAATCATCATATCCGCTGGTTCGAGCCGCCTGGTTTAGCCCATATGTCAGATCGTCACGCTTACGCTCCGGGTAGTGCAGGCCCGCACGCGTCAGCAAGAGTTCGCGAAAGAGTGGATAGAGATCATCACTCAGCGTCAGATCCATGCGATCCTCAATAGTTATGCATAGTTATGCCGTGCGTTCGTTTATATTCCCGGTCAATGCCAGGATCACGCCAGCTATGTTATTAAGCGACTCAACGCGTGTCACCACACCGGCCAGGAATGCGGCCTGTGGCATGCCATACACAACACAACTGTCCGCGTCTTGCCCCAGAATATAGCCGCCAGTCGTGTGGAGCGATTGTAGTCCACGTACTCCATCATCACCCATACCGGTTAAAATAACCCCGATAGCACGCCGGCCAAAGACTCTGGCAACTGATTCGAATAGAACATCGGCACTGGGGCAGTAGCGATCTCCGGGTTGCCCTGGCTGTAAGGTGAGCGTCCTCCAGGAATCTACTACCAGATGCTGGTCATCAGAGGGTAAATAGACATATCCCGGTAGCATGCGCTCACCGGGTGACGCAATCTGTACAGTTAGCGGTGTGGTCGTATTCAGCCAGTCGACCATAGCCCCCACAAATCCACGTGAAATATGCTGGATGACCAGCACAGGGAGCGAAAAATGCTCACCGAGGCCACGCAATACCGTTTGTACGGCTGCCGGGCCGCCCGTAGAGGCCGCTATTGCCAGAATCTGGGGATCTCTATGCGTACCGGTAGTGGGGGGGATCGCCTGGGCCAGCGGTAGACGCGGGGGATGCCGTGTCACAACCTGAACACTCGACATAAGTCGCAGCATCTTCAAAAAAGTCGCCCGGTCTTCCTGCCAGGTTGCCTGCGTCCGATTGACTGGCTTGCGCACGACAGTCAGCGCACCAGCCGCCAGAGACTGCATTGAACGTCGTTCGGCATCACCATCGCTATTGCTGATCATAACAATCGGCGTAGGGCAACGCTGCATAATCTGGCGAGTCGCTTCAAATCCATCCATTACCGGTAGATGAATATCCATTGCAATGACCTGCGGCCGGAGTTTGATAGTTGCTACGACAGCTTCCTGGCCGTTGCTGGCGGTTCCAACCACTATAAATTGGCCCGATGCCTCGAGCATACCCACGAGCATGTCGCGCTGGCTACGCGAATCTTCTACAATCAGCACGCGGATGGGATGGACGGTCTGGCGTGTGTTCGTATTTATAGTCATCAATGTGTCATTCCGAATTTCAGACGAGCAACTTCGGGCCACTATCTGTATGTTCGCCGGGCAGGAAGTGCAACAGTTCATCTATGCTACAGACCAGGATCGACGTATCGTGCGCACGCATAACTCCGCATAGAAACGCCGATGCCGCATCTTGTTCAAAAGAAGTAAAGCGTTGACGGTGAAAAGTCTGCACGTCGTGAACCTGATCGACCAGTAATCCAAATCGGGGGGAGGGCGATCTGTGCTGGTGCATGTTGCCCACAATAATGATCTGGTTCGTGAGATCATAATGCGGCTCTGCATCAACCAGTACGCGCCCGCTGAGAACAGGCAGATAGTGCCCGCGTAAATTCAGCAGGCCACAGATCCAGCGTGGTGCGCCAACCAGGGTTAAGAGCGCTGGCAGGCGCACCACTTGCAGAACCGCGGTCAGGGGCAATCCATACTGCTGACGTTCAATACTACATGTCACCAGCGTCATATCTGTTTCGTCAGTCCTCACAAACATGCCTGGCCGTACAAGGGCGTTTTCTGGTAGGCTTTGCATCGATTCTTCCTTTGCATACTATGGATGAATCCACATCCGCAGGGTCAGCAGTAACCCTTGATCGCCCGTAAAGAGGCTATTCTCATCCACCAGAGAGCGGGCTTCCGCACAGAAAGTACTTCCGCGCGAACCATCGGACGAAGTCTCGCGCGGGATATATGGCGAGGTACACAAAACTTCTAGCGCAGGATGGGCAACATCCTTGACAATCCTGATTGTAAATTGAGTTTTGCTTTCATGTGACAGTAACAGACGTGCAATTTCACTGATTGCAGCCGTAATACGGGCCTGTTCTGGTAGCCCTAATCCCACTGCCCGTGCCATCTGCCGCACCGCCTGTCGCAGAGAGATGACATCATGATCATTTTTGACGATCATTCGCTGTCCACATGGTGCAGATAGTGGTTGCATAGCACCCTCATAAAACACCTAACAGACGTAAGGATTCTACCAGATTCTGCTCTGCAAAGGAGTCCTTCGGAATATAATCCTCTGCACCAGATTCGAGGCCATTCATCGCATCGCGCGCCTGATCGCGATGGGTGAGCATCACAATGGGGATGTGGGCAGTGATCTGGTTTGATTTCAATTCACGACACAGGTGAAATCCATCCATTTCTGGCAGATCGACATCAAGCACAATCGCATCGGGCAGATCCGTCTGGGCTGCCAGCATACCCGCCGTACCGGTGATGGCAACTTTTACTTCCAGGCCGTGGCGCTGCAATTCGAGTTGTAAACGCATGGCCTGGGTGCGACTATCTTCGACAATCAGGATGCTACGTGACATATCTTCGTTTCCTTAAATAAGCTGGGCAATTGTATCCAGCAACACTTGCTGATCAAAAGACCGCTTAACGATATAGGCATCGGCACCGGCGGCAATCCCGCGTTCGCGATGAGCGGGTGTGTCGAGTGATGTCACCAGGACGATCGGAAGGTGTTGAAAGTGTGTATCCGCCCGGATCTGGCGTGTCAGGTCAAAGCCATTCAGCCGTGGCATATCGATATCGCTCAACAGCAGATCGCAGCCACCATTATCGGTCATACGCTGGAGGGTGTCGAATGCCTCTACGCCATCAGTTGCCAGAACAACATGATAACCGGCTGCCTCTAGAATGTTCTTTTCGAGCGTGCGCGTTGTGATCGAGTCATCGACTACCAGAATATGCGCCTGACGTTCCGGCGTGGTCGGGGCGTGCATAAAGGTAATGTGCCGGGGTGTGCCAATTGCTGTACGCACAACATCCAGGATGTCGAGAATGGGCACGACTCTGCCATCGGCCAGAATGGTAGCCCCGGCTACAAAGCGTACACGCTGGAGTGGTGCGGGTAACCGATGGATCACCAGTTCCTGTTCGCCCAGGATTCTATCGATCAGGCATGCAATCTGGCGTTCACCACTACCCAGGATGAGCGCCAGCCGTATGGCCGGGCCTGTACCGTTGTGGCTATTGCCGTTCTGGTTGCCTTCATTCAGCAGGTCGGCCAGATCAACCAGTGCAAGCGGACGATTGTCCAGGATCAGGGCCGCCCGTCCTTCCAGGATCTGGATGGACTGAGGATTGGCCTGAACAATGCGCTGTACTGCGTCAAGCGGTAAGACATATTGGGTTGCCCCACTCTCGAGCAGGAGTCCATGCGAACTGGTGAGTGACAATGGCACTTGTAACGTGAACGTTGTTCCAACCCCAACCACGGTCTGGACAGTAACACGGCCATGCATGCGTTCGACATGCGAGCGGACAATATCCAGCCCGACTCCGCGTCCTGATAACTCATTGACGGTGTGTCTGGTTGAAAAACCAGGTAAAAAGATCAGATCGGTTAACTCAGATGCATTCAAACGTTCCACATCGGCTTCATTCACTATGCCACCACTCAACGCACGTTGAGTAATGGCCTCTAGATTAAGGCCAGCACCGTCATCGGTAACCGTCAGAACCAGATGGTCTCCGTTGACGGTTGTACTGAGGCTAACAGTTGCTACATCTGGCTTGCCCAACGCTGATCGCACACTGGCAGGTTCAATCCCATGATCCACTGCGTTGCGCAAGAGGTGCAATAAAATATCGCGCAAACTTTCGAGCACCTGGCGATCAGCCTCGGCCCCACCGTCGTCAAGCTCTAGCAGGATCTGTTTGCCAGCACTACGAGCCATGTCACGTAGTTGCAGCCGCAACGGATTAAGAATTGTTGTTAAAGGAAGCATGCGGGTGCGGCGTATCTGGCTGTGCATACGATCAGTTACTGCCGCAAGGCGAGCATGATCCTCGCTGGATTGACGGGCCTGGCTGGCCAGGCTATTTTCCAGTTCGGTCATAAGGGTGTTCACCTGCATAAATGCTTCGAGCAGCAGGGTGGTATCTGGATCAAACCCGGTAGTTACTACCGACGTTTGGCGTTCGACATACTCCCCAAGATGATGCACGGTGGGGCGCAGTGCGGGCATACGTGTTTGCAACCGCGTAATGACCGGTCGCACCTGGCGCGAAATACGTCGCCAGCGGCTGGCCAGTTCGGTCAATCCGTTCATGTCGTGGGCATGCTGTCGGGCGCGGATGGTACAGGTCATTAACTCACCGGCTTCATTGAGCAGGCTATCGAGCATGGTGGTGGAGAGACGCACTGTTGTAGCAGACATATCGTCGCGTGGGGAGTCGCTTCTGGCAGCGTCGGTGTGTGTACGCATGGCTCCATCGTTGCGTGAAGCTGGTGCATCCTGGAACGCACTTTCGGTTGTTGTCACCACCGGCGCTACAGATGCAGTCACCGCTGAGGCGCTGGCCGTTCTAGATTCCTGTGCCTCGTGCAGCTGGCTGCCTGGTTCAATATGGGCTATTTCCGTATCTGGCTCAGGCTGTGCTGGATCAGATGGATCAGGTGGATCGGATTGTTGCACAGGCTTTTCGACCAGCATACTGAGGGTTGCGATCAGAGGTTGATATGCTGTCATATCAACCGGTTTGCCCGCAGTAACGAGATTCATGATCGTGCCAACCGCATCGAGGGCGGCATACACCGGATCACATACATCAGGCGTCAGATGCAGGTCACCATGACGCACGGCGCTGAATATATCTTCGATACGATGTGCCAGTTGTTCGATTTCTGCCTGACCCGCAGCGCGTGCGCCACCCTTCAAACTATGCGCCTCGCGAAAAAGCTGATCCAGAAGAGGCTGGCGTTGGGGATGATCGGGGTCGCGTTCTAGTTCCAGCAGCAGTTCACCGGCTGCCTGGCGATGTTCTGCCTGTTCTTCTTGAAAGGCGGCGAACACCTGAGCCATGATTTCTTCGTCTGTAAGCATAGTTGTGCTCGACTCTGTTTAGAGGCGATAGGTCGCCACGGTTTGCTGAAGCGATTGTGCCAGCGTGTGCAAGTCCTGGGCGGCGCGTTCAGCCTGGCGGGTACTCGCCAACGCCTGCGTGGTGGCCTGCTGAATGGCCTCCATAGCCTGCCCCACCTGTTCGACTCCGGTCGTTTGCTGCTGGGCCGCCGCCGCCATCTGCACATTGGCCTGGGATCCTCCCTCGACTTCGCTGGCAATGCGGTGGATTACCTGGCCTGCTTGTGCAGCCTGCTGGGTGCCGGCCTCAACCCCCTTCGATCCTTCTTCGGTGACCAGTACGGCGGCATTGGTGGCGCGCTGAATTTCGCCCAATAACTCGCGCACCTGTACGGTGGCCGTTTTCGAGCGTTCGGCCAGGTCGCGTACATGCTGAGCTACCACAGCAAAACTCTTGCCCTGTTCGCCCGCCCGGGCAGCCTCAATCGCGGCGTTGAGTGCCAGCAGATTGCTCTGGTCGGCGATTTCGCTGACGGTAGCGATAATCGTGCCGATGGCCTGGGTTTGCTCGGACAGGGCCAGAATGGTCTGGGCAATACTCTCGACTTGCTGGCCAATGCGGTTCATGCCATTGACGGTCGCCTCGACCGACTGCGCCCCTTCACGGGCGACGCCCAGAGCGGTCTGACTATCGCGAGCGACCTGGGCGGCCTGCTGGGCGGTTTGCAAGGCGATCGCCCGCACTTCTTCGATGGTGGTGGTGGTCTGGGTAATCGCCGCCGACTGTTCGCTGGCCGAGGAAGCCTGCTGCGTGGTGGCGGCCAGAATTTCAGCCGCAGCGGCGGCAATATTGGCGCTGGCCTGTTGTACCTGAGAAGTAAGACCTTGCAAATTCTCAACCATGCCGTTGAGTCCCTGGCCGAGTTGACCCAGTGCTCCGTTCTGCTGAACGGAAATACGGCGAGTCAGATCTCCCTGGGCGATCTGCTGGACAAATGCCAGATACGCTGCCACCGTTTGCTCTAGTTGCTGTCGCCCTTGTGCCTCGGCCTGTTGCAAACGATGGGCTTCAGTCTGAGCCTCTTGCTCGGCTGTAATGCGTGCCGCAAGTGTGTCGGCCATCACATTGAAACTCTGAGCAAGTGTACCAATCTCATCACGGCGCTGCAGATCCAGCCGCCGGTCCAGGTCGCCAGCAGCAATTGCACGAGACACCTCGACCAGTTGGCGTAGCGGACGGTTGAGCATGCGGCGTGTTAATAGCGCCATAACCGTAATAGAGACTGCTACAGCAATAATAGTCAACCCGATGGCCAGGCGAGTCTGCTGTTGTACCGCCTGTTCAAAAGTGCTGGTAGGTACACGGTACATGTAATACCAGTCTGTTGAACGCAGTGGCTTGACTACCGACTCGCTGGTACCACCGTGGTTATCTATACCGCTAAAGAAGGCTTCTGTACCACCACTGGCTGCGAGTTGCTTAACACTATCGCTTGCATCAATCGCATCGGTAGCATCACGGAGCAATGTTTCCGTTTGCTCGCCAAAAATCTGTTCGGCAACCAGACTTTGCAGGACATTCTCATCGAGCGGTGCGCCGGGCCGTAGGTGTAGCTCGGGAAAATCCGGAATGGAAAGGCGTATAGCATGGCTATCAACCAGCAGACCATAACTGCCTGCACCAGCGCGATCACTATCAGACGCCACAATCGTATCGATGGCATTTAGTGGCATACTGGAGTTGACGACACCAATAAGTGATCGCTGATTGTCATAAATGGGGGCGGTAAAGTGCAAGAGAAGCACATCCGAACCAGGCTCTATGCGCGCATCAGAGATACTGCTACGCCCGGCGAGCGCTGCCTGTACTTCAGAGCGTTGGGCACGATCCTGGTTTTTAAGCGACGTATCCGTACTGAGAATAATCGTACCATCCGTATCAAGAATAGAAATCGCCTGATAGTCATATGCATCTCGGGCTGACTGCAAGAGTAACCGGGCACGATCCTGCGTCTCTCGGTCAGATGGCTGTTCCAGCAGTTCGTGAACGAGGGTCAACTCGGCAAAGACCTGAGTATCACGCTGGCGTTCCTGAAGATATAACTCAATCCGATCAATCGTAGAATCAGCTTCGGCACTGATACGCTCCAGAGCAACATCTCGCTGATTTTTGCTGACAATATAATTGTTGATCAAGGTCAGAACCAGCATAGGCAAGAGGACGCTGAGAAAAGCCACCAGTATGAGTTTGTTACTCAGCGACTTTGTCAATGAGAATGCACGAATCATCCTGTACCTCACTGTATTAATGGACAATCCCTAGACCGGCATCAGTGCCTGTATGGCCATCTTTATGGTAAACCCGGAGCATTTCCAAACTGTAACCAGAAATAAAGGTCTGTGAATGGTACAGTCAAACGAGTCAGTCTGAAATCATGGCTACGACATGGTTCACCCGTACTGTTTGGTTGGACGATTCGTCCTCTCCCCCTTCTCCCTGAGGCAGAGGGGGAAACGGGGCGTCCTGGCGGCACACGCTGCGCATGTGCCGCCAGGACGCCCCGTCCGTAATCCCCCGCCCCCTGCCCTCTCACGGGTAGGTTTTTTCCGTAGGGACGCACTTCTGTGCGTCCGCATGGCATCTTGATGAAGAAAACGTTCAGACGGACAGGCAGAAGCCTGTCGCTACGGATGGCGTTACGGTGCGATCTGGCAAAAAAACCTACCCTGTAAGATGAATCCGGCAAACGGAATGTAAAAGAGGCTCACCTTCCTTGAGGGAAGGCGAAACTCACGGGTAAGATAAATAATTGCCCACAACGACAGGCATTTATTCAACGACATCGTTCACAATCAGGCGTGGATCGCTCAGCAGCAGATGTGGATCGATGATGATATTTAAAGACAGATCGACACCTCGCACCCACGCTACCCCGTGTCCGGCGGTTACTGATGGAGTTGGCGCAAGGTTAAGCGTCGCATGCTGAATTTCGATAACTGTGTCGGCCAGCAGACTCACTTCGATGCCATTGACGCCTAGAATAAGCAGGTAGGCGTTTGTCCGAGGTGGAGCAGGTTCTATACCAAGCAGGGGGCGTATATCCAGAGCAGAGAGCAGTCGTCCGCGCACATTGACAAGGCCAATCAGCCATAACGGTGCGGCGGGCAACCGTGTATAACTCTTGAGCGGCTGTACTTCGTGGATAAAGCTAGCCGGGATGCCATATCGCTCATTGCCAAGCTGAAAGATGATAATTTCCTCGCCCCGTTCTGCGTCGGCACTACCATCCTGTCGTGCCAGGGCGAGCGCACGTTCTTCCAGAATGTGTTGAACATCCGAAAGTTGCGAACTGTCTGATAGGAATGAAGTTATATCCATAAGATATCTCACTTATCTTGCAGGAGGTACGCGGTGGAGATATAACCCCCCCGTTTGCCGGAACAAAAGACGTGTTTCGCCTGCGGCAGCGTGGTACGGTACATTCTTTTTTCAAACATTCTGGCCGGAGGCCAGAATGTTTGAAAAAAAGATCTTCTTCCGCCCTGCCGGAGGCAATATCTGCTCGCAAGATGGACGACTGCGTAACTCCTGTTATCTTACACAAGTCACATACTTGTTCATTAACACGAGTTACGCGATGGTCGATCAAACAGGATTTTTTGCCCACCTCTATTCACCACAGGCGAATAGAGGTGGGCAAAAATGTGGTATGCCACGCTGCTGCAGGCGAAACATATGCATCGTCTGCTTACATATCGGTTCAGTATTGTTTCAGAGCAAAGGCAATGCCGTTTTGCAAGGAACTGAGCGTAACAAGATCGCCAAATTCAATCCCCAGGCCAACCAGAGTCTGAGCTACTTCGGGACGAATACCAGTCAGGATAACTTTGGCTCCTAGCAAACGTACGGCCTGCGCAGCCTGTACCAGCGCATTGGCAACCTGTGAATCGACAACGGACACGCCGGTAATATCCAGGATGGCAACCCTGGCATGGCTGTCGGCAATGCCCTGCAAGAGCGTCTCCATAACCTGTTGCGCACGGCGGGAATCGAGTGTGCCGATCAGAGGCATAACCATCACCTGATCACTGATCGGAATCAGGGGCGTCGATAACTCTTGCAGAGCTGCGGCCTGCGCCCGAATAATTTCTTCTTGCACCAGCTTATCGCGCAGCGCCTGTTCCGTGCGCATCCGTTCGGTAATATCGGTAAAGCAAGCCATCGAATAAACAACCTGACCATCCGCATCGAGAATTGGCGTACCAGTGACTTCCAGCAGGATGCGCTCATTCCCCCGATGGATCTCCATATCGTTAATAGAGCAATGTTCGCCATGCAGGGCGTAAATGAGGGGCATATGCTCGGTTGGATACAACTCGTTCGTACCGGCAATATAAGCGCTATAGACCTCTGCCAGACCCTCGTCACCTTCAGCCGGGAGAATCCCTTTGCCCAGGATCTGTTGCGCCATCTGATTGGCATAAAATGGCTGGGCATTGCCATCGATCACAAACACGCCGGTAGGCAAACCATTGAGAAACTGCATAAGCCGCTTCTCGCTCTCGCGAATAAGTGTCTCTGTTCGTTTCCGTTCGGTGATATCACGCGCCACAGCATAAATAAGGTTCTGTTCCAGATCTGTAGCCGAACGCCACTCAAGCCATGTATATGAGCCATCTTTGCAGAGATAGCGATTCTCAAATGCAACCACATCGATGCCTGAAGCAACCTGCTGTGAAGCGGCAATGGTTGCATCGCGGTCGTCGGGATGCACCAGATCCATAAATGGTCGGGCTAACAGTTCTTCCTGGGAATAGCCGAGTGTATGTAACCAGTTTAAACTCACACGCTTGAAATAGCCGTCAAAGTCGACCATACAGAGCATATCGAGCGAGAGATCAAAGAAGCGGGCTAGTTCATCTTCAGCCTGCTTACGCTGATGAATATCTTGTATCACTGCTACCAGCCTGATCGGATGGCCCGCATCGTCGAGGACGGGCAACTTGGTTGTTTGACATGGGATATTAACGCCATCGTGGCGGGTAATCTTCTCGGTGATACGCAGGGGTTGATGAGAGCTAAAAACCTGTTCGTCGTCTTTGATATACTGCTGGGTATAGTCAGATTCAACAAACGGTGCATCGATCAGATTGCGCAATTCATCCACGCTCATACCATACATGTCACGAAAGGCTTTGTTAGCATACTGGATGCGAAAATCGCGACCCTTTACCAGGATCATATCGGGAATGGCATCTAGCGTCTGTGCGTATAGATCGCGTTCAGCGCGAAGAGTCTGCTGAGTCTGCTCCTGTTGTTGGAGTTGTTGCTCGAGCCGGGCAATCTGCTGCTGAAGATACGTAACATCATTATGG
>RRYU01009382.1_pt1 | contig 18129 bp, 18 predicted proteins | sample 2162651 | NCBI WGS metagenome assembly RRYU01 (sample SAMN10267283, study PRJNA491782) | microbial mat metagenome | isolation source: biomat in the production well | place: Japan: Minami-Kanto gas field, natural gas well KTG3 | collected 2017-06 | reverse complement strand
ATTAAGATAAAGAAATAATTTTAGTACCCATATATAATATTATAGCATATTTATAAATTTTTGTCAATAAAAAACACCTGTTCAAGGTGTTTATTTTACAATCAGGTAATGAATTGTGAGTCTAATTGGCATCAATTCTGGTGCTATAATTTCCGAAGAAAAATAGCCACTCCAACACGATGTTGGAGGCGACCATCTCTTCTTTCCACGTGGAAAAGAAGAAATTGCTCCCTAGAAAGGAGGTGATCCATCCACAGCTTCCGCTACGGATGCCTTGTTACGACTTCGTCCCTGTCATCAGTCTTACCTTCGTCCCACTAAAGTGAGCCTTCGGGCACTACCAACTCCCTTGACGTGACGGGCGGTGAGTACAAGACCCGAGAACGTATTCACCGTGGCATAGCTGATCCACGATTACTAGCGATTCCAGCTTCATGAAGGCGAATTGCAGCCTTCAATCCGAACTGAGAAAGGTTTTTAGGGATTGGCTCCACCTCGCGGTTTGGCTTCCCTCTGTACCTCCCATTGTAGCACGTGTGTTGCCCAAGGCGTAAGAACCATGCTGATTTGACGTCATCCCGCCTTCCTCCCATTTAAAACGGGCAGTCTCCTATGACACATAAAACATAGGATAAGGGTTGCGCTCGTTTCCCGACTTAACGGTACATCTCACGACACGAGCTGACGACAACCATGCAGCATCTGTCTAGCACCCTCGAAGGCGGATCTGTTTCCAGACCTTGCAGCTAGATGTCAAGCCTTGGTGAGGTTCCTCGCTTACCGTCGAATTAAACCACATGCTCCACCGCTTGTGCGGGTCCCCGTCTATTCCTTTGAGTTTTAAGCTTGCGCTCGTACTCCCCAGGCGGGATACTTAACGGGTTTCCTTAAATTAACAGCACTGAAAGGGTCGATACTTCCAATGCTTAGTATCCATCGTTTACGGCGTGGACTACTGGGGTATCTAATCCCATTCGCTCCCCACGCTTTCGTCCACTGAGTGTCAGAACTGTCCTAGCAAACTGCCTTCGCATTTGATGTTCCTGCTGATATTAATGGATTTAACCCCTACACCAGCAATTCCGTTTGCCTCTTCCAGTCTCTAGCTTGTCCATCTCTCCCGCTGGCTCGAGGTTGAGCCTCGAGATTTAACAGGAGATGCGACAAACCACCTACGGACGCTTTACGCCCAATAAATCCGGATAACGCTTGGGGCCCTCGTATTACCGCTGCTGCTGGCACGAGGTTAGCAGCCCCTTATTCATATGCTACCGTCATTGTTTCGTCACATATAAAAGCATTTTACACTCCGAAGAGCTTCTTCATGCACGCGGCGTCGCTCCTTCAGGCTTTCGCCCATTGAGGAAGATTCTTGACTGCAGCCTCCCGTAGGAGTCTGGGCAGTGTCTCAGTCCCAGTGAGTGGGGCCATGCTCTCGCACCCCATATCCGTCGTTGCCTTGGTGAGCTTTTACCTCACCAACAAGCTGATAGACCATAGGCTTCTCCCTAAGCGCCGGAGCTTTAATTAAAAAGCTTAAGCTCTTTAATACCATCGAGTATTATCCAGCCTTTCGGCTGATTATTCTCGTCTTAGGGGTAAATTACCAATGTGTTACTCTCCCGTTTGCCATGCCTGTATTGCTACAGACATTCGACTTGCATGCCTTAGACACGCCGCCAGCGTTCATCCTGAGCCAGGATCAAACTCTCTAAAAGTTGATTGACTCTATTGAAGGTTTTAAACCTTCTATATTAAGACTCCGTTTTAAAAAACGGATAAAAAAATTTTTTGATTGAATTGATGCCAATTAGCATCAAAATTAACCATCACCATGATTGTTTGGTTATTTATTTGTTAAAGAGCTCAAGATAGACAGAAAAAAACAGAGATAAATTATTATCTTGTTTTTTTAGCAGTATCTTGTTGTTATTTTAATAACCATATTTTATACTAATAAAAAAGCTTTGTCAAGGGGTTTTATTTTGGTAGCTATAATTTGATTTTTTATTTGACTTTTAGCTATTTTTGCGGTATTATTGAGATTAATAAAAATAAATAAATAAGAAAAAAATGCGCATAAAATTTCATCGAGTGGAAAGAAAAAAAGAAGAGCCTGTCTTTAAGTCAAATCATCAGATAAAAGCAACAGAAGTTTTTTTGATTGATGAAAACGATGAAGCAATCGGTATCGTTTCTTTGTCTGAAGCTTTAGCTAAAGCAGAAGAAGTGGATCTTGATTTAGTTGAAGTTAACCCCAAAGCTAATCCGCCGGTAGCTAAAATAGTAAATTTGGGCAGACTTAAATATGAAAGAGAAAAACTGGCACATAAACAAAAAATGCAACAGAAAAAGATAGATACTAAAAATATTCGCCTTTCTTTTCGTATTAGTGAACATGATTTAGATATGCGCCTAGCTCAAGCAGAAAAATTTTTAGCTAAAGAAAATAAAATAAAAGTTGAATTAATTTTGCGTGGTCGCGAAAGACAATATCCCAAAAAAGCGGCTGAAATCATGAACGGTTTTTTAGCTAAATTAAAAGCTAAAGAAGATTTAAATGTAGAAATAGAACAGCCCTTGACAAATCAGGGCGGAAGATTTACTATTATATTGATAAATAAAAAGTAAAATACCCTAAATTCAGGTTATTGCCTGTTTTTTTAATCTGCTTAATCAAATATGCCGAAAATAAAAACCCATAAAGCAACCGCTAAACGTTTTATTAAAACTGCTAATGATAAATTACAAAAACGCAAAGCTGGTCAAGATCATTTTAATTCTCGCGAATCTGGTAATACCACTCGCAAGAAAAGATTAGATATCGCTGTGACTAAAACTTTAAGTAAGACCATTAAGGTGCTTACTCCTTATAAATAATTATTAAAAAATTAATTTCATTTTTCCTTTATGCCTAGAGTTAAGCGCGGCACCACTCATGTAAAAAAAAGAAAAAAACTGTTAAAAGCAGTTAAGGGTTATAAATGGGGTCGCAAGAATTTGATAAAATTAGCCAAAACAGCTCGTACTAAAGCCGGGGCACATGCTTTTGTTGACCGACGTAAAAAGAAAAGAACTATGCGTTCTTTGTGGCAAATAAAAATAAGTGCAGCTGTCAAAGAACAAGGTCTTTCTTATTCTCGTTTTATTAATGCTTTAAAAATTAATAATATTGCTATTGATAGAAAAATTTTAGCTGATTTAGCAGAAAATAATCCTAGCGCTTTTTTAGCAATTGTAAATAAAGTAAAATAAATATGACTTTTTGGTTTAAAATAGCACAAATTATCGTTTCTGTTTTACTTATTACTTCTATTTTATTACAAAACAGAGGAGCTGGTGTTGGTGGTATTTTTGGTGGCAGCGGTGGTGTTTATTTAACCAAAAGAGGTATAGAGAAAAAACTTTTTGTTTTAACAATTATTTTAGCTATAATTTTTGTTTTATTGTCTTTAGGAGTTTTTTGGATAACAGATTAAAGTTACTGTGACTTCACTTAAAATTAAAATCTTTTCTTTTTTTAATAAAGTAAAGCAAACTTTTAGTCTTTTTTTGTTTTCTAAATCTGCTGGCAGAGTTAACCAAATAGATATAGATAAAAAGTTGATTTATTCTTTATCACCGCGCAAAATTCCTAGTAGTGGTCAATTAAAGTATTTAAAGAAATTTTTAAACCCTAAAGAAAATTTAGTTATAAAAATTTGTCTATTAATATTGTTGGCTAATTTAGTTTATTTAGGAATAGTTGGTTATAAGCGTTATGTAATTAGCTTGCCAGCTAAAGGTGGAACTTATTCAGAGGCAATAGTTGGCTATCCTAAAACGATTAATCCTTTATACGCTGTTAGCAGAGATATTGATAATGATTTAAGTAGGTTAATTTATTCCAGCCTGTTTAGTTACAATGATCAAGGCGTGCTTATAACCGATTTAGTTGATAGTTATCAACTTTCTGAAGATTTTAAAGAATATACCATTGCTATCAAACCGGATGTCAAATGGCATAATGGTGAAAATTTAACTACTGATGATATTATTTTTACTGTTCGTTTATTGCAGGATGAAAATTATCGCTCACCTTTAAGATTGGAATTATCAATTGCTAGTGTTGAAAAGGTTGATGATTATACAGTTAAGTTTGTTTTAAGTGAACCCTATGCTCCTTTTTTAGAAATTTTAACCTTTGGTATTTTACCTAAGAGCATTTGGGAAAACATTGGTTCAGAGGCAGCAGCTTTAACTGAATTAAATTTAAAGCCGATTGGCTCTGGTCCCTATAAGTTTAAATCACTGATTAAAAATAAAAACGGAGATTTAAAAGAATACAATTTAGAAGTAAATGATTTATATTATCAAGAGCCACCCTATATTAAATCTTTAAATTTTAAATTTTTTGCTGAACAAAGCGAGGCTATTAGAAGTTTTAATAATGGACAAGTAGATGGGCTTAGTGTTTTACCATTTTCTTGGCGACAACAATTAATTTTTAAAGATTCTATTTCGGTGTCTGAGCTTTTAAGGCCACAGTTAGTAGGAATTTTTTTCAATACCAATAATAATAAAAATTTAGAAAAAAAAGAAAACAGACAAGCCTTGGCTCAAGCTGTTAATAAAGAATTAATTGTTAATGATGTTTTTTTCGGGGCTTATAAAGTGGCTGATAGTCCAATTTTAAAAACAAATTTTGCTTATCATCCAAATTTAGAAGCGTTTAACTATAATCTTGAAGCGGCCAAAGAATTAATTACTGATGCTTTTGATTTAAAATTAACAGTCATTGACGTTAACGGTAATTTAAGAGTAGCAGAAAAAATAAAAAGTGACTGGCAGGAGTTAGGGTTAAATATTGAGCTGGTTATTATTAGCCTAGAGCAAGCCGCTGAAGTTATAAAAGCTCGTAATTTTGAAGCTTTATTTTATGGTCAATTAGTGGGAGGCGATCCTGATATTTATGCTTTTTGGCATTCTAGCCAAGTGGGAGAGCGCGGTTTAAATATTTCTAATTATCAAAATGAGGAAGTAGATAAATTGTTATTAGAATCTCGTGGTGGTCTAGCTTTTGAAGACAGACTCAACAATTACTATCGTTTCCAAGAAATCATAACAGAGGATGTTCCAGTTATATTTTTATACACCCCAACATATACTTATGTACAAAGCAAGAAGCTAAAAGGCTTTAATGGTCAAGCAATCATTGAGCCCGCCGATCGGTTTAGTAATATTTCTAGTTGGTATATTAAAACTAAAAAAACTCTGGCTAAATAATTTTTAGCCAGCTTACTCATAAAACTTAATAATAAATCAATGTTAGTTACACAAAGAATTCCTTCGGCTGATTCAGCTAGGAAAAATTTTACTAGTCGCCCTAGTCGTTCTAGTAAAATCAATTATACAGCTAGGCCAGCTGCTAATTTAAAAATGGCCACAGCTAAAAAATCTAGCGGGAAACCGCAACCAGCTACTCGTCGTAAAGTTAATAAAATGATTAACAATTCTTCTGGTTTAAAAATTTGTCCTTTGGGAGGACAAGAAGAAGTCGGTCGCAATTGTACTGTTTTTGAATATGATAACGACATTATCATATTGGATATGGGTCTGCAATTTGCCGATGAAGACATGCCAGGAGTTGATTATATTATTCCCAATGTTAACTATTTAAAAGGTAAAGAAAAAAATATTAGAGGAGTCATTTTTAGTCATGGGCATTTAGACCATATTGGCGCAGCGCCCATTCTACTAGAGCAATTAGGAAACCCGCCAATTATAGGTCGAAAATTAACTCTGGCCATGATTAAACATCGACAAGAAGATTATAAGCGAGGTACCACTAAGCATTTAAAAACAATCACGATTAGTTCTATTAATCAAAAAATAAATTTAGGAAAATTTCAAATTAGTTTTTTTCAAGTAGAACATTCAATTGTAGATGCCGTTGGAGTAATTATTCAAACGCCAGACGGAACAATTATTCATCCCGGAGACTGGATGATTGAAGATGATCCAGATAGCAAAAATATAATTGATTATAAACATCTAGCTAAGTTACCAGCTCCAAGAATCTTAATGCTAGAAAGTTTGGGAGTAGCTTATACTAAAGAACGAGTGCCAGTTAAAACTAGCCAGGCTAATTTGGAAAAATTAATTTTTGAAGCAAAAGGAAGGGTAATTATTGGTACCTTCGCTTCTCAGTTAGAAAGAATAACTGATTTATTAGCTTATTCAGAAAAAATAGGAAAGAAGGTAGCGCTCGATGGTTATAGCATGAAAATGAATGTGCGCATTGCTCAAGAGCTTGGCTATATTCCAGCTCACAAACACACGCTAATACCAATAGAACAAATTGATAAACATCCAGAAGATAAAATAGTAGTAATCTGTACTGGTGCTCAAGGTGAATCTAATGCAGTTTTCTCGAGAATTGTTAATAATAATCATCGCAACATTAGAATTAAAAAATCTGATACCGTTATTTTTTCTTCCTCTATTATTCCGGGGAATGAAAGATCAGTGCAAAAAGTTAAAGATCAACTTTATCGCCTAAGCGATAATGTTATTCATAGTAGCATTATGGATGTTCATTCTGGCGGACACGCCAATGTGCATGATATAAAAAATATTTTAAAACAAATTCAACCTGATTATTTTTTACCAGTTTATGCTAATCATTATATGTTAGTAGAGGCAAAAAAATTAGCTATTAGAGAGGGTTTTAAATCAGAGCAAGTTTTTGTTTTAGATAATGGTCAAATTTTAAAATTTCAAAAATCACGACCACCCATGTTATTAAAGGAAAAAGCTAACACAGATTATGTAATGGTTGATGGTCTGGGAGTGGGTGATGTTTCAGAAATTGTTTTACGCGACCGCAGATTAATGGCTGATGACGGCATGATAGTGGTGATTGTTACGATTGATGCTAAAACCGGTAGCGTGATTGGCAATCCCGATTTAATATCACGCGGGTTTATTTACATGAAAGAAAATCGTGATTTAATTGAAAAAACCAGAGCCAAAGTTAAGCAAATTGTAAAAGATAAAAACCCTGTTACTCCAGCTGATGATGATTATATTAAAAATAAAGTAAGAAATGATGTGGGGCAATTTTTATTTCAATCTACAAAAAGACGTCCAATGGTCTTGCCGGTAGTTATTAAAGTTTAAAGAAAAATACTAATATTAAACAAAAAATCCTTAGAAATAAGGATTTTTTAATTGTTTATAATATGTGGATAAAACTATTGACAAGTATTAAATGATATGCTACAATACCTTGTTGACTTAAAAAATAAAAGGCCAGTTTAAACGGGACAGGCACGACAAGCATGGGGATTTTCTTTCTAGGGTCTGTTGGCTCCGGCTAACATTGTCTCCTAGAGGAAGTTTTCTTGCCTCCCCGTTTAAGTTGGTCTTTTTTATTTTCTCAAATCGATATTTAAATAGTTTAAATTATTCAAAGGAGCGATCTTTGCCAACAATAACATTTAACATATTTTTCTTAGCGCTTATTTTAATTGGCGTTTTAGCTTCAACCACACCATCAATTAATAAAGTTGACTTTTCATTTTCTAAACGGAAACCATTTAAACGTAATAAAGTTTGATCTCTCTTTTTGGTTTTTATTAAGACGTCTAATAAGCCATCATGAGGATTAGAATTAATTTGATTATCAGAACTGCTTAATAAATTAATAATTTTTATTTCACCTTTTTCCTGGGGTTCAAGTGAGTAATCTGTTAAATTAATTTTTGTACCCAAGCTTTCTATGCGCGCCTCGTTTAAAAAATAATAATCTCCTGCTAAGCCCAAATCAATTTTTTCAATACGACGAGCTAGTAAAATATTACAAGCATCTTCTTCATTTTTAATACCAAAAGAGGCAGCAATAGAATTATCACTGCCGATAGGAATAATGCCTAAGAGAGTATTTTTTTGAAAATCACCGTAAATATCTGCTTCGATTATAGCCCCAATGATTTTGTTAACTGTCTGGTTGTTGCCAACAGCAACAATGGTTTTAGCCCCTAATCTGATTTCATTTTGAATAGTGCCTTTGATATTTTTTATACCACTTAAACGAATAATTTTTCCGTTTAAACCAAGGTCTGTCAATCTAATTTCCATGCGATTGACAGCTTTATTATACTTGCTCTTATTTAAATAGTCGTCATAAATATAAACATGCATAAAAATAAATTTAGACGCCTATTTATATTTCGTCTGATTTGTTTTTTTCTAAATCTTTAACAGTATTATTTTTTTTGTTATCACCACCATCTAAAGAAGTAAGGTTGCCGTTAATGGTCGCACCTTTATCTATTGATAAGCTGCCATAATGAATATCTCCGGTTATTTTGGCGGTGCTACCAAGAGATAAATAATTTTTTACCTTGACGTTGCCTTTAATATCACCATGAATAATTAAATCTTTAGATTCAACATTAGCTACTACTTTTGCTTTTTCGCCGATAAAAATATTAGCGTCAGTTTTTAAAGACCCCTCTAAAAAGCCCTCAATTACGATATTTCCTTGGCCATGAAAGTTGCCCTTAACCTTAATTGAAGAGCCGATAATAGTTTCGGCGTCTTTAAATTTTTCAAGCTTGTTGTCTCTGTTAAACATATTTTTAAAAGGTAATTAGATAAGCTAACTGTTTATATTTTAATTGAATAATAGCTATTTGTCAAAGTTAAAAAGTAGAAAAAAATTTAATTTTTTGGGTTGTTATTTTTCAAAGTTTTAGTTAAGATAAAAATGACTTATATTTAAAGGCATTGTTCCCATAGTTTAATGGATAAAACGAGAACCTCCTAAGTTCTAAATCCAGGTTCGATTCCTGGTGGGAACACTAGTAGTTTAGAATATAAAAGTTTAATTTAATATATTGACAAAATATATAAAATATGTTATAATATTAAACTTGACAAATACTTAATATTAGGTATAATCTTTAATTAGCTACATAATGTTCCTTGAGGAACATTATAAGTAAGAGTGTTCTTTGAGGAACAATTTGTTTATTGGGCCATTAGCTCAGTTGGCTAGAGCGCTTCCATGGCATGGAAGAGGTCAAGGGTTCAAGTCCCTTATGGTCCACAATTTATTTTTATTTATATGAAAAAAAGAGTATTTGTTATTCATGGTTGGGATGGTCACCCTGGCGAATCTTGGTTTCCTTGGTTAAAGAAAGAATTAGAACTTAAAGATTATGAGGTTATAATTCCTCAACTACCAAATCCTGAGGAGCCGAGAATAAAAAATTGGATAGAATTTTTATCAACCCTAATCCCTCATCCAGATGAGAATACTTTTTTTATCGGACATAGCATGGGTTGCCAAGCTATTATTCGTTATTTAGAGTCTTTAGATAATAAAGTAATGATTGGTGGCGCAGTTTTTGTAGCTGGATTTTTAAAAAGATTAAGCAATTTAGAAGATGACGATGTTGTTAAAAGCGTGGCTGAAGAGTGGTTAACTGCCAAAATTGATTTTAATAAGGTTAGAACCCATTTAAGTAAAAGTATTGCTATTTTTTCTGATGATGATATGTATGTGCCTTTAGATAATCAAGACTTATTTAGAGATGAATTGAGCTCCAAAATAATTATAGAAAAAAATAAGGGGCACTTTAATTCAGAGACAAAAATATTTGATTTACCATCGGCTTTAAAAGGTTTATTAGAAATATCACAATAAAATTAATATATCCACAAGACCTAAGCATAAAGTCTACAAAAATGTAGACTTTTCTTTTTTATTTGGCTAATATTAAATAAAAAAAATATAATAAAAAAATGTGGAAAAGATGTGTTTATTTATCAATTTTTTGCTATAATTAGGCCTTTAAATTAGACACAATCAAAAAAATATAAAATTTGTTGTATTTTAGTTTTTATATTATAATAGGTTTATAAGTTAATCTTTTTATTTATTAATTAAGCCATTTTAATTGGTGTTTATTTTTATGTACGATCTTATTATTATTGGTTCTGGTCCAGCTGGTATGACAGCTGGTATTTATGCCGTTAGACGAGAAATGAAAACTTTAATTATTGGTAAGGAGGTTGGTGGGCAACTAATTTGGGCCAGTGACATTGAAAATTATCCCGGTTTTGAAAATATTCAAAGTTTTGAATTAATTGAAAAAATGAGACAACAAACAGTCAATTTTGGTGTCGAGATGAAAAATGATGAAGTTAAAAAAATAGAAAAAAATCCAGACAAGACTTTTTCTATTTTTACTAATCGTGAAACATTTCAAGCTAAGACAGTTATTATTGCCATGGGGCTTTCGCCTCGTCGTTTAGCTATTCCAGGAGAAGAAGAGTTTAATGGCAAAGGTGTTTCTTACTGTGCTAATTGTGATGGTCCTTTTTATAAACAGAAGACGGTGGCTGTGATTGGAGGCGGCAACTCTGCTTTTGATGCTGCTGAAATTATGTCTAAAATTGCTAAACAGGTTTATTTAATTCATCGCAGCGATGAGTTTAAAGCCTTTGATACTTTAGTGAAAGAGGTGCAGAATCGCGAAAATATAAAAATTATCACTAATGCAGAAATGCAAGCTATTAGCGGAAACAGTAAGGTAGAAAAAATAAAATATTTAGATAAAAAAGATAATCAAGAAAAAGAGGTTTTACTTGATGGTATTTTTGTCGAAATTGGTCGCATTGCTAGCACGGATTTAGTAACTGATTTTGTAGATAGAGATAAGGGTAATCAAATTTTAACAGATGCTAATATGGCCACGAAAACGTCAGGCTTATTTGCGGCGGGGGATGTTGTTAGTGGAGAATTTAAACAAATCACAATTGCCAATGGACAAGCCACTATTGCCGCTTTAAGTGCTTATCAGTATATTCAAATGAATCCAGACTTGTTATAATATGAGTAGTCTTGATTTATTTTTGTTTTAAAATAAAATTTAATTTTGTATGGTAAAAAAAATTAATTTAGTAGTAGCTGATATGGGCTATGGCCATCAGCGAGCTGCTTTTCCTTTATTGGGATTAGCAAATAACGAAACTATTACTATTAATAATTATCCAGGAATTTCTGAAAAAGAAAAACAACATTGGCAAAAAAATTTAGAGGCTTATGAAAAAATTTCTCGGTTTAAAAAAATTCCAGTTTTAGGAAAAGCCGTTTTTGCCGCTATGGATTATTTTCAAAAGATTCCTGATTTTTATCCTTTTCGCGATTTATCTCGCCCCACGCCACAACAACTCTATTTTTATAAATTAATTAAAAACGGCCTAGGTAAAGAATTGATAGAAAAATTAAATCATACTGGATTACCCCTGGTTACTACTTTTTTTGTAGCGATGTATATGGCTGAATATCATAATTACCAAGGAGATATTTACTGCGTATTATGTGATGCCGATGTTTCTCGTGCTTGGGCACCTATTTATCCTAAGGTAAGTCGAAGCAAATTTTTAGTACCAAGCGACAAGATAAAGACCAGACTGATGATGTATGGAGTAAAGTCAGAAAACATTTTTGTGACTGGCTTTCCTTTACCTCAAGAAAACACAGGTGCAAAAAAAGAAATAATAAAAAAAGATTTAAGTCGTCGTTTAGTAGCCTTAGATCCTAGTGGTATTTATCGAGCCAAAGAAGAAGCTTTAGTTAAGAAAATAATACCAACCAGCTTATTAAAAAAGAAAACTAAAGTTTTAACTATTACATTTGCAGTTGGTGGAGCAGGAGCACAAAAAGAAATAGCGGTAGAAGCTATGAAAAAATTAAGACTAGAAATAAAAAACAAAAAAATAAAATTAAATTTAATAGCTGGCAGCCGACCAGAAGTAGCTGAATATTTTCAAATAGAAAGGGCTAATCAAGGGTTGAATGAAAAAGACGGAGTTAAAATAATTTATCAAGCTGATAAACATGATTACTTTAAAGAATTTAATAAAGTTTTACATACTACTGATATTTTGTGGACTAAACCCTCAGAATTATCTTTTTACAGCGCTTTAGGATTACCAATATTGATGTCAGAAACAGTTGGTTCGCAAGAAGATTTTAATCGTGAGTGGCTTATAAAAATTGGTGCCGGAATTGATAGTTTTAAACCAGAATTTATTAATGAATGGTTGCCTGAAATGTTAAATTCTGGGCAATTAGCCAGAGCTGCTATAGCTGGCTTTCTTAATGCTGAATTTGCTGGTGCTTATAATATTGAAAAAATATTTACCAAAAAATAATTTATGAACTGGCTGACAATCGCCTTAGGGGCTTATTTATTGCTAGCTATCGCCAATCTTTTAGATAAGTTTCTTGTTGATAATGTTATAAAAAATAGTCGAGCCTATGCTTTTGCTGCTTGCATTTTAGGGTTGATAGTAATTTTGGTTGCTCCTTGGTTTTTAAAATGGCCAGGTTTTGCTTGGTTTTTATTTAATATTTTAGCTGGTTTTATTTTTGCAGTTGCTCTTTGGTTTTTATATGAGGCTTTAAGAAGAGGAGAGGCAGCGCGTACATTAGTTTTTATTGGAGGACTAACTCCTGTTTTTTCTATATTTTTTTCTATTTTGTTCTTTAAAGAAAAATATAGTTACGAGCAATGGCTAGGCATGGGGTTTTTATTAGCAGCGGTTTTAGTAATTTCTCTTTTGCCACAACCAAGAAGTTTTCTAGCGCGCTTATTAATAAAATTAGGAATAAAAAAAAGGTTAAATAAGCCTAGTTTAGTTATCGCCCTTTTTTCTGCTTTAGCTTATTCGCTTTATTTTATTGCCACTAAACACGCCTATAATCATCAGCCATTTTTAAGTGCTTTTATTTGGACGAGAATAGGGGCTGGTGTTTTTGTTTTATTTTTTTTATTGCAGAAGAATGTTCGCTTGGCTATTTACGAACTTTTATTTAAAGCTAAGCCAGTAAAAAATCGGGGCTTAGTTATTGTTAATCAGGGTATTGGTTCGACTGGATTTATTCTACAAAATTATGCCATTGCTCTAGGTCCAGTTGCTATTATTAATGCTATGCAGGGTTTCCAATATGCTTTTTTATTAATATTGAGCGCTGTCTTAGCATCTTTGTCACCGCGGTTATTAAAAGAAAGCTTTTCTTGGCGCATTGTTTTACAAAAATTATTAGCTATTATTTTAGTGGCTATTGGCTTATATTTTATTGCCAGTTTTTAAAAATATGATTTTAAAAAACCTATTTAATATCTTTCATAAACATCATGGCTGGTGTTATCGTAACAAATGGTGTTTAGCCGCCATGATTTTAATAATTATTTTTTTAATTGTTTTTTATTTTTTTAAAATAGCTAATAATTATCCTTTAAAGAAAGACTTAAAACATGAGCCAGATTTTTTTGGCGTTACTTTTTCGACTAAATTTTGTGGCGAAATTGGATTAAACTGGGAAGAGGTTTATTTGGCAATTTTAGATGACTTAAAAGTTAAAGAAATTAGATTGCCGCTTTACTGGGATGATATTGAAAGTGAGCCTGGTATTTTTGATTTTTCTATGTACGATTATATTATTGAAGAAGGCGCTAAGCGTGATGTTAAATTTATAGTAAATATTGGTTGGCGTTTGCCACGTTGGCCAGAATGTCATGCGCCAGTTTGGACTAATAAATTAACATTAGAAACTACCAGGGCCAGAGTTATTAGAATGTTAGAAGCAACTGTTAATCACTATAAAGATAATCCAGCTATCATTGCCTGGCAATTAGAAAATGAACCATTTTTTAATGAGTTTGGAGTTTGTCCACCTAGCAATGATTGGTTTTTTGATAAAGAATTAGAAACAGTTAAACGTCTAGACGATAGGCCAATTATAGTTTCCGCTACCGGAGAACTAAGTTGGTGGCGAAAAGAAGCCAAATTAGCTGATATTTTTGGCACCACTGTTTATAGGGTGGTTTGGGGCAACTTGACTGGATATGTGCGCTACCCTATTCCTGCTTGGTTTTATCGTTTTAAAGCTAATTTGGTCGGCATTCCTAAAGATAAACGTATTATTGTAGAGTTGCAAGCTGAGCCCTGGGTTCCTAAAGGAAGTATTATTTATTTACCAGAACACGAAGCTAGTAAAACTTTTAATATGGATCAATTTAAGGCTAATTTACAATTTGGCATTAATGTTGGTTTTAATAAGGCCTATTTATGGGGAGTGGAATGGTGGTATCATCAGTATAAAAATGGTAATAAAGCTTATTGGGAATTTGCCAGAACTATTTTTTAAATTATGATTTCTATTATTATTCCAACTTTAAATGAAGAACATTATTTACCACGCCTGTTAAATTCTATTAAAAAACAAAATTTTTCTGATTATGAAATTATTGTTTCTGACGCCGGCTCTAGTGATAAAACTTTAATTATTGCTCAGCAATTTCAAGTTAAGACAGTAGTTGACAGCACTATTAAACATCCCTCGGCGCAACGAAATACAGGGGCTAAAATAGCTAAAGGTGATGTTATTTTATTCTTTGATGCTGACTCTGAATTACCAGATAATTTTTTAGCTTCAGCTTATCAAGAATTTTTAGATAAACAGCTAAAAGTAGCTGGATTTTATATTAAGTTTAATCCTAATAAAATTAGATATCGTTTTTATAGTGTTATTTCTAATTTAATTTGTAGCTTGAAACAGTATAGTCGCAATCCCGCAGCTATTGGCGCTGGTTTAATGGTTAGCCGTGATATCCATGAAAAAATAAAAGGATTTGATTTAGATATTGTTTTGGCTGAGGATTATGATTATTGCGCGCGCGCTACGGCTTTTGGAAAATTTAGAATGATAAAAAAAATTAGATTATTATATTCAGCTCGTCGTTTAGAAAAAGAAGGTTTTTGTCAGGCGGGCTGGAAGTGGTTTAAAATGGGATTATTTACTCTAACTAATCGTCGCATCAGAAAACAAATTGTGAAATATGACTTTGGTAAATTTTAAAAAATATAAAAATTTTTCTAATAATTTATTACGTTATTTATTGGCGCTAGTTTTTCTTTCCGCCGGCTTATTTAGACTGTTTAATTATGAGCTTGGAGCCTTAGAAATGCAGAATCTAAATTTACCAGAGTGGCTGACCTGGCCCATTTCTTTGTTTGAAATTTTAGCTGGCTTAACTCTACTTAAAGGAGGTAGAAGAGCAAAAAAAGCAATTTTAGCCCTTATAATTTTTTTATTAGCAGCTTTAATTTGGGCTCTTTTTTTAGCAAAGGATAAAATAATAAAAGAAGCTAGCGAGTTGTTTATTTTTAATTTAAACCCGACTGATTTTTTTCTACATTTAGTATTTTTATTAATTTTAGTTAGTTTAATAAAAAAACCCCATAAGGGTTTATAGTGAGCGGGTAAGGGGAATCGAACCCCTCTCTTCAGCTTGGAAGGCTGACATAATGAACCACTATACGATACCCGCCTAATTATTTAGATATTTTTAATCTTAAGAAATAATTTATTTTTAGTCAACCTTGATTTGTTAATCAAGGTTTTTATTTAGTATCTTTAATTTGTAAAACGAAATATAGGCTAGGAGTTAAGAGAATAGCAAAAGTAATAAAAATATAACCAAGAGGCATAAATAATAAAGCTAAAGAAGCCATGGCAGCTCCTAAAATATAACCCAAGGGACCAGTCATTCTAAAAATATTAATAAAGCCAAGATCGCGGTCGCTTACTTTTTTAAAAAAATAAGTATCACGCATTGCTTCTACTAAAGCTGCACCAATACGACTAGTAAATAAAATTAAAGCCCAGGCCCAGGGATTAGTGCTTGTGAGATAACTAAAAACCAATAGAGATATAATGAGTATTAATAATCCTGAGATTAGCATTTCTTTTTCACCTAAATATTTATCCGCCAACCAACCAGAAGGAACTTGTATCAGAACAAAGGGAATAAGCATAAAGGAAAAAATCCAACCAAGCTGTGACCACTCTAAGCCAATATTTTGATGCAAGTAGAGAGGAATGTATAAAACAGCGCCACTAAAAAATATATTTAAAGCAATGGCCGCTATAAAAACACCGCGCAGATTTTTATTACGCCATAATTTTTTCCAACTCTTTGTTAAGTTTTCTTTACAGTAGTTTTTAGTGTTATCTTTTAAACTTTTTTTCTTAACAATTATGATAATTAAAATTGGAATAGCCAGTAAAGCAGAAATTAAAAAAGGAAGAAAATAACCACTAACATCAACTAAACGCGCAGAAACTACTGGTGCTAAAATCCAACCCAAATTAGCTAGGGATAAATAAATAGTTCTCGTTTGTCCAGTGCTATGGTCTAAAGAAGCAGATTCTAAAATAATATCAATACTGATCCAAAGTAAATTAGAAAAAACAATAAATAATAATAAAGATAAAATGGCAGCGAGCGGAGACTTAGAAATAGCCAAGGCAATTAAAGCCAAGGCATAGGCAATAACTAAACCACGAGCTGTTAAATAGCTACCAATCCTTCGGATGAGATGAGGAAAAAAACTAATTGCCAGGGCGGTAACAACATTAGCAGCTACAAAAAATAAACTAACAAGCTCTATTTTTATTTTTGCTTCTAAAAAACTTGATTGAATATAAGCTGGTAAAGCAACAGAGACAGCTAAAATAAAACCCAGGGTGTACATCGTGTAAATTTTTAGCTGGTTTTTACTTTTCTTTTTTTTGTTCCAGAACATCTTTTTTTATATTAATAATTAATAAAATAGCGCTGAGTATAAAAAATAGACTAATTATTTGTGGCCAACGTAAACCAAGAAATAAGGGGGTGGGATCAAGGCGGATAAATTCTAATAAAAATCGAACTAGAGAATATAATATCATATAAATTGCCAAGGACCAAGCAAAAAAAGTGTGATTTATTAACTGACGTTTGTTAGCATAGATATGCCTTAGTATCAGAATTAAAGCAATAATTAAACAAGCCAAACTTTCATATAAAAAAGTAGGATGAAAATGAGTATAATTAAGATATTCTAAGGGTCTATGCCAGGGCTCTATGGGAATGCCCCAAGGAGAATTAGTTGGTAAGCCAAATAATTCTTGATTAAAATAATTACCAAAACGTCCAATTGCTTGACCAAGAGCTAGGCTAGGAACAGCTAAAGAACTTATTTTTAAAAAACTTATTTTATGTTTTTTCCCAAAATAATAGATTATTATTAAGCCAGTAATAATAGCACCGTGAATAGCTAGTCCACCTTGCCAAATTTTTAATATTTCAATTGGTTTTTGCCAGTAATATGGCAGTTGTAAGAAAACATCATAAAGTCTAGCGCCAACAATACCACCAATTATTAACCAAAAAGCTAAATCAAAAATATCATCGTGTTTTATTTGATAGTATTTTTTTCCTAACCAAAAACTAAGCAACAAAGCACTTATTATAGATAAAGAAATAATTAATCCGTACCAGCGAATATCAATTGGTCCCCAGCTTAGTAATATCGGTGATGGAATATTGGTATGAAGGTAGGTTAGCATATTTAAATTTTATCAGTTTGTGTGTTTATTAGCAAAGAAGCGCTAACTTAGCGCTTCTTTTTAAAAATTTGGTGCGGACGGAGAGACTCGAACTCTCACAGGTTGCCCCGCTTGGTCCTAAGCCAAGTGCGTCTACCAGTTTCGCCACGTCCGCTTGCTTTTTATATTAAACAATTATTTTGATAAAGTAAAGTTTATGCTATAATTATATTATTATAAAATAAAACTAAATTAAAAATTTCTTTTTATGCCAAGATACAAATTTATTAAGTTTTTTGAAGAACTTTCCATTAAAGATGTGCCTAGGGTCGGCGGCAAAAATGCTTCTTTAGGAGAAATGTACAGCGCGTTATCTAAAAAAGGTTTACGCGTACCCAATGGTTTTGCTACCACAGCTGATGCTTATCGTTATTTTTTAGACTCAGCTGGCCTTAAACCTCAGATTAGAAAAATTTTAAAAGGTTTAGATACTCACAATGTTAAAGATTTAATGAAAAGAGGCGAGGCAATAAGATATTTATTTTTAACACCCCTTTTCCAAAAGATTTAGCCTCGGAAATATCAGCTGCTTATAAAGAGTTATCAGCCGATTATAAATCTAAGGCCACTGATACCGCTGTTCGCTCTAGTGCTACGGCTGAAGATTTACCAGACGCATCTTTTGCTGGTCAACA
>RRYU01005026.1_pt1 | contig 18142 bp, 13 predicted proteins | sample 2162651 | NCBI WGS metagenome assembly RRYU01 (sample SAMN10267283, study PRJNA491782) | microbial mat metagenome | isolation source: biomat in the production well | place: Japan: Minami-Kanto gas field, natural gas well KTG3 | collected 2017-06 | reverse complement strand
AATGGCCGGGTTCCATCCTACCAACTGCAACCAATTGATGGAGTATATTTCGATAGAAGCATAAAACATGAAATGGGGATTGAACACGGAAACCGGATGATGGTTCGGGTTTTCATGGGTATTGCATTGATCATACTTTTGTTGGCCATAATAAATTTTATTAACATTACCACAGCTAATGCCACCAACCGTGCCAAAGAAACCGGGGTTAGGAAGGTTGTTGGCAGCAGTAAGTTCGCCTTGATAACACAATACCTCAGCGAGGCCATCCTGGTCAGTTTTATGGCCATGATCATTGCGTTGTTTTTGGTTGAGCTAAGCATGCCGGTTCTGCAACATCTACTGCAGAAGAGCCTTGTGATCAATTTATTTGATCCCCGTATCCTGCTTTATTTATTTGGTGGTGCATTTTGCTGTGGCCTGCTTGCGGGAGTGGTGCCCGCCTGGATGTTGTCGACCTTCAGGCCTGTTGAAGTATTAAAGGGATTCACTGACCGAACCGGAGGTAAAGGAAGATTGAGGGGCGCGCTTACCGTATTTCAGTTTGTTATTTCAACAGCTTTGATAAGCACAGTGATTTTCGCATACCAGCAGGTGAAATTCATTAACAATAAACCACTGGGCATCAATATTGATAATATCGTATATGCGCGTATCAGTCCCGATATCCGCAATTCCAAGCAAGCGTTCAAGGATCAGTTGCTCAAGCATCCGGGTATTTTAGAAGTGGGATATACCAATGCAATCCCGGGCAGGGTCACCTGGCAGGAAATGTTTGAAATAAACGGTGAATCCAGGCAGTATACCTTTATGGTTACAACGGCAGAGTTTTTAAAAATGATAGGACTCGAGGTGGCTGAAGGTAGAAATTTCACTACCTCATTAGCTGATGAATCAGGTAAAATCATCATTAACCGTGCTGCTGTGGATTATTTTGGATGGGAACCTGCGCTGGGACATACCGAACAAGCACCATACAGGGGGGCGCTGACTGTAATTGGCATTACTGAAAATTTCCATTTCAATGATGTAACCAAGCCGGTCAGCCCGCTGGTTATTTATTTGTGGGATGAAAATTCGTATCAGGTTTGCCTGAAGCTTGATAGTCGTCATACCAGCGAAGCCATTGCCTACCTTGAAGAGGTATGGAGCAGCTATAGCCCTGAATTTCCGATTGAATATGGTTTTGTGCACGATGCTTTCAAAGACTTTTATCAGGAACAGGAGACTCAGCTAAAGGTCTTTCTCTTTTTCGCTTTGCTTTCCATATTTATTGCCGCTTTGGGTCTTTACGGTATGGCAGCCTTTACGGTAAATCGAAAACGCAGGGAAGTAAGCATAAGAAAAATTCATGGTGCGGGACTGGAAGCGATCTATCTGTTGTTGTCGATGAATATGTTAAAACTGGTCGGCATAGCTATGTTAATTGCCACACCGCTTGCCTGGCTGGGGGTTGACAGTTGGTTACAGCGTTTTCCATATACCATCGGGCTTGATTGGTGGGTGTTTGCGATTGCTGGATTATGCAGCCTACTCATTTCTCAACTTACGATCACGGGCCAGGTATACCGTGTTGCCCGAATTAATCCTGCTGATGCATTAAGATATGAATAATTAAATTTTTATAAACTTCAAATACTGTATATCATGATCAAAACTGAAAAACTTTCGAAAGTGTTTCGTACCGATGAGGTTGAAACCACTGCACTCAATGAGGTTTCGTTCGAAATCAAGGAGGGTGAATTTGTTGCCATTATGGGGCCTTCCGGATGTGGCAAGTCCACACTGTTGAATATTATGGGTTTACTGGATAATCCCACTTCCGGCAATTATTACTTTTTAGGTCAGGATGTATCTAAAAGTACTGAGCGGCAACGTGCCAATCTTCGTAAACAGAATATTGGGTTCGTATTTCAAAACTTCAACCTGATTGACGAGCTCACTGTTTTTGAAAATGTTGAGTTGCCACTGATCTATCTCGGCATGCCCACCCGCGAGCGTAAAGAAAGGGTAGAAGAGGTGCTTACACAAATGCAGATCATGCACCGCAAAAAGCATTTTCCACTTCAGCTATCCGGCGGACAGCAGCAGCGTGTGGCTGTAGCTCGTGCAGTAATTGCCAAACCTGCATTAATACTTGCGGATGAGCCCACCGGAAATCTCGACTCGGTTCATGGTGAAGAAGTTATGAATTTACTTAGCGATTTAAATAACAATGGCACAACCATAATTATGGTAACACACTCTCAGCGTGATGCTGAATACAGCCAACGTGTGATGCGATTATTTGACGGTCAAATCATCAACGAAGACATCAAAAAGAGTTCATTCGTTATGAGTTAGATGTGTGTGCTGTGCTGCGGTTTTTAATGCTGTGTTTCATGATGAGAGGAATAAGATAAGCATGGCATATTTCATCATAAACCTTTAACCTTTAATTGAAAAATAATGTTCGGTTCATATCTTAGGATCGCCATCCGCAACCTACTGAAACAGTGGCCATATACATTGATTAATATGTTTGGGCTCATGGTGGGGATCGCAGCTTTTTTGCTGATCGCCTTGTTTATCCAGTACCACCTGAACTTTGACAAACATATCCCCGGCAAAGACCAATTTTACAGGGTTGTACAGATCCAGCAGGCACATGGTGTAGGCGAACAACATGTGGCCATCAATATGGGACCACTGACAGAAACAGCTGTAAGAGACATTCCTGAGGTAATTGACGCAGTGCGTGTGATGAGTTGGGGTTCACAAAACTTTAGGGTGGGTGAGCAATATTACTCCCAGCCTAATGTAGTTTGGACCGATCCTTCGGTATTCAGGCTTTTTGGTGTCGAATTAATTATTGGGGATACGGCTACAGTTCTCAATGATGCAAAATCAGTTGTTCTATCGGAAACCGTTGCCAAAAAGTTCTTTACCAGCATTGAAGATGCGGTGGGTCAGGTTGTTGAGTTTAATAATGAATCAGGATATCTCATTACGGGAGTGATGAAGGATCAACCTCACAATGCCCATATGTGGATGGATGTGTTGGTATCCTACGAATCAGCACTACTTACTTATCCCTGGCTGGAATCCTGGTATTCCAATTCAATGTGTTCCTATGTGAAGCTGCAGAGAGGCGTCGATTACAATATTGTAGGTGAGAAAATGACCAACATGCTGTTAGACTATTTCGATCCGGATGTGGCCCAACCTCAAACATTGTATCTACAACCAGTTAGCGAGGTGCACCTGTTCTCAAATCATATTAAGTTTCAGATCAATTATAGGGTAGGGAACAGCAAGCTTATACTGGTATTTGCAATCGTGGCTTTACTTATCATCATAATTGCCTGCATAAATTTCATTAACCTTGCCATTGCAAGATCAGTGAAACGAGCCAAGGAAGTTGGAATACGTAAGGTGATGGGAGCGAATAGGAACAAATTGGTTTATCAGTTCCTGGGTGAATCCATGTTGATAACATTGGCAGCCATTATCCTGGCAGTTGTGGTTGTGGAATTGGCCTTGCCTGAATTTAACCGTTTGCTCGACACAGAACTTAGCATTCACATACTTTCAAACCCTCTGTTTAATGTTGGTCTGCTACTTATTTGGCTGTTTGTAAGCTTTTTATCCGGTGTTTATCCTGCCTTCTTCATGAGCCGCTACAAAGCTGTAGAGGTATTAAAGGGGGCAGGCGGTCAGAGTGCAAGGGCGAAAGGCTGGCTTGGTAAGGTGTTGGTTGTCTTTCAGTTCAGTGTGGCTATCGTATTAATTTTTGTAGTCATCGTCACCAACAGGCAGGTTCATTTTGTGCTTAACAAAGACCTGGGCTATAACTATGAAAATGTACTTGGGGTACATCTCCAGGGGGGGCATCCTGCAAGAAAAGCTGAATTGCTGCGCCCTAATATCAGTCAGTTGCCAGGGGTAAAAGCAGTTGCTGCAGCATCATACATTAACGGAGTAGCCGGCAACCAGTCCTCCATCAGCGTTGATGATACCACCGATGTACAAATTACTGTTCGGTTCGGTTACGTTGATGAGGATTTCTTCCCACTTATGGGCATTCAAATTGTGCAAGGCCGCAATTTTAGCAAAGACTATCCCAATGACATCAATGAAGCTGTAATTCTTAATGAAGCAGCCGTAGCGTTTTTAGGTTGGGAAAATCCCATTGGCAAGCGTTTCCGTCCTTTTGGTATGGATACCTTGAACAGGCGTACAGTTATCGGAGTGATCAATGATTATCATTATTATTCCATACACTCAAGAATTGAGCCGGCTGCCTATTTCATTAATCCCCAAAGCTTTGGTGTGCTATGTGTAAAATACGATGGGGGCGATAAGGATGCCATGCTCAACCAAATCGAAGAAGTATGGTATGACTTGTTTCCTTCAACACCATTTGATTCAATCATTGCAAGTGAACGACTAGAACGACAATACGCTGGTGATCGCAATACCATGCAGGTGTTCATGATATTTACCATCCTGTCTATCTTGATATCGGCTCTTGGTCTTTATGGCCTCACTGCAATTCATGTTGAGCAACGCACACGCGAAATTGGTATTCGTAAAGTGTTGGGTGGATCCATAAAGCAATTAATGATGCTGGTATTCAAAGAATTTATATTTCTTGTGGTTATAGCAGGGGTGTTGGCAGTACCGGTTGGATATTATTTTTCTACCCGGTTTCTTGACCAATTCGCGTATACCATTCATATCAAATGGTATTACCCTGTGATAGCAGTACTTGCTGCTGTGTTGATCGCCATGATTACCATCGTTTATCATGCCAACAGGGCTGCAGCAACAAACCCTGTCAATTCATTGAAATACGAGTAGAAAAAATGTATAGAACGCTAGTATTTGGACGGCTACAGTTAAAGACAACAGGTATCCAATGGAAATATTAATGCAATAATGTGCGCCAAGCAAAACAAAAAAACGAATGATGTTTAAAACTTTACTTATTACAGCTTATCGCAACATGCTTCGAAAGCCTGGATTTACAATTATAAATATTACCGGTTTGGCCATTGGGTTGGCAGCATGCATATTGATACTGTTATATATAGCTGACGAATTGAGTTATGATCGTTTTCATGAAAAATCGGACCGCATCTATCGCATTACCGTACATGGTGTGTTTGGAAACAATGAATTTCACAGCACCTATACAGCAGCACCAATGGCTGCTGCAATGCTATCCGAATTCCCCGAAGTGGAATATATAACACGTATGATGCTTCGCCCTCAGCGTTCAGTCAGGATTGACGAAAAAGTTTTTATTGAAGACCGTTTTTTCTATGCCGACTCCAGTTTTTTCGATGTTTTCAGCTTCGAGCTGTTGGCAGGCGATCCTAAAAAAGTGTTGTCTGAACCCGGTCACATCGTACTTACCGAATCAACGGCCAAACGATATTTTGGTGATGAAGATCCTATTGGTAAGACACTTGTTGAAGACAACCGTTTCCACTATACGGTGACCGGCCTGATGAAAGATGTACCCTCAAATTCCCATTTCAAATTTAACGTACTCGCTTCGTTTACCACGCTGCCCTGGCACAGCAATCCAAGCTGGTTCAATCAAAGTGCACAAACCTATATCGTACTTTCTGAAAATGCCGATCCCAACGAAATGAGGGCCAAGCTTGACCCTTTTCTGTACCGCCACATAGGAGAACAGCTTCCCAAATTTCTTGGAATAACCGTTGACGAATTTGAAGCCTCAGGTCAAACCTATGGCTATGGGATGCAAAACATACATGGCATTCATCTGCATTCAAACCTGGATGGTGAATACGAAGTCAATGGCAGCATCACTTATGTTTATCTGTTTTCAACCATTGCTTTCTTTATACTGCTTATTGCCTGTATCAATTTTATGAATCTCTCAACTGCTCGCTCAGTAAGCAGGGCCAAGGAGGTGGGCATACGTAAAGTGTTAGGGTCACAACGACACCAACTGATCAGACAATTTCTTATTGAGTCATTGTTGTACAGCCTTGTAGCTATGATCATTGCTGTGATCTTGATCGAGATCAGCTTGCCCTATTTCAATCATATTGCACTGAAGCAATTGTCTTTCAACCTTCAGTCCAACTGGTTATTCATTATGGCACTACCGATTTTTGTAGGAATAACTGGCTTGGTTGCCGGTAGTTATCCGGCATTTTACCTTTCATCATTTCAACCGATAAAGGTGATCAAAGGACAATTTTATCAAGGAATGTCAAAGGGCCGTTTCCGTAGTATTCTCGTATTATTTCAATATAGTATTTCTATCCTGTTGATCATAGCCACACTGGTCATATTTAAGCAGTTAACTTATATGCAAGATAAGAACATGGGTTATGATGAGGAGCATGTTGTGGTGATTAAACGAGTGAATGGTTTGGGTAATAATGCTATGCCCGTCTTTAAACAAGCCATACTCAAAAACCCGGATATTATCAATGCGAGTTATTCCATTGACCTCCCCGGTGATGATTATAGCTCAAACAGCATAGGAGTAGCCGGCCGGCCTTTGGATGAAATAAATATTGTAATGATGCAGCCGGCCGATTACGATTTTATCGAAACAATGGGAATCCAATTAGCTGAAGGCAGATGGTTCAACCGCGAATTTGCTACAGATTCTGTTGCGGTCATCATCAACCAGACAGCGCAAAAAAGACTGGGAATTACCGATATTCATACAGAGAAGATCGTCAGACATGCCACTCCACCCGACCCACATTTAATCAGCCATATTATCGGTGTTGTTGAAGATTTTCATTTTGAATCTTTACACAGGCCTATACGTACCATGGCTTTTTACCTGCTTCCCGAAGGCAGCTGGGCAAATCGTCTGGCCGTGCGTGTACAAGCCGGTAAAATGAAGGAAACTATTGATTTTCTTGAAGCACAATGGCATACCATGGAGTCGGGCCAACCTTTTGAGTATAGCTTTCTTGATCAATCACTCGAAAAATTTTACAAGAATGATAAACGTACCCTGACCATATATACCATATTTAGTTTATTGGCCATTTTTGTAGCGTCAATTGGTTTGTTTGGACTGGCTGCATATACCACCGAAAGCCGAACGCGCGAAATAGGTATACGTAAAGTCCTGGGGGCCGGCGAACCCAACATCATCCACCTTTTATCGAAGGAGTTTACTAAATGGGTACTGCTGGCCAATGTGATTGCCTGGCCCCTTGCTTATTTACTAATGGCCAACTGGCTCAATAATTTTGCCTACAGGATTGAGATACCCTGGTATTTGTTTGTTCTGGCTGGTTTAATTGCATTGTTTGTAGCATTAGCAACTGTTATTTATCAGGCTGTTAAGGCAGCACGAGCCAATCCTGTTGAGGCGTTAAAATATGAATAATACAGAGATATAGCGCTGATTTTTAATGTTTAAAGTAAATTTTTAGCCATGAGAGAAGTAGTCATACTCATTCCCGATCTTGATAAGGAACAGAATGTTGAGATCGACGTTAGAATAAATGGTCGTAAACGAACTTTGCAATACCGTGTGGAGCTGCTCGACTGGGAAGGAAACGATGTGCCTCCAAAGGACAAAGTGCAGGTTCTGCGTCACAAAATAGCTGAATACGACAAAAACTGGGAACTGGTCGAAATAGGTCCGCCAACTGAGAAAAACATTTCACTTATGTTTCGGAAGCGACCTGCTAAGGCGCTTATTGAAAAGGGCAACCAATAAGTTGTTCAATTTGCAAATGAACCATAAAATCTTTAATAATTAAGCCATGAAAAACATTATCTTACTTGCATTAAGTCTTATTTGGATAAACCTTGTAAGTATTGCACAAGAAGAGAACCGGGCCATACGCGATGTCATTCAATCAGCTTATATTGATGGAATTCACAACAGGCAAGGGCTTGAAAAGATTCACAAATGCTTCCATCCTGGCTTTGAAATGATCAGCAAGCGAAATGGCCTTTTGACAAAATTGCCGATTTACAATTGGATTGAAACTGTCGAGAGAGCCATGATGGATCAGAAGGAACCTGAAGAACAAAATTTTGTGACTGCCAAATTCCCGATGATTGACATCAGCGGTGATGCTGCTATTGCGAAAGTGGAACTTTATCGCGATGATGTACATTTATTTACTGATTATATGTTCCTGTACAGGTTTGGCAACGACTGGCGTATTGTTTCCAAGATTTATTATCGACAAGCCGAATAATTTCATCAGGTAAAATTGCCCGGTTATGAAAGGCACATCCATACTTCTTAAAAACTACTTGCTCTTTAGCTTGAGAAGCTTGCGCAAACAAGGGATCTACAGCCTGATAAATATTTTCGGACTTACTGTGGGGATAGTGGCATTCATCCTGATCTTTCTGTATCTGCAGCAGGAATATGCCTATGATCGGTGCTGGAGTGATTATCAGAACATATACCGTGTAAACGAAAGCCTCATTTTTAATGAACGTGAAGATCATTTTGCATTGGCCTCCTACAATGTTTGGCAAGCCATGCGCAATGACTACCCTGAGATAGAGGCATCTGCAATCATATACCAGAGCAGCTATTCTGAGGAGGGACCGGGTGTGACTTTATGGTATGAAGAACAGATGCTGAGGCTTCCATCCTATTCGGTAGCAGATGCAGATTTTTTTAAGGTATTTGATTTTCCCTTTGTTGAGGGCAACCCGAGCACAGCCCTTGTTGAACCTAAAAGCTTGGTATTAAGTAAAAATGCTGCCGAAAACTTTTTTTCCGGCGAATCAGCATTAGGCAAAATGCTGCGTATAAACAGATCAAGCTACAAAGTTACTGCTGTGATTGATACCGATGCCTGCCAGACACACCTGCAATTCGATGCATTGATGTCGTTCAGTACACTTTCTAACACCACCATTGAACAGATGCGCCGCGATTGGTTTTGGCTCATCGGCTATACTTATGTAAAATTTCAGGATAATAATTCAGCAAAAGGTTTTAATGACAAATTGGAGTTGATGATCGAAGAGCAGGTAAGGCCATGGATCAGCGGGCTGAGTATCGATGGCGATATCAATCTGCACATAGAGCCTATTAGAGACATCCATTTCAACACCAGCCTGCAATACGACAGTCACTCCAATACCAACAAGCGCTTTGTTCTTATGTTTGTGTTTATTGCCGCATTCTTACTCTTGATTGCTTCCATCAATTATATGAACCTGGCAACAGCACGTTCTCTAAAACGGGCGCGCGAAATAGGCATACGCAAGGTAGTGGGAGCCCACCGCAAACAGTTGGTGATTCAGTTCCTGGGCGAAAGTGTCCTGTTCACCATGATCGCATTTATGCTGGCTCTGGCAATCTCAGAAATTATTCTTCCCTGGTTTAATACGCTGATTGGGCTGGAGCTTCGTCTCACTGACATGTTGCTGGCTCATAAGGGTATGCCGGTAATGTTTTTGCTGATTGTTGTAATTTTCCTCGGACTTTTAAGTGGTAGTTTTCCTGCTTTTGTGTTATCATCATTCCGGCCTGTGAAAGTGCTGCGCCCAGGATTGCAGTTGGTGCAAGGCAATGGTTTTCGATCATCACATCTGCGTAAAGGCCTGGTGGTTTTACAATTTGTCATATCAATAGCCTTAATCATCAGCACAGTTGTTATTTCAAAACAACTAAACTATATGCGTCAGCATGATGCAGGCATTCATCTCGATCAGGTGATGGTCATTCATTTTCCTTCTGATTCAACATTGCTTAGTAATCGTGAAGTGATTAAACAGCAAATGTTGACCATTCCGGAAGTAACGCATGCTTCGGTCAGCAACAACCTTCCCGGCTATAAATCAGGCCGTTTGATGTTTTTTCTGGGCGACACAGCCAAACCGGAAGTGCATACCATGAATCTTTATATGGTCGACCATGATTTTTTCGATCTGCTGGATATAAACCTCATCGAGGGCAGGCTGTTTTCTAAAGAGTTCCCCAACGATGCTGCAACAGCTTTTGTGGTAAATCGTGCTGCTGCTGAATTTATGGGTTACGAAAATCCTGTTGGCGCACCTATGAATTGTGGTATGGGCGTTAAAGGAAAGATAATAGGCATGGTGGAAAACTTCAATTATGCTTCCTTACATAATCCCATTGAACCACTTGTGTTCATATTGAACCAGGACAGGATGTCCTTTCTTGCGGTGCGCTTTCAGACCAATGATGTGGCATCGGCTGTGAGTAATATTTCGAATATGTGGCAGAATTTTGACCGAAATCATTATATGCAGTACAACTTCCTGAATACCCACTTCGAACAGCAATATATGCGAGAGCAGCGTATGTTATCATTGTTCCGCTACTTTGCACTTCTTGTTATTATGATCTCCTGCCTGGGACTTTTGGGGTTGTCAGCCTATATGGTTGAGCAACGAAGCAAAGAGATTGGAATACGTAAGGTGCTGGGTAGCAGCACTGCTTCTATTATCAGAATGTTGATTTCTGAACTCAGCCTGTTGGTGCTGCTTGCAGGTGCGCTTGCACTGCCGGTAACCTGGTTTTTTATGCAACAATGGCTGAATGATTTTGCTTACCGGGTATGGCTTAATCCGGTATGGTTTGCATTGGGTCTGCTGGCGGCGTTGCTTATTGCAGTTTTGACTGTATTAAGCCAGGCAATAAGAGCTGTTTATATCAATCCGGTAAAGGCCTTGCAATATGAATGATTCTGAATTATTGCAATTGAAATACAATGGATCCCGGCTGAACCATTTCTTACCATTTCAGCAACCAGGCAAATACAAGCGGTGCAACAATAGTGGCATCTGACTCAATAATAAACTTAGGGGTATTGATATCCAGTTTCCCCCAGGTGATTTTTTCATTAGGCACTGCCCCTGAATAGGATCCATAGCTGGTGGTGGAATCAGATATCTGGCAAAAATAGGACCAGAATGGCACATCTTCCCACTCCAGATCCTGGTACATCATGGGCACCACACAAATGGGGAAATCGCCTGCAATGCCACCACCAATCTGGAAAAAACCAACCCCCTTGCCGGTGGAATTTTTTCTATACCAGTCAGTAAGCCAAACCATGTAATCTATACCACTTTTTATGGTGGTGGATGTCAGTTCATTTTTCACACAATAGGAAGCAAAAATATTACCCATGGTCGAATCTTCCCAACCGGGAACTACTATGGGGATATTTTTTTGTGCAGCAGCCAGCATCCAGGAGTTTTTCGGATCAATTTCGTAGTACTGCTCAAGCACACCCGAACGTAACAGCTTGAACATATATTCATGTGGAAAATAACGTTCGCCCTTTTGTTCTGCATCTTTCCATATCTCGAAAATGTGTTTTTGCAATCGCCGAAAAGCCTCCTCTTCAGGAATGCAGGTGTCTGTTACGCGATTAAAACCATTCTCCAGCAGGTCCCATTCATCCTGGGGATTTAGGTCACGATAATGTGGCACGCGCTTATAATGCTTGTGAGCTACCAGGTTCATCAGGTCTTCCTCCAGGTTGGCACCGGTGCAGGAAATGATGTGTACTTTGTCTTGCCGGATCATTTCAGCCAGTGAAATTCCCAATTCGGCCGTGCTCATAGCACCGGCCAGGGTAATCATCATACGCCCACCTTCGTTAATGTGTGCCTCGTATGCTTTAGCGGCATCCATGAGTGCTGCCGCATTGAAGTGCCTGAAATGATGTTGTATGAAATTGGATATGGGGCCTCTTGTCATGATTTGTATTTTTATGACAAATTTAAGCTGAAATTTATAAAGTCAGCAATACGACACTGTTTTTAGGCAATTGGCGATCCCTCACACAACGAATCGAATTTATTAATAAAGGTTTACAAAAATGAATGGAGGCACTATTACATCAGACTTTCAGTTCTTCTCCCTCCGATCGGGCAATGATTGTAGCGCCACAGCTGTCGCTCCACACGTTCACCGAAGTGCGAAACATATCAAGGATGCGATCTACAGCCAGTATCAATCCAACCCCTTCAAGAGGCAGGCCTACAGCGGTAAGTACAATTGTGATCATCACCAGGCCTGCCATGGGGATTCCGGCTGCACCAATAGAGGCAAGCAAAGCTGTGAGCACAACGATCATTTGTTGCAGAATACTCAGTTCAACTCCATAGGCCTGTGCAATAAACATCACTGCTACACATTCATACAAGGCAGTCCCATCCATATTAATGGTAGCTCCCAAAGGAAGTGTAAAACTGGTGATCTTGTTTGAAACACCGGAATTATTTTCAACTGCATGCATAGTCAGAGGTAATGTTGCACTGGAAGATGAAGTTGAAAAGGCCGTAACCAAAGGGGTACGCATAGCCGAAAAATGCTTTGCGGGATTGATACCACCAATATACTTCAGTAATATAGGCAGAGTAATCACAGCATGAATGGCCAGAGCCATCAACACCACAGCCATATACATACCCATACTCTGCATCAGTGCCATGAGGTCATCCTGCTCGGCAACTTTTGCAGCAACAAGCCCAAAAATACCATAAGGCGTGAACTTAATGATGAAAAAAGTAAGTTTCATCATCACCTGAAAAACAGCATTAAAGAAGTCTGTCAGTATTTCACCTGAGCGGCCTGGGGTTCGGGTAATGAAAAAACCGAAGAGTAAGGCAAATAATATCACTGCAAGCATTTGAGAATTGTTCGAAAAAGCTTCAAATACATTCTCCGGCACGATCTTTAGCAATGTGTCACCCAATGAATCTGCACCTACTTCAAGCTCGACTTCTCTTCGAAGGTTTAGATCAGCGCCCACACCTGGTTTGAAGATATTAACCAGAAATAAACCCGTAATGATGGCCAGTGTACTTGTTGAAATATAGTAAATAATGGTTTTTGATCCCAACCTCCCTAAATTTCCGGCACTGCCTATATTGGTAACTCCTGAAATGATTGAGCTTAATATCAGCGGGATAATAATCATTTTCAGCGCGCGCAAAAAGAGTTCGCCCATCCAGGCAACATAGCCGATATAATTACTAAAATAAATACCAAATAATACAGCCAGGATTAATGCAATTAAGATTTGCCAATGAAGTGCAATTTTTATTTTCTTCATAAATTCATCTTATTTACTAGGTGCAAAGTGTTTTGGTCCTACCCTACATATTCCTGCTTGGATATAAGGAATGTTGTAAACTTAGGTCAAAAGTAACCAAAAATAACAATCGTAAAAATGTCATGTTGGTTTGAAAAAAACGTTTAATTTGTTGGCTCGTTTACATTATATTGATCATGGCACAACCCAAACGTATCGGAATACTTTCTGCCGGAGGTGATTGTCCCGGTATAAATGCCGCAATTCGTGGTGTAGGTAAAACGGCCATTGTACGACACAAAATGGAAGTGATCGGCATATCATCGGGCTTTCTGGGCCTGATAAAACTTGATTATACTCCATTGTCGGAGCAGGCACTCTCGGGAATACTAACCCTTGGAGGCACCATACTTGGAACCTCACGTGAGAAACCGTTTAAGAAAAGCGGTAAACCCAATGTTGACAAACCGGACATCATTAAAAAAAATTATAAAAAGCTGGGACTGGATTGTCTTGTATGCATAGGTGGTAATGGCACGCAGAAAACAGCAAACTTACTTTCCGAGTCCGGATTGAATGTTATTGGCATACCAAAAACCATTGATAATGATGTTTGGGGGACTGATTTTACCTTTGGTTTCGATTCAGCGGTTACCATTGCTACTGATGCCATTGACCGCCTTCATACCACGGCTAACTCCCATAAGCGGATCATGGTAATTGAAGTGATGGGTCATCATGCCGGGTGGCTTGCCCTATATTCAGGCCTCGCCGGAGGAGGGGATGTGATCTTGTTGCCTGAAATCAAACATGATATCAAAGTCATCAATAGGTATCTGCTTGACAGGGCATTCAAGAAAAAACCTTATTCTATTGTGGTCGTTGGCGAAGGTATTGAGAAGCCAAAGAATGAAGTATCCGCGGCTGATTATATTTCGAAAATGATAGAGAAAGGCACAAAAATAGATACCCGTAAGACCATTTTGGGTTATCTTCAACGAGGTGGCAGCCCCTCGGCGATGGACAGGATCCTGGCAACCCGTTTTGGCTCACATGCCGTTGACCTGATCGCAAAGGAGGACTATGGAAAAATGGTGATCAACAAGAACAACCAAACCAGTGATATTCTACTAAGCGAGGTAGGTGGCAAACTTAGGCTTGTCCCTGAAACACATTCATTGATAGAGAAAGCACGTTCGCTGGATATTTGCATGGGTGATGAATGCATTTCCTGACCATCAATATCATTTGATTGCCCAGGTCGTGCCCTCCTTACCATCTTTAAGCTCAATCTTCAACGAAGAAAGCTTATCACGAATCAGGTCGCTGGTTGCATAATCCTTACGCGCGCGCGCGTCTTGCCGCAGTTGGATAATGGTTTGCATAAGCCCATCCATCAACTGGTAATCATGACCTGCATCTTCAGATTCCAACCCCAGGATATCGAACACAAAACTATTGAATAAGCTTTTAAGTTTTTCTAACTCTACAGCATTAATGTGGTTAGTGCCATCTTTGACCGAATTAATGAGCCGAACAGCCTCAAACAGGTTTGCGATGACCACCGGGCTGTTGAAATCATCGTTCATGGCATCATAGCAGGCCGATTCTATATTTGCAATACCAATATCTTTAACTCCGCTTTTGGGCGAAAGGCCATTTAAAACTTCAGCCGCCACAAGTAATTTCTTAAGACCTTTTTCTGCTGCCTGAAGTGCTTCATTCGAAAAGTCGAGTGTGCTGCGATACTGTGCTTGCATCATAAAAAAGCGAATGGTCATCGGGCTGTAGGCCTTCTGAAGCAATTTGTGATTGCCTGTGAAAAACTCTTCAAGTGAAATGGCATTACCGAGCGACTTACCCATTTTTTGCCCGTTGATGGTGATCATATTGTTATGCAGCCAGTAACGTACGGGAGCTTTGCCATTAGCTATGGTTGACTGTGCAATCTCTGATTCATGGTGTGGAAAAAGCAAGTCCATACCACCACCATGGATATCAAATTCATCGCCCAGATATTTACAGCCCATGGCAGAGCATTCCATGTGCCATCCAGGAAAACCTTCGCCCCAAGGTGAAGGCCATCGCATGATGTGTGCTGAGTCAGCTTTTTTCCAAAGCGCAAAATCAGCAGCATTTTTTTTCTCTGTCTGACCTGATAACTCGCGTGTATTGCTGATCATTTCTTCCAGCTTCCTGCCTGAAAGCACGCCATAATGATGAGCTTTGTTGTACTTGGTCACATCGAAATAAACCGATCCGTTGATCTCATATGCAAAACCTTGCTCCAGGATTCTTTTGATCATTTCGATCTGCTCAATAATATGGCCCGAAGCATGAGGCTCGATAGAGGGACGCAGCACATTCATCCGGTCCATATTCCTATGGTAAGCCACGACATAATAATGCACCACCTCCATGGGCTCAAGCTGCTCCAGACGTGCTTTTTTTGCCACCTTGTCCTCTCCCTCATCGTGATCACTTTCAAGATGGCCTACATCAGTGATGTTGCGTACATAGCGGACTTTGTAACCCAAGTGTATAAAATAACGGTATATCAGGTCGAAAGTGATGGCTGAACGGGCATGGCCAAGGTGTGCATCACCATATGCTGTTGGCCCGCACACATACATGCCAATATGTGGTGGTTTGATGGGTTTAAACACTTCCTTTTTCCGGCTGATCGTGTTGTAAACTAACAGCTTATGATCAAGAGGGCTTTTCATGGGATTAAAATGACTGATTAACAGTGCAAAGAAACGAAATTTTCAGGCTTGCGTATAGTATCGTTAAGGCTTTTCACCCCTCCACAGATTCAACTACCATATCAACTCTGCATGCTTTTGTCTTTTGGTTCATGTTCATGAATTGTAAGGCGTTTTTTTTTAGGGCTCAATTCAATAATAGGATTAAGATATCCGGACTACCTAGGCGTCTGCTATTTCTTTCCTTCTATCACAATCACTATTTCGCCTTTGACCTCTTTGTTGCCATAATACTCAATAAGCTCCGCCAGGCTGCCTTGTATATTTTCTTCATACAATTTTGTAAGTTCTCTTGATACCGATGCCCTCCTTTCGGGGCCGGCAAGATCAGCAAGCTGGGAAAGTGTTTTGAGCAACCTGTGAGGTGACTCAAAAAGTATGCTTGTATAGCTATGGTTCACGATCTCAGTCAAGCGGGCTTGCCGTCCTTTTTTGTGAGGTAAGAAACCTTCAAAAACAAATCGGTCAGCCGGCAAACCGGAATTAACCAATGCCGGAACAAACGAAGTAGCTCCAGGCAGGCATTCCACCTCTATCCCTTTGGCAAGGCAAGCTCGAACAAGTAAAAATCCCGGATCAGAAATAGCAGGGGTGCCGGCATCTGTGACCAGCGCCATTCGCTCACCTGCTAATATACGTTCCACAAAACGATCGACCACCTTATGTTCATTGTGCTGATGAAAAGCAGCAAGAGGCCTGCTAATTCCATAATGTTTCAACAATTGACCCGTCTTTCGCGTGTCCTCAGCCAAAACCAGGTCAACCTCCTCTTTCAATATGCGAATGGCCCTGATCGTGATGTCTTCGAGATTGCCTATGGGTGTTGGTACAAGAAAAAGTTTGGACATTTTGCAAGCTTTTCAATTCATTTTCTGATTCCCTGAGGACTAAATATTAATGACCTTTTCGGTCTCTGTTAATTTGTTTTGTGATCCATTCTATCGTTTTGTCAGCACCTTGGCCAATTGAAGTGTAAAATGCCAAAGCAGTAAAAATTAGCACCACCAGGCTTACTGATATGATGATCAGTGCTTCCATTGATTTTGCGGTTTTTGCATGCTTACAAAGTCATTAATCAAATGAAATAATGCTTCATACCTGGTAAATGGAAGCCGTTCGGGTGTATCATAGATATTGTGGTATTCACGGTTCTCATCTCCTCTTGTAAAAAGGAAAAATGAGGGCACTCCTTTTCGGTAATAGGGACAATGATCACTATTGCATGATTCGCCACCGGCACGCAAGTCAATAAAATAGTTACCACTTGTGTTAATTGAATCCATCAATGCAAAGGCCCATGGAAGCTCCTTGCCATTAACTACCGAAAGCCCATCACTTCCGGTACCCACCATATCAAAGTTGATCAGAAACTTCACTTTTTCAAGGGCAAAAAGCGGATTATCAGCGTTATAAAATGATCCCCTAAGCCCGATCTCCTCACCCGAAACCAATATGAAAACCATGCTGTAATAAGCCTGATCGGGATTCGCAGCGTAAAAGCGAGCCAGGTCAAGTACGGCCGCCGTACCACTGGCATTGTCACTGGCACCGGGAAAATAAGTCTTCTTCCCCATCCTTCCGAGGTGATCATAATGAGCTACAAACACAAAAAAACTATCAGGCTCAACATGGCCGGGTACATAACCGATCAGGTTTTGTGTTTGATAATCATCCAAATACTCAGCCGTCACATCAATCTCGATCTCCCTGGCTCCGGCAGGCAATTTATCACGCTTGATCATGAGGTTCACCTGTCCATCAGGATTGCGCGCCCCTGCTCCAAACCACCAGGGATTTCCGTCAATGGGGATAACCATACCGGTGATGCCGGGTATCCCTCTTCTATAAACACGCTGCATGTCGCGAGGTAATACCACCAGCTTGCCTTTCATGGAAATGGTATCAATAAGCTGCATGGCCGATTCCAATGAGCTCAAAGTATCAGGCAGCCAAACCAGTTCAAAGATAGCCTTGGTGGAATGCATTTTCGGACTAACAGTGAAATCGCTTCCTGGTTTGAGTTTTTTACCATCAACACTTACCTTCATGGCTTTTGGAAAGCTATTTACAGAGACGCTGTAGTGCTGATAAAAATCTTCTTCAAATGCTTGCAGTCCGGCTTTCTGCATTTCGTTAAATAAAAATTCTGCAGCTTTTCGATCACCTTGTTTCACATACCCCCTGCCGTGAAACTCAGGTTTGGATAATTGATTTACAATGTGATGTACATAGGCTCTATCCTGTGCCTGGAGGGCAATAGTATAAAAAAGTGATGATACAAACAGGTATTTAATAAAATGCTTCATGGACGTATCGGTGATAAATTAAAACTTC
>RRYU01009742.1_pt1 | contig 18158 bp, 18 predicted proteins | sample 2162651 | NCBI WGS metagenome assembly RRYU01 (sample SAMN10267283, study PRJNA491782) | microbial mat metagenome | isolation source: biomat in the production well | place: Japan: Minami-Kanto gas field, natural gas well KTG3 | collected 2017-06 | reverse complement strand
AAAAGGGCCGACCATGCTGCCGCCCCGCCGGGCGATCAGGTGATCGGCCCGGATGCGGGGTACGTTCGTTATGCGACGAGTTCGTCCGCCTTCAGCACATCAATCAGCCGGCTGGCCTGCCGCTTGGTCAACCCAAGCGACCGCACGCCATCCGTGCCGTTGATGCTGGTCAGATTCAGGCCAACCTGCTGCCCAACCCGATCCCGTTCGGGGCCATTCGGGCGTGGGGCGAGCAAGGCGGCAATGGCTTTCATCTGGCGCTCTGTGGCAGCGTCGCCAGTCTGGGGCGTCGTGGGTGCGGCGGGTGCAGCCTGGCGGCTATCACCGCCGTTCATGCCGGCACGCGCTTCGGCGTCTTTCAGCAGCGCCCGTGCGCGAGCGAGCGTGTCTGGTGCAGCACGAGTGGTGTCATTCGTGCCATTCGTGCCAGTCCGTACCGCAGCGGGCGGCTCTGGCTGTGGCGCGATCTGAATCGGGTCGTGCGATGATTCGAGCACGCCAGCGCGGCGGTACATCTCGTACACCACGCGCTGCTCTTCGCCGTCAGCGAATCGAAAACTGCTGCGGCTGCCGCTGCCTTTTCCCCAGAGTTTGGGCAGGGTATACAAGAATCGGCCCAGACCGAACTCAGCACATGCCCGCTTTTTAGCCTGCGCCTCAGCGGTCGTGCCGCAATTGTCGTCGTCTGGGTCGCCTTCGCCGGTGGCAGTCTTGGTGACGCCCAGGATGGTCAGCCGCGCAATGATGCGCGTTGGCCCCCAGGGAATCAGGTCAATCGTCCAGTGTTCCGGCCCCACGGCCTCGTCGAGCCGCTGCAGATAGCAGCGCCAGTCGGCATAGGGCAGCGCCAGCGCCGCCGTGCCCTCCTGGTTGACGGCAATGGGGCGAAGCTGGATCTCGTCGCGGGCAAAGGGATCAGTCAGGGTGGGGAGGATGTCGTCAAGGGGTGTCATCGGTGGATGCCTCCAACAGGACACAGCCACCCCACACCGGCGGCTGCATACGGCATACAGCCCGGATGTGGCGGGATATCAGCATGCGATCTGGGGAGAAGCCACAGATCGGCGTATGGGTATCACGGAGGAAGCACCAGCACAGCGGGGGGCTTGCAGACGCACGGTGCCCGGCTCCGCGATGGTCGCGGCGGGCGTTTCATCAGGATGGTGCAGTGATGCATCATTGGCCGTGGAGCCAGGATGGTGCGACACGCTGTCTCTCCGATCACCGCCGCGCATCCCCCGTTGGATGCGCACCTGCTCGGAGGTCGTGCTGGTTAGACAGGTGCAAAACAGCCCTGATGTGCTGGTACGGTCGTCCCGTGGCGCGGGAACCGGCCACTGGCAACGTGGTGTCGCGGATCCCGAAGATGAGTTAGGCCAGGCGACAGCACGCCGCCACCGAACGGCTGCCGCACACTGGGCAGCCGCACCGCCATGCAGGTGCTACCAGATAGTATAGCAGGGAGCCGTGTGCGCGGGGGATAGGCGGTCAGTCCTGTTCTGGGGATAGTACAGAGGCACAGCGTGGTGCGCCTCCAGGTCATTACTCATCTATACAATCGGGGTCGGGCGGATGGGCGGCCAGCCATGCTTCGAGATCGGCGGTGGTTGTGACATCGAGGAGCGCGTCCGCCAGTTCATCACGCTGTGCCAGGGACATGGCAACGAGGTGGTCTTCCGTGGTTGGTGGAATCATGCCGAGTGTGCGCACTCATTGACGCAGGAGGACACGCCACTGCCCCTTGATTTCCCATTCTGTTACGAATTCCATCCTATCCTCCTTGTCCGGTTTCAAGCGCAGATAGGTACGCAGAAACGCGCCCAGCATGCGCGTGCGCTGGGCCGGGAGCGACAGTCCAGCCAGATAGCTCTTGTCGCACAGGCTAGACGGTTCACGTGTACCACGCACTGCCAGCTGTGCTATCATGACAGCAGAGCATCTGTGTGCCAGATGCAGACCGGTGGAGGTGACATATGGACATCACAATCAATATGGCCACGTTTGATGCTGCCACACAGCAGTGGATCGAGGACAAAGCCCGCCGAACCAGCACCTCAGTGGAAGCGGTCGTCGAGCGGTTGATCCAGCGCGGCATAACGGTAGAACAGCAGGCAGCACGTACGCAGCGATTCTACGACCTGGATGCCGTAGCAGGAACCTGGAGTGCGGAAGACGAGGCCACGTTTCAGGCGGCGGTTGCGGATTTTGACCAGATTGACCCGGCGCTCTGGCCATGACGACCATCGTGATGGATACCAACGCGTAGACCACCTTCAAACGGGGACAGGCAGATGCCAGAGCGATCGTCCAGCGCGCTCCGCAGATCGTGCTGTGCAGCATCGTGCTGGGAGAGTTGCTAGGTGGCTTTGCTGTCGGCTCACGTGAGGCAACCAACCGGGACGAGTTGCAGCAGTTTCTGGCATCTGATCGGGTCATCATCATCGCTGTCGATGAGCGAACGGCTGACTACTATGCGACGATCTATCGTGGGTTGCGCACCAGAGGTCGTCCCATCCCCACGAATGATATGTGGAGTGCCGTGGCCGCACTCCAGCACGGCTATGCGCTGTTCAGCCTGGATGGAAATGGTCGCTCGATTGATGGGCTGATTGTTGGTGCAACGGTGGAGGAGCTGGGCCTTCCGTAGGCAAACCAGTTGTCCACACCTGATATCGTTGCCCTACCCCATTTCCGCCAATGCCGCCCGCACCTGCTCTTCGGTGATCGTCGTGCCCTGCTGTGTTGAAGGATAACACGACGACCACCTGCGTGTGCGATGATAATCCGCTACATATGATATGTATGGTAGGCCCATTCCCACCATCCGTGCCCTGACGTGCAGGAACCCGTATGAATCCCATGCCAATAGGCTATGTCATCATCGCTTGATCACCAATCTGTTGGCCCTCTTGTTGGTATCAGTCATGACTAACCGCATTGTGACGCAGCATATTTTGTTGTGATGCGCTTGCGGGCGCGTATGTTGGAAATGGGCCTACCGGAGCGTCGTACTCACACGGTACACCTGGCTACCGTCCCTCTGCCAGCGCCGACCGCACCTGCTCTTCGGTGATCGCCGCGTACTGCTGGGTTGAGCGTAGATCGCGATGGCCGAGCATCCGGCTGACAATGTGAATGGGATAGCGCCGGATAAAGGTTGATGCCGCCGTATGGCGAAGCTGATGAATCGTATAGCACGGTCGTTCGGTCTCGGCTACGACCAGTCCCGCTCGCACACAGAGCTGCCCCCACTGATAGTGGAGTGCATCATAGCTGATGCGCGTCCCGCGATTGGAACGGAATAACGGGCCATGCGCCTCGACCGGCCCCAGACTGCGCAGAAACGTCCGCACGCCGCGCAGCGTCAGTTTCATCACGTCACTGTTCAGCACTACGATCCGCTCGTGGCTATTCTTCGCTTCGCGGACGCGCAACCCCTCCCGGCCTGGTTCCAGGCACACATCACCGACGTTGAGGCTGAGTACTTCATCGGCCCGCATGCCGGTTTCGCGCAAGATGGTAAAGATGAGTCGATAGGGCAGGGCTGTGGCGGCAATAGCTGCGTCAAGCGCACGCAGATGCGATTCATGCTCAATCGGCCGGGGCAGGCGCGTCTCATCGCGTCTGGCTTCCACATCGGCGACGGGATTCGTCGCACACAGCCCCTGCCGCATCGCCCAGGTGAAGAAGCGGCGCAAGCTGGCGATCCGCCGGTTGTTCGTACTGGCCTTCTCATCCCGGTTGGCCAGGAACGTTTCAATCTGCGCTGTGGTGATGGCATTCAGTGGCCCGGTGAGACTCTGCGCGGCTGTGGTCAGGTCATAGCGATAAGCAGCGACGGTGTTCTCGCTCACGCCGCGCCGGTGGCGCAGGTCAGCCAGGAAGGAGTCAATCTCGGTGTGAATCGTTGCCGTCGTGGGTCGGGGGTGGAAAGCCGTAATCGTGGCCATGGGGAGCGATCTTTCTTTTTGCCAGATAATTCCAGAAAACAGGACGTGCATGAACGCACGGGCCAGGATCGGGTATGGCGTGCTGCTGCAGTGTCAGGAGAGTACCTATGGGAGAGATACGAACACTTCGCGACATAAGGCGCCTTATGTGGCAAACGGTCGCCTGTGCGAGAAACGACGGTTTCACTCTATGATGCTGGTTCGCATATGACCCATCCCCAACACCGTCAGTGTCTGTTCCTGGCTCGACAGATCCGCGTATCGTATGATTGCCCGGATCGCGTACCCTGATCCATGCTGGAGGAGCAATCTGCCGACTGGAGTGTTCCGCTCTGTCAGCATGGTCACACGGACGCAGATTCCTCTTCCTGTATACTGCTTCCCTGGACACGCGCAGGCCCACGTGCCTGGTCACGGAGCGATTGAAACTGCTCAATGGTCATAAGCACGCCGCTGGGATAGCCTTTCTGGGTTATCACCACCGGACATTTTTCAGTTCCTGCCAGACGCAACAACTGCGCCAGCGATGATGCAGCTTTGGAAATGGGGACAACTCCATGCACTAAATTAACCATATGCGCTCCTTTTTGACTAAAGAATGTATACATGAAGTATATCACAAAAAGGATCGCTCTGTACATGTGGATGAAATAGTTTCTTCCAACAATATACATGTAATAAATAGGATCGTATGAGCCATGTACGCCGATCACAACTTATCAGTCGCCATCCGACAGAAACTATCACCATTGTGTTCCAATGGCACGTAGCACCAGGCCGCAGGACACAGAGACGACCCGAACCAGATTCCCCCCTTCATAAAACCAGCGCACATACGGATGGAACGGATTGTGGACACCCACACCGGGTGATGATGTGTGATGGATCTGTCCTGGCAGATACGTTGCACCCTGCATAGAAACATGTCTCTCAGCGTCGTATGCTGTTCTGGTTCATCGCGGGACATGCTACAATAGGGGGCAATCACGAAAACAAGAACGAACCCGTCCATCGCTTCAGCCTGGGGAGCCGCGGTGCAGACGGGTTGCGTTCTCGTGCGCCATGTATCGCTGGCAGAAACAGTATAGCGCACCCGTGTTCGCTCGTCAAGCGGCTCCCTGTTTGTGCCTGGGAGCCTATGCCTCATCTGTTTGGTGCAAAACTACGGGCTCTGCGCACGCGGCGCGGCATCTCTCAGATGGAACTGGCACCGCACCTGGGCATCTCGCGTCCGCATCTGAATAATCTGGAAGCGGCACGCAAACATGCCACGCCGGATGTGATTGTACGGGTGGCCGTCACCTTTCAGGTGACCACTGACTATCTCCTGCGTGACACCATCCCGGTCGAGGCCATGCGCCACTATTTGCCCCCACCAGCACAGAGCCTCACGCTGACCAGTCGCCAGTTTGGGGCCAAGCTGCGGCATCTCCGCACGATCCGTGGTATGACTCAGTTGGATCTCGTGCAGCGCCTGGGCCTGCGCTCACAGGCCCACATCAGTATGCTCGAAGCAGATCACAGTGAGCCATCGCTCGCGATGGTGCTGAACCTGGCCGATGTCTTCGGGGTAACGACTGACTATCTGCTGCGGGATGAGATTCCGCCGGACGCTGTCCCGGAACCACCAGCGAATGACCACTAGCTTGCGATGTGTGAGCTAGCCGTAGAACGAGCGTGGAATGAAACTTCCTGCATACCTGATTGTGGCCTGGGGTGCAGCATTTTTTTGATGTTCTCGTCCAAACATACGCATACACGTATGCCTCTAGCATAGGCGATAGATCAGCAGCAATCACTGGCTTTCTAGCGATTCGCTCTCGGTAATTCACTGGTGCGGGTGCTACGATACACTGCATGCAATGTAGGTCTATGCGCCATCTCTGTTGTTACTTCTACCAGTACGAAGCATCTCATCGACGGCCCGATGATCACGAGTGGAGATTACCGCATAAAACCCAGCGAGCATATCAAGCAGATCCGCGACGAAAAATTTGGCCTCACGCCCACTGGCGACTTTCGCCCCAATCCACTGTCGCATGATTTACATCGGGCAGTGGGCGAATTATCACACGGTCTCTACCAGAAAGACATTCACTTTCTGCTCGAGCTGATTCAGAATGCTGAAGATAACCAGTATGGTCATGGGATTATACCGGAACTCGACTTCATCCTTCTGGACACTGATCCGACACACACAGTGGGGGCATCTGGTGCGCTGCTTGTCGTCAATAATGAAGTCGGTTTTCGTCCTGATCATGTGACGGCTCTGTGTTCTGTCGGCGACTCAACCAAGAAAAAACAAGATGGGTATATTGGTGAAAAAAGTATTGGGTTTAAATCGGTCTTTGCAATCAGCGCTCAACCGCACATTTTCTCATCGGGCTATCAGTTTCGTTTTCAGGAGCAACCAGATACACAGGCAGGCATAGGCTACATCATTCCGTATTGGGTTTCCGACATACCAGATGATGTCCGATCCCATCAGAGAAAAACGTGTATTGTTTTACCGCTGAAAGAATCCAAGCGCACAGAGATTTTTCAACAACTCGAGATGGTGGCCCCTGAGACCATTCTTTTTCTCCGCACGCTTCGGCAGATCTACATCCACGGCGGCGAGGGTCGGACTATGCGAGTGCTGCGTCATGATGCGCAGAAACCGTTCGTAACTGTGGATGATGGGCGTAACCCCGTGGATTACTGGGTCATGGACACAGATTTTGAGATACCACCGGAGAGCCAAGATGAGAAGCGGGATGGCCTATCGCAGCGGACGGTGAGCGTTGCTCTTCCTCTGAAGACAAAGAAATTGCCTGATCGTCGCGTGTTTGCTTTTCTCCCAACCGAAGTGGCGAGTGGATTACCATTCCTGGTCAATGCTGATTTCATTCTCTCGGCCTCCCGTGAACGTATTCAAGTCGACCGTCCCTGGAATCGCTGGTTGCGCGATTGCATTGTCCCAACCTTTCTTGATGCATTCACGCACCTCGTGCAGGATGCACGCTATCGGTTTGAAGCATACGCATCGATTCCCCTGGTATCGGATGTGCAGGATTTCTTTTTTGCGCCGATTATCCAGCCCATTCTCAACGCTCTCAAACACAAGGCCGTCGTCTGGGTAGAACACCATTCCACTCCGCTGCGCCCAACTCATGTTCGAACGGTCTCGCCCAACTTCCGCAAACTGCTCGAAGCAGCATCGTCCCTGCCGAAGCAACTACAGAAGACACCGCTTGTGCATCCCACCATTCAGCGCCACCAGAAACGTCTGCGTGCGATTGGGGTAAACGATCTGTCAATCGATGAAATCATCACCTGTCTTAGCGATGAGGCATGGCTTGACCAGCAGACACCAGCCTGGTTTGTTGATGTGTACCAGTATCTCAGTGGCGAAGGGTGGGCAACATCCGAACGTCTTTGTGCTATTCCCTGTCTGCTCATTGAGGGCGGGCAACGCACATCTGCTCGACGTCAGGCGCCCTTTTTTCCATCACCAACTGCACAAACAGTTGCCGATCTGTGTGCGGATGTCGCACCTGAGTTTGGGGTAGTGTTTCTGGATAAACACCTCGACGTCCTGATACGCGACAGTCCTGCTCTTATGCGCTGGCTCGCCGACACGTTTGATGTATGGGAGTTAACCATCGCTTCCTATTGTCGAGACCTAGCACAGCGTCTCAACGCCAACAGGACGCATGTCACAAAGCCCGATCTCATTCGATTGGACGGAGTCCCTTGATTTCAGACGCAAGTATCTTATCAGATCGTCCAGAAGAATGGCGTATCAGTGACAGATGCGCCATATGTCATCGCGACTTGTGCTGTCTAGGCTAAGACGTTGATCACAAACGAGCGATCTGGAACCTCTCATCGAAGATCTTTTGGTCAGGTGGATAACGGACAAGGCGGAAGCCTATATGATTATAGTAGGCACCGAGTACGAGATAATTGCGAGTATATGTTCGCAAGAACATTGCGGCATTATACCACCCTCCTCCCCGATTCACGATCTTCTGCTGATCTGGCTCGGTGTGTGTATCCTCGTGACGGATGGCTTCGGAATGGTATGAGGCATACACACTCCGTGTCAACTCCCAGACATTTCCGGCCATCTCCAGAAGGGTATCCGGACTGGCTCCCTGGGGAAAACACCCTACGGGTGTTGTGCTGCCATACGGATGATCAATATCTAGAATCTTCTTATTCAGCATGAGGTTGAAATTGCCTTTTTCCGCGTCTGGATCGTCTGTCCCCCATGGATATACTCTTCTTTCTGACCCTCGTGCTGCATATTCCCATTCCTCTTCACTTGGCAGCATGTACACATAGAATTCGGGATTATACGTTGTGTGATGAGTTAGCCAACAGCAAAATGCACGGGCTTCGTACGTTGTTATCCCCACAACCGGGTGATTAGGATTTATCTGTCCAAGGTGTGGATCATCCCACAGACGGGGAGTTTTTCTGTGTAACGGTCGCTGTCGCCAGCGCGGCTCGTCTATGCCAGGATCGTTGTTTGACAACCATTCACGCGCCGCTTCATCCCACCAGGGTTGGGCAAAATCATATCCATCCTCACGCATGAAGATCGCAAATTGCGCATTTGTAACTGGAAAGCGTGCAATCTCAAAAGCAGCAACTTGAACAGACTGGTCATTTATCTCTTCCGCAAAAAGGCTTTCGATCCATTCGATAGGTTCAGTGTATCCGTGCGCACGCACATGCTGTCTGATATCGTGTCGTGCCTGTTCTACTTCTTCTGGTAAGATGCCCATCACAAACTCCCCACCGTCAATGCGCACCATGACTGGTGGCAAGGTGCAGACACCCGGACGTGGGTCGCCGAGCCTGCCCAGATACATACCCGCCTGTACTCGTTCTTTGGGGGGAAGCACGGTGCCCTCAATGACTGTCACCAATGCCTGTGCCAGATCGCTTCGCAGCTTCTTGGACATCGCCCCACCCCGTTCCAGGCGCGTCCAACCAACATCCTCAGCCAGGTCACTGGCAAACACGAGATCACGCTGGCGTTGTTCCTCGCTGCGCTCATCCATGTACACCAACTCGCTCAGCAGTTGGTAGGCCATCGCCAGTGCCCCTTCACTCACCAGATGCCCAATCCCTAATTGTATCGGTACCCGCCAGCGGTCATCATGGCGTCGCTCCATGATATGCTGAACAAAGTTGACATCGCGCACCAACTCCAACCCGGCTAGATATTCCTGGAAGGTCAAATGGAGAAAACGGTAGCTGTCGCCTGCATCACTTGCCTGCATGATCCCAGAGCGTACATCCGTATACTCCAGGAATCGCTCGGCGCCCTCAAAGGGGTTCGGATGGCCTTTCTGATGCAGTGTTTCCATAACCATCAGCCGGAGCGTATCACGTCCCAGACTCCCTGGAGTATCAGCACTGCCAGCTGTATGCGCGGCAAACGCCGCCTGTTGGAGCAGCGGACGCAGGGCCGTCACATCGCTGTCAGGCAGACCGATATAATCTGTCAGCCGCCCATAGCCGCTGCCATCTGCTTTGGCCAACTCCCACTGTCCGAGGAGTAAATCGATGCAGCGACTGTAGAGGCCCACCCGCTCTTCAGGGAGGTGGCCGTCGTTGACATGCACCAGGGCCATAATCGTCAGCAGCAGTGGGCGCGCGCCCAACCGCTTGAGATCATCACGGCGTTCAATGGCATACGTCAATGCTGTCCTGCGCTCATCACACTTCTCCACGCTCATGCCGCTTGCTGCTGCCGCCGCGCCATACCACGCCTGCACAAAATGCTGCATCTGGCCGGGCGTCCAGTCGGCCAGCGTCGCTGTGGGCCAACCGGGAAGCTGCCATGCGGCATTGTGGGTTCCTTCATAGGCGCGCACGCGACACGTCACCACGATGCGGCACTGCGGATACTGCGCCGCAAACGACTGCACGGCTTGCGCCACCTGGCGCCGTGCGTTCCTGCCGACAACTTCATCCAGACCATCAAGCAGCAGCAACACACGCCCATTGGCCAGTTCGTCATGGACAGCCGCCGCCAATCCGTCATAGCGCCCGTTGGCTTCCAGGTCGGTGGCGATATAGTTCCAGAGGTCATCTGCATGGCACGGGTGATCGGCAGCGTGAACAAAGCGTCTGGCAAAGGGCAGGAGTGATAGACATACCGGCAGCCACCGCCCCTGCTCGCCCAGCTTGTCCCAACCTTCCACCTGCATCGCCAGATTGACTGACGCATCCAACCCGGCTTGAGCTAGAATAAGGGCCAGATAGCGTAGGGCGGTGCTTTTCCCTGAACCAGGCTCGCCAAGGAGGACGAGGTGCGGGTGTGCTGCAATGGCATCGGTGACGAGTTGGGGGCCGAAAAAAAGCAATGCTTCAGACTCCTGAGCTAAGTCCATTAGGTGTTCAGTGGATAAATGATCCATCTGTACTTCAAGTGAGGAGAGATCCTCCCCAACGCCAAAAGACATCACATTTGGATAGCGAAAGTCTTGCATATTCCGTTCAATGTTTATGGAACGGTGTATCTCAGTTCGAACACGATATTCTCCAGGCAGAACATACTCACCGGTATGACGTTTAAGATACGCGTCAGCATCGAAAGTTGCCAGTGCGTCCCCTTCGTAGACTTCCCGCTCAACCATGTGGGTGGTCGCAAGCTGTGTATACACCTGCTCAAGGTTGATGGCCAACGTGTCATCAGCAGCTTTCTGCTGATACACGCCTTGCACTGGCAGGCTCCCAAAACGTTGTACCAACCGCTGCAGGTAGCCCGCGAGCATCTGTTCGGCACTCGCGCCCCGCTGCCCAGACACATAGACCGTGCCATAGAAAATGCCCTGTGCGCCCTGGTTTGGAGCAGTGTTCTGAATGTGTTGATCGGGACGGTTGGTAGACAGCGGTATCGTCGTTTCTATAGCGGCAATAGCAGCGTCCAATGCGGCACGCACAGCCGGATCGCTGGTCGCATCACGCTGCGCACGGAGAAGGGCGATGTGGGCAGTCGGGTCGGTCATGGCTGCTCATCTCCTGATGGGGGAGCGGGTGGATAGCGCACAAGGCGGAAGCCAACAAAGTCACTGCGGTGTCCAGGAGTAAATGGGAGACGACCAAATGTAATCTGCGTGACAGGCAGATTATTCCATCCCCCTCCGCGAAGCACAAAACGATTGCGTTCCTATGATTCCGGTTGTTCTCGTCCGTCGTGTGGATCATAGGGATATGGAGTATAGGCACTGCGAGTCCATTCGTACACATTGCCAGCCATATCATAGATACCGTCCTAGTCATTATGCTTGCTAATAATATCCTTTACTAGTTCCGTATAATCATCCAAGTCTTTGTAATATCTTACAGCATCCCGATGTGATGTTTGATGTATAGGAGTATCTGCTTGAGCGATTATATAAATTTTAGTTTTAGTCGTTTCGGCTATACCTAACTCAAAATAACAGCTCGGTCTTTCAAATGATAGATCAACAAGAATGAAACTAGAATCTATTATTGATTCCAGGAATTTAGAAATGCTGAAAGCAGGAATATCGAGGTTATATTGTGGTATTATCGCGATAATACCATATTTTCTTCCAAGTGACGTTAATATTTGTTTCTTTAACTGCATATCAGGATCGGTACTTATCGGCATTATTATATGGAAATACATAGCATACCTTATTTCTTATGGTGTTATCGTTGGGACAGCGCTGGGTATTGGGGCCGGTGTTGCAGTTAGTGGTGGCAACTGAAGAGAGGCTGCGTTCATAATTACATCCCAGTTCCGAACTGCAATAACAAAAGTCGCGAGAATGATAATCAGGAAGAGAATGCGAAATGCTGCTGGAATAGCATATTCAATATTTGAGGAATTCAGCGCGATGATATTTGTTCGATACATCTCCTGAACAGCGTTATTTTGCTTCAGTAATTCCCACTCTTTTTCAAATGGTTGATATGACGATCTAATATCCTTCTCTTCTTGGCTGAATTTTACCAATTTTGCCATATTATTTAGTACTTGAAATTTTGCATGGTTTAGTTGTTTAAAATCTCGAATTTGGGCAATCCATAACGAACAATAGAGACCTGCCATAAAAGACAGAACAATAACGCCTATAAGAGAAACGAGTGCAAACTGCGGATTACCTATTGCCCAACTCAATAATGCTCCATCTACAGTTATAATCGTTGTACAGATAGAATAATTCCAACGGTTAGTGTCAATTCTTCTCTCCGTGACTTTTTCGGTCGACTCATAATATAGTTGAAATTCTTCGAAAGCAACCTGTGGCTCTGATTTTACTTCAGCGATCACTTTTCAGTTCCCTTGTTTCTAGAGTGTTTGATTATGCCTTAGGCTGATGATTTCCAAGATTATATAAATGAAACTGGATGCACAACTCATTGAATAGCACACGTTGGGTTATTTGGGAAAAGCCACATTGCGAAGCCAGAACACATCGTTCCTGCCTACTGGTTAGTGCATGTTAAATAGTGATTACTCAAAGTATTAGAGAGCCATGTTTGTTTCTTCTAGAATATACGTTTGTCATAAATTGAGTATGCCAGTCAATTATAAATTATACTTACGAGTTTCACCTAATCATACCATATACCTACTGTTCGTTTATTTTTGCGTCAAAGGTTCAGAACAGCTTCTTATAGCTGTAGAAGGTTTATACCCTGCCTGCGCAACACCCCGTAGACGCCTATAGCAACCCATTATAACCCCTTGGCGCGAAAATGAGCGAACCAAGGGAATATCCTAATGTTCTGGTCTCTCGGTTGCGCCTGGCACGTGAGCAAGCTGGTCTGTCGCAGGGACAGGTTGCCAAAATGCTCGGACTGCATCGGCCATCCATTTCGGAAATCGAGGCTGGTCGACGGAAAGTATCAACAGAAGAACTCACCGAGATGGCACACATGTATGGTGTGAGTACCTCCTGGCTTCTCAATGACAATGACGATACGGCAATGAGTGATGTTGATCAGGCCCGTGTTGAGCTAGCAGCCCGTGAATTAGCCCGGTTAAAACCGGAGGACCTAGATCGCGTACTCCAGTTATTAATGGCGTTGCGCTCACAAGGAGGCCGTGAGAATGAGTGATAGAAAGACTGCTGCCCTACCCACCTTACAACCCGTTTTCATAATCCACACGATGAGACCGTAATTACCTGCCTGGATAGTTGTTGTAGTAGCCAGAGGCCTCCGCAATATGAACCTATTCGAGCTGGCGATCATCGCAGATTAAAGAGCCACAAAAGCCGCCATAGAGTAGCGGAGTGATCCAAACGGTTTGATAATGAATATCGTTTCAGATAGAACAAACACGTTTGCTGATAGGTTCCCATACCAGGAGAACGTGACTATCTTGAAAAGATCGCCAACGGTATCACATGATCTGGTTGGGTGTGCTATACTTACGCAGAAAACAGAAAATCCACCCGTGCCTGTGCAGCGAAAGGGTGGACTTTCTTAAACTGGATAGTGTGTTGCTGTACATAATTGTAGCATTCTTTTTGCCCTCCGGCAAGGCTACCAGTACCGCACACTGCTGGAAATGCTGATGGCTTTGCTTTCCATCCTACTCAGTGCATTCATGCATCTGGTGCGTTTCCTCTATTCAGAATAAAGCCCATGTTCTCTTATAATCTAGAAAACATCCGTGTGGTGTTCCTGGGAAATATCCATGGTGTCGAAGTCAGTCTATGCGCTTACCGGGTTGTTTGTTGGCGCAGTCGTGAATATTCTGTTCAACCTGATTGCCGCCGCGATCCAGCAGCGTGCCTTTGCCGACCAGTTTAGCAACCAGTCGCTCTGGTGGTTAGTGGGGTTGGCGTTGATCGGGTTGCTGCTTGGCTACTGGTTGAGCGGTAACGTGACGGTTCCAGCATCGGACGATCAGTCGCAGCAGGCTTCTGGAAGCGATAAAGGTGTGACGATGACCAGGCTTCGGGCGTTACTCTCGTCTATCACGTTGCGCGGCAAAGGCATTAAGCTTACCGACGTTTTCTCCTTTGGCTCACGTATCGACATTGACACGAAGGACTGAGCAGACAGCATGTCACCCCCAACGATTGACCGAACCGAAGCCATTGAGCATTTCAGGGAACTGATGCAACCCGACAGTGCTATGCGTGTGATGCGCCTGGTGGGCAATTCCAAGACGGGGAAGAGCCACCTGCTGACCAAGGTGTTTCCGGTGCTGGCTGAACGGGATTTCAATGTGCGCTATGCTATCGTTGATCTGCGCAACCCAATGATGGGCATTCCTGACATGCTTCATATGATCTGCTTTGCATTGGGAGGCGAACCATGCTTTCCAGCGTATACCACAGCCTACCAGGAGTGGATGCACAGGCCGCATGTCGAAGTGCGGTCTCTGCGAACCATTCTCTCGTTTATTCGGATACACTCGTCAGATGAAGGACGTGAGCACCACAAAGTCATACGGCATCTGACCGCACAATTCACAAAAGATCTTAGCACGTTGGCCACAGAGACGCTCGTGCTATTGTTTGACACAGCCGAGGGTGCCGATAATACAATCTGTTCCTGGTTGGTGGATACACTCCTGGTACAGATCGCGCGTCTGCCACATATGCGCGTGGTGATTGCTGGTCGTTCCGTCCCAGAGGCAAATGGAAGCTATGCGTCCGTGTGCTGGAGTTATGAATTGGTTCCTGTAGAAGAGCCTGAAGAATACGTATCTTATTGTCTGAAGGTGGGTGCTGATCTGCCGGAACAGTCAATCCGGGATATTGCTCTGGTTCTCGATCATCTGCCCGGTTTGTTTGTTGAACTTGTTGTGCCGAAATTTGGGAAACGGTTAAAGGCATATGGCTGACGCAATTGTTCAGCAGCTTTCTACAGCAGCCGATCCCGCAGAAAAGGCGGCCATCATAGCCGAACTGGTATTTGATGATCTGCCCGATGATGTCGCTCTGGTTGCTCGTCGATGCGTCATTCTGCATTGGTTTGATGAGGAGATTGTGGCAACGTTGATGCCTGGCCATACACGAGCAGAGGCTGCGTTTGTTTATCAGCAGATCGCATCGCTACCGTTTATTGACAGAATACCTCATGGATTGGCATATAACAGTCTTACGCGAGAAGGGCTTGTGCGGCAGTATGCTAAAACACGTCCTGACATCCTCAAAACATCTGCCCAGCTTGCTGCAGCTAGTTATGCAACCAGAGAAACCGACTACATGAAAGCTGAGGCGTTTTTCTGCTATCTAGTTGCTGGTGAGCAGGAAAATGCAACCAGGATGCTGGCTGACTTGACCAAGACATTTAAAGCAAGAAGTGATGAACAGAGTCTTCGCGGAGTTTTAAAAATACAAGAAGAAGTTGAACAATTACCATTTGTAAAGCATTTTGCTAATCCTTCAATACAGAATATCTCATCGTATATCTATTTGTCTTATTATTTAATTTTATCGATACTCTTAGTAAGGACTGCACTAATCTTCTTGTCAGGAAGTATTGATACTACTGAAAATCGTTTGATTGTATTAGCAACTTTTATGCTTGTTATTTTTGAATTTTTAAAAGCAAAAAAATATACACAATTAAATTATATCGAATATACAAATAAAAAGAGAAATAGAGCGAATTTATTTAGGCTTATCATAACAGATTTCGATGAAGGAGAGTTGCGTAAACTCTGCTTTTATCTTGGTATTGATTATGAAAATTTGCCCGGTCAAACCAGAGTAGATAAAGTGAGAGAATTAGTCTACTATATGGATCGCCACGGAAGGATTACTGAACTTGAAGACAGGATTAATTATCTTCGACTAACTATTGATTGGACGAATAATGAAAAAAGTACCCCTTCAGAGGGTGATGCAGTGGATCAACAGTCCAAGGGTTCGGTGAACATCGCAGAATTTTACCGACTTCTTACAGCCCATTTCAATATCAGCAAGTTGAAAGATATCTGTGTTGACATTGGAATTGATTACGAGAGTTTACCCGGTCAAAGTATGCAAAATAAGACATGGGAATTACTCATGTATATGTACCGCCACGAACGTATCGCCGATCTCATTGGAGCGGTTCAAAATCTCCGGGCGGAGGATGATTGGTCTGCTGTGCAGCAACCTATCCTCCCTGAACGCTTACACACAAAAAACGAACTATTAAAACATATTGACGATACAAATAAAAAGATAGATAAATCGAATTTACCTAGGTTTATCAAACCAGATTGGATTGACGATACAAATAAAAAGATAGATAAATCGAATTTACCTAGGTTTATCATAACGCATTTCAATGAAGGAGAGTTGCATAGACTCTGCTTTTATCTTGGTATTGATTATGGAAATTTGCCCGGTCAAACCAGAGTAGATAAAGTGAGAGAATTAGTCTACTATATGGATCGCCACGGAAGGATTACTGAACTTGAAGACAGGATTGATTATCTTCGGCCAAATATTTGATTGGATAAATGTAGAATAGACCATTACCAATTCATATGAGCAATTTTATTATTACGAAATCTGGTGAGTAAAGCTATGAAGATGCGTGTCCAGTGGAAGTAGTAAATGGTTCCTTCAATTATACAACTCGTCTATTAACCTCCTAAAATAAAAGGCTTATGAAACTCCTTGTCATCACCTCCTGCACTGGCGAAAAGCTGCACAACGACGAACGGCAGTTGAAGTTAGAAGACTTTCAACAAGGCCAGCAGCATATCGCCCAGTTGGAACAGGCCCTGGCCGATCTCCTCACGCCAGCGGAAGACCTCTATACGGGCATACAGCATGTGCGCCTGATGCAGGGGGTGCGTACTTTCCGGGAGTACGCTGCGCAGAATGGATCTGGTTCGTCGCTCGATCTGCGCATACTCTCGGCGGGCTATGGCGTGGTGGCGCACGACCAGCAGCTGGCCCCCTACGAATGTACTTTCCAGGGCATGAAGAAAACAGATCTGCGCCGGTGGGCCGACCAGCTCAACGTGCCGTCCGATATGCGGGTGGTGCTGGCGCAGCCCTACGATCTGGGGTTGCTGCTGCTGGGCGATAGCTACCTGGAGGCCTGTGCGCTCGATGCACTTGTTGAACTGGGAGGGCCAACAATTGTCTTTTGTGGGTCAAAGATGGCGGGCAAGCTGCCGCGCCTGGAGGAGCTGCGCCCGGTTGTCTTGTCAAACCAGGAGGCAAAGCGTTTTTCGTGTGGACTGGTGGGACTGAAGGGCGAAGTGACCCGGCGGCTGCTGGAACGCATGACGGTTGAGCCTGGTTTTACCGAGTACCTGTACGATCCCACGAGCGATATACTTGCCCTGTTAGATGGTGCTGGGGCACTGGACACCGCTTCATCTGTTGCTGTAAGGCCAAAAGTCACTCGTGCAACTGCACGCTCTAATCCCTCGGTGGACTATGTGATCCATCTGCCTGATTCCTGGCACCAGAAGCCTCATTGTGAGAAGTTTCGCTATTTCATCCCGGAGTGGGACGACCTGGTAGACCCGGATTATGACTTCGAGACTGATACCCACTCCGGTGGCAGCGGCGATTGGTCAAATGAAGTCTATGCGCATCAGATGTATCCCGAACCAAACTATGATGGTATTTTGATGTCGAAGGTTGTGGCCGAAAAGAGCAAAATTAAAAAACAGCGTATTAATGAAATGGGGGTACACCGCTACCTGCGCGTACCGCCAGAGTTTCCAATCATTGGTGACTGTGGTGCATTTGGTTATATCAAGGAAGAAGTCCCACCTTACACAACACAGGAAATTCTTGACTATTACACGCGCCTTGGATTCAACTATGGGGTCTCAATTGACCATCTGGTTGTCGCCTCGACAGAGGCCCAGAAGACGTTTCGCTACGATTTGACCATTGCCAATGCTGAGGAGTTCCTGAAAGAACACCGCAAATTGGGTTTGGCATGGGAGCCAATTGGGGCGGTACAGGGATGGAGTCCTGAGAGCTATGCTGAGGCAGCACGTCAATATGTGGCAATGGGCTATCGGTACATTGCGCTGGGAGGGTTGGTACGTAGCAACACCAGAGAAATCGTGCGTATTCTGGAAGCGGTTCATAAGATCGTTCCGCAAACGCTAAAGATACATTTGTTTGGTATCGTCCGATTAAACTCAATGCAAGAGTTTGTCAATCTCGGGGTACATTCGGTGGATAGTGCATCCTATCTCCGACGTGCCTGGATGGAAAGCGGCGGAGAAAATTATCTGACAGAACA
>RRYU01021809.1_pt1 | contig 18168 bp, 17 predicted proteins | sample 2162651 | NCBI WGS metagenome assembly RRYU01 (sample SAMN10267283, study PRJNA491782) | microbial mat metagenome | isolation source: biomat in the production well | place: Japan: Minami-Kanto gas field, natural gas well KTG3 | collected 2017-06 | reverse complement strand
TCAAAAACCCAGCTGGCATCCAACCTGGGAACCGTCAGTGAAACCCTGTCGCGCACGTTTCGCAAGCTGGCCGAAGAGGACCTCATCCGCATCGAAGGCAAGCTGTTCAAAATTCTGGATTTTGAGCGACTGCAGGAACTTGCTGAAAAATGCAAGGAAGCCTGATCAGGTGAAAGTCACCCGTGCAGGGAAAACTTCGGAAAAAGGTCATTTTTTGATCCTGATCAAGGTCTCTTGCGGCTGGCTAGGATAGAAGTGGTCTGACAAGGCATTCATCCGCCGCAGAGAGACAATCTGCGTTGCGCGCTTCTGGTGGGAAATGACCCGTAAAGAGATCAAAGATCTGAAAATTCTGGCGCAATTCACTTCGGTTTATTGTCTAAGTCAGCATAAGACCACGAGCAAGCCACTGACCGTCGATGATCCGCAATTACAGGTGTTGCCTTTGCACCGCTATCCGGTTTGCGGGGAGTGCCATGCCTTTCTGCTCTACGCTTTCCAGCGCAGGATCAACTGTCCGCTTGCGGAGCGACCAAGCTGCAAGCATTGTCATGTCCATTGCTACCGTCCCGGTCACCGCGACAAGGTCCGGAAGATCATGCGCTTCTCCGGTCAATACCTGATCAGGCGCGGTCGCCTGGATCTGTTATGGCATTACCTGTTTTAGCCTGCGGCAATTGCGGGGTCATGGCCCGGCCCTGATGCGCGGCTACATTGTCAGACATCAGCCAGGCTTCAAGCCGTCTCCAGGCGGCAGCAGATTGATCTTTCAGATTGACAGGCAGCAATGATGCTGATATAAATTCCCCTCCATTACGGGCGTTTAGCTCAGCGGGAGAGCACTGCCTTCACACGGCAGGGGTCGCTGGTTCAATCCCAGCAACGCCCACCAGTAAATTCAAGAGGTTAGCCAGCAACGGCTAGCCTCTTTCTTTTTTCAAAAGTGCGGCAGTAGGCTGAAGTTTTTGGTTGTTTGGCTTGCGTTCGGAGCGAAGCTATTGGCCCGGTTGAGCGAGAAAGATGGCGGTGGCGGCCGGTTAATTTTAAAAAAAAGGTTGACGAGATTAGTTAAATACAATATATAAATATTCCAACCACGTGATTGGTTGTTACTCGCCCCGTTGCCCATTCCCCCCCTCCCTGGCGACGGGGCATTTTTTTCTTCGTGTCTCGACAAGTGGGTGCAAACTTTACTTTACACGATGATGCTGTTAATCTGCATCGTCAGAATTTTTGTCCTGACTATACGCACTTTTCTGTCCGGGAATCTGCCATGGCGGTCCTTGATGCGCTCAAACTGTTCAAATTCAATAAAGCCTATAAAGCGACCTGGGCGATTGTCTGGCAACACATCCAGTCGCCACCTTCCGGCGCAGACCGGGAAGTCCTCGAACATTTATGTTTTATCGGAACCCTGATTTATGCGGTTCGCTACCGCGTGGCGCTGTCGGTGGGAATGAGCGAGACTTTTGCCAAATCGATGGCATTGATCGCCGTCGGCAAGGCCGGCTACGATACGCAGATGGAAGATGATATCTGTACGGTTTTTGGCGCGGAGGCGGGTGACGCTGAAAAAGACTATGCTGAAAAACTGTTTGGCGTGCTGGACGAGATTCTCCGCCCGGGCGGCTTGTGCGGAGATACTGAGCTCTCAGCTCAGTTTGATCAGCTCAGAGCTCGGCATTCCCTTCTCCCGGCCTGATGGCCTTTCTGTCAAGAACCACACGGTGCGGCAAACGGTGTGCACAACCGCACTTCGATTAACCAACTTCGTTATAGACTCTCTCGCGAAAGGCTACGCCCAGCTCCGTGGCAACTTGACGGCAGGCCGCAATGTCGATGCCGGGCAAGCTTACCGCGGTGGCCGTGACGTCCGGAATGTATTGCGGGGCGTTTTTCAGAAACGCCTTGAGCGAGGCATAGCCTTCTTCACCGAAAGCTGACTGGCAAATCCGCTGATACTGTCTGGCATCGGGGGCATTGAGCGACACGCTGATGGAGTCGACCAGACCCGATAACTCGGGCAGAATATTGCGTTTATGGACCAGGTTGGCCTGACCGTCCGTATTGATCCGCACGGTGATCTTGCGTTCCTTGAGCCAGGCGGCGACCTGCTTGACCAGTTCGAGGCGCAGCAGGGGTTCGCCATACCCGCAGAAAACCACTTCCTTGTATTGCGAAGGGTCGCCTATCGCCTTGATGACTTCGTCAAAACCGGGTTCGCGCTCAAGACAAAGCTGGTGACCCTTGACGGTAAAGTCCCCGAACTTTGCACAGAAGGTGCAGTGATTTGTGCAGCGATTGGTGATATTCAGATAGAGGCTGTCGCGGATTTGATAGGCGATGCGTGCGCTCTGATCAACGCTGCCGATGCCGAACAACCGGTAGGCGTTCAGGGTCGTGACCCGCGCCACATCTTCAAGGGAGAGCCCTTTGGTGGCTGCCAGGGCCTCGGCGGTGGCCCGTACGTAGGCGGGCTCGTTGCGCTTGCCTCGCCAATTCTGGGGTGCCAGGTAAGGACAATCGGTTTCGATAAGCATCACATCGATCGGCAATGCCGCGGCGATCGACCGCAAGCCATCGTTCTTGGGGTAGGTCAGCGGACCGGCGAAGGAGATCAGAAAACCCATCGCCACGCATTCACGGGCCATGGCCAGGTCCCCGGAAAAGCAGTGCAAGACCCCGCCGACAGCAGCGGCTTCTTCTTCGCGAAGGATCTGGAGAACGTCATCATGAGCATCCCGATCGTGGACAATGATCGGTTTGCCGAGTTTCTTGGCCAGGCGGATCTGCTTGCGGAAAGCGGTGCGTTGCACTTCCCGCGGGGAACGGTCGCGATAAAAATCGAGTCCGATCTCGCCAATCGCGACGACTTTGTCAACCGTTTCGATTATCCGTTGCAGCTCATCGAGACCGGCCTGGTTGAGTTCAAGGGCGTCATGCGGATGAATACCGACGCTGGCATAGACCTCTGCATGGCGGGTTGCCAGATCCACGCTGGCGCGGGAACTTTCCAGGTCGCAGCCAATGGTCAGGATGCCGGTGACCCCGGCGGCTCGGGCGCGCTGCAGGACCTCCGGCAGGTCGCTGGCGAACGATTTTCCGTCGAGATGGGCATGGCTGTCGATCAGGCCGGAGAAGGCGTCTTTCATCCTGCCTGATCCGTCTCGATCCGCGGGAAGAGCGGTTCCGCCTTGGCGATGAGCTGGCCGGGGCGCAGTATCCCCCAGGCGTCCTGATCCTCCAGGTTGGCTTCGGCAGCGTCCAGACCGAGGATGGTCATGATTTTCACGCCGGTTTCCGGCATGAAGGGCGCAACCATCTGGCCGATCAGACGAACGGTTTCCAGAAGATTGTACATCACGCTGCCGAGCCGGCGTTCCTGGGCGGGATCTTTGGCCAAACTCCAGGGAGCGACCTCGTCGATATATTTATTGGCGGCACTGACCACGCCCCAGATCGACTGCAGGGCGCGATTGAAGGCCAGGTTTTCCATCTGCTGGTCCAGCCCGGCCAGCACCGTCGTGACCTTTTCAATCAGGGCGCTATCGGGGCCATCGGCCGGGCCGGGCTCGGGCAGCGCCCCCTTGAAATACTTGTTCAGCATGGCGGTGCTGCGGCTTACCAGGTTGCCGAGGTCGTTGGCCAGATCGGAGTTGGTCCGATGCACCAGGGCGCTGTGCGAGAAATCGCCGTCCAGACCGAATGGAACCTCCCTTAGCAGGAAGTAGCGCACCGCATCGACACCATACTTGTCGATCAGCATATGCGGCTCAACGACGTTGGCCAGGCTTTTGCTCATCTTCTGGCCTTCAACGGTCCACCAGCCGTGGGCAAAGACTTTCCTGGGCAGAGGCAGCCCTGCGGCCAGCAGGAAAGTCGGCCAGTAAACCGTGTGAAACCGCAGAATATCCTTGCCGATCACGTGGACATCGCATGGCCAGAAAGATGCATACCGGTGCTCGCTGTCGTCCGGAAAACCCAGGCCACTGATGTAGTTGGTCAGGGCATCAAACCAGACGTATAAGACATGCTTGTTGTTACCCGGCACCGGGATGCCCCATGAGAAGCTGGTCCTGGAAATCGACAGGTCGCGCAGGCCTTCCCGCACGAAGCTGAGAATTTCGTTGCGACGGCTTTTCGGCTGAATGAAGTCCGGGTGCGCCTCGATATGGTCGAGCAGGGCCTGCTGGTATTTGCTCATGCGGAAAAAGTAGGATTCTTCCTTGAGTTTGTCAGTTGGACGTCCGCAGTCGGGACAGTTGCCGTCCATGAGCTGGGTCTCGGTCCAAAAGGTTTCGCAGGGCGTGCAATACCAGTCTTCGTAGGCCCCGAGATAGATGTCGCCGCCCGCCTCAATTGTCCGGAACAGGTGTTGCACGGCGGCCTTGTGGCGTTCCTGCGAGGTCCTGATGAAATCGGTATGCGAAATGTCGAGCTTTTCCCAGAGGGATTGAAAGCGCTTGACCACGCGATCCGCCAGATCCAGCGGGGTTTCTCCCCTGGTCTGGGCGGCCTTTTCGACCTTCTGGCCATGTTCATCCGTGCCGGTCAGGAAGAAAACCTCATAGCCGCGACTCCGCTTGTAACGTGCCAGAACGTCGCAGGCGATGGTCGTGTAGGCATGCCCGATATGGGGAACGTCGTTGACGTAATAGATCGGTGTTGTCAAATAGTAGGTTTTCTCGGTCGTCACGACTTATTCTCCCTGTTTCTTGGTCCCCGGGCGCCGACTCCTGCGCCGCCGCTTGCGTTTTTTGGGTGTCTCTGCCGCTGCAGGGGCGGCCTGGTCTTTCTGCACGGCCTGCGCGCTGTCGTCCCCCTGGCTGGCTGGAGCGGTTTGCTCCCCACGGCTTTTCCCAGGGCCGGGACGCCGTCTTTTCCCGTCAGCTTTCGATGGCGGATCTGCGGTTTTTTCCGGCGCGGCCGCTTGCTCCGGCGCAGGTTGTCCTTCCATCTGCTTGCAGCAACCTTGGTATGCTTCGAGATCAACGATCTGCATGGTCCCGTCTGCCTTGCGCAAGGTCAGTTTTTGCCCCAGCACATCCTGGTTGCGCACTTCCCATTCCGCGTCCTGCCAAATGACTTTTTTGCCAACCTTTGGCAGCTTCTTCCTCAGACAGCGATAGGTCTCATACTCGTAGCTCAGGCAACAGAGCAGGCGTCCGCATTGTCCGGAGATTTTGCTGGGGTTGAGGGCGAGCCCCTGTTCCTTGGCCATTTTGACCGAAACCGGATTGAATTCGGTGAGAAAGCTGCAGCAGCAGAGCTCTCGACCGCAGATGCCAAGTCCGCCAATCAATTTGGCTTCGTCGCGTACGCCGATCTGACGCATCTCAATGCGCGTATGGAAATAGTGGGCGAGGTCTTTGACCAGTTCGCGAAAGTCGACGCGGCCGTCCGCGGTGAAATAAAAGATGATTTTGGAGCCGTCAAACACGTATTCTGCCCTCACCAGTTTCATGTCCATCTGGCGGGAATGGATGCGGTTCATGCAATACTGGTAGGCATCCCTTTCGCGGGCGGCGTTCTTTTCGGCGAGAGCCAGGTCTTCCTCGGTCGCCAGGCGCAGCAGGCTCTTAAGCCCATCAGGGGCCTGCTCTTCGGCAATTTCGCGCGGCGGGGTCACCACGGTGGCCATGGAGCGCCCGCGATCCGTTTCGACAATGACCTGCGAGCCGGCCCGTAAATCCAGATCGAGAGCATTGAAATGGTAGTGCCGGCCAGCGGCCTGAAATTTCACAAGTACGATACGTATCATATGTCTATAGCAGTCGATGCTTTCCTGTTTGAGATGATCTCGGGTTCAGGCCGCCAGCTTGAGGAGCAGCACCTCCATTGTCAGCTGAGGGTTGACATTGCGCTCCAGGTGCCGGCGAGCCCCGGCCAGGGCTTCGAGTTTGCCGAGTACCGTAGAATTGTTTTCCCGTTGAGCGACCCGATGGATTTTTTCAAGCAGGTCGAGATTGACGAGCCTGTTCTCGTCCTGGCTGTTCAGGGCCAGCAGGACATCGCGATAAAACGCTTGGAAGATTTCCAGAATATCAGGCAGATCAGACTTTTCCGAAGCAAGAGCCTCGGCAAATTCCAGAACTGGCAAGATACTTCCTGAGGACAGGCCGGTCAAGGTTTTTAAGAGTTCCCGCCGGCGCTCGATATAAAGAGTCCGGTCCTTGCCGAAGGCCTTTTTGAAGCTGCCATCAGAGAAGGAGGCCACGACGTGGGCTTCTTTTTCGCTGAGGCCCAGTTTTTGTTCAAGGACCTGCTGAATACGGGCTTGCGGGTGGCGGGCAAAATGCACAGGCTGACAACGCGAGCGGATGGTCTCCAGCAGCCGCTGCGGTTGAGCGGAAAGCAGGATCAGCAAGGTGGCGCCCGGAGGTTCTTCAAGCGTTTTAAGCAGCGCGTTGGCTGCGCCGGAAGTCAACAGTTCGGTATGGTCGATCAGGGCGACTTTACAAGGAGCTTCGAGGGGCTTGAAGGTGAGCTCTCGCTGCAGGATGCGAATCTGCTCTATCTTGATGCTGCTGCCGTCCGGTTCCATGAAATGCAGATCGGGGTGGTTGCGGTGCGCCAGCTTGCGGCAGGCTGCGCAGCGGCCACAGCCGGTCTGGTCCAGGCAAAACATGGTCTGCACCAGGGCGAGAGCAACCAGGCGCTTGCCGACCCCGTCCGGTCCGCTAAACAGGTAAGCATGGGCCAGTCGTCCGGCTGCCAGGGCGCGGCGCAATATGTCAATCTGTCGGTCGTGGCCGAGGATATTATTAAATGTCATGATCGGTACGTCCGGACAGAAATTGCTCGACGGTCTCCCGAATTTTTTCTGCGACGTTGGTCGGGCTGCCTGAGGCGTCGATAACCCGGAAGCGCGGGAACTGCCGGGCCTGCTCCAGGTACGCTGTGCGTACCCGGTGGTGGAAGGCCAGGCTTTCGAGTTCAAAGCGGCTTTCTGCTTCCATGAGGAGCAGGTCGTTGCGATCTTTTGCCCGTGCCAGGCCGATCTCCACGGGGATGTCAAGCAACAGGGTCAGTTCGGGGAGCAGCCCGCCGGTCGCCTGGATATTGATGGCGTTCAGAAGGCTTTGGTCCAATCCGCGGCCGGCTCCCTGGTAGGCGATGGTGGCATCAATAAAACGATCACAGAGCACAATGTGCCCTGAGGCAAGAGCCGGACAGATGACTTCATCAACATGCTGCGCACGAGCGGCTGCGTACAGCAGCAGTTCGGCACGCGGAACCATGGTGTGATTGGCCGGGTCAAGCAGTATGGATCTGACGGCATTGGCGATCGGGCAACCGCCCGGTTCTCTGGTGACCGTCACGGTGAAACCCTGTTCCTGGAGAGCCGTCTGCAGATACTGCACCTGAGTCGACTTGCCGCTGCCTTCTATGCCTTCAAAGCTTATAAAAAATGACATGAAAATCCGTTACTTAATCCCTTAAACTCCATATTATATGGGGGCGGCGACAGGGAATCAAGCACAAAACCGGGAGCTGTTTTTCCGCTTGCCTCCCGCAGCCGATTGCGGCACGCCGTGTTCATTTGATCTCCGGTGTTAACTGGTGTAGTATTACGGACCTTCGCGCCGGCGGTTTCAGTTGGAAGCCCTGCCGGCCGGCAGCAGGCAACGCAGGCCGGACCCCGGCTCGAACATGCGAAAACGAACCCGTCATGAAAGACCTTTTTGTTCGGCAAAATTCGGCATGGGATGCTCTTGAGACGCAACTCTCCTACCATTTTGTCCGGCGCGAACTCTTGAGCGAAGCGATGACCCATCGTTCTTTCGCCAACGAGATCAATGCCGGGGACGTTTCCGATTATGAGCGCCTGGAGTTTCTGGGTGATGCGGTCCTTGACCTGGTGGTCAGTCGCTGCCTGTTGCGTGACTACCCCCATTTCAATGAGGGGGAGCTGACCCGGTTGCGGGCCGAAGTTGTTGCCGAGCCCGGGCTGGCCGTTCTGGCGCGCCAATTGCGTCTGGGGGAGTGCCTTCTGCTCGGGCGCGGTGAAGAACTCAGTGGCGGACGGGAAAAAGCCAGCTTGCTGGCTGATGCGATGGAGTCGTTAGCCGGGGCGCTTTTCAGTGACGCGGGTTTTGATCGGGCCGCCCGGGTTCTGGAGCCGCTGTTGATCCCCCTGCTGACGGCTGCGGCCGGTCGTGCCGGTCAGGATTACAAGACCCGTTTGCAGGAACTCTATCAGGCTCGCCAGGGAGTATTGCCGGTTTATCGTCTGGCTGCGTCCAGCGGGCCTGATCATCAACGCTGCTATACGGTTGAAGTGTTCCTGGACGGCCAGCGGTTCGGTTCGGGAGAGGGTCCGACCAAAAAGAAGGCTGAACAGGAAGCGGCCCGGCGCGCTCTTGCGGCCCTTGATGAATAAGGTGCGGATATTTCCGATTTTTGTGCCCCATGCCGGTTGTCCGCAGGCCTGCCTGTTCTGTGCCCAGCAGACATCGACCGGTGCGGGAACAGTCCCCGATCCCGAAGAGGTCAGGTCCTGGTTGAATGAAGCTCTCCCTGCCGCAGGCACGGGTGAGATTGCTTTCTACGGCGGATCTTTCTCCGCCCTGCCGCAGTGGCGACAGGCTGCTTATCTTGCGACGGCGGGCTCTTTTGTCGAACAGGGGCGGGCCGCGGGGATCCGGGTTTCCACCCGCCCGGACGCCCTCAGCTGTAGCCAGGTTGCCGGTTTGGCCGCCGGCGGCGTGACGACGGTCGAGATCGGCTGCCAGAGTTTTGACGATGCCGTCCTTTCCGCCAGTCGGCGTGGTCATGCGGCCGAAGCGATCGGGCCTGCCGTCAAAGGTTGTCGGGCGGCACGGTTGCGGATCGGCCTGCAGCTGATGCCGGGATTGCCGGGGGCTTGCCCCGGGGAAGCCGAGCGGTCAATGCGTGAAGCCCTCGCCCTGCAACCCGATTTTGTCAGAATCTATCCGGCGCTGGTCCTTGAGGGGACCGGCCTGGCAGAGCTGTGGCGGCAGGGCAGGTATGTCCCCCTCTCGCTGCAGCAAGCCGTGGCTCTGGTGGCCAGGCTGCTTCTGCTGTGCCGGGAGGCCGCCATCCCGGTGATCCGCGTCGGGCTGCAGCAGCAGGCCGGGTTGGCAGAGAGTGTGCTGGCCGGGCCTTACCACCCGGCTTTCGGCCAGTTGGTCAAGGCACGGCTGTGGCGGTGGGCGCTCGAGGCGGTGGCCGAGGGGCACGGGGTCGTGAGTGTCCACCCGAGCGATTTGAGCGATGCTCGCGGCCATGGCCGCGAGAATCTGCTTTGGTTGCAGAAGAATGCCCTGGTCAGCGCGATCCGGGCGGACCACCGGGTCTGTCGCGGGAGTTTAGACTATGGCGGCAAAAGGTTTCTGATGCAGGATTCGATCCCGCGGGGAGGTAGGCCTTGAGTGACCAACAGGCAGGTTTTCGTTCTGGATTTATCGCCATAATCGGGCAACCCAATGTCGGTAAATCGACGTTGCTCAACCACCTCGTGGGGCAGAAGATCGCCATCACTTCAGCCAAGCCGCAAACGACGAGAAACCGGATTCTCGGTATCCTGACCCGCAATGACGGCCAGTTGCTGTTTCTGGATACGCCAGGTCTTCACGAAGCCAAGTCTTCGCTCAACCGTTACATGGTTGAGCAGGCGCGCTCGGCCTGCCAGGATGTTGATGCCGTGCTCTGGCTGGTGGAGGCTGATCGCGAGGTTGATGAAGATTCGCTGGTGCACGAAATTTTGGCCCAGGTGCAGACCCCGATCATACTTGTCATCAACAAGGTCGACCTCGTTGCCAGGCAAAAGCTGCTGCCCATGATTGATGCTTATCGCCGACAGCGTGATTACGCTGCCATCGTGCCGCTGTCTGCGCTGACCGGCAGCGGTACCGATGCCTTGCTGGCCACCCTGGTCGAGCATCTTCCGGTCGGTCCGAAGTATTACCCCGAAGATCAGGTCACCGACTTGCCGGAACGCTTCATCGTTGCCGAAATCATTCGGGAACAGATCCTTAACCGGACCCGCGAAGAAGTGCCTTACGGAGTCGCCGTGCTGGTGGAGCAGTTCCAGGAAAACCCCGCGAAAAACCTGGTCTCGATTAATGCAGTCATCAATGTGGAGCGCGAACCTCATAAACGAATTATCGTCGGCAGGGGCGGCAGCATGATCCGCGGCATCGGTACAGCGGCACGCCTGGAAATCGAGCGATTGCTTGGCGTGAAGGTATATCTGGAACTGTTCGTCAAGGTACAGAAGAACTGGACCGGTTCGGATCGTCTCATGAAGGAATTCGGCTACAAGTAAATCAAGCCGGGAAGCGAGGGCCTGTGGGCTGCAGCTGTGGCCTGCGCCCAAGGTTGTCACTTAACTTCCCAGGCCACAGCTGCAGCCCACCGGCTGTGCCATTGAGCAGTGAGCTGAATCGCTGCGAAAATCAAGACGTGCGTCTGTCAACCTGAAGTGCGCAGTTAAGGTTAATCTATGAGCGGAATTGTTGCTATCGTCGGCCGACCGAACGTCGGTAAATCCACCCTGTTCAACCGCATCCTGGGCAGACGGTCAGCCATCGTTGAGGATTTCCCCGGGGTGACCCGGGATCGGAATTATGCCCTGGTCACGCGGTTCGAGAAGACTTTTACCCTGATTGACACAGGAGGTTTCGAGCCGGCAAGCAGTGAACACCTGCTAAGCCAGATGCGTGAACAGTCGCGACTCGCCATGGAAGAGGCCGATATCATCCTGTTCCTGATGGATGGCCGGGAAGGGCTGACCCCCGCCGATCAGGAGGTCGCCGAGATGCTGCGACGGGTGGACAAACCCGTTATCTTTGTCGTCAACAAGATCGACGGACCCGGCCAGGAATTGGCGGCAAGCGAATTTTATTCCCTGGGCGTCGAGCCGCTCGTGCTGGTCTCCGCCGAGCACGGCGTCGGTACCAACGACCTGGTTGAGGATATCCTGAATGCTCTTCCTGCCGGCGCCGTCACCGAAGATGGAGAAACCGAGACCCGTCTGGCGGTGGTCGGTCGCCCCAATGTCGGCAAGTCTTCCCTCGTCAATCGCCTGCTTGGTTACGAACGCGTCGTTGCCAGCCCGGCGGCGGGAACGACCCGCGACAGTGTTGACAGCCGTTTCAACTACAATCAGCAGCGGTATGTGTTGATCGATACGGCCGGAATTCGCAGAAAGGGACGGGTGTCACTGAAACTTGAGAAGTACTCGGTGATTCAGGCCCTCAAATCCTTGGACCGCTGTCATATTGCCCTGGTCGTGATCGACGCCGAAGAAGGAATCACCGATCAGGACCTGACGGTTGCGGGATATGCTTATGATCGTGGGCGGGCGGTTGTCCTGGTCGTCAACAAGTGGGATCTGGTCAGAAAAGATCACACTACAATGGGAGAGTTTATCAAAGAGATCCGTCGGACTTTCAAGTTTCTACCTGATAATCCGATCCATTTTGTTTCGGCATTGACCGGGCAGCGGGTCAATAAGATCATGGCCGACGTGGCAAAGGTCAGCGAACAATTTTCCCGACGGATCTCTACTCCGGAACTCAACAGGGTTCTTAAAGATGCGGAGATAAACCATCCGCCGTCAATGTTCAAAGGGAAAAGGCTCAAGTTTTTCTATATGACCCAGATTGCGGTCCGGCCGCCGTCGTTTGTGATTTTCGCCAACCATGCAGAAGGGGTGCATTTCTCTTACGAACGTTATCTGACAAACTGTCTGCGGCAGGCATTCGGGTTCGCAGGGTGCCCGATTCGCCTGAAATTCAGGGACCGTTAGCGGGAGAAGTTCGCCAAAACCCGCTTTACTTAACAATTTTCATGGGATATATTTCAAGTTGTTTATTTTTTTCCTGGACCCGGACGATGTTGACAAGTCCAGAGTTTTCGGGATGCTGGCTATGGTTCGACGTCTGATGTGCGATCCGGCCGATTCTGCAGTACAGGAAGTCTTGGTATGAGCCTGGTGGGTAATCTTGAAGATCTGGGGTTGGGCGAAATTCTGCAGATCGTCAGCCTGAGCCGGAAATCCGGGGTGCTCGAACTAAAGAGCCTTGATCGGGAGGGCCGGGTTGTGTTTCGTGATGGCGAGGTCATTCGCGCGACCGCAACCACCTTTCCGGAAAATCTCGGGGACTTGCTGCTCCGCAAACAGATGGTTGATCTGGCCACGATCAAGCGGGCGTTGATCATTCAGCAGCAGGAAGGCGGCGAGAGGCGTTTCGGCGAAATTCTCGTTCAGGAGTTCGGCGCCAGTAGAGACAAGATTGAAGACACGGTCCGTGAGCAGGTTGAGAGAATTGTTTACAGCTTCTTCGGCTGGAACGAAGGCAGTTTTTCCTTTGTCCTTGGCGAGCCAGAAGAACTGGCGGTCACCTCACTCAATCCATTCCAGTTTATCCTTAACCAGGGGCTCAACCCCCAGTGGCTGGCCATGGAAGGCAGCCGCATTCTCGATGAGAAACGGCATAGCGGAGAGGCTCTGGACGATCGGGGCGAATCCATCATTGATGCCGATCAACTCATGGCGGAGATTTTGGCTGAAATCGGACCCGGCGACCAGCAGCGGGGAGCGTCCGGTTCAGCGGAACCTGCCTCTTCCGGGTTTTTGTCGTCTGCAAGCCAGGGCACGGTTACCGGTCCTACGTTCCTGATCGTGGATGATGATCCGGCAACCGTCGAAAGCCTGACCGCCCTTCTGCAAGAGCGCAAGATGCAGGTGCGGGCCTTCACCGGCAGCAAAGCCTTTCTGGAGGCCCTGGCGGAAGCGGACCCGGCTGATACCGTTTTGGTCATTGACCTGATTATGCCCCGCAAGAACGGCAGCGGAGTTTTAGGCGGGCTCGAACTTCTCGAGGATATCCGGCGAAATTTTCCGGATTTCCGGGTTCTGGTCATGTCCGACCACCCGAGCTTTGAAGCAGAACAAAGCATCAGGAAACTCGGTGTTCCGGTTCTGCTGGCTAAACCCAAAAAAAGCGAGGTCGGTGGGTCGAAAGGTCGGCAATCCCTGACCACCGTGGTTGATGCGCTGATGTCTGTCGTGCGGCATGATGCAGAAGCGGTGCAGGATCCTGATCGACTCTTCAACATCGGTGCCGAACTTATGCAAGAACTGGGGGAAGCCGGAGGCTTGGCGCCATCACCGCCACAACAGTCCCCCGGTCTGCACCTGTTGCGGGGCATGCTGCAGGAGTTGAGCAATCCCTCCCTGGGAGGAGGGATCATCCTGCTGATCCTGCGCTTTGCCAGTGAATTGATGAACCGGGCGGTTATTTTTCTGGTCAAGGAGTCCGAAATTGTTGGGTTGGGACAGTTCGGGATCGAGCTGAAAGCCGAATCTTCGGATGTCAAAGTCCGCAACATGCGGATTCCCCTGGATGAGGAAAGCGTGTTTTTACCGGTGTTGGAGGAAATGTCGGCAAAGAGCTTGAAACCGCAGGACAGTCCATGGAACACCTACCTCTTCGAGCATCTGGGCGGCGAGCGGCCCTGCGAGGTCTTCGTTGGCCCGCTCATCAGCGAAGGTCGCGTCGTCGCTGTATTGTATGGTGACAATCTGCCTGAACAAAATCCGATCGGCGATACGGAAGCTCTGGAAATTTTTCTGTCTCAAGCGGGCCTGGCTATGGAGAAAGCCTTGCTTGAGCGTCGCCTGATGAGTGGTCAGGCGACTGTATAGACAAGGGAGTTAGCTGCATTTGAAAAAAATACTGATCGCTGAAGACTCTCCCACAATGCGTGCTCTGATCGTTTCAACGATTGATGCCCTGGGCGAATACCAAACCTTCGAGGCCGCCAATGGTTTCGAGGCGCTGCGGATTCTCCCTCGCGAAAAGGTGGATCTGATCATAACCGATATCAATATGCCTGATATCAATGGTCTGGAACTGGTCAGTTTTATTCGCAACAACGAGAATTACAAAGAAACCCCCCTGTTTATCATCAGCACTGAAGGCAGCGAACGAGACCGTGAAAAAGGGTTGGCTCTCGGAGCGAATGCCTACCTGGTCAAACCGTTCACCCCGGATGAATTACAATCCCTGATTAAGGAATACCTTTCCTGACCGGAGGCAGATTTGTCGGACAAGCCTACATCGCAGGCTCTCAAGGAATTTATCGGAGAGACCGAAGAGATCATCGAGTCGCTCAATCTCGACCTTGTGACTCTGGCGGATGCCGTAGATACCGGCGAGACGGACCCCGATCTGATCAACGGAATTTTCCGCGGTGCCCATTCCATCAAGGGACTTGCGGGAATGTTCGGTTTTGAGGATGTGTCCCAGCTTGCCCACCGCATGGAAAATCTGCTCGACAGCCTCCGCCTCGGCAAGGTTGCTTTCAGTCCCGCTCTGGTCGAGATCCTGTTCCATTCGCTCGAACAGTTGACCCGTTTGATCAACGGCAAGAGCGAAGATGAAAACTTCACCTTTGATCTGACCCAGGCCTTCGAGAGGATTGATAAGATTTTGCAGGGTGACGGACAGGCCGTTGACAATCCGTTGGCGGGACTGAATATCGGCGCCGAGATACTCAATGTCCTGACCGAATATGAAGAACACCGTCTGCTTGAGAATGTCCGCAAGGCACGGGCCATCCATCTTCTGGAAACGGATTTCGACCTTTCGAGTTTCGACCAGGATCTTGCCGAATTGACCCAACAGCTCAAACCGCAGGGCGAGGTCATCAGTACCTTGCCGTCGACCGGGGCGATCAGTGAACGGATTGCTTTCAAGATCCTGTTCGGCAGTCGTCTCAACAGGGCGCAGATCTTGGAACTGCTGGGAGACGATGCTCTGAATGTCACGACTTTTGGCGGAAGCCATCAGGCCGAAGAGGTCCAGGGTTTCATTCTGGAATCCCCCGGACCTGAGCATTCTCCGGTCGGCATCGAACAGGAAATGGCCATCTCCGAGGATACAGATTCCGGCAACAGTCTGCGTTCGATCAGCCGCACGGTCAGGGTCGATATTGACAAGCTGGACCTGCTGATGAATATCGTTGGCGAACTGGTCCTCTCAAAAGGGGCGATTGCCGATATTTCCGAACGGCTTAAATCTCTGGCCGGCAATGACCTGGCGGCTGATCTGACCAAAGCGACCCGCGCTCTTGAACGGCGCCTGGAAGAACTGCAAAAAGGGGTCATGGATGTTCGCATGGTGCCGATCGGTCAGCTGTTCGAAAAGATGGCCCGCATTGTGCGCCGGGTTTCGAGTGAACAGGGCAAAAAAGTCGAGCTGGCCATTCAGGGGGCGGATACCGAACTGGACAAGCTGATCATCGAAGATGTTTCGGATCCGGTGATGCACATAATCCGCAATGCCATTGATCACGGGCTGGAAACCCCGGCAGAGCGCCGGGCCGAGGGCAAGCCGGAAAAAGGCCATATCGCCCTGAGTGCGGCGCAAAAAGGCAACCATGTGGTCATCGAGGTTCGCGACGACGGCCGTGGTATAGACCCTGAATACGTGCGGCGCAAGGCGATTCAGCGTGGGCTGGTGGGAGAAAACCAGGAGTTGTCCCACGATGAAATCAGGGAACTTCTTTTCATGCCGGGATTTTCCACCCGGGACGAGGTCAGCAACATGTCCGGGCGCGGGGTCGGCATGGATGTCGTCAAAAACAATATTGCCGACCTCTCAGGGATGATCGAAATTGCCAGTGATGTTGGCCAGGGCACAGTGGTCACCCTGACCCTGCCGATCACGTTGGCGATCATCAAGGCGCTGATTGTCAGGGTTGAAGAGAAAACCTATGCAATCCCGATCAGCTCGGTACTCGAGACCCTCATGCTCGAAAATGGCGATATCCGGACTATCGAGAAGTGCGAAGTCATCGAACTGCGCGAAACAACCGTGCCCCTGCTAAGGCTCAACCGGATTTTTGGCGAAATTGATGCGGAAACCGGTGGCGGCCAACGTCTGTTTGCGGCCATCGTCGGCCTGGCTGACAAGAAGATGGGGCTGGTTGTCGATGAACTGCTGGGTCAACAGGATGTTGTCATCAAGTCGTTGGGGAAGGCCCTGGCTTTCGTTAAGGGGGTCGCAGGTGCCGCAGAACTGGGCAATCAGAAGACCATTCTGGTGCTGGACGTTGCCGGTTTGATGAATGAGGCGCTGCGCAGCGAATCGTCTTTGCATGTATAGAGCATTTTACGGCTTCAAAGAAAAGCCTTTCAGCAAAACGCCTGATCCTCGTTTCCTGTTTTTGAGCCGCAGCCATCGAGAGGCCCTGGCCCGTTTGCAGTATGCGGTGGAAGAACGGGAGATTGTTTTGCTAACGGGCGGGATAGGTTGCGGCAAGACCACGCTTTCGCGTGCTTTGATGGACGCCCTGGGCGAGGAGTTCAAGGTGATCCTGATCGTCAATCCGAGATTGACGCCTCTTGAGTTTTTACGTAGTCTGGCGCATCGCTTAGGGATTGCCGAACCGTCCCGGTCCAAAACCGATTTGCTCGAACAGGTCGGCGCAGCTTTGTTCGAATGTTTTGAAAACGGGGTCTGCCCGGTCGTTGTCATTGATGAGGCCCAATTGGTGCCTCACAAGGAAACCTTCGACGAGATCCGGTTGCTCACAAATTTTCAGCTCGATGATTGCAACCTGTTGAGCGTGGTACTCATGGGGCAGCCCGAATTGTTGAAGCGCTTAAAGCATCGTGCCTACGAACCGCTGCGGCAACGGATTGGCATGCAGTATGAACTCCACCCGTTGTCGCCTGAAGAAATCTCCGCATACCTGGATTTCAGACTGACCAGGGCCGGAGGGCGGGCCGGCCTGTTCTGCGAAGAGGCTGTTGAGTTGCTGCATGCCTGCTCGGCGGGAATACCGCGGCGGATCAATCATGCGGCGTCATTGGCTCTTCTCGAAGGTTTCGGCCGCGAAGCCCGGGTCATTGACCGACAGATCATGGAAGCTGTAAAGTGTGAACTTGCTGGTGTGATGATGGAATGAAGAGGCGCACTCATGGATATTGCCGAACTCCGAAAAAAAGCAAAACAGGCAGGCTCTTCGAATGGTTCACCGGAGGTGCGCCAGGCGTCCGTGGCGGAAACGGGACCGCAGACGGATTTGCCGGCGGCTGCCTCTACGGGTCCTCTGGACAGTTATCAGGGAAAATCCGTTGTTGACCCGGTTTCTGAAGAAACCGCAATGCAGAAAATTGACAAGCTGTTCAGTATCGACGCCTCACTCGAACTGGCGATTCTCGAAAGTCACGAGATCTCCCTGAGTGGCGATTCCGGAGATGCTGATCACTCGGTTCGCCAGTGTCTGGCTTTTCTCCTTGGCCGGGAAGAGTACGCTCTGGACATTTGTTCGATTAGCGAGATAATTAAGGTCAGGGAATTCACCGAGGTGCCGCGCACTCCTGCCTTTGTGCTGGGAATTATCTCTCTGCGCGGCGTCGTTGTGCCGGTGTTCGACCTCGCGGCGCGTTTGCGTCTCGGTCAGGCAGACATGACCGGGGATTCCCGCATTGTTGTCTGCCAGGATGGCGAGTTGATCGTCGGGCTGCTGGTGGACAGCATCAGTCAGGTCATCAAACTCAAAGATGACGGTATCGAACCCCCGCCGGCCGTCCTGTCCGGTCTCGATCGGGATTTTATGACGGGAGTTGGACGCTACCAGGGGCGGATGGTGATACTTTTGAATATCGCGAACGTTCTGAATGTAGAACTGAACTGAACGTGAAAGGGGAACGCTGTGAATAAGAAAAAGATACTCATCGTCGAAGATGAGGAGAGCTTGCTGAAACTGGAGAGCATTCTGCTGACTTCGAAAGGCTATCATGTAGAGGGTGCCGCCGATGGTCGGTCTGCCCTGGAAGCCGTGAAGACCTTGGCTCCCGATCTGGTCCTGCTCGACATTATGCTCCCTGAAATCGATGGATTTGAAGTCTGTCGAAGGATTAAGGAAGATGAGGCCACCAAGCACATCCCCGTAATTATGCTGACCGCCAAGAAGAGCCGTGAAGATATGGCTCGCGGTGAGGAGGTTGGCGCCGACTGGTATATCACCAAGCCTTTCAAGTCGGCGATGGTTATCGAGACGATTCAAAGATTCATCTCCTGAAAGCGAGTGGCCTTCGATGGTAATTGCGACGACCGATGCAGCTCAGGGTGACGGCTTCAAACAGGAAATCCAGCTTGCCTGTTTCAGGCTCGGCGGAGAGCT
>RRYU01013907.1_pt1 | contig 18170 bp, 15 predicted proteins | sample 2162651 | NCBI WGS metagenome assembly RRYU01 (sample SAMN10267283, study PRJNA491782) | microbial mat metagenome | isolation source: biomat in the production well | place: Japan: Minami-Kanto gas field, natural gas well KTG3 | collected 2017-06 | reverse complement strand
CACCAATCAGGGCAAGTATGGCCTTGTAATGTTTTTCCAGTTCTACCAGTTTCTTTGGTGCAAATTTTTCAATTTTTTCATAACCGAGCAATTCCTTTGGTTTCTCAATCATGCTTCAATGGTTTTTGGTAAATGAGTGAATGAATAATTAAATGTTTAAGCCTCAGTAATAGCAATTAATTTAACCAAAATATTCAACTGAATTATTCTCCGATTCATGAATCCTGATGCAATGCAATTCAGCTCCCAGATCCCTGATGGGTTGTTCCAGTTGATTCCAGATTGCCACAGCAAGCCCTTCGGTTGAAGCCGTTTTACCCTGCATAAACTCCACTTCCAGATTGATGTTGCGATGATCCAGTTTGTTTGTAACCCTTTCGCGCACAAGCTGACTCAGATTCTTTAAGTTAATCAAAAAGCCGGTTTCAGGATTGATCTCGCCCTTTACAGTTACGAACAATTCGTAATTATGGCCATGCCAGTTTGGGTTTGAACATTTGCCAAAGACCTCCATGTTTTTTTCATCCGAAAAATCTGGTCTGTAAAGCCGGTGAGCAGCGTTAAATCGTTCTCTTCGCGTAATATAAATCATTTAATCCTAAATATTTGAACAGACAAAAGTAATCAATTAAAGCCATCTTTTCGAAATCCAATGTTCCGTTATTAAGCAAGCATTCATACAGTTTACCATTGATTTTAAACCTTGGTTTACCGAGCTTTTGATTGGTCTTTTCCGGTTTGCATTTTCATGATAGCCCTTACCTCATAAATGGTATAAATGATGTAATAGATAAAAAATGTAAGAACGAAAGGTACAGTTTCGTCACGATTAAAATATAACCAAACCACAATTGCCATCAGGTAAAATATCAGCTTGGCCGAGGTGGTTAGCATAAAGAAATTGGCAAAGGCAGATACTTTTCTTTCGTGTATGCGCAGGTACAAATAATAAAGAACGCTGTTGGTAATCAAAAAGAAAAGCAGTAAGAAGGGCCATGTTCTGGTGGTGAATTCCGGCGATATGAAACGGGTAATTGCAAAAGAAAATATGGCTAAAAGTAGCGTCAATACTGAAATTTGCTTTAGGAAGGCTTTAAACTTCTGACTTAACATAGGGCATTATTTAAGAAACTCTTTAATGGCAAAATAGATGGCAAAGCATACCGAAGTCAATGAAAGAACCACTGTAAATACAGGAAATGTCCAGCCCACCCAATTATCCAGCTTGATTCCTCCAAAAACGCCAATCAAAATTACGGCCAACATCTGAAAAGCAAGCGAGGAATACCTGGCATATAATTTCAGCTGGCTGCTATTGAGTTTTGGCTTTTTTTTCGTTTGCATGGCCATCATCCCTTAGGGCATTTTTCATCTGGCATTTTCCTGAGAACATGGCTCCTACCTCAATGGCAATCTTTGAAGTGATGAGTTCACCATTAAAATCTGCCGTGGCCTTGAAAACTGTGATCTCATCCACCTCCAACTTTGCTTTCACTTTGCCTGAAATATCAGCCTGTTTGCAAAAAACATCACCCTCAACTGTTCCGGACTGACCGATAACAATTTTGCCATCACATTTGATGTTTCCAATCAGGTGGCCATCAATTCGAAAATCTCCATTCGATTCCAGATCACCTTTAAATTTGGTTCCTTGGCCAATAATGTTTCTTGAGGTAGAGTCAGCTCCCATATTCTTGATTTTCTTCAACGGATTCAGGTATTAATTCTATTTATAATTTTTTTTCCAGAAAGATTCATATTGTGCCAGGTCCTTTTCGCGGTAAAAAATTGGATAATTACCCACTGAAACCTGATAAACGTCAAAATTTTCATCTGCAATTCCACCAAATACGTAATCGCTTTCTATAATGGTTGATCTATAGTCATCGGCCTGAGATTTGTTATCGAAGTTACCCACAGTAACCAACGACCTTTGGTTATCAAGCATTATACTTCTAATCATCAAGCTTTTCGATCCAAATGACCTGCTGTTGAAGTCTGATATACGAACCTTCAGAGGATCTGTACGCACTGCTGTTGTATTTGTGATAATCATGACCATATGCATGGCATTTTGATCGAATGTATAAGGTGAAGGTGGTTCTGCTGTTTCGGCTTCTTCCCTGGTGACCTCCTCCGGGAGTTCAATGTTGAGGCTGAAATCCTGGTTAAGCTGCCGTAGAATACTTGTAGCAAGCGGCGAAACTTCATCTTCAGGATATCTGTTGATCAGGTTGCTTAGGCTTACAGCCATTGAGTCCACTGCCTGGACCCTGCCAACTGCAATAGCTCGAAGGAACTCAAACTTGGGCATTATGACAGAATCATTGGCATATAATGTTCGGGCCTGATTTGTATTCATAAGCACCCTAAAATATTGACCTTCGCGATAGGCATCATAAGTAGATGCATAAAAATTTAATGATTGATTTCTTTCATCTGCCAGCTTCAAAAAATAATCCGGGTCAGTGAGAATGATGGCATAATCTGTGTCAGGATAACTATTGAGTATGATCGATTTGTAATACTCGGCCTGTTCAAAATCACCCTCCTCATTGTGCATTCTGTGTAAGGCATACCAGGCTTGAACACGATAGGGATTGTCCGGAAAACGTTCGTTCAGGGTCAGATAATTCATTTTTGCAGGCTCATAATCATTAAGGCTTTCCTTATAAATATAAGCTGCATTGTTGTATGATTCCATGATCAACTCCAATGCGGCTTCTTTCTCTTCATCTGTTTTTGGAATGTCCCTTAAATAGTAATCCCGGTCACGCGGTGTCAACGGAACAGCATCAGGGTCATCAGGATCCACCATTCCATCCCCTGCCAACATACCTTCTGAACTGCCAACCACCAGCGACTGCCTGTCGCTTATACGCCAATTGTCTTCAAGCTGACGACGTCCCCATTTACGCATAAACTCCGTAAAGCCATAACTAAGCGTGTTCTGATTGTAAAAATACCACCCACCGCCGGTATTGTCACCTGCTGCTGCTTGCCTTGCCCTGTCATCAAAACGCCCCCCATACATTGCCATCATACTTTGTGCGCGTTCTTCCTGTTCCTTTCGCTGTTCCTCCTTAACAAATACGTCAATTATCTTATCTATGGCCGCATATAACTGTACAGAATCCATTGCTGCCAGCACAAGCAAACTGTCCTGAAGTTTAATATTGTTCAGATTATAAACCAGATCATTTAAAACAACTGTCCGGCTCCTGATGCTGTCATATCCGGGATAAGTGGCTGGCAACACCTGAACTGCAGTATCATAATAGGCTTGTGCCGGTTCATATTGTGTACGTTCAAAATACATATCAGCCACCTGCAGGGCGGATGCTGCCTTTTGGTTGTTATCGTTAACACTCAAAGCAACAGATTTCCTCAGATGTTCCATTGCCAGGTCTTCATCATTGTCTTTTAAGGCAACTTCTGCCAAAGCATAATATATCTTATCCTGATAGTCCCTGTTACGCTCATCATTAAGCATTTTTTCGAGTACCCGCACAATCTGTCTGCTATCTGCATGTGAAGGGTTGTATGCTTTGGCCAGATTTATTTTAGATTGAAAGATGAGGTCATAAACAGGGTTACGTTTGATTACCTGGTTATAATACTGGGTGGCACGTGCCAGCTCTCCTTCCCGTTCATGTATCTGTGCCAGAATAAACATCATACGCGTAACCCGTTGGCGATCATTGTGCAAATCAATTGCACGGCGCAGATAGGGTTTGGCCTGACTGTAATTTTCAGTGGCAATGAAATAATCCGCAAAAACCGCATCAAAATTACTTTCAACATGCCTTGGCATACTCATGTTAACCAACCTGCTTTCCATGGCTGTAAGCAGCGCAAGTGCCCTGTCGTACTGCTCCAATTCAATGTAGGTGCGTGCCAGCCACAGTTCAGCGGTATGTTTGATATCGTTATAGCTGTATTCGGTTGTTATAAATTCAAAAGTGCGTCTGGCACTAATGAAGTCCTTTTTATAGAAGTGTGCCTTGGCCATCATCAGGTAGCTGTCGTCAATCCATCGAACCCTTTCGCGTCCGCCGAAAACCATTGAATGCTTTTGTACCCCAATCGAGGCCTTTTCAATTGCACGGTCCATGGCAGGATATTGTCTTTGAGCATCACTCTGGGTTCCATAGTTAAAAACCCTAAGCACCTGCATATAATCATCCTTGGCACTTTTTCTAAGATCGGCAACACCGGTTTTTAGACTTTCATTGCCGTTCCAAAATACATTATAGTGGCTGGTGAGGTTATGATAGGCACGACGATTCCAGGTATTCTTTTTGGTGGAACATCCTGATATTCCAAAAAGAAGCAAGGCTAAAAAAGCAAGGAAATAGTATTTTCTATGCAAGGCAAGTTTAATCATTCAGTTTTGAACATTAACTCTAATTCGACCAAAATATTATTGAGAACCTGTGGTAAGCTATCAATTTTCCATTTGAAAGTATGTTTACTAAACCATTTTCAGCGTGCAAAGTTAAATAAAACAGTGTTTAAAAAGTAAAAGCCAATATTATACATGCACTTTCAATCCATTAAGTAGCTAAAAAAAATAGATGTCCTACTATATGAACAGAAAACAGCTCAAATCGGCTTTAATTGCTAAAGCAGGTCAGTATGCCTTCGGTTTTTGTATTTTTGCCTCGGCACAAAGTACTTATCATGGCAGAACAAAAACGAAAAAAGTGGTACCAAAAGTTACGTGATAAATACCGTTTAGTAATCTTTCACGATGAAACTTTTGAAGAAAAGATCAGCTTCAGACTAAGCCGGATGAATGTTTTTGTTTCCATGGTTAGTCTTTCGGTCTTTCTGATCGTTATCACCATATATATCATTGCATTTACGCCTTTAAGGGAATACATACCGGGCTATACAGATGTAGGGCTCAGTAAGCAGGTTTACGAGTTGGAACGTACTGCCGACTCACTGGAAAGGGTATTCTTGCAAAAAGAGGTTTTTTTGGAAAATATTCGACGGATCATAGCAGGTTACGATGAAATTGCAGACAGCATTGCTGTTTTTGGTGAGGCAGAAACTGCACGTGCTTTTGCATTAGACACGATCACATTGCAGAAATCACTCGAGGACAGCCTGCTACGTCTAGAGTTTGAAGGTGCCAGGTATAATCTACTATACGAACCACTGCCCGGTCGCGAATTGCGCCGTCGGAGCATCACAGCCATGAACTTTTTCACGCCTTTGAGCGGAATGATCACCAACCGGTTCGATATTATTGCCGGCCATTATGGGATCGACATTGTAGCTGATAAAAATGTAGCTATTAAATCCACGCTTGATGGTACGGTGATATTTGCCGATTGGACCCTTGACAAGGGTTATGTAATTGGTATCCAACACCCGGAGAACATCCTCTCGGTGTACAAACACAATGCGGTACTTTTTAAGAAAGAAGGTGACATTGTAAGAGCAGGCGAACCGATCGCGATCATTGGTGAAACCGGCGAACTGAGCACAGGACCTCATTTGCATTTTGAGCTCTGGCATAACGGAGCACCTATAGATCCGGAAGAGTTTATAACTTTTTAGGCTCAGCATGTCCTAAAGATTGGTTTGATCCCAAACTGCTAATTCAGCCCTTGATATATCCCTTGAATATCAGTAAAAAGATCGCTGATAATGGCTATACTTAGGCAATATTTCACAGCATCTTCAATCCACCGAATAAATTGGTAATCTTTAACAATTCTAAAGAATTCTAAAACAAACTCTTTTAAAAAAAAACCTAATTTTGCAGCCGTTTTATTTCTAACCTAAAAAGTCATAAAACACGCATTTCAGATTTAAGTTTGTTTCAGCATAAAATTGAAAATATTATAAATGGAAATTCTTATACAGATCCTTCAATTACTTCTAAGCTTATCCATCCTTGTGGTCGTTCATGAGTTCGGGCATTTCATTGCTGCAAAAATTTTCAAAACCCGTGTCGAAAAATTCTACCTGTTTTTCAACCCATGGTTCTCACTCTTTAAGTTCAATTTTAAAGGTACTGAGTATGGCATGGGATGGCTCCCGCTTGGAGGATACGTGAAGATTTCAGGTATGATTGATGAATCTATGGATAAGGAGCAGATGTCGCAGGAGCCAAAGGAATGGGAGTTCAGGTCGAAACCGGCCTGGCAAAGATTGATCATTATGCTGGGTGGTGTAACAATGAATGTGATCCTGGCCTATTTGATTTACCTTGGTATGCTGGCATTTTATGGTGAAAAATACCTGCCAACCTCTGAAGTAAACCGCTATGGTATTGTAGCAGACGACCTGGCCCAGGAATTCGGCTTGCGTAATGGTGATAAAATACTATCAGTTGATGGCAGGTATATTGATGATTTTCAACGCATCCCGCTCACAATAATCCTTGAGGAAGCACGCAGCATACAGGTGGAACGCAATGGTACGGTTAAGGATATCATGCTTCCTGACGGGGCCATCGGAAAATTGGTAAAGCATGAATCACCGTCATTCCTTTCATACCGGTTCCCTTTTATCGTGGATGGCTTTCCTGAGCAATCGGCTGCGCGGGATGCAGGCCTAGAAAAAGGCGACACCATCTTGGGTATAAATGGACAATTATTACTTTATTTTCCTGATTTCAGGGAAGCTATCCAACAATATAAAAACCAAACTGTGACCATAGACCTGAAGCGTGGGAACGACACACTGCATCCCGTGGTACTTGTTCCGGATGCCGGCCTGATCGGCGTCTATCCCAAAGGCAATCTGGCTGATTTTTATAATCTCCATCAGAAGTATTATTCCGTGCTGGATGCCATTCCGGCAGGTTTCACCAAAACTGTTGATGGCATTGGCAGCTATCTGAAGCAGCTGAAGCTGCTGTTTTCTCCTGAAATAAAAGCCTATGAAAGTGTTGGCGGGTTCATTACCATTGGAAGCATTTTTCCAAAACAATGGCATTGGGAAAGTTTCTGGCGATTGACGGCATTTCTATCCATTATGCTCGCTGTGCTCAACCTTTTACCTATCCCTGCACTTGATGGCGGACACGTCATGTTCCTGTTTTACGAGATCATCGCAAGGCGAAAACCAAGCGACAGGTTCATGGAATATGCTCAGATTGTTGGGATGGTGATCCTGTTTGGATTACTTATTTTTGCAAACGGAAATGACATCCTGAAGCTTTTTAAATAGGGTTTGTTTCAAGCTGCATCCGACCGTTCCTGTTCTATCCATTATTAATGGATCCCTGCAGCAACAATACGGTTATTAAAGCAGTACTAATAGGAAACTTTCTCTGTAAGTGACTTAAATCCCTCACCCAAAATCTCATTGGCATTAATAACAGTTACAAATGCCCTGGTATCAATCTGGTGGATAAATTCCTGCAGTATAGCCATCTCGCGCCGGTTAACTACTGTGAAAATGATAGTACGTTCATCGCCGTTAAACATCCCTTGTCCTTTGATAAATGTACCTCCTCTATTTAGGTCATTAATGATCTTATCCCTGATTTCCTGATGTTTGTCTGATACGATAAATATTGTTTTATCATAGTTTACACCCTGTAAAATGGTATCGATCACCCTGCCGGTGATGAAAATCACGATCAGGGAATATAGTGGAATCTTCCAATCCTGAAAGACCAGAAGCCCGATTAAAACAATCACGGAATCTACATAAATAAGCAACTGACCTACGGGTAGTTTTGTATATTTACTGGTGATCATAGCGATGATATCGGTACCGCCTGAAGTAGCCTTTGCTTTAAAAATTAAACCTAAACCAACACCGAGAAATACGCCTCCAAAAATAGATGACAGGAGCGGCTCGTCAGTTACAAGTGGTTCGTTACCATAGAAATAGGTTATGCCATCCACAAAAACAGCCGTAAGTAAAAATCCGACAACCGTTTTATAACCAAAACGGGGTCCAAGAATTCTAATACCAATTAAGGTCAGCGGTATATCCATGCTGAGTGCTGTCATCCCTACAGGTGTTCCCAGCACATAATGAAGAACTATAGCAATGCCATATACACCACCAGGTACTATTTTATAAGGTGTAATAAACAATACAAAACCCGAAGCCAGGATAAACGACCCAATGAGGATGAGGGAATAATTGATCATCCATTTCTTTGAAAACAACTTATCTTTCTGAATAAAAGCCATTTAATTATTGTTTTGAAGTTTAAATTTTTGGCAAAAGTAAACAGATAAATCTTGCTGATTCAAAATATCAACTTTAATTAAGCCTATGAGAATAATGACACGACTTTGTTAAACATTTGGGATAAGCAATAAATGGACTAATTCATAGTTGTTAAGGGAACTAAATCGTATTGTTTCAGCTAAAAAGCTTGCATGAGAATAGTTTATTCACGAAAAAGAGTTTTTTATAAAACCAAGTTTGGGAAAATTTACTATTTTAGCCCCCTTGAATCAAGTCAAGGTGCCGCGTTAATGCAATTGATTATCAACCGCTTATTTATAATAGTTTTGCTCGTTATGATGGTTAAGCCTGTGAATGCTCAGCAGGCTCCGATCTTCACTCATCATACCCATACCAATATGTACAGCAATCCCGGATTTGCCGGCATGGGCGAAGGAATTTGTCTAAGCGGTATTGTTCGGCAACAGTGGGTTGGGTTTAAAGATGAGGACGGAAACAGGGTAGCACCTGAAACTTTTTTAATAACCATCGATTCTCCAATTCGTTTTCTAAGAGGTGGGTTGGGAGGTTCCATCATTCAAGATAAACTTGGCTTTGAAAACAACATTGGTGTCCAACTGGGATATGCCTATCATCTGGATTTGGGCGGATCAGTTTTGGGCATTGGAACAGCACTTAATTTTATGAACCGTTCCACAGATTTTTCAAAATTTAAACCCACTCAACCTAATGATCCGATTTTAGCCACTTCGGAGCAAAGTGATATGTTGTTTGATTTGAATTTTGGGCTATTTCTGCATTCACCCGACTACTATTATTTAGGTGTTTCAGTTACCAGTATGCTTAAAACTAAGGGAAAAGCACTCACTTCATCATCTGAGAGTGGCAGTTTTGTCGGCGACCGCACCATTCATATGGTTGCCGGCTATCAATATGTGTTTCGAAACAATCCCAATTACGAATTACACCCAGCAGTTAATGTAATCACTAACCTTTCAACGACCCAAATCAATGCCTCTGCCACCATCTTATACAATAATAAGTTCTGGGGGGGCGTTAACTATAGGCTTTTGGAATCGATAGGGCTAATGGTTGGCGTGTTGTGGAACGATTTCAGGATAGGTTACGCGTATGACGTCAACACCATGGGATTGAATGTACCGGGCTCACACGAGATAAGCTTGGGGTATTGTTTTAAGATAAGTCCTGACCGGTCATCCAGAAGCTACAGAAACACTCGTTATTTGTAATGTTTGGTATCAAAAAATTCAAAAATCATGAATCAATACATATTTTTTCTACTTTTGACCGCTGCAAAACCAAGTTAGAGCGAAAAAAATATGTAACCAAAAGCATATTAAATTGAAAGCAATTCGTTTAGAAAACATGAGAAATATTTTGTTGTTTGCACTTGCTGCATTTATCGTTTCTAGTTGTGGCCAATCAAATCAAGGAGAATTGGTAGGTGTCCGCAAAAAATCGAAACCATTCTATCAACCCGACCCATACGGTATGGTTTTCATTCCACAGGGCAGTTATAACATGGGTGCCGGCGGTGAAGATATCATCTCCGGGCATTTGCACGAAGTAAGAACTATTTCGGTTTCAGCTTTTTTTATGGACGAAACCGAGATAACCAACAACAAATACAGACAGTTTGTACATTGGGTCAGGGATTCCATTGCCCGAACCATACTCGGAGAGATCAGACCGGATGAATACCTCATCGAAGAAAACAGACGTACCGGTGAGATCTATGACCCACCATTCCTAAACTGGAAAACCAAGATCGATTGGAACAGTCGCGATCAAGATATACGTGACGCATTAGAAGATATGTACCTGCCTGAGCATGAGCGCTATTTCCGCCGAAAGGAAATTGATACCCGTAAACTCATGTATGAGTATTATTGGGTTGACCTGCATGCCGCTGCCAGAAAAGACTTCACTCAAGATGCCGACTTTCGCAATGCCGGCCTTGCTAACAGGCCACAGGGACTGCGAGACCGTTCAGTATATGTACGAAAGGAAATGATCAATGTCTATCCCGACACCCTGGCCTGGATACATGACTATACTTACTCTTTCAATGACCCACTTACTGAGAAATATTTTTGGCATCCTGCCTATGACCATTATCCGGTTGTTGGTGTAAACTGGAGCCAGGCACGTGCTTTCTCTGTGTGGCGTACCGAGCTATTAAACAATTACCTAAGTGGCCGTAAAGGAGAAGTTTCTGTTGCTGAGTTCCGCTTGCCTACCGAAGCCGAATGGGAATGGGCTGCAAGAGCCGGTTATGAGCTCAACCCTTACCCTTGGGGCGGACCATATACGCGCAATGAAAAAGGATGCTTCCTGGCTAATTTTAAGCCGCTACGTGGTAATTATATAGCTGATGGTGGATTAACCACTGTGATTTGCGGACATTATCCTCCAAATGACTTTGGCTTGTATGATATGGCAGGTAATGTGGCAGAGTGGACCAATAGTGCCTTTGACCCGGCCTCATATAACTTTACGTGGGACATGAATCCCAATTATACCTACAACGCCAAAGAAAATGATCCACCTTCAATGAAACGTAAAGTGGTACGTGGAGGATCATGGAAAGACATTGCTTACTATTTGCAGGTAACCACAAGAGCTTATGAGTATCAGGATACAGCCAAAAGCTATATCGGTTTTCGCAATGTACAGCCCTTCCTTGGCCGTAACAAAGGTGATAACCCAAGAAAAGCATCAAGGGTTTACAGGTAGAATATTCACAATATCAGGCATATATTTCAATCATTAAATAAATCTTAAATCAAAATGGGATTAAGCAAACTTGTTAGAAGCAAAGGATATAAAAATTTCATGTCCAAGCTTTATGGTATAGGAGCAGCTATTGTAATCATGGGGGCTCTTTTCAAGATCAACCATTACCAATTCGCCAATGAGATGCTGATCATAGGACTCACCACCGAAGCAATAATATTTTTCTTTTCGGCTTTTGAACCTCCTCATGTTGAACCAGACTGGAGTCTTGTGTATCCTGAACTTGCTGGCATGTATGATGGTGATTCCGGCCGGGTTCAGAAAGAACTTAATTCCAGGAAAACCCCTACACAGCAACTTGATGATATGTTCAAGGAGGCAAACATTGATGCCGAAACACTTGAACGATTAAGTGCGGGCATGCAAAAACTAAGTGATAGCGCTTCCAGAATGAGCGAAATTTCTGATGCTTCCATAGCTACCAATGAATATGTTACCTCTGTAAAAACAGCTTCAACCGCTGCAAGTGAACTAGCTGACAGCTACAAGAAAGCTTCAAATGTGATGGAGGAGGATGTCAATGTATCGGAAGAATATCTGCAAAACATGAAATCAGCATCTGAGGGTGCAGTGAAACTGGGAACAGCTTACACACAGGCCGCTGATATATTAAAAACAGACATGCGAACCACAGAAGATTTTGCCGGAACTGTCAAGGCAGCCACTGAATCAGCCCAAAGCCTTGCCGACAGCTATGCCAAATCAGCAGACATACTTGTTAAATCAGTTGAAGCACTCGATTTTTCAGCTGTAGATGGTGATGCCTATAATCTGCAACTGCGTAAAATTTCGGAAAATCTTTCAGCATTAAATGCCGTTTACGAAATTCAGTTGAATGGCTCGCAGAAAGCCGTGGATGCAGCAGAAAAACTGCAACTCTCCCTCACCGAATACCTCGAACGAATTAATCAATCATCTGAAAATACAGTTCAGTTCAATGAGCAACTAACTGCACTTTCGAACAGAATGAGTGCATTGAATAAAGTTTATGGCAATATGCTTACTGCCATGAATATCAATTCATGATTCAACAACTTAATGAAACCGAAACGCTAATTAATTTTTAAGACATTATATAAATGGCCGGATACAAAGAAACCCCAAGGCAAAAGATGATTGGCATGCTTTACCTGGTGCTTACTGCCTTGTTGGCGCTGAATGTTTCCAAGGATATTCTCGATGCTTTCATGGTTGTGAATGACAGTATGGTTAACACCAACCAGAACTTCGCGACCAAAATTTCAGGAGCTTATGCCCAGTTTGAAGCACAGCACAATATTCAGCCTGAAAAGGTTGGTGAGTACTGGGAAAGTGCACAGGAGATCAGAGTACGGTCACACGATTTGATCTCCTATATTGAAGACTTAAAACTGGAACTTATTAGCATTTCTGAAAAAAAATCAAGGGAGGAAACGATTGATTTGTTCTATAATATGGAATATGTTGCTGACCCTTTCAATGCTGGTGTATTGAAGGAAACACCTATTTTGGATCTTCCAAGCGTTCCCACCAGGGATAAATTTGATGTGCCTACAAACTTTATGATTGGGCAGAATAAAAATGGTAAAGCTTACGAGTTGTCTGAAAAAATGAATGAATACCGTGAGTTTATTCTGGACGTAATTGGCCATCAGTTTTCCGATAAAATAGGACTTTTGACTGATAGGGAAGGCGGATACAGAGATGCAACCGGAACGCCCCAGGACTGGCAGCAATATAATTTTTATCATACCATTCTGGCTGCTACCGTCACCATTCTAAACAAGATTATAGGCGAAGTACAAACCACTGAATTTGACGCTATTAACAGACTTTATGCCAACATCACCGAGGCTGATTTTAAATTTGATGAAATTGATGCAAAAGTGATCCCGGTATCAAACTATATCATGACCGGCCAGCAATATGAAGCAGAAGTCCTAGTTGCTGCCTACGACAGTAAAATTCAATCTGAAGCAAGGGTATTGCGCGGTGCAGACCGAATAACAGCTGCAAACAGATCGAGTGCACAAACATTTACCAGTCAGGATGGGATCATTAAACTACAATTTCCGGGTACTTCACCAGGTGTTCAACGTTACGCAGGTGTAATCGAAATGTATAATCCCGCTACCCAAGCACATGAAGAATATCATTTTGCATCCGAGTATGTTGTTGCACCTCCGGCCCTTACGGTGGCACCATTGCGCATGAACATCCTTTATGCAGGCGTTAAAAATCCGATTGGAATGTCGGCACCCGGTATCGCCCTTGAAGATATACGCCCTACCATTACTGAGGGTACCATCACACGTGCCCCCGATGGCACCTGGGAGGTCGAAGTGCCTGAAACTGCACGTACAACAACCATTTCGGCTTCAGCCTTAGTTGATGGCCGTACCATTGAGCTTGGAGCTGCCGATTTCAGGATCAGGCGTGTGCCCGCTCCCATCGCTCGTATTGCCAATATGACAGATGGACGCATTGACCGTAACATCCTACTTGCGGCAGGAGGTATTGTTCCTGTTATGGAAGATTTTGACTTTGAAGGATATAATTTTTCCATTCAATCCTACGTTGTTACTACATTCAGAGGCGGTGACGTTATTCCGCTTGGAACAGTTACAGGAAATAGGTTCAGCGAAGCCGTACTGAACGAAATACGCAATGCGCGCCGAGGTCAGCGCATTTATTTTGAAAATATCAGGGCTGTAGGACCGGGAGGCGTTGTTCGCCAGCTGAATCCTGTAAACCTTGAAATCAATTAGAACAATATGATGAGTAATATGAAAAAAATAATCATCCTGGCATTTGCAATTGGATTGTTCTTGCCTACTGACAATGAAGCCACAGCCCAGATCTTTGATCGTCCTGTCGCGGATGGATTATTCGCCGATGACGGCATCCTCGACAAGGAACCTATCCCATTTCCGCCAATCAGGAGGTCAGATGTGATGTGGTCAAAAAGAATATGGCGAGAGATTGACTTTCGTCAAAAAATGAACCAACCTTTCTATTTTCCGGTTGAATCACACAACACATGGCGCAGTTTCATCAATGTTTTAATGGATGGGCTTAAGGCCAATGAATTCACAGCATACCAAATATCGGCCACCGATGAGTTACTGATACCCATGACCTATCAGGAAATACTTGATCAGGTTGAATATGAACGTATTGAAACACTTCAACGCCTTGATACAGGTGAGGAATATGATACAATTATCCGATATACTTTCGATCCAACACGTGTGATGAGACTTAGAATTAAAGAAGATTGGTATTTTGATAAGCAGCGTTCACAAATGATGGTACGTATCATTGCATTCTGCCCGGTTATGATGGTTGAACGTGATGGTCAGGAATTCCCCCAGCCTCTGTTTTGGGTCTCCTACGAACAGTCCAGAAATACCCTGGCCAGAGCCCCTGTATTCAACAGAACCAATTCAGCTGAAAGACGGAGCTATGATGAGGTATTCTGGAAACGACTATTTGATAGTTATGTCTATAAAGAAGAAAATGTGTTTGACCGTTCAATCAGTGATTATGCCACAGGTGTGGATGCACTTTTGGAATCAGAACGGGTAAAAAATGAACTGTTTAACTTTGAGCATGACCTTTGGGAGTATTAACCCTAAAGAAATTAGAAATTGAAGAAGCACCACCTCAAATACAGGTGGTGTTTTTTTTATACGGAATGCGTATCATGTCTCAACTCATTCTTATCTTAGCTACCACTAAGCGAAACCGTGCAAAATATCCTATCAAATAAAATTGAGTTTCTGAAAGGCGTGGGGCCGAAACGCGCAGCTATGCTGAACAAGGAAGCCGGTATTCACACTTTCGAAGATCTGCTAAACTATTTTCCTTTCAGGTACATTGACAAAAGTCGTATTTTTAAAATAGCTGAGATCAATAATGATAACACCTATTACCAACTTATTGGTAAGATATCCAATATGCGATCGCACGGTGGTGCCAGAACCACACGTATCACAGCAGATTTCACTGACGCTACAGGTACCATTGGGCTGGTATGGTTCAAGGGCCTAAGATGGATCAAAGACAAGTTTGATCCTAATAAAAAGTACCTCTTATTTGGCAAAGCCTCTGTTTTTCAAAATAAGTTCAATTTTGTGCATCCTGATATTGAAACCCTGAACCTGGATGAACTTGGTCAGGGCGAATCACTGCAAGGGGTTTACCCGACTACTGAAAATATGAAGAATCAAGGACTTGGCACCAAACAACTGGTCAAACTGGTTAAAACCCTCCTAATGCAAGTCAAGGATATCATTCCTGAAGTTTTGCCCGAAAACTTGCTTCAAAGCCAAAGCCTTATGCCACGCGCACAGGCCTATTATAACATCCACTTGCCTGATAATACAGCGAATATGAAACAGGCAGTTGAGCGACTCAAATTTGAAGAGTATTTTCTTTTTCAGCTCCAATTGCTCGGAACCAAAAAAAATCGGGAGCTAACAAGACCAGGTTATATCTTTAAAACTGTCGGAGACCGTTTTAATGAGTTCTATCATAAACATTTGCCATTTGAATTGACCAATGCACAAAAACGGGTTATCCGCGAAATAAGAGTAGATTTGGGTTCCGGACGTCAAATGAATAGATTGCTCCAGGGTGATGTCGGAAGCGGCAAAACCATAGTGGCACTCATGTGCATGCTGATTGCACTCGACAATGGATTTCAGGCTGCATTGATGGCACCAACAGAAATTCTGGCTACACAACATTATGCTTCCATTTCCCAATTGCTTGAACATATGCAGATCAATGTTTCCCTACTCACAGGTTCCACCAAAACAGCAGAACGAAAAAAAATTGCTGCTGAATTACAGAATGGCCAGATGAATATTCTGATCGGCACACATGCACTCATAGAGGAAACGGTCGTTTTTAATAGATTGGGCCTGGTCATTATTGATGAGCAACATCGGTTTGGTGTGGCCCAGCGAGCCAAATTCTGGAAGAAAAGCAGCATCCCTCCTCATATCCTGGTCATGACAGCAACACCTATCCCACGTACTTTGGCTATGACGCAGTACGGAGACCTGGATAATTCCAGAATTGATGAATTACCACCTGGCCGAAAGTCAATTGTTACAAAACATCTTTATCACAGCCAGCGGCTTAAAATGATCAGTTTTTTAAAGAGTCAAATTGCTGAGGGACGCCAAATCTATATTGTTTACCCATTAATTAATGAATCAGAAAAGTTGGATCTGATCAATCTTAATGAAGGGCTTAGTGCACTGGAACGTGATTTTCCCAAACCAAATTACCAGATATGTCAGGTTCATGGCCAAATGAAAACCGAAGACAAAGAATGGGAAATGCAGCGTTTCATTAAGGGACAGGCACATATCATGGTAGCTACTACTGTGATCGAAGTTGGAGTTGACATCCCTAATGCTACTGTGATGGTAATTGAACATGCCGACCGTTTCGGACTGGCTCAACTGCATCAGCTAAGGGGCCGCGTTGGCAGGGGTGCTGCTCAATCGTACTGTCTGCTCGTCACCGATTTCAACCTTACCCTTGACGGTCGCAAACGTATGGAAACGATGGTAAGAACCACAGATGGATTTGAAATAGCTGAAGTGGACCTTGAATTGCGCGGTCCGGGTGAAACACAAGGCACGAGACAATCCGGACAGATTGAGTTTAAACTGGGAAACCTAATCAAAGATGAAGTCATAATACGACACTGCCGTAATCTTGCAGCAAAGCTTCTGGATGTGGACCCATATTTGCAACAACCCGGGCATCAGGCCCTCAGAAACCAACTCAAGAAACAATTTAAATCTGCATTTGATTGGAGTAAGGTGGGTTAAATCATGAGAGGGTTTTTGATTTGTTCTTATCTTTGCTCACCCATATTCTGTTAATCAATTTATATTAAATATGAAAATACTTGTATTGATCGGAAATGTGCCTGATACTACGACTAAGATCAAGTTCAATGCCGATAAAACCGCTTTTGATGATGCTGGTGTACAGTGGATCATCAACCCATGGGATGAACTGGCCCTCACCCGTGCCATCGAGCTTAAAGAGGCCCATGCTGCTGCTATCGAAACCATAGTAGTTGCTAATGTAGGCTTAGCTCTTACAGAACCTACATTACGCAAAGCGCTGGCTGTTGGAGCTGACAAAGCCATACGTGTGGATGCCAAACCACTGGATGCTTACTTCGTTGCCTCACAGCTTGCCCAGGTAGCTAAAGACTTTGATTTGATCCTGGCAGGAATTGAGGCATCTGACTATAACGGATCAGCAGTTGGTGGGATGCTGGCTGAGTTGCTGGGTATCAACTCTGTATCAGCAGTATCGGGTATAGATATTGAAGATGGAAATCTGAAGGTCAATCGTGAAATTGATGGTGGCAGCCAGCAATTGATTTGCAAAACGCCAATGATTGCCATCGTACAAAAAGGGATTGCTAAAGAACCCCGGATTCCGGCAATGCGCGGCATCATGATGGCACGAAGCAAGCCCCTGGAAGTGGTTGCTGCAACTGATACGGAAGCGCTGACCTCTTTTGATTTTTTTGAGTTACCACCGGCCAAAGCTGCCTGCAAAATGGTTGATGAGGATAATGTAAAGGAATTGGTGCGTTTGCTCAAGGAAGAAGCAAAAGCATTGTAAATTATTAAAACACTGAACACCATGTCAATATTGATATATACTGAAAACTGGGAAGGAAAATTCAAGAAACTAAGTTTTGAACTGGCATCTTACGCAAGTGAACTGGCCAAGCAGGCAGGTAAGGAAGCTGTTGCTGTATCGCTTGGTAAAGTGGAAGATGCAGAGTTGCAGAAGCTTGGTCAATATGGGATTTCCAAAATTTTGGTAGCTGATGATAAACGTTTTTCAAATATGGATAACAAGGCCATCACTAAAGCCTTGGCTGCAGCTGCAAAAAAGGTGAGTGCCGACACGGTGGTACTTGCTCACAACAACCTGGGCAAGGCCATTGCACCACGATTGGCAGCCAGGCAAAGTGCAGGCTTGGTTTCAGCTGTAGTTGGACTGCCACTCAGCACGGATCCATTTACGGTAAAGAAAATGGTTTTTACCGGTAAAGCAATTGCCCATTTAACCATTAAAACAGATAAGAAAGTACTTACACTGGCATACAATTCATTTGGTTTGTTTGAAAATGCTACCAAAGTATCCATGGA
>RRYU01016953.1_pt1 | contig 18180 bp, 10 predicted proteins | sample 2162651 | NCBI WGS metagenome assembly RRYU01 (sample SAMN10267283, study PRJNA491782) | microbial mat metagenome | isolation source: biomat in the production well | place: Japan: Minami-Kanto gas field, natural gas well KTG3 | collected 2017-06 | reverse complement strand
CCGGGCATTCCGCTCAAAAAGCTGCATAGCAGTGCATTGTCACTGCAGCGCGGCGGCGTTGGTTACTACCCCAGGTCAGCCTTCATCCATATCGATACCGGGCCTGTCAGAAGCTGGTAGATGCTCGCCGATACTGTCGATCAGCTAAATAAATGGGAATTCGCTAAATAAGTGGGAAAAGTCCGCAAACCGAATTTAGTAAAACTAAAAATTTAATTGAAATGTCATCTGTAGATAATTTGTAGCCATCTAAGGAGTAATTCATGAAACAGTTTCTTCTAGCTTTACTCTTGCTGACAATTCTACTGCTCGCAACGGGCTGTATCCCTGACTTGCCCGGGCCTATCGGTATCCCGGGGATATAAGCACACTGGCATCAATATAGAATGAAGAACCACGACATAAATAGGATCCGCTGAAAGAAAGGGATTTTCCGGCAAGCGACAATTCACACGACATGAAAACCCGAGACAAAGGCCCTCCATTAAGGAGGGCCTTTTTGATGTATTTTTTTGGACAATTAATTTTGACGTTCGTATTGGTTTATATCAAGATTTAGAAAATATCTTACAATAATAAGACCTTCAGTTTTTTACCTCAGTGAAGTACAATCAGATTTTATTTTTTGCAGTTCCGGGGGATGCCATGGGTTTAGAGGAGGGTCTGACGCCTGAAGCCAAGGCCAGACTAAATATCGACAAACAATTGGTTGCTGCGGGCTGGGAGATCCAGAACAAGGATACTGCCAACCTCTCGGCCAACAACGGTTTTGTCGCTATCCGTGAATACCCGATTGATGTTACCCCTGAAAATAAAGGCTATGCCGACTATCTACTTTTCATTGCCAAACAGCCGGTGGGCGTTGTCGAGGCAAAAAAAGAAGAGACCATCCTGATTGCCTCTGGCGTTGAAGAACAGTCTGCTGATTACGCCAAAGGGACCCCGAAATACTGTGTGAAGAAATCCGATGAGCCGCTCCCGTTTGTATACGAGAGCACTGGCGTCGTGACCCACTTCACAGACAACCGAGACCCATTCCCACGCTCACGAGAAATCTTCCACTTTCATCATCCCAGCTACCTAAAAGCAGATCTGAAGAAGTTCGCAAAAGAGGGTGGCTCTTTGCGCGCTAGATTGGAACATTCGCCCGAGCTCAAGACGGAGGGTTTGCGCAAATGCCAGATAAAGGCGATTACCAAACTGGAGGAGTCGTTTTCCTTCAATAAACCACGCGCATTGATCCAAATGGCGACCGGGTCAGGAAAAACTTTCACCGCGATCACCTTTATTTATCGACTTCTCAAGTTTGCTAAGGCTAAGAGGGTATTGTTCTTGGTTGATACCAAGAACCTCGGCGAGCAGGCCGAGCAGGAATTCCAGGCCTACACTCCGAATGATGACAATCGGAAGTTTACTGAACTGTACTCGGTGCAGCGGCTATCAAGCCGCCACATCGATTCTTCAGCCCAAGTCTGTATAAGCACGATTCAGCGCATGTATTCGATCCTGCAAGGTGAGGACCTTGATGAAAGTCTGGAGCAGGAAAATCCGGCTGAAGGCCACCTGCTCAAACCACCCAAACCGGTTCGATACAATCCGATTGTTCCGATCGAGCAATTCGACTTTATAGTAATCGATGAGTGCCATCGTTCCATTTACAACCTCTGGATGCAGGTACTAGATTATTTTGATGCGTTCCTGATCGGTCTCACGGCTACACCTGATGCGCGCACCTTCGGGTTCTTCAACGAGAACGTGGTCAGTGAATATACCCATGAGGAGGCGGTCGCTGATGGGGTTAATGTCGGTTATGACGTCTATACCATTGAAACAAAAATCACTCAAAAAGGCGCCAAACTTAAAGCCAAGGCGTATGTCGAAAAACGCCATCGATTAACTAGGAAGAAGCGTTGGGCGCAGCAGGACGAGGACGAGGAATACAACGCGAAGAAACTCGATAAGGATGTTGTCAACCCGAGCCAGATCCGCAAAATTATCCGAACCTCGAAAGAAGCGATCGAAACCGAAATCTTCCCGCAACGTAAAGAAGTGCCCAAGACGCTGATCTTTGCCAAGACTGACAGTCACGCCGATGACATCATCAAGATCGTTCGTGAGGAGTACGGCCAGGGCAACGATTTCTGCAAGAAGGTGACGTATAAGCAGAACGAGGAGAAACCCAACGCGGTTCTTCAGCAATTCCGCAACGAGTACAACCCGCGCATTGCCGTAACCGTTGACATGATCGCGACCGGCACAGATGTCAAGGCGATTGAGTGCCTGTTCTTCATGCGCGACGTTAAGTCAAAGAATTACTTCGAACAGATGAAGGGCCGGGGAACCCGTACTTTTGGCTACGACGATTTGAAAAAGGTCACTCCCTCGGCCACAACGCCCAAGACCCACTTTGTCATTATCGATGCCATCGGCGTCAGCAAGTCGGTGAAAACCGACTCGCGGCCCTTGGATAAGAAGAGAACGGTTTCAACTGATGAGCTTCTGAAAAATATTGCTTTCGGGAACACCTCAGAAGAAATCCTGACGACCGTTGCCAGCCGCCTTGTCCGATTGGCCAATGCTATGGACGAGGCGCAACACGAAGAGTTTGCCGAGTTGGCAGAAGGCAAGTCGATTCACACTGTTGCATCGGAACTGCTGGCAGCATATGACGAGGACAAGCACGAGGAGAAAGCCCGCCAGGACAATGACCTACCCATTGGCGATAATCCAAGCGAAGATCAGATTGAGGAAGCCAAGGAAGAGATCATTGAAGAAGCCACCCGGGTGATGGACAGTAGCGATCTGCGGAATTTTATTCTTGATGTGAAAAAGCAGATCGAACAGACCATCGACACTCACAATCTCGACGAACTGATTCACAAGGGGTTCGATACCCAGGCTAAGGACAAAGCCCAGAAGTTGGTTCAGTCATTCCATGATTTTATTCAGGACAATAGGGACGAGATTACTGCCCTGAGTATTTTCTACAACCAACCGCATCGGCGCCGTGAGCTGACCCTGAAGATGATCCGCGATCTGAGTGAAAAGCTTCAGCAGCCGCCCCTGATGCTTACGACCGATCGCCTCTGGTGGGCCTATCACGAAGTCTATGGAGATAAGGTCAAGGGCAGTGGCACCCAGCATATGCTGACAGACCTGGTTGCCCTAATGCGCTTTGAGAATTCAGAGGACCAGGAGTTGAGGCCGTTTAGCGAAACGGTAAACAGGAATTTCAAGGACTGGGTTTTCAAATATAACCAAAGCGGCAAAAAGTTCACGGAAGAGCAGATGGTCTGGTTACGCAAGATCAGGGATCATATCGTCACGTCCATTCATATCGATCGGGATGATTTGGAGAATATCGAACAGGGAGGTCTGGCAAAGGTTTGGCACCTGTTTGACGAAGAGATGGATACGATAATTGAAGACTTGAATCAGGCTCTTGTTGCCTAGAGATAGATATTTAGATGTCTAATGACCATAAAGAATTGCCAACGGGATGGTGTCTAGCCCCCATTGAAGACGTTGCATATATTCGCGACAACCTTAGGCAACCAATCAACTCAACAGAGCGCAATAAAAGGATAAAAGGGAAAAAGGTTGAGGATTTATATCCTTACTACGGAGCGACTGGACAAGCGGGGTATATAGATGACTATCTTATTGATGGTGAGTATATCCTCCTTGGTGAAGATGGAGCTCCTTTTCTTGACTTAACTAAGAACAAGGCCTACCTGGTTTCCGGTAAAGCTTGGGTTAACAACCATGCCCACATTTTGGAAACAAAACCGTGTGTATTAACAAAATACCTTCTGCATTATTTAAATGTTTTTGACTATAGGGAATATGTCAGTGGCACCACCCGCCACAAGCTTACACAAGGACAACTCAAAAAGTTTAAAATCTTAGTTCCTCCATTGTTAGAGCAAGAGCGAATTGTCTCAAAGATTGAAGAGCTTTTTAGCAAATTGGATGCTGGAATTGAGTCTCTTAAGACGGCCAAAGCACAGCTTAAAACATATTGTCAGGCCGTATTGAAAGCTGCCTTCGAAGGCAAACTTACCGAGGAATGGCGAAAGAAAAATTCTTACAAGGTTATATCCTCAAAGGAGTTAGTTCAGACATTCCAAGCCTTGCGTGCAGAGCATTACAAACAGGCATGCATTGGTGCCAAGGAAACGGGGTTTAGAAAGCCGAAAAAAATCAAAACCTATGGTCCATTGTCTGAAGGGGAGATGTCATATTTCCCTGAAAGCAGTGTAATTGTCAGGCTCGGCGAAGTTCTAGTAGATTTGCAGTATGGTACTTCAAAGAAGTGTACATACAAAATTACAAAATACCCTGTGTTGAGAATCCCGAATATTGCTGACAACCAAATTGATCATTCTGATTTGAAGTACGCAGAGTTTACTGATGATGAAGTTGTTAACTATTCTTTATGCTATGGGGATGTGTTGATAATCCGTTCAAATGGTAGCCTTTCTTTGGTTGGTAAGCCAGCTCTTGTATCAGAAAGTGAAAAGGGTTTTTTGTACGCCGGATACCTGATTAGATTGCGCGTTCTTGAAGGTGCGTTACTCCCCTCCGCTTTATTCTATCTACTTAAATCCCCAATGATGCGGCAACAAATCGAGAAAAAGGGGAAATCTACAAGCGGCGTAAATAATATAAATACTGATGAAATAAACAGCCTAGTTGTCCCCGTTTTTTCGATGGATGAACAGGAAGAGATTGTCAAAGAAATCGAATTGCGATTGTCGGTGGCTAACCAACTCGAAAAGGATTTGGAGGCCAATCTCAATGTTGCTGAGGCCACCCGCCAATCGATTCTAAAAAAAGCATTTGAAGGCAAGCTTGTTCCGCAAGACCCAAACGACGAACCTGCAAGCAAACTCCTTGAAAAAGTTAAGGCTGAGCGTGACAAGATGGACGCCGGTCAGAAGTCTGCCAGGAACAACACCCGTCGACCCAGAAAACACGCAAAAGCCAAAAGGACGAAATAGCGATCTATGATGACCACGAGCATTGTCAATAAAGTCTGGAACTTCTGTAATATCCTCAAGGATGACGGCGTCAGCTATGGTGACTATCTGGAACAGTTGACCTACCTGCTGTTTTTGAAAATGGCGGATGAATATTCGCGCCCTCCATACAGTCGCGACACCCATATCCCCGATGGCTACAACTGGGAATCCCTGGTCGACAAGACCGGTGCTGAGTTGGAAGCTCACTACATCGAACTGTTGCAGGAACTCGGTAAGCATAAAGGGATGCTTGGCCAGATTTTCTTCAAAGCCCAGAACAAGGTACAGGACCCTGCCAAGCTTCACAAACTTGTCCAGATGATCAATGAGCAGAACTGGGTGATGCTCGGTGCCGACGTTAAGGGTGATATCTACGAAGGCCTTCTGGAGAAAAACGCTGAGGACACCAAGTCTGGTGCGGGCCAATACTTCACACCACGTGCTTTGATCGCGGCGATGGTCAAATGTGTAAGACCGCAGCCGATGAAAACAATCGCTGACCCAGCCTGTGGAACCGGCGGGTTCTTCCTTGGTGCGTATGACTTTCTAAGCGGACAACACTCCCTGGATAACGACCAGAAAGAGTTCTTGAGGTTCAAGACCTTCAAGGGTTGGGAGATCGTGCCGAATACCGCACGACTCTGCCTGATGAACCTGTTCCTGCACAACATCGGCGACCTTACCTCAGAGCCTCCTATAGAAAGAAATGACAGCCTGATCGCTGACAGCGGGCAACGGTTTGATTACGTTCTGGCAAATCCTCCTTTTGGGAAAAAAAGCTCCATCACAATCACAGCAGAGGATGGGACCCAGAAAAAGGAAGCTCTGACCTACAACCGTCAAGACTTCTGGGCTACCACCTCAAACAAACAGCTAAACTTTGTCCAGCACATTCGCTCAATGCTGAAGATTGACGGCCATGCGGCTGTCGTTGTGCCAGACAATGTCCTTTTCGAAGGCGGAGCCGGTGAAATCATCCGTAAGGCACTGCTCAAGAACTGCGATGTCCATACTCTGTTGCGGCTACCAACCGGGATATTCTATGCCCAGGGTGTAAAGGCCAATGTCATCTTCTTCGACAACAGGCCTGGTGGCGACAAGGAATGGACAAAGAATCTTTGGGTCTATGACCTGCGCACCAACATTCACTTCACCCTTAAGACAAGGGCCATGAAGGAAGATGACCTCAAGGATTTCATCAACTGCTACAATCCAGAAAACCGCAACCAGCGCCAGGAGACTGAGCGATTCAAAAAGTTCACCTACGAGGAACTCATAGCACGCGACAAAGCCAACCTGGACATCTTCTGGCTCAAAAATGAAAGCCTTGGGGACATGGACAACCTGCCAGACCCAGATGTGCTTGCATTAGAGATCGTTGAAAACCTGGAGGCTGGATTGGCTAGCTTCCGGGGTGTTGTTGAAGGGTTGAATGGAACTGAAGATTAAAGGTTAAAAGAGCATGGACTCTCAGGCGGGGGAACGTTCACTCATATTCATCAGCCATGCGACTCCAGAGGACAACCCTTTTGTTTTCTGGCTCGGGGCCAGACTTGCATCTGCTGGGTACAGGGTATGGTCTGATGTAACCAAACTGATTGGCGGGGAGTATTTCTGGGACGATATTGAGGCTGCCATTCGGAATGATTCGGCCAAAGTGATTTCAGTCCTTTCGGGAGCGGCCCTGAATAAGGGAGGCTTCAAAAATGAGCTATCTCTGGCGCTACTGGTAGAGAAGAGTGAAAAAATTACGGACTTCGTCATTCCTGTCAGATTGGACAGTATCGCTTTCGATAAATTCCCCGTTGAAATTGTTCGGAAAAATGCCATCGATGCATTTTCTAACGGATGGCACGGAGCACTGGCAAAGATAATTGAAAAACTTGAGCAAGACAGTGTGCCAAGGGATGCTGCCTTAACGACAAACGCTTTATCTGAGTGGTCAAAGTCAATTTTAGATATCAATGGCGGGCTGGTAGAAAAAGAAGAGACTCTAGTCTCCAACTGGCTCCCAATTAAAGAAATACCTCTTTCGATTAAGGTACACAGTTGCCGTCCTGGATATCAACCACTAAAGCCGGAAATGTATGCATATCCAGCAGAAGTCTTCAAAAATTGCGTCATCACTTTTGCTGGTGAGAAAGACCTTATAGCGGAAGGTCTTGAGCAAGAATGTGAAATATCGCTAGACAATTTCCGACGAGGTGGCGTGAAGGGGTTAATAGAACTTTACCCAAATGTCGCCTCAAACCTTTTGACGAGCTTGTTTCAAAGGGCCTGGTATTCGTTTGCGAGAGCGCGAGGGCTAGCCGAGTTTCTTTTTGCAAATAACAAATTGGGCTTTTATCTGCCTCTTCCAGAAAAAGGAATTGAGCGGGTCAAGTTTTTTTCACCAAGCGGCGGCAAAGGCAGTCGGGCCTTAATTGGGAAAAGCGAAAAGAGAAAAGTCTATTGGCACTATACCCCTGAGTTATCACCAAGCCTTGGTCGATCGCCCCGCTTCACCCTGTTCCCACACGTAATATTCACTAGAGACGGATTTTCTCCCGTCGGGGATTCGGCACGGATGCACACTTTGAGGCGTTCTTTTTGCCGAAGCTGGTGGCAGGACCGCTGGAGGGATTTAGGCTTTGCATACTTATCTCTTCTGACCAATGGCGCCTCCGATCTTGAGATCCCTCTCGCGCCTGACAAGTCTCTAGTTGTAGGTGCTACTTTCGAAACGTTTAAATCTTCCGTGTCAGTCGTCATGGACTCGACTGATGCTACTGACCAGAATGACTCTATAGACGAGTTGTCTGATGAAGAGGATTTTGACGAAGATTTTGACGAGTTTGACGACTTGGGCTTAGAAGACGAGGCTACTGAATAATGGACATCATTCGAGAACTCGATTTTATCGAAGAACCTTTGCTTACCTTCGGCAAGGGGCAGTCAATAGAATCACCTAAAGATGGTCTCTATCTATTCGGCCCACTTGAAGAAGACTGTCGTCTGTCCTCTTTACGGACAGGTGTGATCGGTACAACTGAAGGGTTGGAGCATTTCAGACACTGGTCGAATCGTATCCAAGGCTTTATACCACCAGTAGATTCAACTTCTCCACAACACAGACCTTACCCAGGCTTTAAAGAAATATTCAATGTGGAGTTTCCTAAAAAACATGTTGCAGAAATAGTAATTAGCGACAAACAACTAGATGATCGGCTAATGATCTCAGATCGTCATGTTGCCATCTATGAGACAGTCAATCTGTTTGCAGAGGGAATTTCTAAATATTTAGATGAAGAGGACGCGCCCGTCGATATCTGGTTTGTTGTAATCCCAGAGAGAGTTTTTACCTACGGTCGTCCACAATCAAGTGTTCCATCAGACTTGAGGATAGAATTTGAAAAAAAGAGTAGCCGTAAAGAAGCAAAAGGGCTTTTGAGCCAGCCATCACTCTTTCAAGAAGACCACCAAGCAGCCGAACCATATTACTACGAAAAAAATTTCAGAAATCAACTTAAGGCAAGACTTCTGGAGGGGAAAAGAAGAGCTGTTTTACAAATAGTGCGGGATACAACACTCAACCCAGATGCGTTTCTTCGTGAAAACGGAATGCGCTCAAGACGACTGCAAGATGACGCAACTGTAGCGTGGAACCTAAGCACAACCGCCTACTTTAAAAGCGGGCAAAGGCCATGGAAACTATCAGAGATTAGGGATCGAGTCTGTTACGTTGGATTAGTTTACAAAATCGTAGAAAACGCCACTCCGGGGACAGCCTGCTGTGGGGCGCAAATGTTCCTTGATTCCGGTGATGGATTAGTTTTTAAGGGCGCCGTCGGTCCATGGCGAACAGAGAATTTCGGTGCGTTCCACCTAGATAGAGCAAGTGCAAAAAATCTCATTTCAGTAGTGGTCGAAGCGTATGCTCGTAACCATGGGTGCTATCCTGCTGAACTTTTTATCCACGGGATGACTACGTTCAACGATGATGAATGGGCAGGGTTTCAAGAAGCTGTACCGCCTGAAACAAATCTTGTAGGAGTCCAAATCAGAAAGGCCAATGGGTTCAAGTTATATAGACCAGAGTCACACCCGGTGATTCGCGGCACAGCAATGATGCAAAACGATCGATCTGGGTACCTCTGGTCGAGTGGATACGTTCCTTACCTCAAAACTTATCCTGGGCGAGAAACACCTGTGCCTTTGCGGGTTAATATCGACCGAGGAGAGGCATCCTTGAAAACAGTTATGCATGACATTATGGGCCTGACAAAGCTCAACTTCAATTCATGCATATTTGGAGACAGCAGGCCTGTGACCTTACGCTTTGCAGATGCTGTTGGTGAGATACTCACAGCAGGTCCCGTCCAAAAGGATCAGCCGCCTTTGCCTTTCAAACACTACATATAACCAGTTTCTTATTCACTATCTGATTGAGGGGGCAATGCAAAAAACAGCAATATTTCTTGGTGCCGGGGCTTCAAAGGCTGAAGGAGCGCCGCTTCAGGGTGAATTGTTTCGCGATTACTTTTTATCCCCAGCATTCAAGGCCAGCCATGATGTAATGGATAGGGAGTTGGCAACCTTCTTTTTCCAAATGTTTAACATTGATGTAGACAATGGAGATGTAAACAATATTGCTTTCCCTACCTTTGAAGAAGTCCTTGGTCTGACTGACTTGGCAATATTAAGGAAGGAAGCCTTTCGCCACTTTGACATTGAGAACAGAGCAACAAACAGCGGCCGCTTGCGTTTTATTTCGCAGTATCTTGTTTTTTTGGTTGCAAAGGTTTTGGAAGAAAGGTTGCGAGGCAGAGCAGAAATACACCGTCGGTTAGTTAGCGCCCTCTATGGTGCAGATGTCTTAAAAGATATCGTTTTTATTTCCACGAATTACGATATTCTCATAGATAATGCGCTTACTGAGTTATATGATGACAACCTCGACCTTGATTACGGGATTTATTTCAGAAATTTTGAAAGAGGTGGAGACTGGAAAAGACCGAGACGAAATAAATCCATATCTTTATACAAGCCTCACGGGTCTCTTAATTGGCTTTATTGTCAAACATGTAATGAATTAGAAATTACACCAAAAGAGAAAGGCGTGGTTACTAGACTTATCTCTGATTTTGCAAACGCCTCTTGTTTTGAGTGTGAAAGCGTTTACGTACCACTAATCGTACCTCCTACATTTTACAAAGATTTGAATAATGTTTTCCTTAGCTCCATATGGAATAAGGCGGACAATTCTTTGCGTAAAGTTGATCATGTTGTTTTCTGTGGTTATTCTTTTCCTGATGCTGATATCCATATCAAGTATTTGCTCAAAAGAGCGCAAACAAACAGATCGAGGCCAATAACTTTTACAGTAGTAAATTGTTAGATCTAAGCGCGTTGTTTACACCCAGATCGAGTTTTTTGGAGGGACGAACTAAATGCAAAAACGTGATGGACGCTTAACCCTCTCAGCCAGTGATCTGGTCAACTACCTGGAATGCGAACATCTGTCGAGTCTCGACCTGTACGATCTGGAAAGTCCTCTGCCACGTGCCGAAGATAACGAGCAGATGAAGTTGATACAGAACAAGGGATTCGAACACGAGGCCAAGTATCTGAGCGATCTCCGTAATGCAGGGATATCGGTCGTCGACATCAAAAAACCCGACCAAAGTATTGAAGAAGCTGTCAAAACAACACGGCAGGCCATGGTAGAAGGTATCCCTATCATTTTCCAGGGATGCCTGCGCTCGGCAGATTTCATTGGTTATGTTGATTTCCTGCGCAAGGTCGATCAGCCATCAGATTTGGGTAACTACAGCTATGAGGTTGTGGACACCAAACTGGCCCGCAGCCCGAAGGCGAAGTTCATTATCCAGCTCTGCCTTTATTCGGACCTATTGTCTGAATTACAGGGAAAGATACCAAAGCACATCCATGTAGTTTTAGGCGACCGGACAGAGCAGAGCTATCTTCTCGCGGACTTCTTGCGCTACTACCGTAAAGTCAAATCCCGCTTCCTCGAACATGTGAACAGTGGACATATGGAGACCTATCCAGAACCCTGTCCGCGTTGCGATCTCTGCCATTGGCGAGACTTGTGTAAAGAAAAGTGGATCAAGGATGACCACTTATGCCTGGTTGCCAATAGCACAAAAACCCAAATCAAGAAACTCAACGCTTCGGGGATCAATACTCTGGCAGAACTCGCCACGTCAACGAACAATTCTGTGCCGAGTATGCAAACAGCCACGTTGGAAAGATTGCAGCGCCAGGCGGCCTTGCAGTTCGCACAGAGGGAAACAGGTCAAGACCATTACCAACTCTTGGAAACCGACTCTGACGGGCATCGTGGATTTTACCGGCTGCCTCAACCTGATCCGGGCGATTTGTTTTTCGATATGGAAGGCGACCCTCTCGAGGAAGGTGGGTTGGAATATCTTTTTGGTGTTTACTTCCATGAGAGCGGCGAGCCACAATTCAAGCCTTTCTGGGCGCACAGCCGACAAGATGAGAAACGGGCCTTCGAAGATTTTATGACTTTTGTCATGGATCGCCTTGCCCACTATCCCCAAATGCACATTTACCACTATGCCGCTTATGAAAAGACTGCCCTGAAGCGACTGATGTCCTTGCACGGCACCTGCGAGGCGGAAGTCGACCATCTGCTCCGTACGGAAAAACTTGTCGACCTTTACAAAGTTGTGCGCGAAAGCCTTCTGGTGTCCGAACCGCGCTATTCGATCAAGAACCTCGAAACCTTCTACATGGGAAAGCGTGAAGGGGAGGTCACGGATGCGGGGGCAAGCATCGTCTATTACGAGCATTGGAAAGACACCCAAGACCCCAAACTACTTCAGCAGATCTGTGACTACAATGAAGACGACTGCCGATCGACATACTTGCTCCGAGAATGGCTTTTAAAAATCCGACCTGATGGCTTGCCTTGGTTTGATGCAACCGGCGGAGATGATACTCAACATGAGAAGAGTGAAAGAATTCATGAGATTGAGGCTAGGCTCAATGATTACGAGTCCAGACTCTTAGGCGATCTGCCGGTTAACCGTGAAGAGTGGAATGCAGACGATCATATGCGGGAGTTAGTATTTCAACTTCTTGATTTTCATCGTCGTGCTGACAAGCCCGTCTGGTGGTCCATGTTTGCACGGCAGGAGATGACCGAGGAGGAACTCATTGACGATCCGGAAGCGATCGGTGGTTTATTTTCTGATCCAAGTTACCCTCCGATACCGGTCAAAAAGTCGATTATTTACACTTTTCGTTATCCAGAGCAGGAGTTCAAGCTGAAAATCGGTGATAGCTGTCTACGTGCAGACACATTAACTCGAGCTGGAACGATTGAGGACATCGATGGGGGGAAAGGACTTGTAACCATAAAGCTTGGAAACCGAAATGGAAAACTCCCTGACCGACTTTCCGTGATAACCACTGGCCCAATAAATACAGATATTCTTAAAGATTCCGTTCGCTGTTTTGCAAATAGTGTAGTTGTTGGCGATGATCGTTATGCTGCGATAAAAGATTTTCTAAAAAGACAGCTTCCGTCAATCCATGGTGTCTCGACAGGTTCACCCATTGTTCAAGATTCAAAAGATTTGATAAATCAGGTCAGTGATACCGTATGGCGTCTAAATGACAGTTACCTTTTCATTCAAGGCCCACCCGGCACTGGTAAGACTTATACTGGTTCGCATGTAATTGTTGACCTTTTGAAGAAAAGGGCCAAAGTTGGAATTTCGTCAAATAGTCACAAGGCCATTAATAACCTCCTAGAAGCTGTTGAAAAAATTGCTAAGGAGAAGAACGTAGTCTTCCGTGGTGTAAAAAAATCTTCAGGTATTGATACCTTCTTTAACGGATCATTGATTGAAGATGTAACAAGTAAAAACGAAGTTAAAGATGTTAGGGCTAATCTTATTGCAGGTACTGCTTGGCTCTTTGCAGATCCAAGCTTTGATCAGAGTCTGGATTACCTTTTCATCGATGAAGCTGGTCAGGTTTCATTGGGAAACTTCGTCGCAATGGCGACTTGCGCAAAAAATATCGTACTGCTGGGTGACCAGATGCAACTTCAACAACCTGTTCAAGGTGTTCATCCTGGTTACTCGGGAGAATCAACACTGAATTACCTGCTACAGGGTCAGGCGACTGTTGCTGATGACAGGGGGGTATTTCTGAGCACCACATGGCGTATGCATGATGATGTTTGTAGATTCATCTCAGATGCGGTTTATGATGGCCGCCTGAAACCTGAAGAGAAGAACCAGAATCAGTGTCTTATACTTGATTCCAAAGCACATCCAGATCTGAGACCGACCGGGATCAGATCTGTTGATGTTGACCATGACGGTTGTTCACAACGTAGTGAGCAAGAGGCGGATGTGGTCTGCAAACTCTACGCTAGCCTTTTAAAGCAGCGCTACCGTGACCGTAATGGGATCGAAAAGCAAATGTCCAAGAAAAATATCCTCGTTGTTGCTCCGTACAATATGCAAGTCAACCTAATTAAGGAGATGTTGCCAGATGGTGCGCGAGTAGGAACGGTGGACAAGTTTCAAGGTCAAGAAGCAGAAACCGTTATTGTTTCCATGGCGACATCTAGCGAAGAATATTTGCCCAGATTTATGGAGTTTTTATATAGCAAGAATCGATTGAATGTAGCTCTTTCCAGAGCACGCTGTTTAGCACTTGTGGTTGCGAACCCAAAGCTAATGTCAATTAAATGCAACACAATTGAGCAAATGGCCTTAGTTAATACTCTTTGCTGGGTATCTGAATGTAATTAAATCAGCAATTGGGGATAATTCATATCTTGAGATGAAGGTCTGAGATTGGATTGTTTACATGCTGGAGGTTCTATGTACGACGATTTAGATCGGATGGCAGAAAATAAAGGGGAAAGAACTCTAACATACAAAGAAAAATTTTTAAGTCGCGAAATAGGGTCTCATGGATATGCAGAGAAAGCCTTATATTTTGAATCAATCTGCTGCTTTCGTGAATCATCTTTGTATTGGGAATATGCCTATGATCTTTCAAAAATGGAAGGTAGGGCAAAGCCTAAATTCAAAAATCGCTCTGAGGAAAGCTTGCGTGTCTTTCAAAAGCTCAGAGATCTATTAATGAAAACTGTAATAGAGAAAAGAGTCGGGGCCATAGTCATGGACTTAGTTTTTGTCCATAAAGATTATGAAGAAACACTCAATGGTAGTGAAATCCAAAAAATTAAATCATATTTGCCTGAGGATTTTGAATATAAAATTGTTGCTTATCATAAAGCTTCAGGTGAATTTGCATTCTTTGAATGCCTAAATTTTGATACTTCGATTGAACCGGTTTCCTTTGGTGGAATTGCTGTTTCGAAAAATGGCTCGATTGAAAAATTTAGGCAGAAACGTGCTTTTAAATATAAGTGGATGTTAGTTACTCCATCTTATAAAGGTTTTCCATTTTATGAGACAGTTCAAAAGACTCTGAATTACAACTCCAAAACTGGCAGAATTAATGTAGAAAAGGTTGACCCAAAAAAGAAAAAAACTACCTATATTTATGCCCTGTATGATCCTGAAAGGGAGCAAGAAATAAAGTATGTTGGTAAAGCTGACGACCCTATTAAGAGATTAGATGGGCATATTACCGAAACGATTAAAACCCCTGAACTCTCAGATAAAACACTTTGGATAGATAGTTTATTGAAGCAAAAAAAGCGTCCAGGAGTAAAGATTGTTGAAAAAGTTGAGTATGTCTACGATTTGGAATGGGGAGATGTTGAATATCGACACATAATGGACTTTCGATATAAGGGGCATAACTTAACAAATATTGAATCCGGGGGGCCACGTTTTGGTTTTCGAAGTGATGAAATGAAGATGCGAAGAGACATCCATAAACTGACTCAAACTTCAGATTCAAAGTTCAAAATTGAACTACTTAAATTTAGATCAAATTCTCGTGGTGGGTTAAAAAAAATGAAGAGATTATGGGATCAAAACAATGATCCCAGCCTAGAATCAAGGTTCATGTTAAGGTCTATTATAACATTGAACTTGTACCACCTCGTGTTAGGAGAGGGTGGCTCTTGGTGTAGAGAGTGTGGAGTATATGTAAAAAAGGGATGGATTGAGAAAAACATAAAATTCCTTGAGTTTATTTTTCAAGAATTGCCAACTCTAATCCAATCTCAGACTGAAGAATGCCCAGCGTCAAAAGATCAATTTGCAAATTTCCCTTGTCTCAGCAATAGCACTGATCATATGAAACTTTCACTAGAAAAACCTCTGTTTGTAGGGTTAAATGCTGGGGTCGTTTTTTAAATTTACGTATATTATCGATAACAAAATAAATATTCATGATGTGTGGAATTTGAAAATTATATGACAATGACGTGGAGGATTGATTATGTTGTCTGAGCTTGCGGGTTATACTCTTACAAGAACGATTCCGGACAGCGTCCTGATGGGAGTCATGTCTGGGGTTTATCAGGTTTATGGCGGTGTTGTCAGGAATAGTTCTGGTCAAATTGTCGCTCATCTGGCAAATGCTGCGAATCCACTCAATCTGGCCGCCTCGCTCTCCCCATTGAATGCAGTTGTAAATGGTTTCAATGCTGTTCAAATTAGCAGAATAGGAGCAGATGTCTCTCAATTGCTTACACTTGCCAAAGGGACAATGGTTCTTTCTGGCTTAACTCTTGGTGTGAGCGCCGCAGGCTTTCTGTTCCTAAATCACAAATTGAAAAAAGTTGATGCCCGTCTAAAAGAAATCAGTCAAGACGTAAAGAAAATTCGTCAATTTCTCGAACTCCAGGAAAGGGCGCGATTAACCACTGCATTAAAAACTCTGCAAAGCGTTGATGAAACGGTCGATACTGGCGTACGTGAAAAGTTGTTAGTTAATGCCAAACAAACACTCAGTGAAATTCATGAGAAATATCGAGAGTTACTAATAGGTGCTGATAACATTCAGGAAGCATTTCCTGTTGAGGAATATTACACCGTAACGGCCATGGGACATGCGTTATGTGCCGCAGAACTTGATATGTATGATCACGCTTACAATGATCTAAACGAAGCCCATGGGGTTTGGAGTGCCTCTGTCATGCGTATTGCAAATGATTGTGTCCTAAAAAATGAACCTGAGCGATTTATGTATGCCCGCTATGTGGATCATTTGAAAACAGATGAATTAGTTGATTGGATGGATTTTGCATATGACTATAACTATGGTGTTGGATGGATTGATGATATTAGGAAAAAGATAACATGGAAGCCCAAGAGGCCTAGGTTTTTCAATAAGCTGGATAAGGATGAGAAGTTGCAAATCGAGTTGATGAGAAAGGTTGTTGCCCGCGACAGAGTTTTTGATGGCTATGTGAGTCAGTACAAATACTTTTCGGATATACAGCAGAGGCCATCAGTTGTTCAGCGGTACATAGAAAGCCTTCCGGAAGATTCGAGCGTTGATGAATGTTTTGTATTGCTATCTAACGATTTGCTAGAAGCTGCTTAAGTTAGAGTAAAAACGATTTTATGATGTTCCCATTTATTAATTCCAGAAAGTTGAACATTCCCATTTATTAGGAAGTTTTTCGCCGCAATCAATAAATGGGAAAATCGGATAGGACTTTGAAATTATTATATTCCCATTTCCCAATTTTCAGAGTTTCTACAGATACGGCCGGCGGCTGCAACCTTGAGCAGGGACACGTTTGATGGCGTGTCCCTTTTGTTTTTTGCCGGCCGGCAGCCAGGCCGGCGCAGATGACAGCGGTTTCCCTGCAGGTCATTTCCTGATAAAATCGCAAGCAGATTTTCAACCGAAGAGAAACAAGGAGCAAGTATGTCAGGGCAGTTCGACAAAATGATCTTTCTCGATGTCGAAACCACCGGCACCAATCCCGAACGGCATGGCCTGACGCAGATTTCCGGCTGCGTTCAAATCGGGGAAGAGGTCAAGGAGTTTTTCGATTATTATGTGCGCCCTTTCCCGGGGGATCTTATCGACGATGCCGCCCTCAAGGTGACCGGCATCGACCGGCGGCAGTTTTTGCCGCCGGCGGACCCGAACTTTCTCAAGGTTGCCGGTCAGGAGTTTGCCGACCCGTTCGACGTGTTTGCCGCGTTCAAGCAGATGCTGTCAGGCTATGTCGATCAATACGCCAAGCATGACAAGCTCCAGTTTATCGGCTACAACGCCCATAGTTTCGACATGCCGTTCATGCGGCGATTTTGGGAAAAGAACAACGACCGTTTCTTCGGCAGCTGGTTCTGGTACCCATGCTTGGATGTGATGCTGGTCTGGGCGCAGATTCTCCAGCCTGATCGGGCCCAGCTGGCGAACTTCAAACTGGCAACCGTTGCTCGCCACTGCGGGATTGAGGTCGATGAATCCCGACTGCACGATTCGATGTACGATATCGAGTTGACCCGGCAGCTGTGGCTTGCCGCCCGTGAGATTATTGACCGCGGCCGACGGCCGAAACCGCAGCCGGAAGTACAGGGGGCGTTGTTTGATTTTTAAAAGGACGATGTCAGCTTGAGGTTCTGGTCAGCACGTTGAGGCGGCGGTCCGAGGTCAGCAGGATGCCGTGTTCAGTTTTGTGGTTGGCCAGAAAGACCAGAATTTCGGTTTTCATCCCTGCCGGCAGTTGATCGAAGCCCGGCAGTTTGCTCCGGCAGAAATCCTGCTCATCGGCAAACAGAAACCCGGTCTGAAAGTGTACGGTTTCCCCCGGAGTCCAGCCCGGGACACTGCGCATGGCCTGAAGGGCCGCCTGTTTCTGTGCCCCCTCGTCGCCACTGCCGGCGGCGAAGCGCCGCTTGGCGACGTTAAAGGTTCCACCGTCACCCGGCTCCACAATCACGATTGCACCTGCCGCGCGCAGGAGGTCTCCGGCCTGCAGCAGGCTGGCGACCATCTGCCCGGGCGGGACATGATGAAAGGAGAGGGTATACACCACCAGGTCGAAGCTGGCCGGCGGCAGGGCCGGCATGCCTGACGGGGCATGCATAAATTCGACATTACCGGCGCTGACCGCGGCGCGGGCTCTGGCAAGGGCTGCCGCATCAGGGTCGCTGGCCACGACCTTGCCGGCATGCCTGGCCAGGTCGCGGGTCACCCGGCCTGCGCCGCAGCCGATTTCCAG
>RRYU01010927.1_pt2 | contig 18180 bp, 14 predicted proteins | sample 2162651 | NCBI WGS metagenome assembly RRYU01 (sample SAMN10267283, study PRJNA491782) | microbial mat metagenome | isolation source: biomat in the production well | place: Japan: Minami-Kanto gas field, natural gas well KTG3 | collected 2017-06 | reverse complement strand
CATCCAATCCCCACTATCCAAACTAATCCAATTGAAGGAACAGCTTTCGCCAAGCCCGGAAATTTTGACTAAATTACCTTTTTACTATCGGCAATTGTTTACAGGGCAGTTTGTTGCACAATCAGCCCTTTGGGTTGGACGTGATGAACAGCTTAATCAAGCCAGGCAGGCAATCAACCGTCATAAATCGGGCATGAAAGGTTTTATAACTATAACAGCCGGTCCTGCAGCAGGCAAGTCATTTTTTGTGCATCATATGGCCAGCCGTCTCTTGTTTAATCGTAAAGTATTTTTCGTTAATTCGCCGCGTGGGGGAAGTGTTGATGAGCAAGTTTTCAATCAAGCCCTTTGTCGGGCCACATCATATTCCGGGACAACAAAGCATATACTGGCGGCATTACCCGAAAATTCAGTTGTGATTATTGATGGGTTGGAGCTTTGGTGGGAAAGGTCTTTGCTCGGATTACGTTTCATTGAGAACCTTTATGATGTTTTTACTGAATTTTGCTCGAAGATACTTTTTGTGTTCACTTGCAGAACACTAACATACAACATAATCTGCCAGCAAATTAGCTTGAATGATTTTACCATACATCAGATTGATCTACCTCCGATGAATTCAAGAGATCTTCAAAAATCAATTTTACTCAGACATCGCACCACCGGTTATGACTTACAAATTGATCGCAGGTCATCAGCTAGACTTACCATTACTCGTGAGGCCAGATTGTTTTCCAGTTTATTTAAGCAATCAGATGGCGTTATAGGAAGTGCACTTTTACTTTGGGTTGCCTCTATTGAGGCGGTAAAAGATAAAATTGTTGTGGTTGCATCACCAAAAACACCTGATTTATATGCTTTGGAAAGCCTTGATAACGATTTGAAACAGATGCTGCTGCAGCTTCTATTGCATAAGCAAGTCAGTCTGGAGAAATTACGAAGGATTACACTATTGAATGATGCAGAACTTCAACAGCAGATTGGCATATTAAAAAGAGCCGGAATTCTGATAGATACAACCGGCTCAGTAATGGAAATTCAACCTTATTTTCAGCATCAGGTAAACATGGTTTTGAAGCGCGAAATAATTAGGAGAACAGAAAATTAATTACAGTAAATGACAACGGAACACTCACATTGGCAAAGCTTGCTTATAGCATTTTCAATTTATGGCACATTATTGTTTGTCATTTTCAGATTGTTGCAGGTTGTCCTGCCGATCCTGGTAAAAAATAAGCGATGGAAGTCTTTTAGTAAACACTTTTTACCCCTGGCAGAAATGGCGGCCTGGTTGATATTTCTGTCTTGGTTTAGCTTCCTGTTCGCTGCTGACGGCCACTTATTTGGTTATATTGTAGCAGGTTTATTGGCCTTACTTGTTTTTTGGCTTGCCCGATATTACTTACGTGATGTTGTGGCAGGAATAGTTTTTAATGCACAACGAAAGTTTGACGAGGGCGACATTATTCAAACCTCTGATCTGGAAGGCAAGATTCTTCATTTTGGTTTAACGGACATACAAGTTTTATCAGATGACGGAAGAGAAAGTTATGTGCCGTACAGTCGGCTTTTAAACATGGGTGTTTATTCTAAGATTGAAGCGGAGCATCATAACAAATCAGTGAATATAACATTGGTGAACAGCTCACTTAATGATTTCTTGAAACTGGAGAAAGCCATTCAGAATTATTGTGTATCACTACCTTGGATAAATTTCTCAAAACCTGTAAAGACCTTGCTTAAGGCAAAGAAAAATGGAGAGCTTCATGTCGAAGTCAACCTTTTTTTGTTTGATATCAAGTACTTTGGAGAGGTAGAAGAGGCACTTAAATCCGAGTTCCACAATCCTGAAGCCAAGGGTTAACTTTCTTAAGTTTGGCTATTTTATTAGGGACAATAATACTTGGTTACATGTTGGCTCTAAATTGTTGGCAATAGGCTTTTAATTCAGGAAAGAAATGTGTGAAATCCTGCTCGAAATCCTGATAATGCAACCGTAGAAAGTCCACAGCGTTTTCCATGCCGGAATTAAATCTGGCTCTGCGCGACATGCCTAAAAAGATCCGATGCAACTCATTAAGTTTGGCATATCCTACGAGCCAGTTTTGTGCAATCATAAATGGGAGGGCTCGTTTTGTACGGGAAGGCAATAAGTAGTATCGTTTTGTAAGCAATTGATATATGTTGGCAGCGAAATCTGTAAGTTCCTTGCTGCTGTAAGCTGTCCAGTTTTTTGCAAGAAAATGGTCGTAATAGATGTCAACAATGACCACACTGTATTTTTTAAAAACTGGTTGCAAACGTTTTACACTTTGTTTTACAATTGGGTGGTTATCCGTAAATGCATCAATAGCACGGTGTAATGTGATTCCTTTACGAATATCCAATGCATAGCCATCCACTGCAGAACCCTTAATTCCATCAGCGACAAAATTGCCAAACAGAATATCGGGATTGTTCCCTGATAAATATGCATGAGCTAAAAAATTCATTTCTTCTTTGTAATTTACAAATTTATGACATTTTGCCAGTACATTGGTTGCAACTTGTGTTATGTGATTTCCCGTTATAGCAAAAGCAATATGGGTTACTTACCATTATTTAGAATCAATATGTTTTATAATTCTGATCATGTCAAAATATCTAATTTGTTAATTTTGTAACAGAAGATTTAAGAACGAACACATTTATATACTATCATGCAAAGATTAATGTTATTAGGTGATGAAGCGATAGCACAAGCCGGTATAGATGCTGGTATGTCAGGTATATATGCCTACCCCGGCACCCCTTCAACTGAAATTATGGAGTATGTTCAGGCTTCGAAAGAAGCAAAAGAGACTAATATTCGTGCACTGTGGTCTGCCAATGAAAAGACGGCCATGGAATCAGCACTTGGAATGTCGTATGCAGGTAAAAGGGCAATGGTATGCATGAAGCATGTTGGGCTCAATGTGGCTGCTGACGGATTTGTTAATTCAGCCATCACCGGTGCCAATGGAGGGCTCATCATAGTTGCAGCTGATGATCCGTCCATGCATTCATCCCAAAATGAGCAGGACTCCCGTTTTTTTGGGAAGTTCTCGTTTATTCCAATACTCGAACCATCCAATCAACAAGAAGCCTATGATATGGTTCATTATGGATTCGAGTTATCAGAGAAATTTCATATTCCTGTATTATTGCGAATTACAACACGCTTAGCACATTCACGCACCGGAGTTGATCTAAAAACCAAGCTTCCCCAAAATGAAATCAAGCTACCGGATAATCTGCGCCAGTTTGTGTTGCTGCCAAATATTGCACGCAAACAATACAGGGAATTGCTTGATAAGCAGCCAAACCTGGAGAAAGAGTCTGCCAATTCAGGTTTTAACAGCTTATCTGAGGGACCGGAAAAGAGCCTTGGAATTATAGCTTGTGGGCTGGCAAATAATTACTTGATGGAGAATTTTCAGGATGAGGAAATCCCATATTCAGTTTTAAAACTAACCCAGTATCCAGTGCCTGTTGATATGATCAGTCAATTGTATGATGCAAGCGATACCATATTGATTTTAGAGGACGGATATCCCATAATCGAAGAACTGCTTAGGGGCATTTTAAACAGCGGTAAGGTGATTCATGGCCGTCTTGACGGCACTGTGCCACGCGATGGTGAACTTAACCCAAATATTGTAGGCAAGGCTCTCGGAAAGCAATTCCGAATAGGCTCGGAGGCTCCTGCCTTTATAAAAGGGCGTCCGCCTAAGCTTTGTGACGGATGTTCGCATACAGATGCGTTCGTCGCTTTGAATGAAGCACTGGAGCCCTATGGCAAAGGGCGTGTTTTTTCTGATATCGGTTGTTATACCCTGAGTGCCCTGGAGCCCCTGGAAGCAATTAATAGCTGTGTTGATATGGGAGCATCAATCACAATGGCTATAGGTGCAGCCGATGCCGGACTTGTACCCGCCATTGCTGCCATTGGTGACTCCACTTTTACACATTCGGGTATAACGGGCTTGTTGGATGCAGTGAATAACAACGCTCCAATAACAGTGCTCATACTCGATAACTCTACAACCGGAATGACTGGTGGCCAAACCTCATCTGCCTTCGGGAAGGTTGAAGATATTTGTCGAGGTGTTGGTGTTTCTGAAGAACATATCAAAGTATTGAAACCCTTGCGCAAGTTCCATGAAGAGAATGTGAAAACAATCAAGAAGGAGCTCGAATACCAGGGCGTTTCAGTGATTATTCCTCGTAGAGAATGTATCCAGACGCTGGGTCGCAGAATGCGGCAAAAAGCTAAGGTGAAAGCAGCACAATTGTGAAATCTGAAAAATAAGTGAGATGAAAAAAGACATTATATTGGCCGGAGTTGGCGGTCAGGGAATATTAAGCATAGCTGCATGTATTGGCATGGCTGCCCTTAGTGAGGATCGGCATATCAAGCAAGCTGAAGTACACGGCATGAGCCAGCGAGGTGGAGCCGTACAATCCCATTTGCGTCTTTCCTCAAAACCGATTGCTTCAGATCTGATCCCTGAAGGGAAAGCTGATCTTATTATTGCTGTTGAACCAATGGAATCTCTGCGCTATCTCCCTATGCTGCAAGATAATGGTTGGATTATCACCAGCATCAATCCCTTTGTTAATATTCGTGACTATCCTCCAATTGAAACCATATTGCAGGAAATTTGGAAACAACCTCAACATATTACAATTGATGCCGATCAGATCGCAAAGGAATGTGGATCGGTTAAAGCTGCCAATATGGTTATATTGGGTGCTTCATCCCCTTTCCTTGATTTAAAGGTTGAAAACCTCGAAAAGGCCATCAGGTCGATTTTTGGAAGCAAAGGCGAAGATGTGGTGAAATTAAACTTAGCAGCATATCATGCAGGGCTAGCGTATGCTCATAAGAATGGGTGATTAGGTTTCATGTGGTTTAAATTGACGAAACCTAACTCCCGGGTATGGCGAATTCTATTATTTTTGCCTCAACTCATACTGGTAAGTTAACCTTTTAACAGTTGTTTTAATTTGGTTTCAAACATTAATAGCCTCTATGCCCTGTCATTATATAAGGAAATTTATCTTTTTTTTCTGTTTAATAACTACTCTTGCTATAGGTATCAGTGGATGTGCCACTCGCGATCAAGGTCAAGTGGATGAGCATATTTCCGGGGAAAGTCCGGAGCCTGCCTTTTTGTTTGATGTCAACGTTGATTCTCTTGAGGTGTATCATGGACAGGTCAGGCGCAATCAGTTTCTTGCCGATATTCTTCTCGGCTTTGGTGTTGATTATGCCACCATCGATCATATCGCCCGATATCGAAAAGAAGTGTTTGATGTGCGTCGAATACGTGCCGGTAATGATTATGCCGTTCTGGCAGCAAAGGATTCATTAAGTACACCGCTTTATTTTGCCTATGAGATCAATAACACGGAATATGTCGTGTTTGGATTAAATGATTCACTCAAATCGTGGCGGGGTCAAAAACAAATAGAACGTCGCATGGAATCAGCTCATGGTGTAATTCGTTCATCATTATGGAATGCCATGGTCGGAGGAGGTTTTGATCCTAATCTGGCCAATTATCTCTCCGAGGTTTATGCCTGGACTATTGATTTTTTTGGCATTCAAAAAGGAGACCAGTTTGAGGTGATCTACGAGCGTTTGTATGTTGACGGCAAACCCATCGGTATTGGCAAGGTGCTTTCTTCCAGGTTTCAGCACTATGGTAAGGATCATTTTGCCTTTTATTTCGAACAGGATAGTGTGGGTGATTATTTTGATGAGAACGGCCAAAGCTTAATGCGTACTTTTTTAAAGGCACCTTTAAAATACAGCAGGATCAGCAGTGGATTTTCACATAGCAGGTATCACCCCATTCTTAAGTACCATAGGCCGCATCATGGGGTTGATTATGCAGCTCCTGAGGGAACACCTGTATATGCCATCGGTGAAGGTGTTATTACACGTAAGGGGTTTCAGGCAGGTGGTGCAGGCAACTATTTATATATCAAACATAACAGCACCTACACAACTGCCTATATGCACCTAAGGAATTTTGCGAAGGGGATTAATCAAGGCACGCGCGTGATTCAGGGTCAGGTAATCGGTTATGTTGGTAAAACTGGGCTTGCTACAGGACCACATCTTGATTTCAGGTTTTTCAGAAACGGACATCCGGTGAATCCACTCACGGTTGAGTCTCCACCTGCTAAACCTGTAGATACAGCCTATTTGGAACAATACCATAGTGTCGTGGCTGAAATGCGCCATGAACTCGAAAAAGTGCTGCTTTCAAAAAGCCTTGCTGACCTTGAGGATGAGGTGACAAATGAAATGCCTGCCGGAGGTGCTGCTTTGTGAATTAAGACACTGCATAATTGATAATCAGGAATATTTGGTATTAGCAAGAATTAAACGGTTGCAATTCATACAATTAGACAGTCGGGTTAAAATTTTCTGATCTTTGGATCAGGCTTTTCTATCTTTTGGAGATAAGAATAAAGCACTTAGATGAGGCGTAAAAAACCAATATTTTATGAAGCATTTGGAAGCTGTTCATTAATTTTTATGATTTTTACCAATACATTTATTTACAAGAATCGACATGAAGCGTGACCAGGCCGGGTACATTGAGGGTATTGTTTCGATCGTAACCAATGGGTTGCTATTTGGACTCAAGTTGTGGGCGGGGATTATTTCTGGATCACTCGCTCTTGTGGCAGATGCCTGGCACACCTTGTCCGATTCGATCAGCTCAGTTATTGTAATAATAGGAGTAAAGCTTTCTTCCAGGAAGCCTTCGGAGAAGCACCCTTTCGGATATGGGAAGTGGGAGCAGATTGCCGCACTGTTTATTGGATTTATGCTCGGTCTGATTGCCTTTGACTTCTTCAGGCAATCAATCATACATTTCAATGCCAGGGAAGCGGCCAATTTTGGCACCATTGCACTTGTGGTTACCATCATTTCTGTGCTGGCCAAAGAAGGGCTGGCTCAATATGCACTATACCTGTATCGCAAAACCGGGAATATGGCCATAAAGGCCGATGCCTGGCATCACAGAACCGATGCACTTTCTTCAGTGGTGGTGCTGGTTGGTATTTTGCTTAAGGATTATTTTTGGTGGATAGACAGTGTGCTTGGCTTTATCATTTCGCTGATGCTTTTTTATGCCGTTTATGAAATTGTAAAAGAATCAATTGAAAAACTGCTTGGTGAGAAACCATCAGATAAACTGGTATCAGATATAAAGGAAATTGTCCGTGATGTGGGAGGCTCACATCTCAAACCACATCATTTTCACATCCATAATTATGTTAAACATAAGGAGCTTACCTTCCATATAAAAATGAACAGTGACTTAAGTATTAAACAGGGTCATGACATGGCCACAACGATTGAGAAACAGATCAGGGAGCAGTTGTATATAGAGACCACCATTCATGTAGAGCCAGCTGAATTCAAGCACGATTAAATGTGCAAGACATCCAGGGCGATCCGGCCCTAAGCAATCAATACCATAATGGATCAGTTCATGAAACAATCTTAATGCCGAGGAAGAACGACCGCGGTTTCATAGGCCCATAAATGTATCCGGCATCGCGGTATGCGCCGACATCGAAATCGGATTGATAGCTGTTGAAGATGTTTTGCACACCTGCCTCAACTTGCAGCTTTGTTTGCTGCCTGATTTTAAACTCAAAGCTGCATTTCAGGTTGATGTCTAGAAAAGCAGGGGTTGTTTTTAAGGCATCTGCTGCAATGTATCCCTTAAAATGGGGAACTTTCATAGTACCCGTATAAATTCCGGTGAGGTAAGTATTGAAACGTTTTGTTGGGGATGCCGTCATACTGAAATAGCCATACACATTCGGTGATTTGGGCAGGGATTTGAGCAAAGCAGCTTCAGGGTCATCGCTCCATTCTTCTGGTTTGGCATATTGGCTTTTTTGAAGGGTTAAACCCAGTTGCATTTGCAGCTTGCGGCTCAAAACAGTTTTGTTTTCAATATTGAAGCCCTGCACCACAGCACCGGAGCCGTTGCGTCTTTCAACCCTCATATTGCCCTGTGCATCAGTCTCCAAAGATTCGAGTACAAACACATCATCAAGCCTGGTATAAAACCCCTCAACCATCAGATTATTTTCTTTATTTCCAACATTGTAATAACTATCTAATGAGGTTGAGAAACTTTTTGAATATTCCGGGCGCAGACCAGGGTCAAGCTGTATCAGCATAACGCCTCCATTCACAGCAAGTATATGCAAATCCTCGTCAAAGGATTGCGGTGCCCTGAAACCGGTCGAGTAGCTGCCACGCCATTGCAGTTTAGCAGTTAAATCATAAAGAAGTGTAGCCCGAGGACTATAAATAAGCTTATTTATCAGATTATGCTTGTCGGCGCGGGCACCAAGTATCAGGCTGGCACGGTTAAAACGCCAATCACCCTGTACAAAAAAGCCACCTATATTGATAAGCTGTGTCAACTCACGGTTATAACCGGGCATATTGTCTTTCAAGTTGTTATGCTGGTATTCAGCACCTGCAGTGAGGTTTGCAGGTGCAAACAAAAGCTTGTTGAAACGGTGGTTAAACTGGGCACCACTCACATACGAGAGGTCGAAAGTACGTCCATAGGCATTTAAATCCTGCTGAGCTCCATAATAACTTTTGCGGTCTATATGCTGAAGTGCAGAATAGAAGGAGAGTTTGCTTTTCAAGCTTTTGCTGTAGAGATCGAATATAAGTTCACCACCATGGATTTGATGATCGGTTTGCTCAGTTATGTCAGTTTCATGGGGCTTGAGGTCAAACTTATTCCCGCCTCTTCTGAATTCACCCAGGTAGTGATAAGTGGCCGTAAGTTTTGAAAAGCTTGAGGGCTTATAGTATGACCGTAAGCCCACAGCCTTGCCATCAATTAGCCCGAGCTCAGAAAAGCCATCGCCGTTGGCATCGTATGGTTCACGGTTGCGGTGCACAGCAAATAGGCTGAGGCCGGCTCTGCGGTCGGGACTCACAAAAGTACCTTGGGCACTTAAATTATGGTCCAATGCTGTTTCGCCAATGATTGCAAGATTATACACTGCCTCAATGCTATTGTTAACCGGCTCTTTGGTAATGATGTTCACTGTGCCGGCTATGGCATTTGACCCATACAAGGCTGAGCCACCTCCACGTACCACTTCCACCTTTTCTATCATAGCTACCGGTATTTGCTCAATACCATATACTCCACTCAAAGCGCTGAAAATGGGACGACTATCAATTAATATCTGGGAGTAAGGTCCTTCCAGTCCATTGATGCGTACTTGCTGAAAACCACAATTTTGACAATTATTCTCTACCCTGATTCCAGGTTGGAAGTTCAAGCCATCAGCAATACACATCGCATTGGATGCTTGTAATAATCCTGCATTGAGCACATTAACGATAATAGGGCTTTGTTGTCTGCTTACTTCATAGCGGTTAGCTGTCACAACCACCTCATTCAAACCTATGCGGTCTTCAACCATCTCAATTGTGATTGGTGTATTGCTTTCCGGACCTATCGGCATTTCAAGCGTTTTATAACCTACTGCTTGTACCTGCAGTACCATATTGCCGGTTGGCAACTGGTTGATTGTAAAACAACCATCTGCATCAGCAACCGTACCTACAGTAGTCCCTTTATAATTGATAGTAGCAAATGGCACTGCCTCATCTCCCATACGTATTTGTCCCTTAATTGCGATAGGTGGTACATTGGCAAACAGGTAAATCTGAATTAATGAAGTTAGAAAGGTGAGGATTAAAGTTTTCATCTAATAATTTGCAATTTGGTTTTAAGTAATCCGATACAAAGAGACACAATTGTTATTTTATTAACAATACCTAAAAGTGGGTAAACATTGCTTTTAGGCATAAAACCTTATTACTGACCAAACTTTTAAAAATAAAAAGTACTTTTACGCTATAGCCAAAAGGTTATTGTATGAAAGTTTTTATAAAAAATATGGTTTGCGATCGCTGTATCATGATAGTTAAGAATGAGTTTTTAAAACTTGGCTTAAAACTTTCTAATATTAAACTTGGTGAAGTTGAATTATACCAAACTGAGCTTACGCCGGCTATGCTAAATTCCATCGATGAAAGGTTGAACAGCTTTGGTTTTGAGCGAATTGATGATCGCAAAAGCCGTATGATCGAGGCAATTAAAACATTGATAATAAACCATATTCATTATCAGGAGGCTCATATGAGGAGCAATTGGTCGCACCTTATTTCTGATGAATTGCATCTTGAATACAACTACCTAAGTAATCTTTTCTCTTCCGTAGAGGGAATTACCATTGAACAGTTTATCATAAAACAGAAGATAGAAAAAATAAAAGAGTTACTGATTTATGATGAGCTGACACTCGGTGAGATTGCATGGAAACTTGGATATAGTAGCGTATCACATCTGAGTAATCAATTTAAACGCGTTACAGGTATGGCTCCCGGTAAATTTAAAAAGCTGAGGACTTTAGACCGAAATTCACTTGATAAACTGTAAATGATATAATTCTTTAAAGGAATTGTATAAACTCCCTGCTGTTTTCTTGATTTATTTTTGACCTCAGGTTGCAAAAGCTGCAATCTGACTTATAAACTTAAAATATTAAGCTTATGAAAGCAAAATTAATTCTATTAACAATTATCATGGGTGCACTAACTGCAATGTCACAAACAAAGCAAACAACCGAATTTAAGGTATATGGCAATTGCGGAATGTGTGAAAACCGAATCGAAAAAGCTGTAAATATTGAAGGTGTTGAAAAAGCAGATTGGAACAGCGAAACCAAAATGATGAGCATAACTTTTGAACCGTCATTAGTGGAATTGGATCAGATTCATAAAAAAATTGCCGCTGCCGGGCATGACACTGATGAGGCTTTTGCAAAGGATGAAGTTTATGATAAACTTCCTGGATGCTGTAAGTATAAGAGGTCTGACAAAGCTGCAAGCCAGGTCCAATAAGATGGGCATGACCATGAAAAGGAAGATCATTACAGCCCAAAATCATTACAGCCAGCCTGCTGTAGAATAATTTGCAACTATGCTTAATAAGCTCATTCGTTTTTTCCTTGAAAACAAACTGGTAACAGTTTTAATGCTATCGCTTCTTGTCAGCTGGGGAATTGTTACCTCTCCGTTTGGATGGCAAATCGGGGCGCTGCCATCAGATCCTGTACCGGTTGATGCCATTCCCGACATTGGCGAAAACCAGCAAATCGTTTTTACCGAGTGGCCGGGCCGTTCACCACAGGATATCGAAGACCAGATTTCCTATCCCCTCACCACTTCTTTGCTCGGAATACCCGGTGTAAAATCCATCCGGAGCTCTTCCATTTTCGGGTTTTCCAGCATCTTTATCATTTTTGAAGAGGATATTGAATTTTACTGGTCGCGATCCCGGATACTGGAGAAACTGGCTTCGTTGCCATCCGGCCTTTTGCCCGAAGGCGTTCAGCCTGCACTTGGCCCCGATGCCACCGCGCTCGGACAGGTGTACTGGTATACCATTGAAGGCCGCGACAAAGAGGGCAATCCTACAGGTGGCTGGGATTTGCACGAAATCCGTACCGTTCAGGACTTCTATGTAAAATACGGGTTGAATGCAACTGAAGGTGTTTCAGAAGTTGCTTCAATCGGTGGTTTTGTGCAGGAATACCAGATTGATGTTAATCCTGATGCCTTGAAAGCTTACGATATTCCGTTGCACAGTGTAATGCAGGCTGTCCGGAAATCGAATCGAGATGTTGGCGCAAAAACCATTGAAATCAATCAGGCGGAATACCTGGTACGCGGATTGGGCTACATCAAAAGTGTGGAAGACATTGAAAAAGCCGTTGTAGCAGTTCAGGAAAATGTGCCTATCCGTATACAGGATATAGGCGTGGTAAGTTTGGGGCCTTCCACCCGGCGCGGCGCCCTGGATAAAGATGGTGCCGAGGTAGTAGGAGGCGTTGTGGTTGCCCGTTATGGGGCCAATCCATTACAGGTTATCAACAACGTGAAAGATAAAATCAGGGAAATTTCGCCCGGACTGCCCAACAAGACTTTGGCCAATGGGGTGGTGAGTCAGTTAACTATTGTACCATTTTACGACCGGTCGGGTCTCATTTACGAAACACTCGGAACGCTGGAAGAGGCCATTTCACTGCAAATTTTGATTGTCATTCTGGTTGTCATCGTTATGGTGTACAACCTACGGGCTTCTTTCCTGATTTCCAGCTTATTGCCCATTTCTGTGCTGATGGTTTTTATCGCCATGCGCTATTTTGGTGTTGATGCCAACATTGTGGCTTTATCGGGTATTGCCATTGCCATTGGGACGATGGTCGATTTGGGGGTGATTCTTTCAGAGAACATCATCAAGCATGTTGATGAAGCCCCGCCCGAACAGAAATTAATAACCACCATTTACAACGGCGCTTCAGAGGTTAGTTCTGCAATTCTTACCGCGGTTTCAACTACTATCGTAAGTTTTATACCGGTATTTACCATGCAGGCTGCCGAAGGAAAACTGTTTGGTCCGTTGGCTTTTACCAAAACCTTTGCGCTGATAGCAGCGTTGATTGTTTCCCTGTTCATTTTGCCAATGCTGGCCCACTGGTTTTTTGGTGCTAAAATCAAAAATCAAAAAATTAGAAAATGGGTAAATATCATACTGATTCCCATTGGAATTGCCGCTCTTTTATTCGGGCAAACCTGGGGTGGATTGATGCTGCTGGCTTTTGGATTAGTTGGAGTTTTAAAAGAATTCAGTGGAGAGCAGTTAGAAGTCATCAATGAGAAATCAGAAGGAGGCAAAGGTGATATTTCTACCAGTACATCAATTCAACAAAAAATAAAATCATTCGCTCAATGGATTCTTAATCATGCCGAAATCATCATTGTGGTTATTGGTGTAATCTGGTTGCTGGCCAGATTCTGGCTTCCGCTGGGGCCTGCCAAAAGTCTGGTAATGAACGTTACTTTTGTGGCCTTGCTGGTGATTCTTATTTTAGGGTTTTTCACCATCCTGGAGTATTTCTACAAACCCATACTCAAATGGTGTTTGAACCATAAAGTCACCTTCCTTTTGATTCCTTCCTTTTTGATTCTTTTTGGGGCAACTACCTGGATGGGATTCAACAATATTTTTGGTTTTGTGGCCAAAGGGTTTGATACAGTTGGCTGGAATGTCCGCACCACCAAAGTATGGTCCGGACTAACCCATACCTTCCCCGCTATCGGGAAAGAATTTATGCCTTCACTCAACGAAGGAAGCTTTTTGCTGATGCCCACTTCCATGCCCCATTCAGGTTTTGAATACAACCGGAAAGTTTTAGGTCAACTGGACATGCTTATTTCCAACATCCCTGAGGTGGAAATTACCGTGGGAAAATTAGGAAGGGTAGAGTCGGCGCTCGACCCGGCACCAATCTCCATGTATGAAAACGTGATAAATTACTATCCGGAGTACATGCTCAATGACAAAGGGCACCGGGCGCGGTTCAAAGTGGACAGGGACGACAGGTTTATTCTTGTTTCGGGAGATACACTTTCCAACGAAAAAGCATTGGAACGGGGCATTTTGCGTGAAGATTTAATTCCCGATAACCGTGGAAACTATTACCGCAACTGGCGGCCTGAAATCAAATCGCCCGACGATATATGGAATGAAATTGTGAGAGTGGCTAAAATCCCGGGAGTTACCTCTGCGCCAAAACTGCAGCCCATTGAAACACGGCTGGTGATGTTGCAAACCGGGATGCGTGCCCCCATGGGGATTAAAGTGTATGGCCCCGACCTGCCCACCATTGAGGCATTTGGAATGCAATTGGAAGAAATATTACAAGAAGTACCTTCAGTAAAGGCCGAAGCGGTGTTTGCCGACCGGATTGTGGGCAAACCTTACCTGCATCTCAACATCAACCGCGAAAAAATTTCGCGTTATGGTTTAACTATTGAAGATGTGCAGCAATCCATCGAAACGGCCATTGGAGGAATGAAAATTACTTCAACTGTAGAAGGCCGCGAACGCTTTCCGGTAAGAGTGCGCTATCCACGCGAACTTCGGGATGACCCGGAATCGTTGGGAAAAATTTTAATCCCAACACCAACAGGCGCGCAAATACCCATCTCGCAGGTTGTTGACTTTGAATATGTAAGAGGTCCCCAGGCAATAAAAAGTGAGGAGACTTTTTTGGTAGGATATGTTTTATTTGATAAAAGAGTGGGATACTCAGAAGTAGGAGTGGTCAACGATGCGCAGAATACAATTCAGGCCATGATTGATTCAGGGGAATTAAGCGTTCCCGCAGGAATCAGTTACAAGTTTTCGGGCAGTTACGAGAACCAGGTACGGGCTGAAAAGCGCCTTTCCATCATTGTCCCTCTGGTGTTAGCCATTGTATTTCTGATTCTCTACTTTCAGTTTAAATCAGTCACCACTTCCCTGATGGTCTTTTCTGGCATTGCCATGGCCTTTAGCGGCGGTTTTATGATGATATGGCTTTACGGGCAGGGCTGGTTTGTCGATTTCTCCATATTTGGTACCAACATGCGGGAGCTTTTCCAGATGCACACCATCAACCTGAGTGTAGCTGTGTGGGTTGGTTTTATTGCGCTATTTGGAATCGCAACCGATGACGGTGTGTTGATGGCCACCTACCTCGACCAGAGTTTTGCCCGTAACAAAACAGATAATCTGAAAGGAATCCGCGCGGCAGTTGTTGAAGCAGGACAGCGGAGAATCAAGCCTGCAGTTATGACTTCGGCAACTACGATAATCGCATTGCTACCCATTTTGACCTCAACCGGCCGCGGCGCCGACATCATGATTCCGATGGCCATTCCGGCTTTTGGAGGGATGATTTTTGCCGCCGTTACCTATTTTATTGTGCCGGTGCTGTACAGCCTGAGGGAAGAGAGAAAATTAAAAAAGATACAATCATGAAGTTCATAATAAATACTATAATCCTGATGATTCTGGGAATTACAGCAGGTCAAGCCCAAACCCTGGATGATTATTTCAGAATGGCAGCTGAAAACAATCCTGGTTTGCAAGCCAGATATACAGAGTTTGAAGCCTCGTTGCAAAAAGTAGCGCAGGTAAGCACCTTGCCCGACCCCACTTTTTCTTTCGGTTATTTCATTTCGCCGGTTGAAACGCGGGTGGGGCCGCAACGGGCAAGGTTTTCGCTTACCCAGATGTTTCCCTGGTTTGGTACGCTTAAGGCGCAGGGCGATGCCGCTGCTTTGTTGGCTGAGGCCAAATACCAGTCGTTTCTGGATGCACGCAACCAATTGTTTTATAAGGTGGCAGCGGCTTACTATCCACTTTACGAACTCAAACAATGGAAAAAGATTGAACGGGAAAACATCAACATTCTGGAATCGTATAAAAACATTGCCAATTCGAAGTTTAAAAACGGCACCGCTCCCATGGTGGATGTTCTGCGGGTAGATATTATGCTGAAAGATGCCGCAACAAATCTCAGCATCCTGAATAAGAAAGAAAAACCATTACGTACCACGTTTAATAAACTTCTCAACAGAGACGAAAACCAAGGGATTGCAATAAATGATTCTCTGCCTGCTGAAGCAATACCGGCAAACTTCCGAAAGGATTCCCTGCTGGCCAACAACCCAATGCTGGATGCGCTCGACCTGAAAATTAAGGCAAGCGAAGCAAGTGAACTGGCCGCACAAAAGCAGGGCCTCCCGAAGGTGGGTGTTGGACTGGATTATGTAGTGGTTGGAGAACGAACTGATATGGCTCTGAGCGATAATGGCAAAGATGTGTTAATGCCCATGGTTTCGGTGAGCATCCCGCTATTCAGGAAAAAATACGATGTGGCTGAAAAAGAAGCACAACTAATGCAAGAAAGTTATACGCTACAAAAAACTGAAACGGAGAACTTGCTCATTTCAAGCTTTGAAATGGCCTGGTTTCAAATTCAGCAGCAAAAGCAACTTTTAACGCTTTACGAACAACAAATTCAAACATCGCAACAGTCATTAAATTTACTTTTTTCTTCATACAGCAATTCGGGAAAGGAATTTGAAGAAGTGCTGCGTATGCAGCAACAACTGCTGAAATACGAAAAAATGAAGGCCACGGCAGAGGTTCAATACCAAATTGCCCTTGCCAAATTGAATTATTTAACTGCAAAAACATATTAAAATGAAAACAAATAAAAGAACAATACTAATAGCCGCAATCACTCTGGTTGTTGGCCTGCTGGCAGGATGGTTGATTTTCGGGAGTTCATCCGAAGAAAATCATGAAGGGCATGACCATACCGCTGTTGAAGTAGCTGGCGAAACGACCTGGACCTGCTCCATGCATCCCCAAATTCGTCAAAACGAACCCGGCGATTGCCCCATTTGCGGTATGGATTTAATTCCCCTGGAAGATGAAACCGACAGTGATATTGACCCGATGGCTATCAGCATGTCGCCAACAGCTATGCAACTGGCCAGTATAAGTACTGCTCTGGTTGGTTCTGCGGACCCGGTTAAATCTGTCCGCTTAAACGGTAAGGTACAGTCTGACGAACGGTTGGTATTTTCACAGGCATCTCACATTCCCGGCAGGATAGAAAAGTTACTGGTGAATTTTACCGGTGAATTTGTAAAAAAAGGACAGGTGATTGCATCCGTGTATTCGCCTGATTTGGTCACTGCCCAGGAAGAGTTGTTTGAAGCGCAAAAAATCAAGGACTCGCAGCCGCAACTTTTCAACGCGGCCAAAGAAAAATTGAAAAACTGGAAACTAACAAAAAGCCAGATTCAACAAATTTTACAGTCGGGCCAACCTGAAGAAGAATTTGATATTCAGTCAGATGTTTCCGGCTATGTAACCAACCGCAAAGTAAATGTTGGAGACTACATTTCGCGCGGACAATCGATTTACGAAATAGCTGATTTGTCGCGGGTGTGGGTGTTGTTCGATGTATATGAACAGGATATGCCGTGGATAAAAAAAGGCGATAAAGTCACTTTTACCATTCAGTCGCTTCCGGGCGAAACATTTGAAGGGACCATATCTTTCCTCGACCCGGTGATAGACCCGAAAACCCGGGTGGCCAAAGCACGGGTGGAAATGGCAAACAGCGGGTTAAAACTGAAGCCGGAGATGTTTGCATCGGGTACAGTGGAGGCGAAACTGCCTGCCAAAGCCGGCAACCTTTCAGTATTGGCAACGGCGGTGATGTGGACTGGCAAGCGTTCGCTGGTGTACGTGAAATCGGAAACCGAAACCGGAGTGAACTTTATGATGCGCGAAGTGAACCTCGGCCCTTCACTGGGTGACAGTTACCTCATTGAAAGCGGGCTGGACGAAGGCGAAGAAATCGCCGTGAGCGGAACATTCAGCATCGATGCGGCGGCACAACTGGCCGGGAAATCCAGCATGATGACCCCGCCCGAAAGCAAAACCATGGAAACGCCGCAGGCATTCCGCGAGCAAATCACCGCCGTGGCCAATACTTATTTCGAAGTGAAAAATGCGTTGGTGAATGATGATGCTGAAACGGCTCAAAAAACTGCCGCAAAAGTTTCCGGAGCAATCGAAAAAGTGGATATGGGACTGCTGGAAGGAGATGCCCACAACCATTGGATGGCGTTGCAAAAGCAACTTACAGAAGCCTCCGGAATGATTTCAGAAACCGCTGACATGGAAAAGCAGCGGGAGCATTTCAACACACTTTCCGAAGCCATGCTGGAAACTACCGAATCGTTCGGCCTCGAAATCGACAAAACTTACAGGCAGTTTTGCCCCATGGCTTTCGACGACCAAGGCGCATTCTGGCTAAGCGAATCCGACGAGATACTGAATCCCTATTTTGGAGATATGATGTTACGTTGCGGCGAGGTAAAACAAACCTACCGCAAAGGACAACGGGTTTTGAAAATTGCCGGCAATCAAAGCACACAGGCAGCGGGACACAATCATTGAATATTTAGTTATTAACCATTTTAATTCAAAAAAGATGAAGACAAAAGTTTTAAGTTTAGTTGCAATGTTCGTTCTGGGAACATTCACGGCATTTGCCGGAGAAAAAACAGAAAAATTCAAAGTGAAAGGGAATTGCGGCATGTGCGAAAAAACCATTGAAAAAGCTGCAAAATCGGTAGATGGTGTATCAACTGCCGACTGG
>RRYU01003554.1_pt1 | contig 18199 bp, 13 predicted proteins | sample 2162651 | NCBI WGS metagenome assembly RRYU01 (sample SAMN10267283, study PRJNA491782) | microbial mat metagenome | isolation source: biomat in the production well | place: Japan: Minami-Kanto gas field, natural gas well KTG3 | collected 2017-06 | reverse complement strand
ACATACTGATCCGCAAGCCCCCGCCAGAAAGGCCCAGAGCGGCATGCAGACTAGCAGGTAGCCACGCTATTCTGACCCCGCCGCAATCCCCACCAGCAGGGAACGCCGCGCCAGCACTCGGCGGGTCTGGCCGGTGACATAGCGCAGTTCATAGTCTCCGGCAATTCCCGGGGCCTCCATGCTCAGGGGTGAACCGTGACGAGTATAGGCATAGCCCTTGTACAGGGTACCGGGACTGCCGGCATCATTAATGGCGATATAGTCCTTGCGCCCGCCCGGTCCTTTCCAGTAGACCTCAAATCGGCTGCCGACGGCCACAGATTCCGGGGCATCCAAAGTGGCCGCAACATCTTCCACCCGAATGGAGCGACGCGCCAGGATCTGTCTTTCCTTGCCGGTAAGATAACGGATCTCGTAGTCTCCAGGACGGTCTGGCATGAGCAGTTCCACACTGGCACCGTCCCGGGCATAGATATAATTCCCGAATCTTCGCTCAGGTGTACCCAGCGGGACCACGGTTATCAAATCCTTGCGGTTTCCCGGTCCGCTCCATACCACCTGCACATGCGCGCCGATGGTCGATGCGGCCGCCGCATCCAGGCTGGTTTCCACTGATTGCACCAGGATGCGCAGACGTGCCAGGGTATGGCGCGTCTGACCCGAGACATAGCGAATCTCATAAGCTCCCGGCTGTTCCGGCAGTCGCAGACTCGCAGGCGAACCCTTGCGGGCATACACGTAGCTGCCTAGGCTGCCCTCTGCGGCGTTTTGCGGAACCACGTTGATAAAATCATCCTGGGCTCCCGGACCAGTCCATTCAACCGCTACCATGGAACCTGTGCGCCCGCTGTCAGCCGCGCTGAGACTGGCCGATACTGCCTGCACCAGAATGGGCCGACGCGCCAGCACACGCCTGGCCTGCCCAGTGATATAGCGGATTTCATAGGTGCCCGGTCTATCCGGCAGCTTCAGTTGGGTGGGTGTACCGTCGCGGGTATAGACACTGTCAGCAACGCTTCGGTCCTCTCCGTCCGCTCTGACCAGTGCAATGAAATCCTGCGGACCATCCGGCCCGCGCCAATCCACCCGCACGATCTGACCAATACCCGCCTTGACCGCTGACTCCAGTTCAGCGACAGCATCGACTACCTTTATCTGAGCGCTGCCGACGATTTCCTGGGACAGAGCGTGGACATAGCGCACCTGGTAGGTCCCCGGATAATCCGGGGCGCGCAGACCGGCGGGACTGCCGTTCAGGCTGCGGGCATGACTGTAATAGCGGCCCACCCTGTCTCCGTTGCGGGCGATGGAGATATAATCACCCTCCCGCTGCGGACCGCTCCAGTTCACATCGAAGCTTGCACCGATACGCACCTGTTCCGGCACTTCCAATCGCACCCCAGGTAACTCAGCGGCTGCCGGGGCATGTCGTTGCAGGCCACTGGCCTGCTTCAAGGCCGCGTCCAGCTCCTGTGCATCCGCAGCTGTCAGGAACCGCCCGCCGGTAGCCTCTGCCAGGCAGGCCAACTGCCGTTGATCCCGCATCCATTTAATGTCAAAGCCGATGACATGGACGGTAAATTCGGCACCATCGGCCTCCAGCGATTCGGCCAATGCACAGGGATCGGCGTTACAGTTATCCAGGCCATCGCTTACCAGGATCACCGTAGCAGGTTTGTCTTTATAGTTCAGTATTTCCGCGGCTCGGCGTACCGCCGCGGTGAGCGGTGTCTTGCCCCTGGGTTTCAGACGGTTGACAGTGGCAGTGAAGAAGGCCTTGTTCATGGGCCCTACTGGGATCAGCTCCTCGATATCCACGCAGTCACCCACCCGGCGATGGCCGTAGGCCACCAGACCGATGCGGCGTGACTCGGGCCACAGCTCCGCCAGGTCCGTGATGGCCTGGCGCGCAACCTCAATCTTGGTGCGGCCATCCACCGGTCCCCACATGCTGTTGGAGACATCAAATACGATCACCTGATCCGCCCCTGCTGCCATCGCCTTTACTGCCATTGTGCAAAGCAACAACAGCGCCAGACGGATCGAAAAACCGTACATGTTTTCTTCCCTTGTTCCGGCATCAAACCGCTTTGACATCGCCGCATGGTTTCAATGGTTGATTCTAGCCGTAATTCAATCGCGGTATCCGATTCGCCGGAGTAACAGAACAAAAGAAGGATTAAATACATTCGAGGTTGATTCCAAGTATCAAAAAATTGGAAAATGCTGAATTACCTGCACGCCAAGCGGCATCGCCGTCCTGGCGGGGCAGGTCACATACTCCCGCAACGACTGATGAGGACTGAATAATGCGATTGATTCTTCTGGGCGCACCCGGCGCCGGCAAGGGCACCGTGGCCAAACTGTTGACCGCCATAGACGGGTCCGTGCAGATCTCCACCGGGGATATTCTGCGCGGGGCGGTCAAGGAAGGCACTGAGCTGGGCAAGCAGGCCAAAGCCTTTATGGACGCTGGCGACCTGGTGCCGGACGAGTTGATCATGGGCATCATGAAGGAGCGCCTGAAAGAGGACGATTGTCAAGCCGGCTTCCTGCTGGATGGTTTCCCCCGCACCATCCCACAGGCGGAACAGCTCAAGGTCCTGCTGGCCGATCTGGACATCAATCTGGACGCCGCCGTCAACCTGGACGTACCGCGCGAGGTCATCCTGGACCGCCTGACCACTCGCCGTACCTGCGTCGGCTGCGGAGCCATCTACAACGTCAAGTCCATGCCGCCCAAGGTTGAGGGCAAATGCGACAAGTGCGGCGCCGATGTGGTGCAGCGTGACGATGAGACCGAGGAGGCTATCTCCAACCGCCTCGACGTATACAACGAAAAGACCGCTCCGCTGGCGGATTTCTATCGCGGCGAAGGCTTGCTCATGGATGTTAACGCCACCTCCAGCGACACTGTGGTTGGTGCCATCAAGTCCAAGCTGGGTATGTAGTAGCTGAAGACAAGGCCGTGCCTGCACTACCGCGGCCTTGTCGTTGCTTCCGGCATGGACCGCCGCTAGGGTCGTGAAAGCGGCAAAAACCCGACGGAACAATCCACCGTTCCCTTGTCCGTTCGCTCCCTGTTTTACGACCCTGCCGGGCCAGGAAGGCATTGTCCTTTACGGACACAATTATTTGAACTCAGGAAAGGCGCTGTGCAGCACCCATTGATCGACTTCTTCGTCGTGTCGCCATTCCTGCTTGTCGTATAGCTTGCGCAGGCGCTGTTGATCGTTCAGCACATATTGAATCTCGACCACCTGGGCCACCTCGTTTTCAGCAACGGGCACTGGTGGTTGACGCACCTCATAAGCGGTAACACGAATATTATCGAAGTCCTGCACCGGCACGGCAGGCGCCTTGGGGGCGCGAAAACCCATCAGTGTGTCCCAGCGACCCCAGCGCATGGCGATGCGGTACTTGGACAAGGTGTTTTCCAGCTCATTACCTTTTTTACGCTCGGCATAGCTGGAGCAACCGCCCAAGGCGATCAGCAGGGGTAACACGACGAGCAGTCTGAGATCGAACATGGCCTTATCCTGATGCTTGAAGCCTGTAATATGGTAACGTCATCGGCACTGTATGCCAAAGCATTGAACCCAGATTCGGCAGTTATTCCATAGCACAACCTCTTGATTCGCATTGCTATTCGGAAATTAGTCCATCACCGTCAAGGTGAGCGTGTATTTATTCGCTACGAATATCGAATCAAAGTGCTGCACTCTGCCAATGCCCCCAACCGCAGGACCCAGGTTGATTGCTGTCTGCGCCACTCATCCTCAAAGCTGATAGACTGCGCGTTTTTTCGTATTCAGGCAACTGCAAGATGGCAACTGAAACCCCTGCACTGACCACTGGCAATGAACCGATGGAAGAAGTCCGGGTCGGTGACAGCCGCGTACTGCTGCTGGGCACGGCACATGTCTCGCGCAGCAGTGCAGATAAAGTGCGGGAACTCCTGCATGCGGATAACTTCGATGCGGTGGCCGTCGAACTGTGTCCCAGCCGCTACAATGCACTGGTGGATCCGGATGCACTGGCACGCATGGACCTGTTCCGGGTGCTGAAGGAGGGGCGCGCTTCCATGGTGACCGCCAGCCTTGCTCTGGGTGCCTATCAACAACGACTTGCGGATCAGTTCGGCATTGAACCTGGGGCGGAGCAGAAGGCAGCGGTGGACTATGCCCGGCAAACTCAGCGCCCGGTTCTGCTTATTGACCGGGAGATCGGAGTCACCCTCAAACGCATCTATCGCAACGTACCCTGGTGGAAACGGCTGGGCCTGGTCTCTGGACTGATCGCCGGTGTCGTGTCCAAGGAGGAAGTGGACGAGAGCGAGGTGGAGCGGCTCAAGGAAGGCGACATTCTGGAGACCACTTTTGCCGAATTCGCCGAGGACCGGCAGGATCTCTACCAGCCCCTGATCGACGAGCGCGACCGCTATATGGCCGCACGTCTGCGCCTGGAAATAGCAGCACAGGGCCATACGAATATTCTGGCGGTAGTGGGGGCCGGCCATCTCAAGGGTATCGCCGCTTATCTGCGCGAGATCGATGCGGCACCGGATGAAACGGTGCGGGAGCTTGATCTTGTGCGACCCGCCAGCCGCTGGCCCAAGCTGGTCCCATGGCTCATCGTGGCCCTGATTCTTGGCGGTTTCGCCTACGGCTTCAGCCGCAGCAGCGAACTGGGCTGGCAGCTGGTGCTGGACTGGGTACTGATCAACGGCGGTCTGTCCGCCCTGGGCGCCGCCATTGCCGCAGCCCACCCCCTCACGGTGGCGATGGCCTTCCTGGCCGCACCGCTCACATCATTGAATCCCACCGTGGGAGCAGGCATGGTCACCGCCGCGGTGGAGGTCTGGTTGCGCAAACCCAAGATAGGGGATTTCAGCGCCCTGCGTCAGGATACCTCTAGCCTGCGCGGCTGGTGGCGCAACCGGGTATCGCGCACCCTGCTGGTATTCATCTTCAGCACCCTGGGCTCGGCCATAGGCACCTATGTGGCGGGGTTTCGCATATTCGAACGCCTGAGCTCCTGACGGACATGCCGGGCGGAGCCCCGGTAAATATGGCCACATTCCTGTCTTGCTTGCCGCCTTATCCCCGCTAACATTCAAGGAGCGACCTTAGCACCGCACCTATCCGGAAACGGCCTCGCCAGTTGGCCGGCAATCCTCTTAAGCCACCAGATTACTTGGCCGACCCTCGTAGAAGGCCTGGATATTGGACGATACCTCTGTGATCAGACGCTGACGCGATTCCCGGCTTGCCCAGGCCACGTGGGGCGTGACAATCAGATTCGGCAGATCCGTGGCCAGCAGGGGATTGCCCTCGCGCGGTGGTTCAGTATCGAGTACATCCACGCCCGCGCCACCAATAGTTCCGGCGCGCAAGGCATCCGCCAATGCCTGTTCGTCCACGATGCCGCCACGGGCGGTGTTGATCAGCAGGGCATCCTGGCGCATCAGGCCCAGTTCACGCCTTCCGATCAGATCGCGCGTGCCCTCACTGAGCGGACAATGCAGGCTGAGTATATCCACTTGCGGCAGCAGCCGATCCAGGGGGATCCGGCCTGCGCTGGATCCGGCTCCCGGGCGCTGGGCAATGAGGACGTGCATGCCGAAGGCCTCACCCAGTCGCCCCACCGCGCGTCCCAGTTCACCATAACCCACGATACCCAGCCGCAATCCCGCGAGTTCGCGTATAGGATGATCCAGCAGGCAGAACTGCCCGCTACGCTGCCAATCGCCCCGCTCTATGGACTGCTGGTAGTCGCGCAGGCGCAGCGTGTGGGCCAGGATCAGGCCGAACACGTGCTGCACCACCGAGGCGGTGGCGTAGGCCACCACATTGCACACTCGAAGGCCCAAATCCCTGGCCGCCGCCAGGTCAACATTATTGGTGCCGGTGGCGGCTACACAGACCAGTTCCAGACCAGGGGCGGAGCCGAGCAACTCCCGGTCCAATACCACCTTGTTGGTCACCACCACCTGTGCGTTGCGGATACGCTCACCTACCTGGGCAGGCGCAGTGGCGTCATGCATACTCCAGGTGCCACAGACCTGGAGCAGGGAGGAAAGATCCAGGTCACCCCGGTCGATGCTGGCCAAGTCCAGCACAACGCCTGTTTTCACATTCAATGCGCCGTCGCCTCAGTCTTTGAAGGCATCGTGACAGGCCTTGCAGGTCTTGCCCAGAGCACCGAACTTGGGGGCAATAAGCTTGCGGTCACCGCTGCCTGACACCTCGTCCAGTTCCCTGGCAGCCTGCTTGAGATTGGCGTATTTGTCTTCGAAACCTTTCCAGTCCATCCAGATGTCCATACGGGCGCTGCTATCCTCAGATTCGTCAGAACCTTCCGGAAAACCCGCCATCAGGTCCAGGCGGGCAGCGGCGGAAAGATCCCGGGCATGGCGGGCAAAGGCCTCTTTGTCATATGGAATCTTGCCTTTCAGCATGGCCCCCATGGGTTTCATGTTCCATTCCAATACGGTCATCACCGCGTTTCGGTAGTCAACCGACTTGGAGTGACCGGCATCGGCCAACGCGGCGCCGGACAAGAAAACACTGCAACAACCCAGAGCGATCAAGGGTAATCGGTTCATAACGAACTCCCAGATTAGGATGAAGAACCTGCAACAGCCGTATAACGCAGGTCAGAGAATACAGGATAGTGTTTCATGGGATATATCCCAAGTCTAAAGCTGGGGCATGATCCACGAGCGGCGGGCGACTGTTATTTTGAGGGATTTACCTTGAGACAGTATATTGAACGCCCTCTATGACTCACTAAAATGATCGCCGTGGCCCGCACATACCAGATCTTCGACCGACGCCGACTGCTCATACTGTCGAGCCTGCTGCTATGCGTGGGCTTTTTCGCCACATCGCTGTTTGGCTATTTTGTCTCGAAACACGCTATACGCGACGCCATCATCGGCCAGAATCTGCCGCTCACCTCAAGCAATATTTATTCGGAGATCCAAAAAGACCTGGTGCGGCCGGTACTGATCTCCTCGACCATGGCGTCCGACACCTTTCTCCGCAACTGGGTGCTCAGGGGTGAGAAGGACACTGCACAGATGACCCAGTACCTGAGGGAGGTAAAGGAGCACTACGGTGCTTTTAGCAGTTTTTTCGTATCCGAAAAAACCGGGAACTACTACACCAGCGAGGGGATCACCAAGCAGGTGAAAGCGAGCGAACCTCGCGATGCCTGGTATTTCCGCGTACGTGAAATGAATGAGCCCTATGAGATCAACGTCGATCCTGACATGGCCAACCAGGATGCCCTCACCATCTTCACCAACTACCGCGTCTTCGATTTTGCTGGAAACTACATTGGAGCAACCGGCATCGGTCTGACAGTCGACGCAGTGCGAGATTTGATCGCCGAGTACCAGCAACGCTTCCAGCGAACCATCTATTTCGTCGATACGCGTGGCCACAAGGTATTTTTCAACAAACACAAAGACTCTGACGCCGATCTCCGTACAACACCCGGCCTGGGCCGGCTGATAGAACAGATCCTGCGCAACAAATCCGGCTCCTATCAATACCTGGTAAATGGAGACAGCCACATTCTTCAGGTCAATTACCTGCCCGAACTCAAGTGGTATCTGTTCGTAGAACAGAACGAAGAAGCGGCTTTGGCGGGCATCCGCCTCACGCTCTACGCCAACCTGATCATCAGTGTACTGGTGACGCTGATCGTGGTGTTTCTGACGCATCTTGTTCTTTCCCGCTACCAGCGGCGCATCGAAGAGATGGCAACGACCGATAAATTGACCGGCCTGCTAAACCGTCACGCTTTCACGATCCTTCTCGATAAACTGATGACCCAGTACCGGCGCGAACCACAGCCCATTTCCGTACTGCTTGCTGATGTGGACCACTTTAAAGCTGTCAATGACCACTATGGACACCAGACGGGTGATCAGGTGCTGGCTGACATAGCCCATCTGTTTAACCACCACCTGCGTGAATCAGACCTGGTCGTACGTTGGGGCGGAGAGGAATTCCTCATTGTGCTGCAAGATTGCGGCCTGCAAGAAGCCGCGCATATCGCTGAAAACCTGCGTTTGGCCGTTGAGCAATCCCCCTTCAATTTCGCCGAACAATACATCGAGGTCTCCATCAGTATTGGGGTCAGCCAGTATGATGGCATAGAAACTCCCGACCAGACGATCAACCGTGCGGACACGGCACTGCTCAGTGCCAAACGCGAAGGACGCAATCTCGTCCGCCTCGCGGATGATAAGGCCAGAGCTGCTTGAAGGGCTTGTCGGACCTGCCTGCAAAAGCCCTGGCGGTAAACTCATGAGTTAACACCAATCCCATCCCCGGCACGCTCATGCTCGTGCGTCCCGGCAGCTTGTCTGTCCCTGGCGAGAGCCCATACAGTAATAATCTCAAGAAACCCAAGGAATGAACGCTACAAGAAGCAGGCATGCACGGCGGCCACGCAGCTGCAATCGAGCTGCCGGACCGAACGGTACTCTAGCCTGTGAATCCAGGCACTGGTAAAGAGCAGCGCAACGAAATGTCCCAACTCCTCAGCTTCACCCAGCAACATGTGGAACGACGTCTGCGTCTGGATGACATCCTGCCTCTTTTGGCTGCGGATGGTTTCATCGACGCGAACAAGGCGGATGAACTGCAAGGACTGGCGGAACAGTCCACGGACGGTCGATTCAGCCTGCACCCCTTGGTCTGGCTGGCGGGTAAAAACCTTCCGGATCGCCGCGATCCCACCCGCAAGGTGAACCTGGAATCTCTCACCGCCTGGCTGGCCAGCCGCCTGGACATGGAATACCTGCGCATCGATCCATTGAAGATAGACGTGGATGCCGTCACCCAGGCCGTTTCCCACGCCTATGCCACCCGTTTCAGTATCCTCCCGGTGAAAATGACACAGGACGAGGCGGTTTTCGCTTCTGCCGAACCCCTGCTCCGGGAATGGGAACTGGAGATGTCCCGGGTCTTGAACAGGGACGTGCGGCGGGTGTTTGCCAGTCCGGTGGACATCGCCCGCTACCTGGACGAGTTTTTTGGTCTCAGCCATTCCATGCGGCGTGCCCGCGGCGATGGCAAGAGCGCCGACGCCAACCTCGATGTGCAGAACGACATCGAGTCCCTGGTGGAACTGGGCAAGGCCGGCAAGCTGGATGCGGACGACCAGCACATAGCGCACATCGTGGACTGGCTGTTCCAGTATGCCTTCGACCAACGCGCCAGCGACATACACCTGGAGCCGCGCAGGGGCAATGGCAATGTGCGGTTCCGCATCGACGGTGTATTGCACACCGTGTATCAGATGCCGGCCCCGGTACTGGCGTCGGTGATCGCCCGCATCAAGGTGCTTGGGCGCATGGACATAGTGGAAAAGCGCCGGCCCCAGGATGGCCGGGTGAAGACCCGCACGCCAACCGGCCAGGACGTGGAACTGCGTCTGTCAACCATGCCCACCGCCTTCGGCGAGAAGCTGGTCATGCGTATATTCGATCCCCAGGTGCTGGTGCGCGGGCTATCCGAACTTGGATTCAGCCAGAGTGACTCCGAGCATTGGCGGGAGATGACCCGGCGCACCCATGGCATTGTACTGGTCACCGGCCCCACCGGCTCGGGCAAGACCACCACCCTGTACTCCACACTCAAGCATCTGGCGCAGCCCGAAGTGAACGTATCTACCATCGAAGACCCTATCGAAATGGTGGAGCCCTCATTCAATCAGATGCAGGTCAATCATGGTATCGGCCTGGATTTCGCCAGCGGTGTACGCACCCTGATGCGACAGGATCCGGACATCGTCATGGTGGGCGAGATCCGCGACCTGGAAACCGCCAACATGGCCATACAGGCGGCCCTCACCGGTCACCTGGTGCTGTCCACCCTGCACACCAATGATGCGGTCTCCTCCATCACCCGCCTGATGGATATCGGCGTACCGCCCTATCTGATCAGCGCCACCCTGCTGGGAGTGGTGGCACAACGCCTGGTGCGCACCCTGTGCCCGCACTGCAAAAAAGCCGGAGAAGCCGAACCGGAGGCCTGGCAGTCCCTGGTACAGGGGTGGAAATTCGCTCCGCCCAAGCGGCTGATGCAGCCACAGGGCTGCCCTGAATGCCGCGATACCGGCTTTCAGGGGCGCATCGGCGTATACGAGGTCCTGAGAATGTCCGATCCCGTGCGGAATCTGATCCATGGCGATTTCGACCTCAACACCATGCGTGCCCTGGCCCGCAAAGAAGGCATGGAACCCCTACGCCTAAGTGGGGCCCGCAAGATGCACCAGGGACTCACCACCCTATCGGAGGTACTGAGGGTCGCCCCGATGCGCGGTGACAGTTGAAGACACCCAATCCCATGCACTGTCACACAGCCGTATCATCACCCCCGTAATAATCTTCCAGGGATTGTTTATAGGCTTCGCAGCTTGCAAGAAATTCCTGCGTGCTCGTGGGCATGGGAACCCGCGCACGGGCTACGTGGATGATCAGATCCCGCCCCGACCTTATCAACCGCCGCCCCTCGTGCGCCAGGCGGAATGCAGCCTTGCTGGGCGAGGGGGGAAACCGGGGCTCCAGGCAGCACAGGCGCTCTCCGGCGACCACGAAGGCGGGCCATATGTTAAAAATATCCTGATCGGTACGCAGGGTCTCGCATTTTCGTTTGGCCACATCGGCGAAATAATGGGTGGGTTCGATGGCATGCGGATACAGGGGACAATGTTCCAGGGTACCCGCCAGGCAACAAGCGACGCGGTCAATATCCCGCATGGTCTGGGCAATCTTCAGATAGCGGCTGAGGTAGAAATCCTCCACCGGGATGGAGAAAGCCTTGAACGGTTCACCCCATAGCTCATCGATGCTTTCCACCCCACTGCGGTGGCGCACCGACTTGCCGAATTCCAGCGCCTCCATCAGGCAGCGCCCACACTCGCGCATCAGGGAGTTGCTGGATTCGATATGCACGCCCAGCTGCTGCAACTCCACCACCCTGGTGAATATGTCAGCGGCGCGGTTGAACAGGGCTCCGGCGAGCATGCCTCCCTTGACCCGTTTGAGTTCCGCATCCGCTTCCGCCTCGTAGGCCGCCCGCGCCTCATCCAAGCGTTTGCCGGGTATGTTGATACCGTGTTCAACGTGATTGAACAGCCGCCGGGTCAAGGCATGGATGAGTCTTTTCTTGGCCTCCAGGGAATCGGCCGGAGGGGCATAGTGCTTGATCCAATAGCCATCCATGTGGATATACGTACGCCCGTCGATCTCCCGCAGACTGCCGTTATCGATCTGTTCCAACATAGCATCACTTGTTTGCTTGATTGCTTGATTGCTCCAAGTGTAGAAAAGATCAGGAGGGTGTAAATGCCACTAATCACACTGGCGTCGATCTGTTCCGAATAGGGCAGACCCGCATCGCAGGCTAGCAGCAACTGGCGTTGGATGGCTACATGTTGCAGGTCCGCTCAACCACCGAAGCCGACTGATCCACTGGCGGAGCAGCTACGGTGAGTGGTGTGGCGGTGCTGCGGAACAGTGGATCCTGTCCGGGTGAGTATTTCCAGCCGAGGCATCAATGCTGCCGTGCGCCGAGTACGTTCAGCCTACTCTCGATTTGCCCCATGCGCCGGCGGATCGTGTCCAGCTCGCCCCCACCCAGCGACACGGCCTCCAGCAGGGCCAGGGCATCCGTGAGCATCTGTGACAGATGGAGTGGATCGAACAATTGCAGGGCCGCTTCCAACTCCCCGCTTTCGGCGCACAACATTGCCGGGGTCAGCTCTTCAGGGCCAATGGGCGAATCCGGAGCCAGCAGATCCGCTACCAACGGATACTCCAGCAGGCGGAAATGCATCTCGCGGGCCATGTCCTCCTGGCGCAATTCATCCAGGGCACGGGGATCCGCCCCCGCACCCCGCCGCACGGCCAGCATAATGACACCCAGCAGATCGACGATAGCCTGTTTGATGACCGCCTGATCACCGGCTAGGCCAGAGGCCTGTTCATAGGCCAGATCCAGCCGCTCCTTCAATTTCAACACCGTCTCGCTGTCAGAGTTCGCTTTGAGATCGCTGGCCTGCTGTATCAATCCCTTGAATTCAGACATGAATTCCTGCACTTCCCTCTGATCACGGCTACGCGCCCGGTCCAGCTCTGCACGCTGCACGCAGGGCGGAGGGTTTCCAAACAATGGATTCAAATGTCTGCGGCGCAGGTGTCGCTCATGACGCCCGGGATGACTGCTAAAGCGCAGCTGCATGCTCAATACTCCTTTGGGTCAATTGCCGTGCCGATGATTGTCCATCAATTGCCGCCAGGATAGCCAGGGCCCAGAGACCCGGTGGCAACGGTAGAAAAACCCCATATCCTTCGATCCCGCAGAACGGGAATATTTTCCTGTAAACGAAAAGTACTGAGTCACAAGCTGGCAACGTGCCTCGCAGATTGACACGGGTTTGTTATATGCCAGTCAATATACCGCTATATTGTGGATGACTTGAATGATCGACGGCGCCCGTATGGGGCGGCCCCAGCAGATGCAGCCCCGAGTACGAAAATCGAATGACTATTGAAACATCACGATTCATGACACTTATCGGAGGAAATCCATGCAACTCGGCATGATCGGACTCGGGCGCATGGGCGCCAACATGGTACGGCGCTTGATGCATGGCGGTATCGATTGCGTGGGCTACAATCGCCGGCCCGATCCAACCCTGAAACTGGAGGCAGAGGGCATGAGCGGGGCCTATGGCTTGGACCAGCTGATCGAAACACTGGAAGCCCCGCGGGCCATCTGGCTCATGCTGCCCGCCGCAGCCGTGGACTCGATGATGGCGGAACTGGCCCCAAAGCTGGCTCCCGGGGACATCCTGATCGATGGCGGCAACAGCTACTACAAAGACGATATCCTACGGTCGAAAAAACTCTCAGCACAGGATGTGCATTACCTGGACGTGGGCACCAGCGGCGGAGTCTGGGGGCTTGATCGAGGCTATTGCCTGATGATCGGCGGCGAGACCGCAGTAGTGAAACACCTAATACCCGTGTTCCAGGCATTGGCCCCGGGCATTGGCGATATCCAGCGTACCGCTGGCCGCACGGGAGATCTCAGCCCCGCTGAACAGGGATGGCTGCACTGCGGCCCAAGCGGATCGGGCCACTTCGTCAAGATGATCCACAACGGCATTGAGTACGGCATCATGGCCGCCTACGCCGAGGGCCTGAACATACTCAAGCACGCCAATGTCGGCCGACATGACCAGGAGATGAATGCCGAGACTGCCCCCCTGGCCAATCCCGTGGACTTTCAGTACGACATCGACATCGCCGGAGTCACCGAAGTGTGGAGGCGTGGCAGCGTGGTGGCTTCCTGGCTGTTGGACCTCACCGCCAAGGCCTTGCAGCGCAACCCGCGGTTGGATGAATTTTCCGGCCGCGTCTCCGATTCAGGAGAAGGGCGCTGGACCAGCATTGCCGCCATCGAGTCCGGTACGCCGGCCCATGTGCTCAGCGCGGCACTGTTCAGCCGTTTTTCCTCACGCGGGGAAGCGGATTTTGCTGACAAGCTGTTATCGGCCATGCGCTACGAATTCGGCGGGCACGTGGAAAAATGACAGCTAACATCAGCGACCAAGAAAACACACCGCCCGCCGAGCCCTGCCTCTTCGTTATATTCGGCGCCTGCGGAGACCTGGCCAAGCGCAAACTGATTCCCGCCCTGTACAATCTGGCCAGCCAAAAACTGCTTTCGGATCGCTTCGCCCTGGTGGGCTTGGACCGGACTGAGTTCGACAACCAGGCCTTTCGCGCCTATCTGGATAAAGAAGTACGCGCCCTGCTGGGCAGCGAGCCGGATGAGGCCCGTTGGAAAGACCTGTTGGATCGTACCTACTACACTCCGGGGGATTTCCGCGACCTGGATGCCTATACCCGGCTTGGCTGCTTTCTGCAAGAGGTGGACATCCAGCGGAAGTCCCCGGGCAGCTATTTGTTCTATCTGGCCACGCCACCGCGCTTCTTCGGCGAGATCGCCACCCGGCTGGAGCAGGCGGGCCTGACACGGGAGCAGGAGGATGCCTGGCGGCGACTGATCATCGAAAAGCCCTTCGGATACGACCTGGAGAGCGCCCGGGAACTCAACCGCAGTCTGCACACTAGCCTGGAAGAGCAGCAGATCTACCGCATCGACCACTACCTGGGCAAGGAGACGGTGCAGAACATCCTTGCCTACCGCTTTGCCAACAGCACGGTGGAGCCGATCTGGAACCATCGCTATATCGATCATGTGCAAATCACCGTGGCCGAATCCCTCGGGGTCGAGAACCGCGCGAGCTACTATGAGCAGGCCGGCGCCTTGCGCGACATGGTGCCCAATCACCTGCTGGCCCTGCTCGGGATCATTGCCATGGAGCCACCCATCAGCTTCCGCGCCGACGAGGTGAGGGACGAGCAGGCCAAGGTGCTGCGCGCCATCCAGCCATTTGCCCCGGAAGAGGTGCTGGCCAAAACCGTCCGCGGCCAATACGGCGGTGGGCGCATGCCGGAACTCGGGCAGGTACCCGGCTACCGGGAGGAAGCAGGAATCGCATCAGACTCCCGCACCGAGACCTTCGTGGCCATGAAACTCAAGATAGACTCCTGGCGCTGGGCCGGCGTGCCTTTTTACCTGCGCACCGGCAAACGCCTGCCTGGTCGATATACTGAGATCGTAGTGGCGTATAAACAGGCGCCCAACACCATGTTCCGCGACGCCCACAGACACAGGCTCGCAGCCAACCAGCTGGTTCTGCGCATCCAGCCGAACGAAGGTATCGGTATGAGTTTCAATGCCAAGATACCCGGGCCTGAGCCGAAATTGGGCGTAGTGGAGATGAACTTCAGTTATGCCGATTATTTCGGCAGTAAACCCCATACCGGCTACGAGACCCTGATCTACGACTGCATGAACGGTGACGCCACCTTGTTCAAGCGCGCCGACCACATAGAACTGGGATGGCGGCTCGTGCAACCCATACAGGACGTATGGCAGGCCCTTCCGCCGCGGGATTTCCCCAACTACCCGGCGGGCAGTTGGGGGCCGCAGGCCACGGAGAAACTGCTTGCCGACGGCCAGGACCAATGGCACGGCTGCGGAGTCTGCCGCTGAAACCGGCTGGTATGCGGTAGAGTCTCATTCGGCCCATGCCATACATCCGGCTCTCAAACTGTGCATAGACCCCATAGGCCAACACTTCCGACATGCCCAAACCAAAAACCCCACTGCTTGCCGCTGACATCATTATCGAACTGACCGATCGACCGGGGCGCCCCATCGTCCTGATCGAGCGCCTCAATCCCCCCCATGGCTGGGCCATCCCCGGCGGATTCGTGGATCCGGGCGAACGCATTGAGATGGCAGCCATACGCGAAGCCAGGGAGGAAACAGGACTCGTGGTCGACCTCAAGGCCTTGCTGGGCATCTACTCCGACCCGGACCGGGACCCGCGCGGCCACACCGTCACCGCCGTATACCTGGCCGAGGCCAGAGGAGAACCGAGGGCACTGGATGACGCCCGTGCCATGCAGTTATTCGCCCCGGGAGCCTGGCCCAAGGCCCTGGTCTTTGATCACGCCTTGGTACTCGAGGATTACCTTAGCTTTCGTGAAACCGGGATTGTGGCCCCACTGCGGTTCGATTGACAGATATACCTCTCTACTGGGGAATGGGCGCTGGCGCCTGAGAGTAGACTGGTATGGCAGGTGGCCGTGTCGACAAAACTGCCATTGATGTCCGCGGGATTATCCCGAACGCCCGGCATACGATGCGCAATGACCACTTTATTGCATTTCAGCTTTCATGGTCTTTGTCCACGCCCGGCAGATCAGATTTGCTTTCGCGACAAAACCCCAAACTCACCCTGAGACCGGGTCTTGGGTGGTGTTTGCGTTGCAGGCGTATCTGTGTCCGATGTCGCTACAGGCTTATTTTCAGCTTCCTGCGCATTGGCCGGGTCATCGGGACCCAGCAGCATCAGCTCGTATTCCTCTCTGACCGTCTCCGCCACCGCATCCGCATCATGCTCCCCGGTCAGCACGCCACTGTAGCGGTTCACCCACAGGTTCAGCAGACCCGGAGGTACCTCTGATTGCACCTCGGGGCGTCCTTCCAGGGCCTGGCCCATGAATGCGGCCCACATGCCCAGTGCGGCACGACCGCCGGTCTCCCTCCGCCCCAAGGGTGAGAAATCGTCATGCCCCATCCAGGCCACCGCCACCAGGTCCGGATGGTAGCCACAGAACCAGGAATCACGCACATCATTGCTGGTGCCGGTCTTGCCGGCCAGATCGCTTCTGCCCAGGGACATGGCCCGGCGGCCGGTGCCAGTTTGAATCACATCCGCCAATAGGGAGTTCATCTGCCAGGCCAGGCGCGGCTCAAGCACCCGATCCGCACGGCGGCCGGATATTGGCGGGGCCTGTACCTCGTCCGTGAACTTGTGACGACCCGGGGCGACCGGCATCGCCGGTGGATTCGCCCGGAACAGCACCCCGCCCTGATCGTCACGGATCTCCCTGATCAAATAGGGCTGCACTGCGTATCCGCCGTTGGCGAAACGGGCATAAGCACCGGCCATCTTGAGCGGTGACGCCGCACCGCTGCCCAGCACCAGCGACAGACCTGCGGGAAGTTCAGTGGACTCGAAACCAAAGCGTGTCAGATAGTCGCGAACATACTCCAAGCCAACGCCTTGCAGCAGGTTCACTGCCGCCAGATTTCGCGAATGGACCAGCGCCTCGCGCAGACGGATGGGTCCGAGAAAACGCCCGTCGAAGTTAGTCGGCCGCCACACCCGCCCGCTGCCGTCAGCGATTGCCACCGGGCTGTCGTGCACCAGACTGGCGGGGGTCCAGCCCCGTGACAGGGCGGCGGCATACACCAGGGGTTTGAAAGCGGAGCCTGGCTGACGCCTTGCATCCACCACCCGGTTGAACTGGCTGCGTTCGAACTCGTATCCGCCAACCATGGCGAGCATCGCCCCATCCGTAGGAGCCAGGGCAAGCAGCGCACCCTGCACCCTGGGTGGCTGACTCAGACGTATGGAATCGTTGCGCAGCCAGACCAGGTCACCGACCGCGATGAGCCGACCGGCCCAGTCCAGATCCGCCGATGCAAGCTCGGCCGTCTCACCGGAGCCCAGGTACAGCTCCGCCCTGCTCCGCCCGATGCTAGTGACGATGGCTGGACGCAAACCGGCAACCGGCGCCTGGGAGACCAGCAGCTCATTCAGCTGCGCCCGGTTCAGGGGCTGATCACGCGGCGCATGCACCTGTGCCTTGCGGTAGGCATGGCGGCGTTCATATGCGAGCAGGGATTCTCTCAAGGATTCGTTGGCCACCCTCTGCAGGCGTCCATCTACACTGGTGATCACATGCAATCCGGCGCCATAGGCTGACTCCCCAAAGCGATCCAGGACCTGCCTGCGCGCCATTTCAGCCGCATGCGGGGCATCCAGGGCCGGGCCAGGGCGGTTCAGACTCGCGTCATCCGGTACCGCTGTGGCCAGATCATGCTGTCCTGCATCGATGTAGCCTAGCGCCAGCATGCGCGCCAGCACGCGATTGCGGCGTTGTATGGCCCGCTGCGGGTCACTCACGGGATTATGCGTCGAGGGAGCCTGGGGCAGACCGGCCAGCATGGCCATCTGCGCCAGGCTCAGTTCCTGCACCGGCTTGCCGTAGTAGGTGCGGGCCGCTGCAACGATTCCGTAGGCACGGTGACCGAAATAGATCTTGTTCTGGTACAGCTCGAACAGGCGCTGCTTGCTCAGGCGCGCCTCCAGGCGCAGGGCAATCAGCAGCTCCGTGAGTTTACGCCGGACGCTCATGTCTCGTCCCAGATACAGGTTGCGGGCCAACTGCATGGTGATGGTGCTGCCACCCTGACGGCGGCTGCCACTGTCCAGCAGAACCAGGGCGGCGCGTAGCAGACTGCGCGGATCTATGCCCGGGTGTTCGAAAAAACGGCTGTCTTCGGCGGCCAGGAAGGCGCGAACCATCAGTTGCGGGGTCTCGCCGAAGGCCAGGGGCTCGCGCCTTTCACCGCCAAATTCACCCATCAGCAGCCCATCCGCGCTGTAGATGCGCATGGCTTGCCGTAACCGGGTATTGTCGATTTCCGCCTGGCTGGGCAGGTCCGGGGCCAACCAGGCATAC
>RRYU01010227.1_pt1 | contig 18201 bp, 22 predicted proteins | sample 2162651 | NCBI WGS metagenome assembly RRYU01 (sample SAMN10267283, study PRJNA491782) | microbial mat metagenome | isolation source: biomat in the production well | place: Japan: Minami-Kanto gas field, natural gas well KTG3 | collected 2017-06 | reverse complement strand
CGAAAGGCTCGTCCATCAGCAAGACCTTGGGCTCGGCGACCAGTGCGCGGGCGATGGAGACGCGCATGCGCATCCCGCCCGAAAGCTCGCGGGGGAGTGCGTCGGCGAAGCCGGCGAGGCCGACCTTGTCGAGTGCCGCACAGGCCTGATCGCGAGCCTCGGTCTCGGGGATGCCGGCGAGCTCCAACGGCAGGGCGACGTTCCTGGCCGCACTCGCCCAGGCCATGAGGGTCGGCTCTTGGAAGATGAAGCCGAGAGCCGCGCGTTCGCCGGTCCACTCGACACGGCCCCGGCTCGGCCGTTCGAGACCGGCGATGAGTCGAAGTACCGTGCTCTTGCCGCATCCCGAAGGACCCACGAGCGCAACGAAGGCACCGGCCTCGATCTCGACGCTCAACTCCCCAAGTGCGCGTGTGCCGTTTGGGAAGGTCTTGGCGAGTCGCTCGAGTCGCAGGTCGTAGGTCACGGCGTGGTCGGGAGGAAGTCAAGCGAATACGCCTGTCGCCAATCCAGATCCGCCGGATAGACGGCGTGGGCGGACATGGTCTCGAAGAATGCCTGCCAACGGGCCTCGGACATGGCTCCGATTCCGGCGGTCTCGGCATCCCCCGCGGTGGCGAGCCGGTACCGGTTCATCTCGCCGATCGCATGCAGGAGCACGTCGTCCGTCATCTCCGGATTGTCGGCCTTGATCAGGGTATTGCCCGGCGTCGGATCACCGCTCAGATAGTCCCGCCATCCATCGATGGAGGCGTCGACGAAGGCCCGGACCAGTTGCGGGTCGTCTTGGATGCGCCTGTCCGAGGCGAGGATGAGGTTTCCATAGGACGGATAGTCCTCGTCGGCCAGGAGAAAGGCCTGCGGCACGAAACCGCTCGCCCTCTCGATCTCATAGGGCTCGCTCGTCACATAGCCCTGCTGGATGGCGCGTGGGTCGGCGAGAAAGGGGGCGAGGTTGTAGGTGTACTTTCGGATCTGGCGGTCAGTGAATCCGAATTTCGCCTTGAGCCAGATCCAGTGGCTGCCGACTCCGGCGTCCGAGATCATGATCGGCTGGCCCTTCATGTCGGCGATCGATTGGATGTCCTCTCGCGGGTGCGTGATCAGGACCTGCGGGTCCTTCTGGAAGATGGCGGCGACCGCCTTGGCGGGGATCCTGGCCCTGATCATGTTGAGCGGGATGAAGCTGTTGGAGCCGACCCCGAAATCGGCCTCGCCGGAGCCCAGGAGTAATGGGACGTTGACGGAGGGTCCGCCTTGGATGATCTGAACCTCGAGTCCGCGCTCTGCGTAAAGCCCGAGTGCCTTCGCCTGGTAGAAGCCGCCGAGTGGGGCCTGGGCCTTCCAGTCGGTGACGAAACGGACTTTGGTGAGCTCCTGAGCTGCGGATGGCCCGGTCAGGCCGAGGCCGACCAGTGCTAATCCGAGTGCGAAGATGGTGGTTCGCGTCAACATCCGGATCTCCGTCTAAACCGCGTCCAGAGCGAAATGCGCAGTTTTTACTGTGCGTTTGGCTTCGAAGATATCCTCGATCCCGGTGAGACGCGGTTTGGAATTTAATATTTTTTAATACCTTAAACCGCGTCAACTCCGACAGTCGTCGGAGCCGGCGCGGCCAAACCACTCCAACAAATGACGCATACCGCAACGGGCGCGGTTTAAGATTCGATCAGTGTTTCCCTCGGCTCACATCCCGGCAGGCGTCTGATCCTCTGTCGGCACCGCATCCTCGAGAGGTCTGAGGAGCAGCTCGAAGTCGTCCGGATTGACGTATTGAATGATCACGTTGCCAGAGCGATCTCGGGCGATGTCGACGCCACGCTCGGGATAGAGCCAGTGCTCGACGCCCGTCTTGGGTTCGGTCAGACGCAGGCTCGGGACGCCGAAGCGCTGCTCGATCAGCTCCTTGTCCAATTTCGCCTTGGGGAGGTAGCTGATTCCGCGGATCGGTCGCGATGCCAGGGTCTCGACGTCCACCGGATCGAGCTTGATCTTGCGACTGCCGCTGCCGACCTGGCTGATCCGCAAGCCGCGCTCATACATGTCTGCGAGCGTGCTCTGGTCGACGTCCAGCGTGACGACGAAGTCGGCACGCAGTCGCTGCAGATGAATCTGCTCGAAGAATGCCTCAACCCCATAGATGTCTTCACGTGCCGGATCCTGGAAGAGGTTGACCTTGCCGTCGTCTCCGAACAGCTCGCGCACCTCGGTGAGCGTCGTCTCGCCGATCGTGAAGCCGAAGACCTGTGTATGCCCCGCGATGTCCTGCTCGATCCTCCAGGGTAACCGGATGGTGTCGTCCTGGATGGACGCAGGCATCAACAATATGACGCCGAGGAAGCCGAGAACGGCGACCGCGAGGACGGAAAGGACGATCTGTCGATCCATTGAACGGAGCGCTCCTAAAGCATTTGAGACGGACGACCCAAGGCTCAAGGGTCCGTGAGCGACATGCTACGTCCCGCCCGCCCGACCGGCAAGGCTGGAGCGAATGAGAGCGATGGGCTCATCGGGCAGTCGTTGACGGGGCTAAGCGACCGGTGCGCGCGGGCCGGGCATCATGAGCCCCAAGGTAAGAGGCCGGCGACGACGCGACGTCCCTCCGAGATCAGGATATTGTAGGTCCGGCAAGCCGCGCCAGTATCCATCACCTCGAAGCCGATGCCGCGCCCGACGACCGAAAAATAAAGGGCCGGGTCCGGAAAGATCTGAGTGGCCCCGGTACCCAGGACCAGCACTTGAGCGTCGGAGCCGGGCTCCAGATCGAGTAGCTCGTCCAGATGCTCGACGGTGAGATCGGCGGGGTTTGTCGGACCCCATCCCTCGTACACGCGTCTCGGTGTGATCGCCAAACCGCGAGTGAAACGCCGCCCGTCGATGAGGATGCCATCGGATCCGTAGGCATCGATCAGCGCCCCGCCGCTATTGTCTGCTTCGGAAAATCTCATGGTCGGAACATAACCCAAAGGCCCCGAAGCGAACAAGCGGGCACTCCCAAGGGGCTCTGTTAGAATCTCCATCACATCCTTGGATTCGATCAACCCGGAAGCCCATGACCGTACGCACCCGATTCGCCCCTTCTCCAACCGGCTATCTGCATGTGGGCGGTGCCCGCACGGCGCTCTTCAGCTATCTCTTCGCGCGTCGGCACGGCGGTCAGTTCGTGCTGCGCATCGAGGACACGGATCTGGAGCGCTCGACGGCCGAGTCGGTGAACGCCATCCTGGAGGGCATGACCTGGCTCGGATTGGAGTATGACGAGGGACCCTTCTATCAAACCGAGCGCTTCGAGCGCCACAACCAGGTCATCGACGAGCTGCTCGCGAAGGGGCTCGCCTATCGCTGCGCATGCCCGAAGGAGCGGCTCGAGCAGTTACGTGAGGATCAGATGGCGCAGCGGCTCAAGCCGCGTTACGACGGCCACTGTCGTGCTCGGGACGTCGATCCGAACGAGCCGCATGTCATTCGATTCAAAAACCCTGCGGATGGCGTGGTGGTCGTCGACGACATGATCCGCGGACGTGTCTTCTTCAGTAACGCCGAGCTTGACGATCTCGTCATCCGGCGCAGCGATGGTGCCCCGACATACAATCTGACGGTCGTCGTGGACGATGCGGATATGGGCATCACGCATGTCATTCGCGGCGATGACCATTTGAACAACACACCTCGTCAGATCAACATCCTGCGCGCGCTTGGACAGGAGCCGCCGCGTTACGCCCATGTCCCCATGATCCTCGGCGACGACGGTGCGCGCCTGTCCAAGCGGCATGGTGCGGTGAGCGTGGTCGCCTATCGCGATCAGGGTTATCTGCCGGAGGCGCTGTTGAACTATCTGGTGCGTTTGGGCTGGTCCCATGGGGATCAGGAGATGTTCTCCGTTGAGGAGATGATCGAGCTCTTCGACATCACCCAGGTCAACAAGGCCGCTTCGTCATTCAACACCGACAAGCTCGATTGGCTGAATCAGCAGTATCTGCACCATGCGGATCCGCTGCGGGTCGCCCGCCTGCTGAGCCCGCATATGGGACGGCTCGACATCGATCCTTCCGCCGGACCTGATCTGGTCGAGGTGGTCAAGGCCCAGGCCGCGCGCGCCAAGACGCTGACCGAGCTCGCCGAGATCAGTGCCTTCTTCTACCGCGACTTCGATGCCTTCGAAGAGGCATCTGCCAAGAAGCACCTGCGGCTGGTGGCCCGCGAGGGGTTGGAACGTCTGCGTGCCGCCTTTGAGCTGATGGCCTACGAGGATTGGACCCTCGAGGGACTCAAGCATGTGGTCGAGGGCATCGCCGAGGAGCTGGGCACCAACATGGGCAAGGTCGCCCAGCCCTTGCGCGTCGCGATCGTCGGACGCGCCGCCTCGCCCGGGATCGACGAGACCCTGCTGTTGGTCGGAAAGGACGCCACCCTGCGCCGAATCGATAAGGCGTTGGCCTATATCGCGGCGCGCGCGAGCACTGGATGAGGGAGAACGGAGCCGTGAAATCGGGACTTCAAGCCCTCGGCTTCCATGCCCTGTATCGACGCCATCTGCTGTTCGCGATCGCCGCTATCCTCTTGTTGGTTGCAGGAACGAAAGCGATGGCCATCGAAGAGCCGACCTATGAGGTCGTCCAAACCTTTGCCGATGCGGCGCAATGAGGTGGTGGTCGAGGTGGACGCGGCAGCCGATTGAGCACAGGCATGGCGCGCGGGCGAAGTGCGCGCCGGCCGGGACTTGCGCCCTGCCTTGCCGTCCGCCAGCCATCCTCACCCGCTGCTTGCGGGCTGCTCAGAGCGGACCGGGCAGGCGCCCGACACCTCCGCCTGTGCCTTGCTGCGGGCCTCGGCATCCTCACGACGCATGCGACGGATGATCGCGAGCTGCCACAAACAAAAGGCCATGGCACTACCGAAAAACAAGAGGATCTGGAGTGACTTGAACGTGGAGTAATCCATCGACTCTTCTCTTTGGCGATTGATGGGGGAGGTCCTGGCGGTCAGCTGTCTGTTCACTCAAGCCTTTGTCTTTTCTGCCCGCCTCAACGCCATATCCGTCCTTGTCTGTCCCGCTCAACACCTGAGGATCCATGGAAATCGCTAGTCTTGACGTTTGATCTGCTCCGACGTCGGAGACAGTCTGCAAATACCACTCGCTCCCACGTGCTTGGAGCGCCGGACGTGGCGTCGTGTCAATGGTCCCACATGACATGCTCGCCGTCCGCGGCGGCCGCGGTGAGCAGCTCGATCAGGGGCAAGGCGCGGTGTGCAAGGCTGACGTATTGCCCCTCGTTGTCGTTGCGGGCCGAGGTCTTCGCGCCGCTTTGATCCGGGCCAAGTGGCTCGTTGGCATGCTCCTCCACCGCCGCCTTCAGGCGTGCCAAGGCCGCCGGTATGTCCTCGGGCATGAGTGCTCCGGGGATGGCGCCGCTATGTCCCATGAGCTTGATCAGGGTGGCTGCCACGTCGCCGAACATGGTGATGTTGGCATGGGCTTTGGTACGAAATGTCACAAGCATGGAAACCTCGACTAATGTCATTGGGCCCGTGATGGCCGCACTTCGAGAATAGCTCAAGTTGGCCCGGACAGTCTGTCGGCCAGGCGTCGAACCGGGCGGGTTTGGGCCGCGCGCGAGGAGACTGCGACCCTTTCAATCCGCGGCCCAGGCGATAGAATGCGGGGCTTGATGCCGACATTCGGAAACCCCTCCGCGGGAGAGGCTGATGATTCGCAATCCCTGGCGGATGTCGGCATGCGATTCGAATCCGCGTTTTCCGAAGCGTCCCATTCTTCGGGGCTTGCGCAACTCTTGCCCGGCCCGTTTGCCCTGAGCGTAGACGGATCCGGTTCGCGGATCCGTCCATCGTCCGACCTGTCCTTCAACGAATCCCGGAACATCATGAGCGATAACCTCGAGACGCCACGCACCAACTTCATCCGCCAGATCATCGAGGCCGATCTGGCCGCCGGGAAACATGATCGGATCGTCACGCGTTTTCCACCCGAGCCGAACGGCTATCTCCATATCGGACATGCCAAGTCGATCGTTTTGAATTTCGGCCTCGCGCAGGCGTTTCAGGGCACCTGCAACCTGCGCTTCGACGATACCAATCCGCACAAGGAGAACGTCGAGTTCGTCGATTCGATCAAGGCGGATGTCCGGTGGCTCGGCTTCGATTGGGGGGACCGTGTCTACTTCGCGTCGGATTATTTCGAGCAGCTCTACGGATTCGCGATCGAGCTGATCGAGAAGGGCTTGGCCTATGTCTGTGACCTGAGTGCCGAGGAGACGCGCGCCTACCGCGGGACCCTGACCGAGCCAGGTCGCGACAGCCCGTACCGCAACCGCTCGATCGGGGAGAACCTGGATCTCTTCAAGCGGATGCGTGCCGGCGAGTTCCCGGACGGCTCCCGTACCCTACGGGCGCGCATCGACATGGCTTCACCGAACATCAACATGCGTGACCCGGTGCTATACCGCATCAAGCACGGGGTGGTCCACCACCAGACTGGATCCGCATGGTGTCTCTATCCCACCTACGACTACACGCACCCCATCTCCGACGCACTGGAGGGGATCACCCACTCGCTCTGCACGCTCGAGTTCGAGGACCACCGTCCGCTCTACGATTGGTGTGTCGATCACGTCTCGGTGCCCTGCAAGCCGCGCCAGATCGAGTTCAGCCGGCTGAACCTGGAGTACACGGTGATGAGCAAACGGCGCCTGACCGAGCTGGTCGGCGAGGGTCATGTCCACGGCTGGGACGACCCGCGCATGCCGACCGTCGCGGGGCTAAGGCGACGCGGGTACACCGCGGAGGCGATCCGCGATTTCTGCGAGCGCGTCGGGATCACGAAATCCGACAACCTGGTCGAGATGGCCCTCCTCGAGAGCGCGATCCGAGACGACCTGGATGCGACGGCACCACGTCGAATGGCGGTTCTGCGGCCATTGAAGGTTGTGATCCTCAACTATTCCGGGGATGGCAACGAGTCCATCGAGGCGCGCAACCACCCCAAGGACGAGAGCCAGGGCCTGCGCTCGATCCCATTCGGACGCGAGATCTATATCGATCGGGCGGACTTCGAGGAGATCCCGCCGAAGGGTTTCAAACGCCTGGTTCCGGGCGGTGAGGTGCGGCTGCGCAACGCCTACGTGATCCGCTGCGAGGATGTTGTCAAGGATGCGGACGGCAGGATCCTTGAGCTGCGGGTCAGCGCCGACCTCGAGACCCTTGGCCGCGATCCGCAGGGCCGGAAGGTCAAAGGCGTGATCCATTGGGTATCTGCAGGTCATGGCCTTCGGGCCGAGGTCAGGCTCTATGACCGCCTCTTTCGGGTCCCGATGCCGGGCGCAGGCGGGGCCGATTTTCGCGCCGACATCAATCCCGATTCATTGCGCGTTTTAACGGACGCCGTCCTCGAGCCCGCCCTGCGAGATGCTCGAGCAGGCGAGCGCTTCCAGTTCGAGCGTGAGGGCTACTTCGTCGTCGATCGCGATTCGACGAAAGAGTGCCCAGTCTTCAATCTCACCGTCGGGCTCCGAGACACCTGGGGGAAGGGGCATCCATGACCAGTCACGAGCAGGACGGTCTCGACCCGGTGCGTGCCGGGATCCCCTGGCACGAGCGACGCATCGCCGATCTCGGGCTGCGCATCTACGCGTCGTTCGTCCCGCCAGCGGCAATCCTGCGGGCATTCCGCAGGGATGCTTTGCAGGCCAGGACCCTGGCTCAGGGGCTCTCTGAAGAGCAGGGGAGGTTGCAGGTCAGGATTGCGCGCTTTCCGGGGATCGAGGAGACCAGCCGCGATTGGTCCGTCTATATGACCCTCGACCATTTGGTGATGGTCAATACGGCCATCATGGTGCTGATCCATGCCATCTGCTCGGATCACAATCATGGTGCCGAGATCCGGATGGAGGATGTGAGACCCCATGCCGACGCGGGACCGGATCGGATTCCGGCATTGGAAGCGGCGGTCGAGCGCTATACCGACGTCGTCGAGAGACTGGGCACACTCCGTTCGCGCGAGCGCCACGCGCATCCCTGGTTTGGTCCGCTGACCGCGCGTCAATGGCACGCGGTGGCGGCGATCCACAATCGGACCCACCGGGCTCAGATCGAGACGATCATCCGCCGTCTGCAACGACTTTAGGATCTGATCCTTTGTTCATATCCAACAAATTGCGCATACCGCAACGGGCTCGGTTCAGTCCCCGGGAGCGCCACCAGGGTGTCGTTGAAAGGGGCTACGCGATGTCGCCGAGCGATCGACCCCGATGAGGATCGCCGACCCGGCGCTCCGCGCCGAATCACTCGCGCATTTGTATCTCGACCTGGTGGCCTGTCGTCGATGTTCCGGGATGCAGGGGCCGCCGGTGCATGGCGAGCCGGTGATCTCGCCCGTCATGATGGTCGGCCAGGCGCCCGGGACGCGCGAGATCCAACGCGGGATTCCCTTCTGCTGGACAGCGGGCAAGACGCTCTTTCGCTGGTTCGAGTCGATCGGTGTCGACGAGGCAGGCTTCCGCAGACGTGTCCTCATGAGTGCGGTCTGTCGCTGCTTTCCCGGTAAGAACCCGAAGGGCGGCGATCGCGTACCCGATGCAAACGAGGTCGATCAATGCGGGGGATGGTGGCGTGGGGAGCTCGAATTGGCTCGCCCTCGGCTGATCATCCCGGTCGGCAAGCTCGCCATCACTCAGTTCATGACCTTCAAGCGCCTGAACGATGTGGTCGGCGGCCAGTGGCCCTACCGCTCGCCCACGGGGTTGGAGGCCGACCTCATCCCGCTCCCGCATCCATCCGGTGCCTCGACCTGGTTCAAGATGGAGCCAGGCCGGACCCTGCTCGACCATGCATTGGCCCTGATCGACGCGCATCCGGCCTGGGAGCAGGTCAGGGCATCCGCGTCAGAGGTGACCGCCCACGAGGATCATTGCGGGGGCGTCTTGCTCTGACTCGCACAGGTACGGCTCATCCGGATGGGCTTTTCTTGTCGTTTAGATGCGTGGCGATCGACCCAGCCCCATCCTGCGGCGACTTCCGAAGTGAGCGGCAGGGGGCGATGACAGCGACTCCGATGAAACGCACTTTGGCAGTGCGAGGTGCGGGAAAGTGGACCTGGCTTGTCTCATTGAACGGATCGGCGATGGTGCGCAAGGGGGGACTCGAACCCCCACGGAATGATCCACTGGAACCTAAAGCCAACGCACCCACTTTTTACCTTATATCTGTCAACACGTTAGCGCACACTGCCCCGCGCTGCGGTGACTCAGCATGAGGTATTGGGACGGTCGATGCCTGCGTTGCGTCACGTTTTCGTCACGCTGTTTCGGCTGCGAATGACCAACCGGGCCGGGACAATCCTATCGCGTTGGGCCCCGATTTCGATCGCATTCTGTCGCTCGGCTGAAGGACCAACGATTCCATACGCTGGTCCGTTGCAGTTTAGACGCGCGGCCGAGGAGGTTTGAATTTGGCGAGGAGCTCCAAGCGCTCGGCCTTGCCGGGTGCTCGGAATCCTTGACGATCAAGGTTCCCGCGGTGAGGACAGCGCTGGGATGCATGCACCACCGTATAACAAGCAAGCCACTTCGAGTTGCGGATGAGAACGAGGGAACCCGGAATGCTGTTCGAAACCCGGAGGCGCTCACGGATAAGACTGATCGTGGTGAGCAGGCGAAATGGCCCGCCAACCGCACGTTTTCACGTCCGGCTTTGGATTTCGTTGCCCGACGTGGATCTGCTGGAAACCCTCCTTGGGTCGGTCGAGGAGGGACTCACCGAAATCGGCGCCACGTTGACGCCGGCGAAGAAGGCATTGAAGAGCGCCAACGGCATCGCGGCCGTGCCACGCTACACCAACCCGAGCCGCGTCATCTTCCGTATCTCCTCGCCTCAACTCTCCCAATACGCCAATCTGATCCAGGGCCTCGACCGACTCACCGTCGGCATCGACACCCTCTGGCTGAGCGGCCTCTTCAGCAACCGTCAACGCGCCGATGCGGTCTACACCTGGCGCAACGAGCCTCTCTCCGTCGGTCGACGTATCGTCGAGATCGAAGCGCGTGCCCGCGATTTCGCGCGGCGCCAAGGCAAGGACGCGGAGATCGCCGCCGGCGATGAAGCGGCGAACTCAGTGGTGGTGTTGGACGAGGCGGCGGAGTTTGCGGGAGACGAGGAGGAGGCAGAATGACGTTCGGTGATGGACCGCCCCTCCGGGCCGGGTGAGAGCTCGGTGACACCGGGGGTTCGATCGCGATCGGTGAGGAGCGACCCGCTCGACGGCGTGTTGCGGCACGCGGTCTCCACGCCGACCGCGGGTAGCGGTTTTCTGAACCGAGGCGGGCTCGGCACCCGATTGCCTTATACCTCATGGTCATGATCGCTGCCGGCGAGAGAACAGCTGGATTCCGGGCTGCAGTCGAGCGTCCTTGCAGAGGCTCCCGTTGCCGTTGCGATGTATCGTTTATCGATATACGATTAAGCTATGGCGATCCAATCATTCCGATGCGCCGAGACGAGACGCTTGTTCGAGCGCCTGCGGGTGAATCGCTTCGTGAATATCGAGGGTCCGGCGCGGCGTAAACTGAGTTATCTCGATGCGGCCCATGATCTGTCGGATCTGCGCATCCCTCCGGGCAATCGTCTGGAAGCCTTGCGAGGTAACCGGTCCGGCCAGCACAGTATTCGCATCAATGATCAATGGCGCTTGTGCTTCGTTTGGGCAGCCGACGGGCCGACGGAGGTCGAGATCGTCGACTATCATTAGGGTACCACTGCAATGACCGGCAAACTGCCCCCGATTCACCCCGGAGAGATCCTGCGCGAGGACTTCATGCTACCGCTGGGCCTCTCCAGCAACGCCCTCGCGCGAGCGATCGGCGTCACTCCCGCACGTATCAACGAGATCGTGCGCGAAAGGCGCGGGATCACGGCCGAGACCGCCCTGCGGCTCGCCCGCTTTTTCGGGACCTCGGTGGATCTCTGGATGAACCTGCAACAGCGCTACGATCTGGAACGCGCGAAGGATCTGCTCGGCGATTCACTTGAACAGATTACGCCCATGCACCTCGCGGCATGACGGGGCGATCTGCTGCGGGCTCCGCGTCGCCGTCAAACGCCGTGAGATCTTGCTTGCCTCTGCGGGCATTGAAGGCTGCCCACCACAGTGCTTTCGCGCTCTCAATCAGGCGGGGCGCATGACGCTACAGGACCAAATCGAGCGTCTCCTCTCCGCGCGAATCGAAGCGACCTCGCTTTGGAAACACTGCTCAAATGCTTGCGGGATCAGCAGCGAGGAGTTACGACGTCCAGTGGCTGCAACAACTGCATGCCTATGGCCTGCTGCGCGGCAGCTTTCATCCCCCCGGCGACATCGCCGCCTTGCGCGCCTACCTGCGTCAGCGCGAGCGTCTGCTCGACTATGCGGCCTCCCATATCCAGCACATGCAGAAGGCACTGACGCAGATGAATCTGCAGCTGCACCACATCGTCTCCGACATCACCGGCAAGACCGGGATGGGGATCATCAGTGCGATTCTTGACGGGACACGGGATCCGCAGGTGCTCGCGAGCGATCGCGACGGACGCTGCAAGGCGTCGGTCGAGACCATCGCTCAGGCGCTTGAGGGCAACGATCGACCCGAGCACCTCTTTGCCCTGGAGCAGGCGGTGGCACTCTACGACGCCTATCAGGAACGGGTTGCGGCCTGTGATCGGCGCATCGAAGCGGCGCTCGCACAGCTGACGCCTCTCGAGCCGCCGGCCGCGCCGTTACCCGCCCCCCGGCACAAGACCCGCCAGCCCAATGCCGTCAACTTCGATGTTCGCGCCGCGCTGCATGCCCTCATCGGCGTGGATCTGACGCAGATCCACGGCTTCGGCCCCTATCTGGCGCTCAAGCTCGTCGGCGAATGCGGAACCGACCTGTCCGCTTGGCCGACCGCCAAGCACTTCACCTCCTGGCTGTGCCTCTCGCCCGGCAACAACATCTCCGGCGGCAAGGTGCTCTCGGCACGCACCCGCCGCTCGAACAATCGCGGGTGGCCACTTTCGCCAGAATACGCAACATAGACCACACTGCCGTCGACCTGTGTGGAGGCGCCCGAAACGGTATGCACGACCGGGTTCGCAAAGGGCTTGGCGATCCGGTTGAGATGTCCGATGGCGATCTCGATCAGCACCGTGGTGCCCGGCGTGACGGTGAGGTTGCGCGGACCCAGCTCCAAGGCCACCGGCAGGCTCCCGCCCGTGCGGCGTGCCGGGATCGCTTCACCGTCGACGACCGTGCGGATCACGCCTTCGGACGACGGCTCGGACCGGGACGTCTGCAGCACCGACGAGACCGCGCTCGGCGTGCAGGCGCCGTCGAGCAGTGAGCAGGGGACCAGGGGAAGCTCGAAGGCCGGGGCGGCCTGTGCGCTCGACGCGGCCAGGACGGCGGCAAGTATGGAGAGGCGTCGGGTCATCATGTGTTCGCGTCCTCGGGGTGGGCATCGCGCGTGGTGCGCGGATCGCCGCGATACACCTCCAGGTGGGTGATCAGCGGGCGGTAGTTGCGGAACTCGACCCGCTGCTCGTAGGTGCCGGTTCAGCACGGGAGCGGCCGCCGGGCCTTGGGTCTTGTGCTGTCCGGTGACGAAGACGGTGCGGGTGGCGGTGTCGTAGGCGACCGTTTGCGGGGCGAAGTGCATTGCAATGTTCGCGCTTGATGGCCTCGGTCTGATCGGCGACCGACTTCATGACCTCGCGATGCAGTCCGCCGGCGAGCAGCGGATCGAGGACGCGGGTGAGCCCGTCGACGGTGGTCGGGCCGACATTGCCGAGCAGCTGGGCGACGTAGACACCCCAGGACTCCTCGACCGCCTGGCTCGCGTATTCGCGCGCGATGGTGACCTCGCCTTCCAACACCGGCGGCATCAGATCGTCCATGCGCCACAGCAGCAGCGTGGGCGGTTCGTCGATGTGGTGGGGAAAGTCGAGGGTCTCCATCGATTGCCTGTTGCGCGGCCTTCACGTGAGCGCGTGGTGCGTCACGCCTTTCCGGCCGGCGACGGCGAAAACCCGCTGAAAGCGTCCGCTTTGCCGCAGGTGGAAGGACGTCGCGTCCGCAGTCACGGGGACGATGTGTCGTGACCTCAGTGGTTGACAATGTACGGCTCAATTACGTACATTCGTACAATAAGTTAGGTAACAGAGGAGACGATGATGCCGAGAGAAACGAACCGCACCGCTCGCTTCGAGGCCCGGGTGTCGCCCGAGGTGCTGGCCGTCGTCAGGCGCGCCGCCGAGCTCCAAGGACGCAGTGTCAGCGATTTTGTCGTTGACGCCGCTCGGGATGCGGCCAATCGCGCCATCGAGCAAGCCTGCATCATCCGACTGTCTGTCGAGGATCAGCACCGGTTCGCGGAGGCGTTGCTGAACCCGGAACCGCTCACACCATCGATGGAACGCGCCGTCGCACGCTACCTTCGCCTGAACGCGTAACGGTCGTGGCCGGAGACGGATTTCATATCGAGCGCCTCGTAGCGCAGGAGCGTGGGGCTTTTTGCAGTGGCGTCGACGCACTGGATCGGTATTTCAGAGAGCACGTGACGCAGGAAGTCCGGCGTCGTGTGAGCAACTGTTTTGTGTTGCTGGACGCCGACAACCAGGTTGCCGGATACTACACGTTTGCGGCGGCGGGCATACCGCTGGCCGACTTGCCCGAGAGCCTGACCAAGCGTTTGCCGCGTTACCCGTCTCTTCCTGCCGGACTGATCGGGCGCTTGGCCGTTGAGCGTCGTTATCAACGTCGGGGTCTGGGTGCACTCCTGGTCGTCGACGCCGTTGCCCGCGCATTACGGGCAGAACCAGCGATCTATGCGCTTGTCGTGGACGCAAAGGACGATCACGCTTCCGCGTTCTATGCCCGCCTGGGATTTCATCGTTTTACAAGTCAATCCAACCGTCTCTTTATCCCGATCAGCGAGATTGCAAAGCGGCTTTCAAGACAGGAAAAGTGACCATCGCGGTCTGGGTCCCCTATGGGCACCGGGTCCCGGACTGGGAGCCTTGGCCGGCCGCGACATCCACAGTGGTTGCGAGGGCGGACACGGTTCAGAGCTGCTTCTGCGTATTGGTCACCACGAACGCCGCATGCAGGGCGGCAAACCTTGACGACTTTGCCTTCCATGACCTGCGCCATACCTGCGCAGCTTGGCTGGTGACCGGTGGTGCACCGCTCGCCGAGATCCGGGATCTGTTGGGGCACAGCACGATCATGATGACCGAACGCTACGCCCGCCTCGCCCCGGAGAATCTGAGGACGACCGTCGGCAGGCTCGATATGTCACGCTCCGGCGGATGCTACCGAAATGGTGCGGATCGAATGATCCAAGCAATTGATAATACTGGTGCGCGAGGGGGGACTCGAACCCCCACGGAATCATCCACTGGAACCTAAAACCAAGGCACACATCTTTACCTTATATCTGTCAACATGTTAGCGCACACTGCCCCGCGCTGTGGTGACTCGACATGACGTATTGTGACGGTCGATGCCTGCGTTGCGTCACGTTTTCGTCACGCTGTTTCGGCTGCGAATGACCAACCGGATCGGGACAATCCTATCGCGTTCGGTCCCGATTTCGATAGCATTCTGTCGCCCGCTTAAGGACCAACGATGTCCATGCGCCGGTCCGTTGCTGTTTAGACGAGCGGCCGAGGAGGTTTGAATTTGGCGAGGAGTTCAACGAGGGAACCCGGAATTCTGTTTGAAACCCGGAGGCGCTCACGGATAAGACTGATCGTGGCGAGCGGAGCGGAATGGCCTGCCAACTGCGCGTTTTCACGTCCGGGTTTGGATTTCGTTGCTCGGCCGTTCAGGAGTCGAGAGGCTATGGCGGTGAGTCGTCCTTGCCATCGCGCGTTCTCTGAGACATCTTCAACGCACAGATCGGACAATCCACGGCCCGGTGCGAGAACGCCCCTGCAACGTAGGGGATCGCGCAGCGCTGGCAGCTGCGGAAGAGCGCGAGCCCCGTGGTCAGGTCGCGGGCAATGACCCAGCCTTGATTGACGTCGAGGGGGGCACCGAGCGAATCGGATCCCGCCAGCCGCGCCATCTGCTCCAGATAGAGGCGATGCCCAGTGAGCAGCGCCTCAATGTCGATGCTCCGGTACACCGCCGCGCCGCCGAAGGCGCGATACAAGCCCGCGAACACCGACGCGGTGGCCTGCCGACGCGCCGAGATCAGGAGACTGCCGGTGCTCGGCAACTGGCCGGGCAACGGTTTGCAGCCGTGGATCTCGTGGTGCAGTGCGCGCAGCACCGCCGGACGTAGACCGCTGATCCGTCCGACGAGCGAGGTGCGCATGCCGCGTCGGATCAAGGTGATCGCCAGCTGCGTCCTGGCGTGATGCTGAAGTCTCATGGCTGCGCGACCTCCTCGGCGGCGAGCAGTATCGCCTGCAGCCCGAGGCCGAGTGCGGACGGCCCTGTCGTCCGAAGACGTTCCTGCAGCCATCCCAGGCGAAAGCGTGGTCGAAACAACAGCACGCCCGAAGCGGCCAGCTCGCGCAGCATCGTCAGCGAGGCGTGTCGCAGGATGTCCAGCAATTCTTGGTCGAGACCATAGACCAGCACGGCCTTTTCGGCGTCTGAACGCGCCAGTTCGCGCGCGCCGAGCAGCCACATCAGATTCAGGGTATCGACCTCGCAATCGGGGTGTGGCGCAGGCTGGGGCCGGGGTGGTTCCACGTCGGGCGCCGATGGTGTGTCTGCCATCTTCGTTCTCGCGTCAGAAAAACATGTGATAGTGCTATAATCAGGCTATAAAAACGAAGATGTCAACTAAAAAAGCGTAAACAGAAACGCTATAAAGCGATTCCTCCGCACTCTTGATCGGTGATTAAAACACGAGCTATGGACGATAAAAATATTGATTTAAAATGTGATTATGTCTGGGATGCGGCCGGATTCGCGACGCGTCTGGCGCGCGCCAAGGGGGCACTGTCCACGAATGCGTTCGCGCAAAAGTGCGGGATCTCCGAGAGCATCTTCCGCAAATACCTCGCGGGCGTGAGTGTTCCGGGGGCGGACAAGCTAGTCGACATCGCCCGTGTGGCTGGTGTGTCCTTGGTCTGGCTCGCGACCGGGCAGGGGCACTCCGCGGATGCCCCGGACGCGATCATCCGGGGGCCGGTCGACGTGGATCTGCTGGAAACCATCCTCGGGTCGGTCGAGGAGGGACTCGACGAGATCGGCGGCACCTTGACGCCGCCGAAGAAGGCCAAGCTGGTCGCCGCGCTCTACAGCCTCTATCGCCGTAGCGAGGATGTCCGCAAGGCCCCGGTGTTGGAGCTCGTCAGACTGGCGACCTGAGCGTGACCGAGTTCACATTTTCGCGAATCAGCCCCGGAACTGCGGTCGCACGACGCGGTTTTGCATTGACCCTGTCGATGGGCAAAGCGACTATTCGACGCGTTCGACAGGATGCGCATACTTCGGATCACGGGACAGCGGAGGTTTTGGATGGTCGAGAAAAGTGACGAAATCCGTTCGACAATTCGCGGGATGATGGGCGATATTGCGCCCAAGCCGAGGCCGCCGGACCTGGCGATGCCGGCGGTGAGCATCGATATCGGCGGCATCAATCTCAAGAACGAAAACGCGTTCGAACACGCGCACCCCGATCATCGAGTCGATCTCCCCATGATGGCTGCCGCGCCAGCGGCGGTTCAGCGGTGCCACCGACAGCAACTCGGCGTGCTGCGGATGCTCGGCACTGTTCTGATGTTCGCCGCGATCGTCCCGCTCTACCTCGTGGAGTTCCTGTCGGACATGCCCGACAACATCATTTTGACCATCGGATTCGTGGTGCTGATCTTAAGTCTGATCAGTTTTACGATTGCGACGATGCTCGAACCGTCCTGATCCGAGACGGCCTCTCGCAAACGAGCGGCCCCGTCTCTTCGGGAACAATCTGGCCGTTGCCGTTGCGGCCCGGTCGTGACTGCACCCGCACAGCCTCGCGGGCTCTCGGCAGGGCCAACCGGCCGGGTACTGCGTGGGCGATCGAGCCGTCGGTCCATGCGGTGACGATGGACCGGCAGCCAAACGCCAAGCCCGACGCCAGTCGTCATTCCTCCCCGTTCCTCTCCGAGTTCTGCGGTGCTGGAGAGCCCGGGTCCGGCGCCAAGTCGCTCCCGATGGCCGATAACAAAGCCCAACATGCGCGAAAGGCGTCGGAAAACGTCATCTTGCGGTGCTTCGCCGCCCACGCGATCAGCCTACCATCTGTTCAGCCTTCGAGGACGCTTTCTGCACCGGGTCACGGGTGAACCACGGTGCCGGCAGGACGACCTCGAGCGCGTCGCATGTCGGCGGCGGCAGCACACCCGTCTGCCCGATCCGCCGGCACGGATATCACAGCCAGCGATTCGGAGCCCCGAATGAACAGCACCATCGGACGAAACCTCCGTCACCTGCGCAGGCGATCCGGACAGACCCAAGCCGAGGTGGCCAAGCGCGCCGGGACCTCTCAGGCCTGGATCTGCCGGATCGAGACCGGCGACGAAAACCCCACCCTCGCAAGCATGCGACGCATCGCCCGCGCCCTCGGCGTCGAGGTTGCGGATCTGCTGCAAAGCCGGCCCGAGCAGGGGCGTTGACATGAGTCGAGCGGCACGCGACTGGGCCTGGGACTGCCGCGGACTGACACCGGCGCAGCGCTTGGTCCTCCTGGCGCTGGCCGAGCACGCCGACGAGGCGGGTCGCTGTTGGCCGTCGTTGTCGCGCCTGGCCGGGCGCACGGAGGTGGATCGGCGCACGGTCACGCGTTGTCTTGCGGCACTAGAGTCCCGCGGTCTGATCCACCGCGCGCGCATCCAGCCGCAGCGCACCCTCTACAGTCTTGCAGTTCGCGCTTGCCCTGGTGATGAGCCGAACGTCGACCCCCTGATGGCGGATCGTGGCAGCGACCTCGACCTGGGCGTACAGACCCGGTGGGGGAGGGAACGCATGCCTCCGGACGACGGAGATGGGATCCACGGAGACCGGCTCGATCCGCCGGCGTCGGCTCCCCGACCCAGGGGCGTCATGCCCCTGGACCAGGGGGGTCAGGCCCCTGGGGACCTGTTGCCCCTAGGGACATCATGTCCCGAAACCGGGGGCGTCATGCCCCCAACCAGGGGCGTCACGCCCCCGGAAGTAGGGGCGTCACGCCCCCC